>Ga0315912_10000044_pt1 | contig 333596 bp, 273 predicted proteins | sample VfabasoilMG_FD_204469 | JGI IMG/M metagenome (GOLD analysis project Ga0315912, IMG submission 204469) | Garden soil microbial communities collected in Santa Monica, California, United States - V. faba soil | ecosystem: Environmental > Terrestrial > Soil > Garden | place: USA: California...
GGTGGCTGTGCTCCATGACGCTCATGCCGGTGCCGGCGAGATCGAGGAGTTCGGCCTGGGCGCGTTCCAGGGCCTTTTGCGGCAGCGCCGCGGGACCAGCGTTGAAGTTCTTGGCTCGTTCCATGGGCGGTGTAGCTAGCGAGAGGTCGGGGGCTCGTCAAGGTCGTGGCCCAACGGCCGGAGAACGTCGCGTAGCCTGGCACTCGCCACCGCGCCTTGTCGCACGAGGACGATACGCCCTGCCTGAAACGTGACTAGGGTGGACGGCGCGCCGCCGGGACTCTCACCCGGGCTGACGACCAGCCGGCCATCCTGGATCGCGGCCGCGAAGGCGCGCTCCACGTCGAGCGCACGCCGTGCGGGTGGCTCACCGGGCAGGTTCGCGCTGGTGGCGGTCAGCGGCCGGCCGAGCCCGAGGGCGAGGTCACGTGCCTGGGACGGACCCGCGTCGCGGACGGCAATGGTGCCGGCCACGGTCAAGCGAGGGTCGACTTCGGGTCGCGCCGGCAGCGCGATCGTGAGCGCCCCCGGCCAGAACGCGTCGGCGAGCGCGCGGGCGACATCCGGAACGTCGGTCACCAAAGAAGGCCAGGAATCACGACCTGACAAGATCAGGCCGACGCCACGCTCGGCGCCGCGGGGCTTGAGCGAGAACAGCGCGTCGAGCGCGCGCGGATTCGTCGCGTCGGCGAGGAGCCCGAAGTACGATTCCGTTGCGGCTGCCACCACGGCGCCGCTTTCGAGCACGCGCGTGAGCGCCGTCACGACGCCCCGAGCGCCCGGTACGCGATGTCGCTTCGATGCTGCATGCCCTCGAAGTGGATCGCACCGACCGCGTCGTAGGCGCGGGCGCGGGCAACGGCGAGGGAATTGGCCCTGGCCGCCACGCCGAGCACGCGCCCTCCAGCCGTGACGACGCGGTCGCCCTCGAGCCGCGTGCCGGCGTGAAAAACCCTGACCCCAGGCACCTTTTCGGCCTGCTCGAGACCGTCGATCGGATCACCGGTGCGAGGACTCCCGGGGTAGCCCGGCGCCGCCAGCACCACGCAGAGCGCGTGCTCGGCTCGGACGGTGAGAGCGCTCGCGTCGAGCTTACCGGCGGCGGCCGAGGCGAGCGCGTCACCGAGGTCGCCGGCGAGCGACAACATCAGCACCTGCGTCTCCGGATCGCCGAACCGCACGTTGAACTCGAGCAGCGTCGGATCGCCCGCCGGTGTCACCATCAGTCCCGCGAAGAGCGTGCCGCGAAACGGCGTGCCCTCGCTCGCCATGCCCTGCACCGCCTTCGCGAAGATCTCGCGCTCGATGCGCTGCACGAGCGCCGGGGTGGCGAGCGGCGCCGGGGCATACGTGCCCATGCCGCCGGTGTTCGGACCCTGGTCGCCGTCGGCGAGGCGCTTGTGATCCTGCGCGGCAGGAAGGAGCATGAAGCGCTCGCCGTCGACGATGGCGTGGATCGAAAGCTCCGCGCCGAGCAGACGCTCCTCGAGCACGACGACCCGCCCCGCGTCGCCGAAGGCCTGGCCGCTCAACATGTGGCGGGCCGCGCCGAGCGCTTCTTCGTGCGTTTCGGCGACCACGACGCCCTTGCCGGCGCAGAGGCCGTCCGCCTTGACGACGGGCGGCGCAGCAAACGAGCGCACGCGCGCTTCGAGCTCGCGTTCGTCGCGCACGACCTCGTGCCGCGCGGTCGGCAAGCCGTGGCGCGCACAGAGGTCCTTCATGAACGCCTTCGAGCCCTCGAGTCGCGCCGCACTTTCGCTCGGGCCGAACACGGCGAAACCCGCCCGGGCAAGCTCGTCGGCGAGCCCCGCGGTGAGCGGCGCCTCCGGACCGATGACGACGAGATCGACCGCCTCACGTCGTGCGATCTCGAGCGGTTGACCCTGCGCGTTCGACAGCGTCTTGTCCCCCGCCCAGGGCGGCGTGCGTGCCGTTCCTGCGTTGCCGGGGGCGACGATGACGGCGCCGACACTTTCCGACTCGAGGAGCCGAGCGGCGAGCGCGTGCTCGCGCCCACCGGATCCGACGACGAGCACCTTGCGGCGAACAGGCACGGGCGCCCGTCTAGCAGGGGCCCCAAGGCGCCGCCAGCCAGGCGTGAAACGGGGCCCGCGCTGTGCCATGATGGGCGGTCGTGTCCGAGCCGGTCGTCCTGCACGTCATCCGCCCCTACGCGAGTGCGGACGAGTACCTGAAGCACGAGGCGTGGACGATGGACGCGCGCACGATGCTCCTGATCGGCGAAGCCGACCTGCCGCCGGGGACACCGATCACCTTCGACGTGACGCTTGGTGACGGCTCACGGCCGATCCGCGCGGAGGCGCGCGCGCTCGCCAACGTCGAGCCGAACGGCTCGCGTCCCGGCGGGCTCCGCGTCCGCTTCAAGCGCTACGGCGCCTCGACGAAGACGTTCATCGACCGGGCCGTGGAGCTCTCGGATCGCGCCTCGCTACGTCCAGTCCAGCGCGCAACGCCCGAACCCCCTCGCCCGGCCTCGGTGGCGCCCCAGCCGGCAGCCGAAGCCCCGGTGCGCCCGGCGCCCGTTCCACGAGATGCCGGCTCGGCCAGCGCCGACGTTCAGCGCGCGTTGTCTCTACTCCGCGAACGGAGCCCCGGAGAGCTGCAAGCCCCGGACGAGCGCGAACTCTTGCTCGAGCGCCTGAGGCAAAGAAACCTCGGCGAAGAAGTGACGATGCGCCACCGGGCCTAGCGCGCCGCGGAACGTCGAGGCGCGGACGAAAAGGAGCGGGGCCGGGCCCCCGCGACACTGGGGCAACGACTACTGCGGCACCGACTCGATCGGCAAGTGAACGAGGTCGATCGACAGCGTCTTGCTGAGCTCGAAAATGCGCTGATCGCGGTAGAATTCACCGAATACGATCCGCTTCACGCCGGCGTTGGCGACCAGCTTGAAGCAGCCGAAGCAGGGCGAGGCCGTGACGTAGATGTCCGAGCCCTCGAGCCGCACGCCGTTGCGAGCGGCCTGAACGATCGCGTTGGCTTCCGCGTGCACGGTACGAACGCAATGACCGTCCTCCATCATGTGCCCTTCGTCGTCGCAGTGCGGAAGGCCGCGGATCGAACCGTTGTACCCGGTCGCGAGGATCATGCGATCGCGCACCATCACCGCGCCGACGTGTTTTCGATCGCAGGTCGAGCGCGTGGCGATGACGCGCCCGATGGCCATGAAGTACTGGTCCCAGCCCATGCGCGGTTTGTCGCTCATGAACTCGCTTTTACACCCGCGAGGCTTGACCGCGAAGGCGGTCGGTGGCTTCTTTCGCGGGTGACGTCGTTGAAGTCGCCCGTAGCCGTGGCTGCACTTGCGCTCTTGGAATCCAGCCTGGCCATGGCCGCGCCCCGGCCGCGGGATGCCGCGCAGGCGCTGGTCGCCGAGGTCAGCCGCGAGTCACCCGCCGGCGGCGTGCGCGAAGCCCTGGCCGAGGCTCGCCGCGCCCTCACCCGCGCCGACAAGGCGCGCTTGGCGGGGGATCACCGGCACGCGGCCGAACTCGAGGAGCTGTCGCTCGAATGGGCCGAGGCGGCACGCGACCGGGCCCGGCTCGCCCGCGCCGAAAAGCAAGCCGCGCTGGCCGAGAAGAGAGTGACCGACAACGAAACCAAGCTCGAGGCCGCGCGCACGCTGATCGAGCAGACGAGTGCGCAACGGGCACGCGCCGAGTCCGAGCTCGCCGAGCTCGAACGCGCCGCCGCTGCCGCCCCCCCACCCCCCCCCGCGCGCCCCAAGCCCCAAAGCAAGACGAAGGCGACGCCGCTATGAGGGCGCCGGTGATCGCGCTCCTGATCGCTGCGCTCGGCAGCGGTTGTGCCGCCACGCCGCGGCCACGCGCGTTGAGCGAGCTCGACGCGGTGCGGACCAGCCCCTCGGTGACGGCCGCGAAAACCAGCGCGCCTCAGGCCTGGGCACGCGCCGAAGGGCTGCGCCGCCGCGCCGAGCAAGCGCACGACGACGAGGACACCGCGTCGAGCCAGATCCTCGCCGAGCGCGCGCGCGCAGCGTATGAACGCGCGGTCACGCTCTCTGCCCTGGTCAGAGCCGAATCACGTGCCGCTACGGCGGAAGCGAGCGCGACGAAGCTCGATGCGGAGCTTGCCCGCACGAGCGAGATCCAGAGCAAGCTCGACGCAGAGACTCGGGCGCTCGAGCTCCGGCTCAAGGTCGCGCACGAAACGATCCCGGTGCAACCGAGCGGCCCGCCGTCGTCGCCCCAGCGCGAGCTGGCGCGTCGCGAGGCAGCGCAGGCGCTCGCGGCGCAGGCGCGGCTCCTCTGCACCGCGGCGCGCTTGCTCGATCCGTCGCTTGCAACACTGCCCGCAGTCGCCGCCAAGGTGACGGAGCTCGAGGCCCGGCTACCGACGGCGCCGATGGCACCGCTCGACGAGGCACGCACCGCACGCACCGCCTGCCTGCGCGAACTCTCGAGCGTGCGACGGCCGAAAACCCAGGCCGCGCCCGCGAGCCCGACCGCCGATCGCCTACTTTCGGAGCTCGGTCAGGCGTCCTGGCGGCCGAGCCGCGACGACCGCGGCGTGGTCGTCACCCTCGAGCGCCCGTTCGAGCGCGACGATCGGCTGACGCGCGCCGCCGCGGGGCGCCTCTCGGAGCTCGGCGCGATCGCGAAAGGGCACCCCGAGTTTCCACTGCTCGTCGTCGTCCACGGCGCCACGCGCCTCCCCGAGCCGCGGGAAGCCGCGCGCGCCGAGCAGGCCGCCGCCGCGTTGCGCGAGAACGGCGCCCCGAAGGTCGACGCCGCCGGAGTCGGCACGTCGCTTCCGGGTGTCGATCGGAGGCAGCCCGGCGCAGCCGCCAAGAACGAACGCGTCGAGGTCGTGTTCGTTGCCCCGTCGGCAACGTAGACCGCATCGACGTGCGCGCTAGAGCACATCTCATAACCAGCTTCGCTGGTTCTGAAGCGGGCTGTCGCCCGCTGCGCTGCTTCGCAGCGCGGCTCTAGCTCTGTCCCCGGGGGCGTTCCCGCCCCCGGAAAAATGGCTGCGCCATTTTTCTCCCCCTCACCCGCTTCGCGGGTGGCTAGAGCTCCGCACCTCCTCACTAGGTTGTGAGATGCGCTCTAGTCGGCCGCTGATTCCAGCTGGCGGAAAACGAACGCACCCTTCTTGTTGGCGACGACGACATCGGGGAAGGTGTCGCCGTTCACGTCGCCGACCGTGACCTGGGTGCCCACACCGGAGTCGTCGTCGATCAGGTGCGGCTCGAACAGGGGATTTTCCCCTGTTTCGATGCGAAACCAGTAGAGGCGGCCGGGCGTTTCGAACGAGCTGCCGTCGGTCGGAATGTGTCCCCAGTGCCTCTCGCCGGTGACGAGGTCCTTGGTGCCGTCGCCGTCCATGTCGGCGAGCGCCATCGCGTGCGGCTCGTGAAGGATCACCTGCGCGTCCGCGCTCGGCACGGCGTCCGGTACGATCACGTGCTCGGTGAAGCGCGGCGACGCGCCAGCCGGATTCTGTTCGTACCAGGCAAAGCCGTAGCCGTGCGACGCCAGGGTCGTGATCACGTCGGCGTCGCCGTCCCCGTCCACGTCGCTCGTTTCGATCTGCGCGCCGCCGGTTCCGACGGTGCCGAACTGCTGGTCCTCGCGCGCCCAGAGCGGATCACCATCGAGCGACTCCGGCTGCAAGAAGTAGCCGGTCGATTCCAGCAGATCCAATCGCCCGTCGCCGTCCACGTCACCGACACCGAGGCCGTGGGTGAACGCCTGGTAGCCGCGCACCTCGGAAACGGCATGAAACACCCAAGGCAGGCGGGGATCGGCGGGATCGGGCCCCGCGTAGCCGAACTGCCCGCCGGTCATGAACACGAGCTCGGGTTGATCGTCGCCGGTCACGTCGACGAAGGCCGGTGCCTCGTTGTCGACCACGGCGACGACGAAATGCCGCGGCCACTCGGCGTCGGGGTCACCCGGGTTCTCGAGCCACGACGCCGGCTGCCCCGGAAATCCAACCACGAAGACGTCGAGCAAGCCGTCGCCGCTGAAGTCGTGACTGAACTCGAAGAAGCAGTCCGAGTAGCTGTTCACGGGGAACGGCATGGCGGGGCGTGGCCAGAGCGAATGCTGTATCTCGAAGTCCGGACCCTCGTACCAGTCGGGTCCAAGCGCGACGTCGTTCGTTCCGTCCCCATCGAAATCGCCGAAGGTAGCCCCCTCGCACTGAAACTCACGATGGAGCGTGATTTTTTCGAAGCGTGGGTCGTGCGCGATCGGCGGATCGGGGGGGTCGGGCGGGCCGGGGCTAGCGGGCGGCGGCGAGCTCTCGCCGCTGCAAGCGGTGAGAGCGAGAACGACAAACGCGCCGGCGCGGCGGTTCATCGTCGTATTTTATCACAGACGCCGGGGCGGCTTTGACGCCCTGGCCCGGAGCGAGAATGATTAGGGGAGACTCGGCCTCATTCCGGGTCGAGAAAGCTTTTGCTCCGCGACTCATTGTTCGGCGAGCGGATCGTGTGGACCGGCAGGCCCGCGGTCATCCAACCGAGCGCGTTTCAGCGCTCACTCGCCGTCGTCGCCTTCATCGCGTCCGGGATCACGCTGTCGTTCGCGATGGTGGTGGCCTTGGTCCTCCACGCACCTTTTGGCGGCCTCCTGCTGTTCGCGTTTTGGTCTGCTGCTATCGGCCTTGCCACCCTCCAGGTGCCGCGGCTCTTGCTCGCCCGCGCGCGTTACGTCGTGACCGAGCTCCACGTGATCGCAATCTACGGACCGTTCCGGCGCACGATCGAGCGGCGAGCGATCAGCTTCGCGCGCATCTACTGGGACGCCGACCGCCCGGACGCCGGCGACGTGGAACTCGTCAGAGCGGTGCCGACCGGCGCGCTCCGGCGCCGGCTCATGCTGCGGCTGGTCGGCGTCCACCATCCGGACCGCGTCTGGGCCATCGTACGGGGCGCAGAACGCCTGGCGCCGCGCGGCGCCGGTGATCAACCGCTGACCCAGCGCCTCGACGTGGGCGAGCACGTGGTGTGGTCGGCCCAGCCGCGCGAGCAGCTCCGGCGCTACGTGCCGCGGGGGCAGCGGGAGTGGGGCCTGCTCGCGATCGCCGCCTTCGTGCTTGCCGCGGGCGTGCGCATGGGGCTCGGCGCCTATCCGGCGCTGCTTCGCGTGCATCAAGGCGGGCTCGCCATCGCCTCCCCCACCTTCGCTCTACTCGCGTTCGGCATGGGTTCGACGGTGCTGCTGCTGGTCAGCATCGGCGTTTACCTGGTGTACGACGCCGTGATCCGCAGCGGCTACCTCGTCCGCCACACCCGTTACCTCGTCACCAACAAGCGCGTCCTGATCCAGCGCCGCTCCGAGGAGCTTCACCTCGACAGGAAGAAGATCCTCGACGTGATCGACGCTCCCAAGGCCGACGGCCTCCACGACGTGTTCCTGGTGCTCGACGGGCCGCGCGCGCGGGCGGCCGCCGCGAGCGGCGCTTTCGGCGAAATTTCACGGGGACCTCACCTCAGGCCCGTGTTCGAGGCGGTCGAGGATGCCGAGGGCGTGAGCGCCATCCTGCGCCTGCCGCCGGAGCTGCCGCACGCGGCGTGACCGCGGCGGGACTACGAGACGCGCTCTAGCGGCCTCGTTCGACCTTTTCGAGTTCTTCTGCGCTGCGCTTCCGGTGGGCGCTCGCATTCCGCCGGTACGGCACGCTGTCGGGCGCTGCTTCCAGGTACGCGTCCCACGCGGCCACGGCCTTGATCAGCTCCTCTTGTCGGACTTCGACGGTGGGTGCCCTGCGCGCCCGCGCCATGGACCGGAGCGCTTCGAGGTACGAGCGCTCGTAGGCCGGCACGAAGTAGACGCCGGGGAGGTCCAGGGGGTCGGTGGTCGGGAACGCCGGGATCGGGAGCCGAATCGCGTTCGCCGCGTCGAGCGCGTCGTAGGCGGCCGGGAGATCGCCGAGCCGCTCCAGGGCAACGGCGAGGCCGTAGCGGGAAAGGGCGAGCACGTCGGGCTCCCGCGCGACCTCGATGGCGGCAAGGTAGTCGGCGCGGGCGAGCTCGAGCTCGCCGAGCTCGAGCCATGCTTCACCCCGGTTGTAGTAGCTGCCGGCGCGGGACCCGGGGGTGCGCTGGAGCCGGAGCGCCGCCGTCCGGGCTTCGATGGCGAGCCTCGGCTCGTTGGTGGACGCGAGCACGTCCCCGAGCACCGTGAAGGCGTGGCCACGGAACGGCCCGTCGGGGAGCGCCGGCAGCGCGCGTTCGAGCAGCGCGCGCGCTTGTGCTTCGCGCCCGAGCCGGGCCGCAAGCAAGGCTTCGGCGAGGAGCGTGGCCAGCCGTGGGTCCTTCGGTTCGCGGATGCCACTGAGATCGGCCATCGCGACGGCGGCGCGGGCGATGTGCCGCGAGACTTCAGGCTCCGCCTCGGAGAGCTCCCGTGCGTCGAGCGTCCGCTCGATCGCGGCGAGGAGCTTGGCTTCGGCCGCAACCTGCGGGCTCCGCGCGCGGGCCCAGATCGTGGGCTCGGCTCGGGCCGCAGGCGCCGCGAGCACGAGGCCGACCACGGAAAGGCCGAGCGAAAGCCAGCGCGGGACCTTTGGCATCAGCGCCGACCTCCGAGCGCGGCGAGAGTGCGCCTCGCGTGTTCGGCCCAGGCACCTTTGCCGCGCTCACTGGCAAGGAACGCCTTCCAGTGCGCCCGGGCAAGCCCGTTGTCGCGGCCCTCGGCGATGACGGCAATCGCGGCGTGGAGCTCGCCGTCGAGGAGCATGATGCGGCTATAGCCGAGCGGCCCGGGTGCGCCCTCCGGCTCCGCTTCGATGCCGAGCGACGCGGTGCTCACGCGCGTCCGTTCGAGCTGCGTCAGCGAGCCCTCGAGATCCCAGGGGCCGCCGGCCTCACGCGCGAGGCCCCGCGCCCGTTCCTGTCGACCCGAACGGTGGAGCGCTAGCGCCGACAAGGCGAGCACCAGATCGCGCTCGCCGGCGAGCGGCACGGCGCGCGCTTCAGCCAGGTACGAGAGCGCCACGTCCACCCCCGCGGGACCGCGCGCGAGCGTCAGGCTCGCGGCTTCAATCGCGGCGATCCGTCGCTCGCCCTCGGAGCCGAGCAATTGTCCGCGCGCGACCAATAGACGGTAGCCGTGTTCGGCGGCGTCGAGCGCACCGGTGGCGAGCGCGACCCGGGACACATCGAAAAGCGACGGCGCATCGTCGAGCGGGGGCCCATTGCGACCGAGGTACGGCGCAAGCAACGTCCACGCCTCGCTCGCGTGCCCGAGCCGAAAGAGCGCACGACCCTCGAGCAACCGGGCGGACGGCTCGCTCGGATCGAGTGCGGCAGCGGAACGGGCGAACTCGAGCGCGACCATCGGACGGCTGCCGAGCTCGGCGAACCCACGGGCGAGCGCGCCGCAAAATCGGGTCACGCCGAGCGGGCGCGCGCGGGACCAGATCGTGCTGCCGAGGCCGACCCCACTGGACCGGCACACGGCCGGGCGGGGGCTCGAAGCGGCTGCGGCCGAGAGCTGAGCGCCCGGTGAGAGGGCGAGAAGAACGGCGAGCTCCGGGAGCAGCATGGGACGTACGGCTACGGCGCGGCGGCCCTTCCGACGAACGGATTGTGGAGCACGATCGTCTCGGCGCGACGCGGACCGACGCTGACGAGGAAGATCGGGACCCCGGTTTCGGTCTCGAGGAAGCGAATGTAGGCGCGCGCTGCGCCTGGGAGCTCGTCCAAGACGCGCACTCCTTCGAGCTTTTCCTGCCAGCCCTCGAATTCGGTGTACACGGGCGTGAGGCGCTCCGGCATGTCGAGCAGATCGAGCGGGAGATCGTTCACGCGGCCGTCCGGCGTGTCGTAGGCGACGCACACCTTGAGCTTCGAGAGGCCGGTGAGGACGTCGAGCTTGGTCAGCGCGAGGCCGTCGAAGCCGTTGACGCGGGCGGCGTAGCGCAACGCCGGCAGATCGAGCCAACCGGTGCGCCGGGGGCGGCCGGTGACGGAGCCGAATTCCGCGCCCACTTCCCGGAGGTGGTCGCCCTCCTTGTTGCCGAGCTCGGTCGGAAAGGGGCCGGCGCCGACCCGTGTCGTGTACGCCTTGGTGATGCCGATGACGGTGTTGATGCGGTTCGGCCCGATGCCGACGCCGACCGAGGCGCCGCCGGCGACGGCCGACGACGACGTGACGAACGGATACGTCCCGTGGTCGAGATCGAGCAGGGTGCCCTGAGCACCCTCCAGCATCACGCGCTTCTGGGCGCGAACGGCTTCGCTCACCAGCGCTGACGTGTCCTTGAGTAGCGGGAGCAGGCGCTTGGCGGCGGTTTCGAGCGCCTGGATCATCGAAGCGGGGTCAGGCACCGTGCCACCGAGCGCGACGATGGTCGGGGCCCAGGCAGCGAGCGCGCCTTGCACGCGCTCTTTGAGCCGAGCCGGATAGCGCAGATCGCCGGCGCGCAACCCGGTACGGCGAGCCTTGTCCTCGTAGGCGGGGCCGATGCCCTTCTTGGTCGTGCCGAGCGCGCGATTCGCCGCGCTCGTCTCGCGCAGCGTGTCCACCAGCACGTGGTACGGGAGGATCAGGTGGGCGCGGTCGCTCAGCACCAGGCGCGAGGCAACGTCCCGGTGGCCACGTCGCACGAGTTCGTCGATCTCGCCGAGCAGAACCTCGGGGTCCACGACCATGCCCTGACCGAGCACGCTCAGCGTCTCCGGGCGCAGGATGCCGCTCGGGAGCAGGCGGACGACGAGTTTCTCGTCACCGACGACGAGCGTGTGGCCCGCGTTCGGTCCACCGGCGTAGCGAACGACGACGTCCGCAAACTCCGTGTAGATGTCGACGATCTTTCCTTTTCCCTCGTCGCCCCACTGGGCGCCCACGATTGCTACGACTGACATAGATTGGCTCCGGACTCGTTCACGCCGTTCCTTCGCTTCGCTCGTGCTGGAGGAGCGCTAGCGTCGCCGCACCGAGGGCCCGCGGGTCGCGCGGGAGCGCTTCGCGCGCGAGGTCCGCGACGCGAACTAGGGTGGCGGTGGTGAGCGTGATTTCCACCAGGTGGGTGTAGCGAAAGCTGCGCGCGTGGGCGAGGACCTCGGTCGGCGGAGCCGCGGCGCAGGCGATCCCGCACGAGCGGAGCGCCGCCAGCACGGGGTCGTCCCCGTTCGTGACCAGCAGGCGCGGCAGCGGAGCGAACAGCTGCCCCGCCGCCTGGAGCGCCCACGCAACCTCGTCGAGGCCGAAGGCGAAGCCGGCGGCCGGGCGTTCGCGGCCGAAGCGGGCGGAGAGGCCGTCGTACCGGCCCCCCGAGCAGAGCGCGCGCCCGGGGCCGACGGCATGAAGCTGGAACACCGCGCCGGTGTAGTAGTCGAGATCGCGGGTTTCGGCGAGGTCGACGAGCAGCCGCGGCGCGAGGGACGCCCGACCCGCCGCATCGAACAGCTCGCGAAGCTCCTTCAGGCAGGCGCGGGCGGGGCCGCTCGTGAGCAGCCGCTCGGCGGGTGCCCACACCTCGTCACCGCCGTGAAGATCCGGAAGCGCGCGCAGTGCGGCGAGGGCGTCACCTCGAACGCCATGACGCTCGGCTCGACGCCCGAGCTCGACCGCGTCGCGAAAGCCCAGCGCTTCCACGATCTCGGCGCGGCCTTCGGCCGGCACACCCTCGAGCAGCGCGGACGCTATCCCCGCGTGACCGAGATCGACGGCGAAATCCTCGAGACCGGCAGCGTGCGCCGCACCCGACGCGACGGCGAGGATCTCGAGATCACCCGTCACACCGGGGAGCCCCAAGAGTTCGATGCCGGCTTGCGGGATCTGACGCTGCCGGCGGGCGCGCTCGCGACGGCGGCGCAGAACCGAACCCTGGTAGCAGAGGCGCACCGGGTCCGGCGCCTTCGAGAGGCGCGTCGCGGCCAGGCGTGCGATCTGCGCGGTCATGTCGGGACGGAGGGCGACCACCGCGCCCGTCTCCGGCTCCATGAAGCGCAGGAGCTGGTCTTCGCCGAGCGTTCCGAATCCGCGCTCGATGACGGCGGCGTACTCGAAGACCGGGAGCGTGACGAGCTCGTACCCGTGGAGCGCGAACGCATCGAGCAGCCGTCGCGCTAGCGCCGCCTGCTCCCGCGCCTCGGGCGGCAAGAGGTCGCGCATACCGAGGGGCAAGGCGTGGGTCAGCCCCTCCGCTCGAGGCGGCGAAACCAGGCCCGGATCCGGGGGTGGCGGCGACGTGACGACTGCCAAAGCCGCAGGAGCCTATCACGAGATGCGCTAAGCTCCCGGCCATGGCCGAAGCCCATAACGCACCGGGCCCCTTGGATATCGCGGTCGATCTGCGCGAGCACGGCGCGGCACGCGATGGACAGCCGCAGCTCCTCGATCGGCGGCTCTTCATGCAGCTCCTCGTGTTCCGCGTGCCGGGAGCGCCCGGACCGACCGAAATGGCGGAGCGCTTGGTCGCGGCGCTCGGTAAGGTCGGGATGGGGACTGTCGTCTACGAGGACGTGAACGATCCGTTCGGCATCGGGCTCCTCACGTTCAGCGAAGATCCGGCGGACTTCGTCACCAAGGTGCGCCCTGCCCTCACCCGGCTCGGCGGCATCGACCTTCGGTCGGAATTCACGATGCTCGGCCGCAGCTACTCGAGCGGGCACGAACCGGATCTCGAGGATTGGCTCCTCCGGCGCCCGAAAGCGACGGTGCTGAACGAGGACTGGCCATGGGCGGTCTGGTATCCGCTGCGTCGAAGCGGCGCCTTCGCCAGGCTCGAGCCCCGCGACCAGGGTCCGATCCTGCGCGAACATGGCACGATCGGTAAGAGCTACGCCGCGTCAGACCTTGCCCACGACGTGCGCCTTGCCTGCCACGGCCTCGACGCCAACGACAACGAGTTCGTGATCGGCCTGGTCGGGAAGTCGCTGCATCCCCTGTCGCACATCGTCCAGCGCATGCGCGCGACCCGCCAGACGTCCGAATTCATCAGCCAGATGGGCCCCTTTTTCGTCGGCCGCGCCCTCTTCCGTCACGGCGCCTGACGCCGTCGAGCACATCTCTAGCGCATCAGCCGCTCGAAGAGCCTCGCCGCAACCGGCGCCGCGGCCTTGGGACCGCTCTCTCCGCCCACGACGAGAACCGACACGACGAAGCGCGGAGCCTCGCGCGGCGCAAAGCCGACGAACCAGGCGTTGTCGCGCTCGGGTTCCGCCCCGACCGCCCCACCCTCGGCCGTTCCGGTTTTCCCCGAGATGTGGAGGCCATCGACGGCGGCACTGCGCGCCGTGCCGTTTTCTCCCTCCACGGCCAACCGAAGGCCCTCCGTGATTTGCCCCTGTAGCTCAACCGATACCCGGGGATTCGGTGCCGCAAGGAGACCGACCAGCTTCCCGTACGCCACGGCGAGCTGGAGGGGCGTCACCACGATCGCCCCGTGCCCCCCGCCGACCGCCAGCGCAGCGGGGCCCTCGGCGCCTGGCCTATGCACGGACACCCAGGCCGGATCCGCGACGAATCCAGCCGATTCGGTGGCCACGAGCGCCGTGGGTTTTCCGAAACCGAACAATCGAAACCCATCCGCGATGCGCGCGAGCCCGAGCCGGCTCGAAAGCTCGAAGGCGTACACGTTGCACGATGTTTCGAGGGCGTGCGGCAGCGTCAGGACGCCGTGAGCTGCGTAACAATAGAACCCGCCGGGGTACTGGCCGTCGCACGAATAGGTCTGCTTCGGCTCGAGCACGCCCTGCTCCGCGGCGATCCAGGCGAGGAGGGATTTGACGGTCGAGCCGGGGCGCACCGCGAGCGTCGCTGGATCGGCGCCACGGTGACGGCCGAGCGCGAGCGGCCGCCCGGTCTCGGTCGAGAGGATGACCGCCGCGACCGGCAATGCGTTCTCGCTCAGGATCTCGTCGACGGCGCGCTGGAGGGCCCTCTCGTCCGGCGCCGGGGCGGGCGTTCCGGAGCTCGCTGGGGCCGGTGGCCGGGCCTCCGGCGCGATCCGGCCGCTCGAGGAGCACGACAGCGCGGCACCCATCACGGCGACACCGAGGAAACGGCCCTTCATTCGGGGGATTCTGCCCCAACGCCCGCCGAGCCGTCCACGGTCGGGCGCCCCGTGATATGCAACTAAATGGTTGCACATCGCCCCGGGCCGCCCCATCCTGCAACCAGGAGGTTGCACATGACCACGACCGACAGGATTGAGAGAAACGTCACGCTGCGGGCGCCGGTATCACGCGTCTGGAAGGCGATCGCCGACACCCGCGAGTTCGGGACATGGTTCGGCGTCAAGCTCGAGGGGGAGTTCGCCGCCGGGCGGGCGATGCGCGGCACGTTCGACGAGCGCTTCACCGAGGCCGGCATCGTCGAGTACCAGAAGAAGGTCGGACTCCCTGCCTCCAAGGTGAAGTTCCCGGAGCCGAACTCGGTGTTCTGCACCGTCGTCCACATGGAGCCGGAGCGGTACTTCAGCTTTCGCTGGATCCCCTACGGCATCGATGCGGCGATCGATCCGAAGGACGAACCGACCACGCTGGTCGAGTTTCGCCTGGAACATGTGCCGGAAGGCACGCTGCTCACCATCGTCGAGTCCGGCTTCGACCAGGTTCCCGCTCACCGCCGCGAGCGCGCCTTCCGCATGAACGAAGGTGGCTGGGCCGCCCAGGCGAAAAACCTCGAAAAGCACGTCGATGGCCAGTGAGCGCGCCGTCGCCGACGTGTTCTTCGCCCTCGGAGACCGAACGCGCCTTTCGGTGGTGACCAAGCTCCACGCCGAGAACGGCCTCTCGGCCACCGCGCTCGCCGAGGGTGCGAAGGTGTCGCGCCAGGCAATCGTGAAGCACCTCCGTGTCCTCGAGGGTGCGGGCCTCGTGACCCACGAAAAGCGAGGGCGCGAGGTGCTGTACGCGGTCGATGGCGGCGCGTTCATCGATGCGCGCACCTTTCTCGACGGCATTGCCGCCGGTTGGGACCGCGCCATCGAGCGCCTGCGCGCGATGGTCGAGGCTCCACCCGCGAGGCGGCCACCCCGCCGTGCACGCCCGACGCGCGCTACCCGAGGCGGTGATACGCGGCGCTGATGCGCGAAAAACGCCGGCCGCTTGCCGCTCGAGTGGGCCCCATTCCGAACAGGGACCTTGCCGGCGTCCGCGGTAAATTGGCAATGCTACCCTGCGTCCCGCAAGCAACGGGTAGCTAGCCCGAGCACATCGAGCGCCGGCTCCAACGCCGGGTCCCAGGACCCAGACCGGCGAAGGGAAACAAGAGCTTTCGCTGCAGCTGACCCTCCCCGGTGTCTTCGCTGGCGGATGCGGGCTGCAACTGCACAAGGAGTATCGGCGGACGGTCGCGTAATCCGCGTGGAGGCCGGACGCCATCGTGATCCCAGCCGCGCAGCCTGTGAGGCTGTTGTTTCGCCGAGCTTGCTGGCTAGGAACAGCTCGAAGTCCATGGCTAGCCACCCACCGTCCCGAGTCCGTGCGTGCCTGCGAACCTCTGCCTCGAGTACCCGCGCCGCACGGCGTACCAGGTTGCGCAACTCAACGCCTCGCCCGGGAGGCTCAGGCGATGCTTGTGGACTGCTCCGGCGCGCGTGCCGCCGCTCATCGCGCAGTTGCCTTCGTACGGTGTTTCTGAACACGGTTCCCAGCCAAGCGCCAGCCTGTTTGTCATTTCCGCCCAAGAACGTCCCGCGGAGCGCAGCCACCATGGCATCCTGCATCGCGCACTCGAACTGCGCAGTCGATATGCGACGAGTGAGGTCGGTCCCGAGATGTCGCCGACCGTGACCCGCGAGGTACCCGATCATGGCAACGGCCGCGCGGTTTCGCGCGGCTGCACTCGCCGCATGTTGTTGGGCTGTTGCTAGGTGACCCGCCAAGCCCCGAAGGATCCCGAGATCGACCGCTCCAACCTGGTGCACAGCGGCGCCAGCAAGCACAGAGTGTGCCCGGGGCCGACTTGCCTGAGATCACCGAGCTCCTCCCCAGCAAGGTCGGGGAGACTTGGTCGAACCCGGCCGTCGCGGTGGACATATCCGGGCAAGTCGATGGGCACGCTGTTCGCGAATTGAATGCACCTAGATGTCACACAAGACCCCCCCTTCGAGGATTTTCCCACTGAATTGCGGGTCGTTCGAGGAAAGCAGGAAACCGTGGCAAATCAACTTGTGAAGTGCCTCTTGGTGGGCGCGCTTGGCATGGCGACGAGCGCGTGCGGGCAGAGGTCGTGGGACGAACCTGTTGGAACTATCGTCCAGCGGGCGGGAAACGGACGCTTCGGCGCCTACGCTCAGGAGACTTTTCAAAACAACTGGCAGGCCACACTCAGCTACGGCGCCGACCAAGTATCGTATTTTAGAAGCCAAATGAACAACACCACCACGGACGTTTTTTACTTCGACCTTCATGGAAAGAAGTTCTTCATGGAGGCGACGGGGGATCATCAACCGGATGAGCGAGCGCCGGACGATGTCGATCTCCTGTACTTGAACACGCACGGTAGCGCCACTGCAACCGATTCGAGATGGGTAATGTGGGACCAAGATCAGCGGGCGATGTCTTCCGCAATGCGGCTGGGAGATAGCGCGTCATGGGGCGGTGGCCTAGCGATTCTTGCGAGCTACACATGCAAGACGCTAAAGCACTCCGACGGGCTTCTCGTCCAACGCTTGGATTCGATCCTGTGTGGAGGGTTGAAAATCCTTCTCAGTAGTCACGATATCATTTCGACCGGAGAAAGGACTGATGAGTGCGGCGAGGACTTCGCAGAGTATATGCAGGATGGCCAAACGATTAGGACGGCCTGGCGTGACGGCTTGTTTGACTCGTTCGTAGACCAGGACATCGCGCTTGTAGCGACCGGAACCTCATCATCAGACTGCACAAATCGCAAAAACAACATGAAATGGCAGAACTTCGGCACTCATGCGTTCCTTAGAGACGGCGAGATTGGCATCACTTGCTGGGAATGGTGGACGGACTACTAGCGGGCGCATCAGGCGTGAAACGGCAAGGAGATTTTACAAAATGAAGGCTTTCACCTTCTCAGCAATTTCGATCGGAGTGGTCCTCGCTGTCACCCCCGCCGGGGCCGAGCACTCCACGACCAGACGCCAGATCGAGGAGCGATCCAAGGCCGTTGGTTTCACCAGATCTCATCTTCCTGTCCTGCTGCGGCGAAAGGGCGAGGGCAACGACACGATTGCGGCTAGGGCAATCGCGTCGCTTCCTCAGACTGCAGGGTTGGACCTCGTCGACTTTCGGACCACTACCGACCAGGCCGCACTGCGTCTCGAAGCGGCGAACCTGATTCTTCGCGTTTCAGACCAGGGGAACAATGTTCGACTTCGAGACCTTGCGCCGGCACCGGAAGGTCGGGATCCATCTGCGAAGCCTTCGCTCAAGGCCATCGAAGACACGGCCCGCAACTTCATCACCACGGGCCTCCAGGACGTGGTCAGGCTCGGCACGGATGACGAACTCGTTTTTCTTGGAACGAGGTATGCGTACTCCGCCGCCCAAGTGACCGGAGCGAAAACTTCCGAAACCCCGAAGCTCACGGGATGGATCGCCAGCTTTGGTCGACTCGTTGGCGGGGAATTGGTTGTCGGCGGTGGCTCAAGTGTGGCGCTGTTCTATCATTCGGATGGAACGCTGGAAGGGTTCGACGTGGATTGGCCGGAGTACGATCACGCCGGCTTGGACGTCGAAACCGCAACAGTCGATCTGACGCGCGAGCGGGCCGCGCTTCTGAACGACCGTCCGTCTGCGCAGGTGTCGAGCGAGCAGCGTGCGTTTGCGTGTGGACTCTACGACCGCGGTGGACGCAGCAAGCGTGAGCGGTCCGGCATCGTGCAGCCAGCTTGCATTGATGTCGTGGTCAACTCGAGCGCAGAGGAAACCTGGAGCATCGTGTCGACGACTCCCGGCGCCCGGGTGCCGGTGCTTGATTGGAGCTGGGCGTCTGGAACAAAGTTCTGCTCGATGGCGGGCGCGTCGTGCCAGGGATTGCCCAAGTAGCCACTTTTGACCGTGTCGCTTCAGCGTGCTATCGCTTGCCAATGGCGGCTCGGCTGAGTGGCCTGGACGAGCGCTCGGACCAAGCTCGTCAATCGAGATCAGATCGGGTTCGTGAGTCCACCTGGTGCCGCCTGTTCACCGCAGCCGTCTGCCTAGGAACGGCGAGTTGCGGTAGCTCCGATGAGTCGGCACCGCCAGTGCGTGACTCTGCCCACGATCTAGCATCGCGGATCGAGTCTACGGCCGGAGGCGTCGGAATTTTTTGGTTCGAGTACCGCGCACCGCCGCCTGAAGGCCGCTTGCTGCACGTCGCAGCCGTGACCGGTGTTGTCGATCCCTGCAGCCTTTTTCAGGACCAAGACACGGAAAGCGAGGAAATAGCGGCGTCCGTCGTCAATGTTGTCCTAAGCGACACGGACTACGGCCCCCACGAAGTGACCGCCACCCCGGACCTTTCCGGTGACGAGGCCAGCGCCTCCGTCAACTGGGTCGAAGACCCCATTAAGAAAAACAGGATTCGCGCATTTGGAGGCTCGGTCGATTATGTTGCTGGTCCGGACAACGAGACAAGCTGGCGCGGTGGCGCGAACGCTCTCGTGAGGGTCGCCGTCGACTTTGAATCCGATCCCATTGTCGTTGCATCATGCAACGGATCGACCGACTCAGAGGTCGACAGCGCCGTTGGCTGTGACTGCCAAAGGCTGAGTGGGGCTGATTTTTGGTGTGCCGGTGCCGACTGCTGCTTCAACGTAGAGGCGGGGACTGCAAGTGAGCATATGGAATTCGAAATCCTTGCGAACCAGTGTGCAGCAGGTTGCGTGTATGCAGAACCGGAGCTCAGTGAGTACTGTCAGCAGCTGGAGTAGTCGATTTCGAAGCGCGGTGGCGCTCGCACGCCGCGTTGGGGAGACTGCCATCGCAGGAGCACTCAGCGTCGGCTGCGCCGAGCCAAGGTGTAGCAATAGCTGCGAGATGAACGACTGGCCCACCATCATCGTTGGCATCAAGGGAGATTCGACGGATCTGGCGTGCGAGATGGAAACAGGATCGGGGACGTTCGTCTCCCAGCAAGCCGGTTGCCCGGTGGAGCTCGACGCGACTCGTTTCTTGTGCACGTGCCCATTCAACACTGCACCGCGCGATACGAGCGCCCGCGTGACGATCACGAAACCGGAAAACCGCACCGCCATCAGTGAAACCACCGTTCCCCTGAAGGAGTTCAACTACTGCGGTCGCAATATCGCATATGTCGAATACGATCCCGCACTCGACAGCTGGACGTCACCCCGATACATCAGTCCCTGCGCGGCTCCCTAGGACCACACGATCGCCCTATCCGAGCCGGTGGTACGCGGCGCTGATACGCGAGAACCGCCGTACCAGCGTCGCGAGCTCTTCGCTCGAGGCGCCCGGGTGCCGATCGGGATGGTGCTCGCTCGCCAGGCGGCGAAACGCCTGCCGCACGCTGTCGCGTGAGGCGCCGCGCTCGAGGCCGAAGAGCTCGTAGTCAGCGGCGGGATCCGCGTCGGGGCGGGTCCCACTCTCGCCGCGCGCCCGGCGGCGGCCGTGCAGGAATTCCCGAGGAACGAGCAGTGCGCTGGGACCCGTTCGCGGGGGCGGCCGGCGCACGTGAAACCGCACCTCGGCATCGGTGAGTGCGAACACGGTATCGAGGCGGGTGCGCAGCTGCGCCTTCAGCGCGGCGGCGACAACGGCGTCGCTCGCCATCAGCTCCGCCGTCACGAGCTCGCCGGTACGCCGTCCGGGATTCTCGACCAGGCAGGCGAGCAACCGCCGGAGCGCTTCGCGGTCGAGCGTTCCGTCGCGAAGGAGCAGCTCACCGAGCCGCGGTTCGGCGTTCGCCGTGTCGATGCGATCGACGAGCCCCGCAGAGAAATACACGCGGTGGCTCGTGCCCGCCGTGGCGCCCCGCGTTTCCACGAGCTCGAGCACGCCGGTGGCGCGCGCGCGGTACAGCGTGCCGAAGAGGTCGCCGAGCGTGGTCCGGCTGAGCCGACCGGGGAGGTTCACCCTGTCGCCGATAGCGAAGGCGCGTCGATTCGGCCAAGTTCTGCGGTGGCTGGAGCGCTAGCCCTCGGGCCGGGTGAGCTCGTAGGTGACGAGCTGGATTTCCGGCCGGCAAGCGCCGCTGCGCGGAGCCCGCGGGCAGGTCACCGCTCGGGCCCGCACCTCGATGCGCCCGCCGTCGCCGCTGCTCAGCACGAAGCCGATCAGGATCTTTTCCGGGGCGCCGCGGGCGCTCGCCACCCGGGCTCTGAGCGGTTTCGCGCTCGGCGGCGCCGACACCACGACCGCATCGGTCCACGAAAGCTCGCGTTCCTTCGACGATGCGAAGAGCACCGTGCAAAGTAGCCGTCCCGAGCCCGCTTCGACCGCGCACGACATGCTCGCCTGAACGTCAGCGGCAGTGCTCCGTGCCGTCGTCGGCGCGAGCAGGCAGACGAGGCCGAGCAAGCCGCTTCTGCCTAGAAGCGTTCGGCTCGTGCTACTCCGGCGCACTCGGCGACTCCGATCTCGGCGGCGCGTAGAAGTCGACCAGTTCGATCGGCGTCTCGGACAGCTTCACCGTCACCCGCGCTCGGTCGCCGCGCGCGTCGCCGCCGATCTGGAAGGGCGCCGGTGGGTCGAACTCGAGCGCCACGCCCTCCACCCAATAGTCGAAAAGGACCTTCGGGTTTTCATAGGTTCCATCCCAGATTTCTCTCAAGTGACGCACGAACTCTGGCGGGGAAATAGTCGTAATTCTTAGCTGCATCCGGTTCGGACGATCCTCCGAATAGGGGAACATCCGAAATCCGTAGCCGTAGTACGGGATGGTCGAGAGGGCGCACAGGCGCATCGGGCCATCGTAGAGCACCTCCCCGTTCGGAATCGGTCGCCCGCTCGGGCTGCCCCGCGGGCCGATGCGGTAGGCCTCGCCGCCCTGATTCACGGCGCGACAGCGGGTCATGTGGGAAAACGCGATCTTGGGCAGCGTCCGCGTGAAGGCGGCGAGCGCATAGCCGGGGAGTCCCGCGCCGATGCGCTTCAGCGGCGTCGAGCCGAACCGGCTCTTCACTCGGCCGTAGTCCGCGAGCATCCGCGCGTCGGCGCCGAAGCCGCAAAACGGTGAGATCACGCCCTCGGTTTCGATCAGGCGCATGGGGCGGCTGCCGGCCTCCTCGCTCAGGCGCCGGATGTCCGCACCGAGTTCGCCGCCCTCGAGATCGCGCGCGCCCACCACCCAGGCGAGCGCGTTGCCCGTACCAAGCTTCAGTAGACCGAAGCGCGGCAGCGGAGCGTTCTTGCGCCTGGCCTCGCGAACCACTTCGGTAACCATGACCGTGAACGTTCCATCCCCACCCCCGGTGAGCACGGTCTGATAGCCGCGAACGACCAGCGTGCGCGCGATGTCCCGCGCGTCCTCGAGCCGCCGCGAAACGAACAGGTCCGAGCCTTCGAGGATGCGATCGAGTGTGGAGATCACCTCGGCAGTGACGTTCTTCGCCCTGCCGTTTACCACCACGGCGACGCGGTACGCCGGCTCTTGCCCGGGCGGAACTGACTCCGCGCTCGACGGGGGGGGCGGATCGCTCATTGTGTGCGCGTATCTTTCACGGGGCCGGGGCCGGTAGTATAGGGTCCCGGAGGGTAAGACCGATCCGACCCCGGGCTTCGCGAACGGGGGGAAACGGGCCATGGGCGAAAAGAAGAAGAAGGAGAAGCCGAGGTCGGGTCGGCGGCTGACGAAGCCGCCGAGTGGGGTCCGCTCTTCGGTGCGGCCGTCCGCCCGCCCACCGGCTCCGATCGCGACCATGCCGGTGCCTCCCGCCCCCACGGCGGGGCGGCGCCTCGGGGCGCGTGGCGCTGCGCCCTGGGCTGCACGACACGCCGAGCGGCGTGCCGCCGAGGCCGCCGCGCGACTCAAGGATCCCCCGCGGCCCGGCAGCGCCCGGGCGACGTTGCGCACGCCCGTCGAGGCCGATCGCATCAAGGCGCGGATCGGCGAACTGCACGCCGCGCTCGGCAGGGTGCGAGCACTCAGGAAAAATCTCGGCGACGGTTTTTACGAGCTCGGCCGGGTGTTGAAGCAGATCGCCGACGAACGGCTCTACGGAGAAAAGGGATACGCCTCGTTCGAAGCCTTCATCGAGCGCGAGCTGGACCTCAGCAAGAGCGTGGCGTTGAGGCTCGTCAGGGTGCCCGATGTCTTCCACGAACGGGCGGCAAGGGCTCACGGCCTCGACGCGGTGCTCGCCGCCCTCGACGTGCTAGAGGAGTCCGCGAAAAAGCCCATGCCCCGCAAACCGCAAAGCCCCGGGCGCGGCACCCTGCCGCTGAAGCCGCCCAAGTAACGAAGCCGTTTCGTGCGTTTCATCGACGAGTGCGACATCCGCGTCGAGGCAGGCGACGGCGGCAAGGGCTGTGTGGCCTTTCGTCGGGAGAAGTACGTCCCGTTCGGCGGGCCGGCGGGGGGCGACGGTGGCCGCGGGGGCGATGTCGTCTTCGTCGCCGACGAGGGCCTCGGCACGTTGTACGACCTCAAGCACGTTCGGGTGCTGAGGGCCGAACCCGGCGGCCCCGGCGAGGGCAAGGACTGCTACGGGCGCGCCGGGCGCGACCTCGAGGTGCGGGTCCCCGTCGGTACCGTCATCGTCGATCGCGCGAGCGGCGAACCGGTCGACGAGGTGGTTCACCCGAAGGCGCGGGTCATCGTCGCGCGCGGTGGCGAAGGTGGACGCGGCAACAAGCATTTCGCGACGCCGACGGACCGCGCGCCGCGCCGCGCCGAACCGGGCACGCCGGGCGAGAAGAAGGAGCTCCGGCTCGAACTCAAGGTGATGGCCGACGTGGGGTTGCTCGGCTTCCCCAACGTCGGGAAAAGCACACTGATCAGCGCCGTCAGCCGCGCCCACCCGAAAGTCGCAAGCTACCCGTTCACCACGCTGGAGCCGCATCTCGGCGTGGTCACGCTCGGCGACGCCCGGCGCGGGCTCGGGAAAAACTTCGTCATTGCCGACATTCCCGGCCTGATCGCGGGGGCGAGCCGCGGCGCCGGCCTTGGCATACGGTTCTTGCGCCACCTCGAGCGGACCCGCCTTTTGTTGCACCTGATCTGCATCTCCGACGAGCCGGGGCGCTCGCCTCTCGCCGACTACCAGGCGCTCAGGAAGGAGCTCGAGGCGTTCGACGAGGATCTCGCCAAGCGCCCGGAAGTGGTGGCGATGACGCAAGCCGATCGGCCCGAGGTGGTCGAGGCGCACGAGGCCGCGAAAGCCGAATTTCAGGCGCTCGGCATCGAGCTTCGATTGGTGAGCGCCGCGAGCCACGCCGGCCTCGACGACCTGATGCGCGAACTGCACGAGCGCTTGGAAAGCCCCCGTTAGACGCGAGCCGCCCTGACTCGCTCAGATGCCGGCGTCCGCGAAGCGATCGGCCTCGTCGAACTCGTACTCCTCGTTCGCGAGGTTGTCGAAACGGGTGTACGAATCCGTGTAACGCGTCTCGAAGGCGCCGGTCGGGCCGTTCCGCTGCTTCGCGATGATGATCTCGGCGATGCCTCGCTTCTCGGGGTTGTCCTTGAAGTAGTAAAAATCTCGATAGATGAAGGCGATCGTGTCGGCATCCTGCTCGATGGCGCCGCTCTCGCGCAGATCGCTCAGCTGGGGACGCTTGTCCTTCGTGGTGCGCGTTTCGACGGCGCGGTTCAGCTGGCTCAGCGCCACCACCGGAACCTGCATTTCCTTGGCGAGCTGCTTGAGCCCGCGGGAAAGCTCGCTGATCTCCTGCTCGCGACTGTGGGCGTCACGCCGGCCCTGCATCAGCTGGAGGTAGTCGACGGCGACCAACCCGAGACCCTTGGCCGGAACGTGCGAATCACCACGGGCGATCTCGGCCTGCAGGCGGCGGATCTTCGCGCGCAGGTCGAGCAAGGTGAGCGCCGGCGTGTCGTCGATCCAGAGCGGCAGGCGGCTCAGCCGGGCGGCGGCCTCGGTGAGCTTCGGCCAGTCTTCGCGCTGCGGGCGGCCGCTGCGAATGCCCGACATGTCCACCCGCGCTTCCGACGCCAAGAGGCGCGCGGCGAGCTGCTCGCGCGGCATCTCGAGTGAACAGAAGAGAACGCCGTGCCCCGGCTCCTCGGGCGAAGCTTCGAAGTACGGTTCCCCCTCCCCTTCGCCGCGAAGACCCTTCGGGCTCGCCACGTTGACCGCGAGGTTCAGCACGAACGCGGTCTTCCCCATGCCGGGACGAGCCGCCACGATGTAGAGGTCACCGCGGTGCAGCCCGGAGCACAGCCGATCGAACTCTCGAAACCCGGACTCGATGCCGGTGACGCCGCCGCCGCGCCGCGCGGTTTCCGTCAGGATGTCGAAGGCGCGGTGGATCGCGTCTTTGGCCGAAATGATGCTGGTCGCCGACGGTACCCTGCCGATGTCGAAGACGGATTGCTCCGCGGCGTCGATGAACGCCTGCACGTCCTCGCAGCCCGCGTAGCCCTCGGCCACCACCCTCTGGCAGGTGGCGATCAGCTGCCGGAGCCGCCACTTCTCTCGGATCAGCCGCGCGTGGTGCTCCACGTGCGCGACGGCCGGCGTCGCGTCGGCCAGCTGCGCGAGATACGGAGTTCCACCGACCTGCGCGAGCCGGTTCCGGTCACGAAGCCAGGCCGCGACGGACACGATGTCCACCGGCTGCCCGACCGCCTCTTTCAACTCGAGCACGGCCTCGAAGATGCGACGGTTCGCGTCAGCGTAGAAATGTTCCGGCGCCAGCACCTCCTGCACGCGATCGAAAGCGTCCGCATCGAGCAGCACGGCGCTGAGAACCGCCGCTTCGGCATCGAGCTCGTTCGGCGGGACACGGCCGGCGCTCGGCGCAAGAACGAGAGCTTCCGACGAACCCGTCATCTCGATTCCCCAAGGTAATGCCGGACACGCTCCGGGCCCTGACAATCAATGTCCGTGCCGGCGAAAACCGGCAGTTGCAGGTGAAATATCGGACGCTCCGTGCGTCCTCCGGTTTCCCAGATGCGATGCATAGCTTGTCCCCAGGGGTCCAAATGCGCGACGCCCCGGGAGCACCAAAGCGCTCTCGGGGCGTCACTCGATCCCGCGGTTCGACACCGCGAGAACGAAGCCGGAACGTATAGAGGATCGCCCGCCGCTCTGTCAACGACGAACGCGCGCGAAACGCCGTCAGAACGTTTCCGACTTTTTCTACTTCTTCTTGACCACTTCGATCTTCAGCGAGCCTACGAGCTTGGCGTGGAGGCGGATCGGAACCTCGGCTGGACCGAACGTCTTGATCGGCTCGGCGAGCTGGATGCGCTTCCGGTCGACCTTGACGCCGACCCTTTCGAACGCCTCTTCGATGTCTCGCCCCGTGACGGAGCCCCACATGCGATCTTCCTCGCCTGCGGCGCGTTCGATCTGAACGCTCACCGCGCCGAGCTTCACGCTGAGGTCCTGCGCGACGGCGAGCTCCTGCTCCGCCTGCTCGGCAGCGAGGCGCTGGAGCTCCGCCACGCGCGACAGGTTCCCTGCCGTCGCGGGCACGGCGAGCCCCTCGGGGAGCAGGTAGTTTCGCGCGAAACCGGGCTTCACGCGCACGACTTCGCCGCCCGAACCCAGGCTGTCCACGTTCTTTTTCAACAGAACTTTTACGGTGCCGGCCATGGTGTCTCTCAGTCGTTGGACGTGAAGGGCAAAAGGGCGATGTTGCGCGAGAGCTTCACGGCGAGCTGAATCGCGCGCTGGTGCTTGGCGCAGGCGCCGGAGATACGGCGCGGCACGATCTTGCCGCGCTCGCTGACGAAGTAGCGCAAGGATTGCGGGTCCTTGTACTCGATGGGCGGTGCGTCGTCGGCGCAGAACGTGCAGCCACGGCGCCGTCCGGTCCGACGAAAACCAGCCGGGTCCTTGTCCAAGCGATCTTTCGGTGCGTCCTTCATCATGACTAACCTTCCTGTCCCACGCCGGCCGGCGCATCGTCCCCGCCACCGAAGTCGCCGTCTTCGTCACCGTAAACGTCGTCGGAGCGCTGGCGCTCCGGACCGCGCTCGAAGCCGAGGATCTGCTCGATGCGCTCGCCCTCGTCCTCGCCGGGTTGCGGCGGCTCGACCGCCTCGAACTTCACGTCGTCCGCGCTCACGTTGACGGTGGCCGCGTCGACGTCGTTCCGGAGCTGAATCGTCTGGAACTTCACGACCTCGTCGAGCACGCGGAGATTTCGCTCCACCTCGCTGACCAGGCCGCCGCCGCCCAGGTAGCGCAGGTACACGTAAACGCCGCGCTTCTGCTTGGCGACCGGGTAGGCGAGCGAGCGCCGGCCCCAATTCTCGATCGCCGTCAGCGTCGCCTTCTCGCGGGTGAGGACCTCGTTCAGGCGCGTCGCGACCCGTTCCTGCGCTTCGCGCGAAACGTCGGGCCGCATGATGTAAATCGTCTCGTATTCTCTCGTGCGGGGCGTACCCGCCTGGGTTTGGCTCATGGTGTCTCCTTGTGGACTGTGGCGGCCCCCGGGGGGATTCCCGGGAGCAAGGAGCCATCGGCGTCAGCTCGGAAGCTTCGACCGGTGGATCTCGTTCATCGCCGCCGCGAGCCCGCGGACACCGATGAGCTCCGCGGCGTCTGCGGCGCGCGCAACCAGGGTTGCGAGCTCCGCCCGTTCCGCGGGGGCGAAGCCCTGTAGCACGAAATCCGCGCCGCTACCCCGAAAACCAGGGGGCGGTTTCCCCACGCCAACGCGGATCCGGGTGAAATCAGGGCTCCCGAGCTGGGCCGCGACCGAACGCACCCCGCGATTTCCAGCGTCGCCACCCCCCGACTTCAGGCGGATCTCCCCGAACGGCAGGTCGATCTCGTCGTGGACGACCACCACCTCGTCGAGGGAAAGCTTGAAGAACGTGACGGCGGCCTGAACGCTGCGGCCGGATTCGTTCATGTAGGTCAGCGGCTTCAGCAGGGTGAGCGCGAGCGTACCCACCCGCGCGTCGGCGAGCTCGCCGTGGAACTTCTTGCGAAAGGGTGGCGAGCCCGCGCGAACGGCGAGCTCGTCCACCACCAAGAAGCCGAGGTTGTGCCGTGTCGCCGAGTACTCCGGACCGGGATTGCCGAGCCCGACGACCAGCACGTCACTTCTTCTCGGGCTTCTTCTCGGCGCCCTTGTCGGCCGCCTTGTCGCCCGCTGCCTTGTCGCCCGCTGCCTTGTCGCCGGCGGCAGGAGCCGCCGCTGCAGCGGTCGCCGCAGCCGCCGCTTTCGCCGCTTCTTCCTCGGCCTCGTCGGGAGCCTGCTTCTCGGTCACGACCGCGATCACGGTTTGTGCCGGGGGTAGCCGCACGCTCACGCCCGCCGGCAGCGCGAGATCCTTCGCCGGCACGTGGCCGTCGAGCTCGAGCGCCGTCACGTCGTGCACGATCTTCACCGGGATCAGATTCGGCAAGCAGCGCACCGGGATCTTGCGGAACACCTGGCGCAGGATGCCGCCCTTCACCACGCCGGCGGCTTTGCCGGTCGTCTCGAGCGGCACGTCCACGTCGACCGGCTGGTCGAGCGAGATCTGCACGAAATCCGCGTGGAGGAACGCCCGCGTCACCGGATGGTGCTGCGTGTCGCGGAGGAGGACGGTGAGCTTCTCTTTGTCGCCGACGGCGAGCTCGATCACGCTGTTCTTGCCGAGATCACTGTTGAGCACCGCAGTCAGAGCGGCGGGTTCGATGGTGAGCGAGCGTGCCGGCTGACCGCGGCCGTAGGCCACGGCGGGGATCTGACCGGTGCGCCGAAGGCGGCCGTTTTCGCCCTTGCCGGTTGCCTCACGAACGGTAGCGCTGACTTTTCTGAGCTCCATGATTCTTTCCTCGGTTCCTACGTTGCAAAAGGGGCGCTCTCAAACGAACAACGACGACACCGAATCGCTGTTGTGGATGCGTCGAATCGCCTCGCCGAGCAGGCGAGCGAGCGAGAGGGACTTGATCTTCTTGCACGCCTTGGCGCGGTCCGAAAGCGGCACGGAGTTCGTGACGACGACCTCCGAAAGTGGCGAATCCTCGATGCGTTGGACGGCCGGACCGCTCAGGACCCCGTGGGTGGCGCAGGCCACGACGCTGCGCGCGCCGTTGTCCATCACCGCGCGGGCCGCGTTGCACAGCGTGCCGGCGGTGTCGATCAGGTCGTCGACGATGATGCAGTCCCGCCCCTTCACGTCGCCGATCAGGTGCATGACCTCGCTCACGTTCGCGCGTTCACGGCGCTTGTCGACGATGGCGAGCGACGCGTCGAGGCGCTTCGAATAGGCCCGGGTTCGCTCCACGCCGCCCGCGTCGGGCGAGATGAAGACGGACTCCTCGTTGAACTTCAACTTCAGGTAGTCACCCAGAAAGACGGGTAGCGCGTGCAGGTGATCGAAGGGAATGTTGAAAAAACCCTGGATTTGGCCGGCGTGAAGGTCGACGCAGACGACGCGTGAAACCCCGGCGGCGACCAGGAGGTCGGCGACCAGCTTCGACGTGATCGGGGTGCGCGGGGCGACCTTTCGGTCCTGACGCGCATAGCCGTAGTACGGGATCACCGCGGTGATGGAGCTCGCCGACGCGCGACGGAGCGCGTCGCACATGATGAGGAGCTCCATCAGGTTGTCGTTCACCGGCGAGCTCGTCGGCTGCACGATGTAGGTGTCGAGACCGCGCACGTTCTCGCGGATCTCCACGAACGTCTCGGCATCACTGAAGCGAGTGACGCGCGCTTCACCGAGCGGCGTGTCGAGCACACGACCGATCTCGGCCGCGAGCTCGGGGTTTGCGTTGCCGCTGAAGAGGCTGAATCGCTTGAGCGCCACCGCGAAGTCCTACCCGGATTTTGCCGTAACCCCGCGAAATCACGGCATTCTTCCGAACGGCCGCCCGGCGGGGAGCGGAGAACTAGCAGTCGCGTCGACCCCTGTCAACACGCCGCGGCGGGCGGGGCACCCGGTCCGGGCGCCAAATGAGGCTTCAACGGTACGGATTCCGCACGTCGAGGGCGTCGTCCTTGGCCTTCTTCTTACGCGGAGCGACCGGTGCCCGAGTGACGGCAGGCCGCTGTTCCGGGGCCGCCGTCGCCTCGGGCAGGGCCGACGGCGACACCCCGGTCGCCGCTTCGGCCGGCGCGGGGGGCGGGGTCACGGCGGGCGACGGTGCGGGTGCCGGGGTCACCGGAGCCGCAGCGGGCACGGGCACCGGAGGGAGCGGCTGGGGCTGGGACGTAGCGATCCAGAACCCGGCCGCACCCGCCGCTCCAAAGAGCACCATCGCGCCCGCCACGAGCCCGGCCCGCGAGCGGCGCGGCTGGATCATGCCCGACAGACCCTCGTGGGTGACGCTTCGGGAGCCTTCACCGGGGAGCGACATCGCGGCGACGGAAACGCTCGACGGCGGCATCGGCGCGCTGAGCGCCCCGACCTGGCTCGGCTCGCTCTGCGCAATCCAGGCCCGAACCGCTTCGCGTTGCTGCTCGATCTCCTGGCCGATCATGTCCTTCACGAACTGGGCGACGTGCTGCGCGGGTGCGATGCCGTCACGGTGCGAGGCCGCCGCTTCGATCGCTTCGGCAAAATGCTGAGCGGTCGGGAAGCGCTGGTTGCGGTCGCGAGCGAGTGCGTGCTTGACGACCGCCGATAGCTCGCGGCTGAGGTGGGGCGCCACGCGCGTCAGATCGGGGATCGGTTCGTTCATCACTCGCGAGAGCGTCGCTGCTTCGTTCTCGGCCTTGAACAGACGTTTGGCGGCGAGCGTCTCCCACACCAAGATCCCGGCCGAAAACACGTCCGCACGACGATCGAGCGTTTCGCCCTGCGCCTGCTCGGGTGCCATGTAAGCGATCTTGCCCTTGAGCTGCCCGACGCGCGTCGAGGTGAGGCGGCTAGTCGCCCGAGCGACACCGAAATCCGTGATCCGCGCCATACCGTCGATCCCGACCAGCACGTTTTGCGGCGAGACGTCGCGGTGCACGAGGTCGAGGATCTTTCCCTTATCGTCGCGTAGCTCGTGGGCCCCATGCAGGCCGAACAGGGTATCGACCACGATGCGGAGCGCGATCGGCGTCGGCAGGCGCTGCCCCTTGCCGGCCGCTCGCGCCAGGAGCCGCGCCAGCGTGTCCCCTTCGACGTACTCCATCACCAGGTAGTACCCGAGCGGGCTCGCACCGACTTCCAGGATGGAGACGACGTTCGAGTGGTGAATGCCCGCGGCGAGACGTGCCTCGTCGAGGAACATTTCCACGAACTCTTTTTCGCCGGCGAGGTGCGGGTGCAGGCGCTTGATCGCGACGAAGCGCTGGAACCCGCCGACGCCGGTGAGGCGCGCGAGGAACACCGTCGCCATGCCGCCGGAGGCGATCTCGCCGATCAGCTCGTAGCGGTCGACACGCTGCCTGCTCGTGCCGGGGGCGAAGAGCTTGGCGGCGACCATCAGAACGTCCCCCGGGCGCCGACCGTCGCGCCGTCGCCGAACGACAGCCACGGCTCGACCCGCGGCGCGCGATGAGCGGTCTCGTCCGCGTCCGCGGATCCCCCGCCCCAATCGATGCCCACGATCGCGAGCACGCCGGTCGCCACCGCGAGACCGGCGGTCACGCCGATCAGGATATTCGTGCGCGTCTGCTTGCTGCGGCCCTCCTGGTAGAGGGGGCAACTCTCGTCGCCGGCCGCGCACTCGTTCTTGACCCGTTCCTCACCGGGGTTGTTCACGGTGTCGATGCCGCTCCAGATCGTGATGCCGCCGGCAACGGCCGTCGCGCCGAGTCCGGCATAGAACACGACCGGCGGCAGTCCGCCGCCCTTCTTGGGCTCGGGTTCCTTCTCGGGCTCCGGCGGGGGTGGCGGTGGCGGCGCTGCTTCGACGGGCTCGTCCGCCTCCGGTGCCGCTCCCTCGAACGACACGGCGCCGGTGGTACCGACCACCGCGTCCACCGATTTCGATTCGCTGCGCCCGTCGGCGAAGCCCGCGCGAATGGAATGACTTCCTTCGGTCAAGAAGAGGACCCGCTGCTTCGCAGCCGCCCCGTGAACGATCTTGGTGCCGTCGGCGAGCTCGCACGGTTCGCTGCAGCTGACGGTGACCTCGAATAGGGCGGCGCGTGCGCGCGACAGCACGTCGGGAGCCAAATTCTGGATTTCGGGGTCGTCGGGGTAGCGCTCGAGCGCGAGCGCCGCCAGCGTGCCGGCGCGATCGAGATCGCCGGCCTTGTCGCGAGACTTGACCGCCAGACCGAGTGCCGTCGCGCTGGGCGCGCTGGCGTCCGCCCGCTCGAACTGCCCCGCCGCCTCGGCGAACTTTTCTTCCTTGTACGCCTCGCGACCACGATCGAACGCTTCTGCAGCGGCGCGGAGTTCGGCCGGCGTCGGCTCGGCTCCCTGCGCATGGACGAGCGCCACGTTGCTCGTGATGAGCAACGCGAACGACGCGCCGATGACGGCGCGCCGGAACCCGGTCGCGGATCCAGACACTGAGACCAAAAATGGTACCTCCGAACGTCGGTTCAGGCGAGTCCTTCGATGCACTCGACGGATCACTTATTCGGGTGCGGCGATACTTATCGGTGCGACGATGTGGGTGAGGCGACGACCATGTAGGCCGGCAGGCCAACGCCGGCTACCGACGTAACACCCCGACGAGTGACGCAAAAAGCCGCCGGTTCTAGCTCATTTCGAGCAGAAGTCGGTCCGGGTTCTCGAGGAAGCTGATGACCTCTTGCGCAAACAGTGCACCGACGTCGCCGTCGATGATGCGGTGGTCGAAAGAGAACGAGAGGATCATCACGTCCCCGATGGCAATCTCGGTTCCCCGCACGACCGGCTTCTTCTTGATCGCGTGGATGCCCATGATCCCGACCTCGGGATGGTTGATGATCGGAGGGGCAAGCAAGCCGCCGAGCTTCCCGAGCGAACTCACGGTGAAGCTCGAACCGCCGAGATCCTCGCGCTGCGACTTCCCTTCCCGCGCCGCAGCAGCGAGGCGCTCGATCTCGCGGGCGATGTCGAGCACGCTCAGTCGGTCCGCCTGGCGCAGGACCGGCACGATCAGCCCGGCCTCCGTCGCCATGGCGATGCCGATATCGTAGGTCTTCTTCAGGACGTGCTCCATCGCCTGCTCGTCGACCAACGAGTTCAGGCGCGGATGGAGCTTGAGAGCCGCCACGGTGGCTTTGACGATGAACGGCAAGAACGTCAGCTTCACGCCGGCTCGCTCGGCGTGTGGTTTCGCGCGATCGCGGAGCTCGATCAGCCGGCCGACGTCGCACTCTTCGATGTAGTTGAAGTGCGCGGCGGTGTGCTTGGACCGCGCCATGTTCTCGAAGATCCGCTTGCGCAGGCCGCGGATCGGCACGCGCTCGTCGCCCGGGCTCGGCTTCGGCGCCGGTGCAGGCGCGGCGGGAGCCGGGGCGGCCTTCGGCGCGGATGCGCCTTGAGCATGACGCTCGACGTCCTCGCGCGTGACCCGCCCTGACGAACCCGACGGTTCCACACGACGCAGATCGACGCCGAGTTCGCGCGCGAGCTTGCGCGTGGCCGGTGCCGCCAGCGGCTTGTCCGACACGAAATCGCCGTTCGACGCGGATGCCGCCGTGCCCATGCCGGGCAGTTCCTCGCGGATATCGCCGACGGCGCTCGCCACCGGGCCACTCGAACTCGCCTTCGGCGCGGGGGCCGGAGCCGGAGCCGCAGCCGGGGCCGGAGCGGCTTTTGCCGCCGGCGCTTCGGCACCGCCGCCGAGATCGAGCACCACCAACACCCCGCCGACCGGCACGGTGTCGCCGACCTTGAACCGGAGCTCCGACACCTTGGCGGCCTTGGGCGACCCGATGGTGACGGTCGCCTTGTCGGTCATGACCTCGACCATCTCCTGGTTTTCCGCCAAGGAGTCGCCTTCCTTGACCAGCCAGTTGACGATTTCGCCCTCGGCGACGCCTTCACCGATGTCCGGTAGCTTGAACTCGAGCTTCGACATGCGCGCCGCCGTTTTAGCCCGGACCGGCGCGAGTGTCTACCCGGCTACTTCTGCACCGCGGCCAGAATCGCCGGCAAAATGCGGTGCGAAAGCGGCAGGTACTCCATCTCGAGCGTGTACGGGAACGGCGTGTCGAACCCGGTGACGCGCACGGGCGGCGCCTCGAGGTGGAAGAAAGCGCGTTCGACCACGAGGCTCACGAGTTCGGCACCGAAGCCGCCGGTGCGCGGCGCCTCGTGGACGACGATCAAGCGCCCGGTGCGCTTCACGCTCTCGAGGATGGTGACGATGTCGACCGGCCATAGCGTGCGAAGGTCGATCACCTCCGCCTCGACGCCCTGCTGCGCGGCCTTTTGCGCGGCATCGAGCGCCTCGTACAGCATCGCACCGTAGGCGAGCACCGTGACGTGACGCCCGGAACGCGCGATGCTCGCCGACTCGAGGGGCACCGTGTAGTCGCCTTCCGGCACGGTGCCCTTGGCGGCGCGGTAGATGCGCTTCGGCTCGAAAAACACGACCGGGTCCGGATCGCGAATGGCCGCGAGGAGCAGGCCCTTCGCGTCGTAAGGGTTGGACGGGATCACGACCTTGAGCCCCGGCACGCTGATGAACGCGGACTCCGGATGTTGCGAGTGATAGTGGCCGCCGCGAATACCGCCGCCGACGGGCGTCCGGATCACGATCTTGGCCGAGTACTCGCCCCCGGAGCGGTACCGATACTTGGCGAGCTCGTTCACGATCTGGTCGTACGCGGGCCAGATGAAGTCGGCGAACTGGATCTCGACCACCGGCACCATGCCGTAGAGAGCCATCCCGACCGCGGATCCGACGATCCCGTTCTCGCTCAGCGGCGTGTCGATCACCCGCTCTTCACCGAACTCGTCCTGGAGGCCCGCCGTGACGCGGAACACTCCGCCGACTTTCCCCACGTCTTCCCCCATCACGACCACCCGCTCGTCACCGCGCAGAGCGATGCGCAGAGCATCGTTGATGGCTTGAACCATGTTGACTTGCGACATGGTCGATCAGTGAGCGCCGGGGGCGCGCGGGCCGCGCACGACTTCGGTGCGTTGCTCGGCGAGATGCCAGGGAACGGTCGCGTAAACGTCGTCGAACATCGACTCGAGCGATGGGAGTGGCGTCTTCTCGGCCAGTGCGACCGCCTCGCGGAAGCGCTGGTCGATGTCGCCCTGGAGCCGCGCCTCGTCCTCGTCGCTCCAGAGCTTTTGTTCGCCGAGCCAGGCACGGAGCCGTTCGATCGGGTCGCGCGCGGCCCACGCCTCGAGCGCTTCGCTCTCGCGGTAGCGATTCGGGTCGTCGCTCGTCGAATGACCGCCCATGCGGTAGGTGATGGCTTCGATCAGCGTCGGCCCCTCGCCGCGCGAGCCGCGTTCGATCGCGCGCCGAGTCGCAGCAATCACGGCGAACACGTCGTTGCCGTCGACACGGACCCCGGGGATGCCGTAGGCGACCGCTTTTTCCGCAAAGGTCCGCGTCGCCGTCTGGCGTTCCACCGGCACACTGATGGCCCAGCCGTTGTTGCGGCACAGAAACACGACCGGCAGCTTGAACACGCCGGCGAAGTTCAGCGCGCTGTGGAAATCCGACGAGCTCGTCGCGCCATCACCGAAATACACGAGCGCCGACACGTCCTCACGACGGATCTTTGCGCCCCAGGCCAGGCCGACGGCGTGAGTGATCTGGGTGCCGACCGGCGAGCTGATCGATGCCCAGCCGACGGCCCGACAGGTGTAGTGGCAGGGCATCTGCCGCCCCTTCACCGTGTCGTTCGTGTTGCCGAACATGTTGTCGACCAGCTTTTGGAACGGCAGACCCCTGAGCAGCGCCGCGCCGAATTCCCGGTAGCAGGGAAACAGAAAGTCCTGTTTCCGCATCGCCCAGGCCGAGCCGAGGATCGCCGCTTCCTCGCCCAGCGACCCTACGTGAAAGCCGATCCGGCCCTGGCGCTGGAGGGCCACGAAGCGTTCGTCGAGCACTCTGGTCTCGACCAGGCTCCGGTAGATGGCGACGACGTCGCTGTTCGATAGGCCGGGGTCGTGCTCCGGATCGAGCGTGCCGTCGTTCCGGAGCACGCTGATGATCGGGCTCGGGTCCGCTGGCTCTCGGGATCGGCTACGTGCTGCGCTCATCGCTTTTTCGGGGGCGGAGACGATAGCATCCCCTCGCCCGCTGACGACAAGCTCCGACCAGCCGACTCACTCGGCGAGCGCGCTCTTAGCCTCGTCCAGGGCCGACGCGGTGGCCGAACCGTCGAGCCCGAGGGCCCGGCCCAGCCGATCGAGGACCGAACGCTCCACGTCGCTCACGCCGCCCGAGACCTGAGCGACCAGCGACGCGACGCGCAACACCTCTCGCGCATGATCGGCGCGCTGGATCCCACGCGCCACCATGCCGACGCGCTTGTCCATGCCGTCTTCGCCGAGCTGCTCGGCGAGATCGGCCAGCAGCGCGGTGATCTGCTGCTCACCGACGCGCCCGTCACACGCCGACACCACGACGTGCTGAAAGGCCTGGCGCTCCGCAGCGTCGAATTCTCCGTCTGCGTTCGCGACGAGGTACGCGCTCTCGACGATGGCTTCGAACAGGCGCGCGGCCTCGGGATCGAAGCCCGTCGGCTGCGTGAGATCGTCGGGTGAGCGCGCTCCGTACGATGTCGCCGCGGCGACCAGGATCGAGTCCTTCACGCCCCGCTCCGAATAGGTCGGCGCGCGGCTCAGCTGGCGAGCGACCTTGCCAATCAACGTCGAGTCAGTGGCAGACATGGGTATGGTCGAGCAGCGTCCCCGGCTGCCCGGTCGAACCCCTGATCCTTAGCGCTCCCGGCTCGCCAAGGAAAGGGGCTAGCGGCGAAGCAGCCTAGCTCCCTAGTCGCCGCACCCTAGTCGCCGCTAGGACGCCCAAGTCGCCGCCAGCCGGTGGCTAGCGGCGCAGTAGACTCTCAGGGCGGATCAGGTCGACGGGGCGGCTTCCAGCGACAGTGTTTGGAGCGCGCGGTGGGGTGGAGCTCGGGCTTGGTTTTCCAAGCCTAGCGGCGACGAATCCCTCGGCGGCGTGGTAGCTCGAACGGACGAGGGGGCCCGACGCGACGAAGGCGAAACCGAGCGCCAACGCCGCCCGCTCGTACTCCGCGAACGTCTCCGGCGGAACGTAACGCGAGACGGGGGCGTGTTTCGGCGTCGGGCGCAGGTACTGTCCGAGCGTCACGATGTCGACTCCGGCCTTTTGCAAGTCCCCGAGGGTCTCGAGCACCTCGTCGTCGGTCTCGCCGATGCCGACCATGATCGAGCTCTTGACCAGGCGCTCCGGCGCGCGGGCCTTGGCGTGGGCGAGCACCGAAAGCGTTCCGTCGTAGTCGCAACGCGCATCGCGGATCAGCGGGGTCAATCGGCGCGTGACCTCCACGTTGTGCGCGAAGACGTGTGGCTCGGACTCGAGGACGGTGTCCACGTCGCCGAGGCGACCGCGGAAATCACCTACCAGCGTCTCGACCAGGAGCTCGGGGCTCCGTTCGCAGAGGCCGCGCACCGTGCGCGCGATCTGGGTCGCCCCGCCGTCGATGAGGTCGTCGCGGTCCACCATCGTCAAGACGACGTACTTCAGGCCGAGCTCGGCGACGGCGCGGGCGACGTGCTCCGGCTCGCGCGGGTCGTACGCCCCACGCGGGTTGCCGGTGGTGACCGCACAGAAGCGGCAGCCCCGCGTGCAGGTGTGGCCAAGCAGCATGATCGTCGCCGTACCGGCGGACCAGCACTCGCCGACGTTCGGGCAACGGGCTTCCTCGCAGACCGTGTAGAGGTCGAGCTTTCGTAGCGTCTGCTTGAGCTCGGCGTAGCGCTCGCCGCCGGGAGCGCGGACCTTGAGCCAGGGTGGCTTCGGCTCGCGCTTCGTCGGGACCGGGGACCGACCTAGAGCCGTTCCCGAGCCACTCACTTAGTGGCCTTTTTCCCGGGTCACGCCGGGATGCGACTTGTCCCCCGGCTCGTGGCGCGGATTGGCCGTGAGGTGCGACCCGTCACGGCCGGGGAAGGCCATCAAGAGGTCCTTCTCGTAGATGAACTGCTCGCGCGAGTCGTACGGCGGCGCGTGGATGCCCGTGTCCATCCGGATGGCATCACAGGGGCACGCCTCGACGCAGAAGCCGCAGAAAACGCAGCGCAGCTCGTCGATCACGAAGCGCTGCGGGAAGCGCTCGTAACCGCGGCGCGGGTCACCCTCGGGGTACTCGCCGGCCACGATGTGAATGCACTGCGCGGGGCAGGCCGTCGAACAGCAGAGGCACGCCACGCAGCGCGGCGAACCGTCGTCGCGGTGCATCAGGCGGTGAACACCGCGAAAGCGCGCGGGGTAAGGCCGGCGCTGTTCGGGGTAGCTCACCGTGTTGATGCCGTCTTCCACCGATTCCGTCGACGGATCGTTGCGCTGGCCGAGCGCCATCTCCTTCGTGTTCTTGAAGAAGTGGCTCATCGTGATGCCCAGGCCCTTCACGATCTCCGGGATGTAGGTCTGGACCGCCGCCGTCCGCACCGGGCGCGACACGGGGGAACCGACGACTTTTCTGGGACCAAGCGGCGCGGTGCTCATCGGTGACTCCTTATCAGGCTCCCATGCGCGCGCTGCGCGTGCCACCCACGGACTGGGCGTATTGCGCCGACGACGAGGCAAGCATGGCGCGTTTCGTCGGCGGTTTGGCCAGGAACACCAGCAACCACACCCCGCAACCAGCGCCGGTAAGCGCCAGAAGGAGCATGCTCAGATCCGCGGCGACGCGCAGGCCGGCAGAAACTCCGCCGCTTGCAGCGTCGACGAGAAGCAACACCAGCCCCGTCGCCAGGATGTTGACGAGCGAGGCCGGGAGCAGCTTGCGCCAGCCGAGCCGCATCAGCTGGTCGTAGCGAAAGCGCGGCAAGGTCCAGCGGATCATCAGCTGCAGCCAGCAGAGCGCGATGATCTTGAACAGGAACGCCAGCGCACCGAGGACGATCACCCCACCGTGGGACATCGCTTGCTCGAAGAGCACAGTGCCGCCGATCGCCACGTGGATGCCGTCTCGGTAGAGGAACGGCAGGTTCCAGCCGCCCAGAAACAGCGTGGCCATCAGCGCGCTCGACGAGACGACCGCGATGTACTCCGAGAAGAAGAACATCGCGAACTTCATGCCGGCGTACTCGGTGAAGTAGCCGGCGACGATTTCGCTCTCGCCTTCCGGCAGGTCGAACGGAATGCGCTTCGATTCGGCGACCGCCGCGGCGAAGAACAGGAAAAACGCGAGCGGCTGCACGAAAATGCCCCAGGTGTTCTCCGTCTGCCAGCGCACCATGTCCTCGAGGCGGAGCGTGCCGTAGACCATCATCGCGCCGATCAGCGCGAGGCCCATCGTCACCTCGTACGAGACCATCTGGCTCGCGGCACGGAGGCCACCGAGCAGGGAGTACTTGTTGTCGCTCGCCCAGCCGGCGAGGGCGGCTCCGACGATGCCGGTGCCGGCGAGAGCGAAGAAGTAGAGGACACCGACGTTGAGGCTCGCGATCTGCAGCGGCACGGCGCCGTCGGTGCACAGGCCCTCGCGCGGGACCGCACGAGCGAGCTTCATCAGGTCCAGGTGGCCGTCGGCACCGACGCCGAAGCAGAGCGTGTCGCCGAACGGGATGACGGCGAAGACGGCGAGCGCCGGAAAAAACGAGATCAGGGGAGCGATGCTGTGCAGCAGCCGATCGGCGTTCGGCGGGATGAAATCCTCTTTCCAGAGGGTTTTCAGGCCGTCGGCGGCGGCGTGCAGGAGCCCAATCAGCCGGAGGCCGACCCGTTTCTCACGGCGGATGACGTAGGCCGAGTAGCCGGCACCGAACAGGATCGCAAACATCAGCACGGCGGCACCGCCGCCGTAGCCCACGTCCGCCAGCACGGGCCCGACTTCCGTACCGCGCATCGCAGAACCGACCAGCAGGGTGGCGACGTGGGTCACCAGGCCGCCGACGAAAATAGTGCGTGGCGAGAAGGTCTCGATCCAGAGATCGAACTTGATTCTGGGACCGCGCTGGCGAGAACGCGCGGAGATCAAGGCCGCCGTCGCCCAGGTGAAGGCGATCGCCAATTGGCTGAACATCATCGCTGCGCTGATGCGCGCCGGCCCCGTCGGGGCTTCCCCGAGGCCGGCAAGGTGGCCGAATGCAATCCAGGCGACGAGCGCCGCGGCGCCCAACGCCGGACCGAACGCCAGGCCCTGGGCGATCGGCGTCGGGAGCCAGATCACGGCGCGATTCGGGCCGATGCGGTCCTGGATCATCGCTCCCTGCCGGCGGTCGGCCCAGGTGAGGAAGATCGCGAGGTGCATCATCACGACGACGACGAGGACGACCTTGACGATGACGAGCACGACGTCGATCAGCGTCACGGGCGAACCCCCTGCTCGGCGCGAGCGCCGCCATCGCTGGACTGCTTCATCGCCGTCCGGAGCTCCTCCAGCTTGCGCCACCCCGGCGGTCGTTCGAAGAGTTCGCGAAGGTCGTGGATCAGACGGAAGGCGGGACGCGAGTCCCCGCGCGGCGTGATGGCGCGCTCGCTCTCCTGGAGCAGGCCGTTCCGGTTGACGAACGTGCCGTGCGCCTCGGCGAAACTCGCGGCGGGGAGCAGCACCTCGGCGTGCTCGGCGAACGGGCCGTGGTGCACGGTGAGCGCGACCAGATGCGGGATCCGCGCCAGCGAGGGTGCCTCGGCGGGCGCCTGCGAACCGAGCGACACCACGTGCTTCACTCGTCCGGCCTCGACGGCCAGGATGAACTCCGCGAACGGGCGCGCCTCCGGTGCGAGCTTGCGCACACCGGCACCGTTCGGGTTCTTGTCCGAATCCTTGAGCACGGAATCGCCTTCGCCGTGCGGGCGGCCGGTGATGTAGAGCTGCGTCACCTTGAGCACGTCGCGCCCGAACTCCAGGAGCGCGAAGTTGTCTTCCAGCGAATGTTCGGCCGAGAGCACGATCGCGGTCGTCTCCGGCTCCGCCCGCTGCAGGACCTCGTACGCCTTCTCGAGCGCGGCGTCGCAGGTCGCCGCCTTGCCCCCGGCCTTGGCGCGCAGCGTGCGGCCCTCGTGCACGCGCCGGTAGTCGAGCATGCCCTCGTCGCACATCCAGTACTGGTTGACCTGCAGGTTCTCCCGCGGACGATAGCGGGTCACCTCTTGCGAGCGCGGGTCGAAATCGGTGAACGCGTTGCAGCCAGTGGCACAACCGACGCACACGCTGCGCGCCGAGCGCAAGAACCAGACGCGCGCCTTGAAGCGGAAGTCCACGGCGGTGAGCGCGCCGACCGGGCACACGTACTCGGTCATCAGCGTGTAGCCGTGATCGAGCTGCCGGCCCGGCGAGACGACGATCTCGTTCAGGTTGCCGCGCTCGCGCACGTTCAGCACCGGATCCTTGGCGACCTCTTCCGAGAAGCGGACGCAGCGGGTGCAAACGATGCAACGCTCCGCGTCGTAGACGATGGTCGGACCGAAGACGACCGCCTTCGGCTTGTGCACGGGCTCGTCGCGCATGCGCTTCTTCGTGCCCTGGTGCTCGAGCCAGTAATCCTGAAGCCGGCACTCGCCCGCCTGATCGCAGATCGGGCAATCGACCGGGTGGTTCAGGAGCAAGAGTTCCTGCACCGCCGATCGCGCGCGCACGACGTGGGGGCTCGACTGGCTCTTCACGACCATGCCGTCGGCGACCGCGTACTGGCAGGCCGGCTGGAGCTTCGGCTTCTTCTGCGGGACGTATTCGCCCTTTTCCGCGTCCCAGGCGAGCACGTCGAGCATCAGCGCGGGCCTGCCGGGCGGCGGCATGATCTCGACCAGGCACATGCGGCAGTTCGCTGCGACGCTGAGCCCGGGGTGCCAGCAATAGTGCGGGATGTCGACACCGGCGCGCTGGGCTGCGCGGATGATGGTGTCACCCGGTTCGTAAGGGATGTCCGTGTCGTCGAGCTTGAAGGTCGGCATGATGTTGATCAGATGCGGAAGCGAGCGCGCGTCCGAACGCGTCGTTCAGCGATCACACTCCCCGCCAATCATGTTGAGTGAACCGAAACTCGGGACCACGTCGGCCATCATCGCGCCGGTGATGATGCGCTCGAGCCCGCCCGTCACGTAGAAGCACGGCGGCCGGATGCGCACCCGGTAGGGCGTGCCGCTGCCGTCGCTCACGATGTAGAAGCCGAGCTCGCCGTTGCCGGCCTCGGTGTACGCGTACACCTCGCCGGCAGGGAGCTTCAGGCCCTCCATCACGATCTTGAAGTGCTGGATCGTGCCTTCGATCGTGCCGTACACGTCTTCCTTCGGCGGCAGGATCACGCGCGGATCGTCCACGTTCACGGGCCCCGAGTCGGCGAGCCGTTCGAGGCACTGCTCGAGAATGCGTGCACTCTGCTTGATCTCCTCGAGGCGAACCATGAAGCGATCGAACGAATCCCCCGTTTGGCCGACCGGCACGTCGAACTCGACCTCCCCGTACTTCATGTACGGGTGGGCCTTTCGCACGTCGTACGGAACGCCGACCGAGCGCAGGCAGGGCCCGGTCCAACCGAGCGAAATTGCCTCGTCCTTCGCGATCACGCCGACGCCCTCCAGGCGGTCGAGGAAGATCCGATTGCCGAGCAAGAGGCGCTCGACCTCTTCGATGATCTCGAGGATGTGGCGGCTGACGGCAGCCGCCTGCTCCTTGAAGCCGGAAGTCGGAGGGTGCGCCATGCCGCCGACCCGGCCGAAACTGTGGGTCAGACGAGCGCCGCTCTCCTCTTCCATCAAGTCCCAGATCATCTCGCGCCCCTTGATCATCCACAGGAACGGAGTGAACGCGCCGAGCTCCATCGCCATCGCGGCGTCACAGGTGAGGTGATCCGAGATGCGCGCGAGCTCACCGAGCGCCATGCGGTACCACTGGCACCGCTCCGGCACCGTGATGCCGAGGAGCTTCTCGCAGGCGAGCGCGAAGCCGACGTTGTTCAGCATCGGCGACACGTAGTTGCAGCGGTCCACGTACGGGAACACCTGCGTCCAGGTCCCGCGCTCGCACATCTTCTCGAACCCGCGATGCAGGTACCCGACCTGCACGTCGCAGCGCTCGATCGACTCACCGGAGAGCTCCATCACGATGCGCACGGTGCCGTGCATGGCCGGGTGGGCGGGCCCCACGTTGATCAACATCGGCTCGGCCGGGAGCTCGATCTCGGAGGCGTCCAGCTCTTGATCGATGGGTTCCATCAGTTCACGTCGTCCAGGTCTTCGGAGCCGCGAGCATGGGTCTGGCGGCCGAAGGACATGCCCTCGTCGACACCGAAGGGCGCGATCTTGTCGATGTCCGGGATTTCTCGGTACGGCACGAGAGGTTGGATCCGATCGGCCGGGTAGTCCTTGCGGAGCGGATGCCCCTCGAACTCCGGGTAGAGCAGGATGCGGCGCAAGTCCGGGTGGCCGCGGAAGCGCACGCCGAACATGTCGAAGCACTCGCGCTCTGCCCAGCTCGCGCTCGCCCAGAGCTCGGTCAAGCTGTCGATCTCCGCGTCCTCGCCGTCGGCACCGCCCACCCTGGCCTTGAGCCGGAGGCGGTGACCCTTCGCCAGCGAGTAGAGGTGGGCGACGACCTCGAAGCGCGGCGAACGCGACGGGTAGTCAACCGCCGTGAGATCCACCAGCATGCTCATGTCGGCGCGCGGATCGTCGCGCAGGAAGCGCGCCACGTCTTTCCAGCGCGGGGCGTAGACGACGACGGTCTCGTCACCCGCGAGGGACTGCGTCTCGAGGACGTCGGCGGGAAACTGCTTTTGGAGGAGGTCGATCAGCGCTTTCGCCATCTCACACCGAGGGTCGGGAGGTGCGCGACTTGCGGAGCTGAATCAGCCCGAGCCCTTGATCCTCGACCGGATCCAGGCGCGGCTTCACGATCGCGGGGCGGCGATCACCCTTCTGGATCTTGTCCTGCAAGAGCAGGATGCCGTCGAGCACCGCCTCGGGCCGCGGCGGGCACCCGGGCACGTACACATCGCAGGGGATGATCTTGTCGATGCCGGCGACGCAGGCGTAGTTGTCGTAGAAGCCCCCGCACGAGGCGCAGGTGCCGAAGGCGAGCACCCACTTGGGCTCCGCCATCTGCTCGTAGATGCGGCGCAGGATCGGGGCCTGGCGCTGCACGATCGTCCCCACCACCCACAGGAGGTCCGACTGGCGCGGCGAGAAGCGCGGGGCTTCCGAGCCGAAGCGCGAAAAATCGTAGCGCGGGCTCGACACCGACATGAACTCCATCCCGCAGCAGGCGGTGACGAAGGGGTACATGAAAAGGGAGTATTTCTGCGCCCACGCGAGGACGGCATCGAACCGCGTGGTCACGATCCCGGCGCCTTCACCGGCCAGGATCTCGGTGGATCCGCCTTTTAGTTCTCCCATTCGAGCGCTCCCTTCTTCCAACAGTAGGCAAGCGCCACGATCAGCGCGACGATGAACGCGAACATCGTGAAAAAGCCGTTCCAGCCGAGACCGCGGAACAGAGCGGCCCACGGGTACATGAACACGACCTCGATGTCGAAGACGACGAAGAGGATGGCCGTGAGGTAAAACTTCACGCTCATCTTCGTGTTCCCGGCGCCCTCGGTGTCATTGCCGCACTCGAACGGCATGAGCTTCTCGGGGGTGGGATTCTTCGGCCCGACCAGCTGGCCGCCGAGGAACATGACGGCCGCGATGATCGCCGTGAGAGCGAACGTGACGAGCAGGGGTAGGTAGAGCGAGAACATCGGGGTCAGCGAAACGCCGGGTCAGTGTTCCCGGAAGGGCCAAGTCATCGAAATCACGCGGGGACCTGGCACCCGGACGTGGCTTATCTAGTGCCTTAGCCGAGGTGCTGTCAATGAGCCGCCCAGGCGCGCCGAAAGGGGTTACTCGGCCGCGGAACCGAGCGCCTCTTCCCAGCGATCGTAGGCGCCGCCGAGGGTATGGCGCACCCGCTCGACGACCTCGGCCACGTCCCGGGGTTCGGCCCCGGCGGCCCGCGCTTCGAGCACGGCCCCGAGCGCCGCGAGGTGCCGCCGGCGCGCGGCAAAGGCCTGCGCCAGCTGCGCCCACACCCGTGCGGGTGATGCGCCGAGGTTCGCGGCCCGCCGGAGCGGCCCGATGGCTTCACCGGCCCGGCCGTCCGACAGCATCGCCTCGCCGAGCCGGAGGAAGAGGTCCGGCGCCGCTTCACCCTCGGCGGCGTACTGGATGCCGAGCCTCAAGATCTCTTCGCCCTTGCTGCTCTCACCGAGGAGAATGCAGGCGGTGCCGAGCAAACCGAGGCCGCGCGCGATGGTGGCGCGCGCGTCCGGATTGAGCATCTGCCCCTCGGGAGTACGCAGGAAGATGGCGAGCGGCGCTGGCCAGGGGCCGAGCAACTCCAGCACCCGCACGTGCTCGCCGCGTTCGGCGGCTTCGGCCGCCTCGACGACCCGCCCGAGATCGATCGCGCTGCGCGCCGCCGGCCGGCGAATTCGCTCCAGTTCCTCCCGGACGTGGGTCCGGATCCGCGCCCGAAACGCCGGCAGCGCATAGCTTTCCTCGAGCCCGTCGTGGAGGAGCACCATCTGCGAGCCGTCGGACTGGATCCGGAGCTCGTGGAGCGCGTAGCCGTACAGGGGCGCGAGCAGGAGGTACCGAACGCCGATGTGGAGCTGCACCGCCTCGAGATCGGTCGCCCGCTTGGGTGCGGGGCCGTGAGGCTCGTCGATGACGAGGGCGTTCACGAGCCGCTGGCGGAACTCGCCGAGCGTGAGGCGCTGGGGCTCCCCGGCGACGCCCGCCTCTTCATCCGCTCCCACCGCAAACTCGACCAGGGTGTTGTCGGGGATCCGGCGGTCGACGGTGAGGGACGTGATCCGCGCCCCCGTGATCATCGCGAAAGCGAAGAACCGTGCCCCGACGATCTCGCAGAGCGCCTGGAAGCTACCTATGCCCTCCCCGACCCGCTCGAACCAGCCGTCGGTGCGGATTGCGTCCAGGGAGACGACGAGCGGACCCGCCATCTTACGTCCGGTCATGTTCCCATGCGGGGTAGCTTTCCGCCACTAGTAAAATTAAGCTCCCGGCACCGTGCAAAGCCCGTCGACGGCAAGCGGTGAGAGGCTCCAGGAGCGCCTCCTCGGTTTTTACGACGGGCGGGCACGAGCACTTCCTTGGCGAGGGGTGCGCGATCCCTACGCGGTGCTGGTGAGCGAAATGATGCTCCAGCAGACCCAGGTCGCGACCGTCCTCCGCTACTACCCCGACTGGATGCGACGCTTCCCCACCCTCGGGGCGCTCGCGCGCGCCGACGAGGCCGACGTGCTCCACGCGTGGCAGGGCCTCGGCTACTACTCGCGCGCGCGTCGTCTCCACCAAGCGGCACGAAGGATCGTTGCCGAGCACGCCGGAAAGATGCCAAAAAACCGCCGCGAGTTGCTCGCGCTCCCGGGCATCGGCGCGTATTCCGCTGGTGCCATCGCGAGCATCGCGTTCGGCGAGAGGGAGCCGCTCGTCGACGGCAACGTGATCCGGGTGCTGACGCGCCTCTACGGCTTGCGGGGCGACCCGGGACGCGCGCCGCTCAAGGCGCGGCTTTGGGAGCTCGCTCGAGACCTGGTGCCGGCTGATCGACCAGGCGATTTCAACCAGGCGCTGATGGAGCTCGGGGCGACGGTGTGCACGGCGCGAGCACCCGCGTGCAGCGACTGCCCGCTGTCCCGCACGTGCGTGGCGCGGAAAAAGGGCCTGACTCTCGAGCTGCCGGAACTGCCGGCGAGGAAGGCGGCCACCGCCGTCAAGAGCGTCGCCGTCGTGGTCCGGCGTGGGGAAAGGGTGCTGGTCCGGCCCGTTCCTCGGGGCGCTCCGCGCTGGGCTGGGCTCTGGACCTTTCCGTACGTCGAGCTCCGCCCCGGCGAAAGTGCACGGAGCGGCGCGCTCCGCGCACTCCACGACGCCGGGATCGCGGGCACCGTCGGCACGGAGCTGATGGTGCTGGTCCACACCATCACGCGATTTCGCATCACGCTCGAGGTGCTCGGCGCGACTTCGACCGACCGGAAGGCACCGAAGCACGGGAAGTTTTCCACGCTCGCCGCGCTTCGCGAACTCGCCATGCCGGCGCCGCATCGGAAGCTCGCGTCGAAGTTGAAATCGTCATGGTAGAGGTGGCGCTCGCGCTCGTGTTCCGAGAAAACCGCGTGCTCGTGACGCGACGGCCGGACGGCGTGCACCTCGCCGGCTTTTGGGAGTTTCCCGGCGGCAAGCTCCGGAGCGGAGAGACGGCGGAAGAGTGCGCGATCCGCGAGCTCGTCGAGGAGACGGGCGTCGTCGCCCGAGCGCGTTCGCGACGTCCGGCGATCGAATGGACGTACCCGGAGCGCAGCGTGAGGCTCCATCCGGTCGACTGCGAGTGGCTCTCGGGCGACGGCGTGGCGCTAGAGGTCGCGGTGGTGCGCTGGGTCAACTTGGACGAGCTTTCGACGCTCGCGTTCCCGGTGGCGAACGCGGAGCTCATCCGCGAGCTTTCTGGGCAGCCGCCCGCGCGGTAGCCGTTAGATCGACGCGGCCGGGACTTTTTCCGGGTCCACACCGAGCTCCGCGATCGCGCGGGCGAGCTCGGCGCCGGACAACTTGCCTTCGAGGCGCAGGCCGTCGAGCGCGCCGATCACGATCGACTCGGCGTCCACCTCGAAGTGACGGCGCAGTGCCTCGCGCGTGTCGCTCATGCCGAAGCCGTCCGTGCCGAGCGGCACGATGCGCCCGGGCACCCAGCGCGCGACGAGATCGCCGAGCGCCTTCATGTAGTCCGACGCGGTGATGAAGGGGCCTTCGACGCCACGGAGTGCCTCGGTGATGTAGGGCACGCGCGGCGGCGCCTCGGGGTGGAGGCGGTTCTCGCGCTCACAGGCGAGCGCGTCGTTGCGGAGCAGCTGGTAGCTCGTGACGCCCCAGACGTCGGACGACACGTTGAAGCGCTCAGCCAGGATCTCCTGCGCACGGAGCACCTGAAGCATGATGCAGCCGCTGCCCCACAGCTGAACGTGATGGGCGAGCCGCTTCGCCGCCGGGCGGTAACGGTAGAGGCCCTTGAGGACGCCTTCCTTCGCGCCCTCCGGCATCGGGGGCATCGCGTAGTTCTCGTTCTGGAGCGTGATGTAATAGTAGGTGTTTTCGCCTTCATCGAACATGCGACGAAGGCCGTCCTCGATGATGGCGGCGAGCTCGAACGCGAAGGAGATGTCGTAGGCACGCAGGCTCGGCACGGTCATGGCGTGGAGCAAGCTGTGACCGTCCTCGTGCTGGAGCCCCTCGCCGTTCAGTGTGGTGCGGCCAGCCGTGCCACCGAGCACGAAGCCACGCGCCATCGAATCGCCCGCCGCCCACAGTTGATCCCCCGTGCGCTGGAAGCCGAACATCGAATAGAAGATGTAAAACGGGATCATCGGCTGGCCGTGCACCGCGTACGAGGTGGCCGCTGCGGTGAACGACGCTACCGAGCCCGCCTCGGTGATCCCCTCCTCGAGCACCTGGCCGTCCTTGGCTTCGCGATAATAAAGGAGCTTGCCCTTGTCGATCGGCTCGTAGAGCTGGCCGACCGATGAGTAGATGCCGACCTGGCCGAAGAGCGCCTCTAGACCGAAGGTACGCGCCTCGTCCGGAATGATCGGCACCACGCGCTTGCCGATTTTCTTGTCGCGAATGAGCTTGGCGAGCAGGCGGGCGAACACCATCGTCGTGGACGCCTCACCCTTGCCCATGCCTTTGTAGAACTCTTCGAACAGGTCGGGGCCCGGGAGCTCGAGCTTCACCTGCGAGACGGCGCGACGGGTGGGGATCAGGCCACCGAGCGCTCGGCGACGTTCGAGAACGTACTCGACCTCGGGGCTCTTCGGCCCCGGGTGGAAGAGCGGCGGGTGCTCGAGATCCGCGTCGGGGATCGGGAGCTCGAGCATGTCGCGGAGGTGCTTGATGTCCCCTTCGCCCATCTTCTTCTTCTGATGGGTGACGTTCGAGCCCTCGAAGCTTTCGCCGAGCTGCCAGCCTTTGACGGTGTGAGCGAGGATCGCCGTCGGCCGGCCGTCGGTGTTGTCGACCGCTTTGCGGAACGCCGCGTGGACCTTGCGCAGGCTGTGCCCGCCGCGCCGGAGCTTCGCCAGCTCGTCGTCCGAGATGTGCGAAACGAGGTCCAGCATGCGCGGATCGAGGCTGAAAAACTCCTTACGCACCACGTCGCCGGTGGCGATGGTGAGGCGCTGCCACTGCCCGTCCACGACGGCGTTCAGGTGCCGGCGCAGGATGCCGTCGCGGTCACGCGCGAAGATGTCGTCCCATTCCGGGCCCCAGATCACCTTGATCACGTTCCAACCGGCGCCGCGGAACACGCCCTCGAGCTCCTGGACGATCTTGCCGTTGCCGCGCACCGGACCGTCGAGCCGCTGAAGGTTGCAGTTGACGACGAAGATCAGGTTGTCGAGCTTCTCGCGCGAGGCGATCTGGAGCGCGCCGAGCGTCTCGGGTTCGTCGCTCTCGCCATCGCCGACGAAGCACCAGACCTTCGAGGCCGACGCGTCACCGAGGCCGCGGTGGGTGAGGTAGCGGTTGAAGCGCGCCTGGTAGATCGAGTTGATGGGCCCGAGACCCATGCTGACGGTCGGGAACTCCCAGAAATCGTTCATCAGCCGCGGGTGCGGATAGGACGAGAGGCCGCGACCCCGCGCCGTTTCGCGCCGGAACCGTTCGAGCTGATCGACGGTCAGCCGGCCTTCCAAAAAGGCGCGCGAGTAGACGCCCGGGGCGGCGTGGCCCTGGTAGTAAACCTGGTCTCCCGCGGTGCCGTCGTCCTTGCCGCGGAAGAAATGGTTGAAGCCGACCTCGTACAGCGTGGCGCTCGAGGCGTAGGTCGAGATGTGCCCGCCGATGCCGTCGAACTCCTTGTTCGCGTTGTGAACCATCACTGCCGCGTTCCAGCGCAGGATGTGCTGGATGCGGCGCTCCAGCTCCACGTCGCCCGGGTACGGCGGCTCCTCCGCGACCGGGATCGTGTTCACGTAGTCGGTGACGAGCGGCAGCGTCGGCTCGACGCCGAGCCGGCGCGACGCCTCGACCACACGCTGCAGTAAGAAGCGAGCTCGCCCTTGCCCCTCGTGCCCGACGACGGACTCGAGTGAGTCGACCCATTCCTGGGTCTCCTGGGGGTCACGATCTGAATCGGGTCGGTAGGCGTCCACGCGCGTTCCTCGGCGGCTTCTCTAGCAGAAACGGGGGCCCCACGGGGCAACCCAAGAACCTGGCAGCAGCCTGGCCTCGGGGTCGTTTCCAGAGAGTGTTGAGTTTTGTTATCGCGCCGACCCTTCCCCTTGGCAAGGCGGTTTCGGGGGCCCATAGATCGACCCGTTCCGTTGTCCCGCCTGCTCTCCTTCGCCCTCTTCTTCTCCCTGATGGTGTCGATCGTCGGGGGGGTCCACTACTACGCCTGGACCCGCCTGGTCCGGGACCTCGCGCTCCCACCGAGCCAGGTGCGGTTCCTCACTCTGGGGATGGTCGCGCTTTTCGTGATGATCCCCCTCTCGTTTTTCGTACGGCGAACGGGGTCGGTGTTCGCCGCGCCGGTGGTCTGGCTCTCCTCGGTGTGGCTCGGGGTTCTCCTGCTCTTGCTCGTCGTCTTGGTGTTGGGAGATGTCGGCCGCGGGCTCTACGCCCTGGTGAGCCGCCTCTCCGACGCGCCGCCTCCCGACGAAGCGCGGCGCGTGCTCCTGTCGCGTCTGTTCGCGCTCGGTGTGCTCGCCGTGACGTCCGGGTTGACGGCGCTCGCGGTGCGGTCGGGCCTGGCCCGGGTGGCGCTGCGCGAGGTGGCCGTTCGGCTCCGGCGCCTGCCGAAAGAGCTCGACGGAACGACGATCGTCCAGCTGACGGACGTGCACGTCGGGCGCACGATTCGGCGGGATTTCATCGAGCGGGTCGTCGAGCAGACGAATGCGCAACGTCCCGACGTGATCGCGATCACGGGCGACCTGGTGGACGGCTCGGTAGAGGATCTGCGCGAGCACGTGGCGCCCCTCGCCGGCTTGAAGGCGCGCTGGGGGGTGTATTTCGTGACCGGCAACCACGAGTACTATTCGGGAGCCGACGAGTGGATCGCCGAGCTTCGCCGCCTCGGCATCCGCGTGCTCCGGAACGAGCGGGTGACGATCGGCGACGACACGGCGAGCTTCGATCTCTGCGGCATCGACGACGCCCACTCCGCACAGTTCGGCGGTGACCACGGGCCGGATCTGGCGCGCGCGGTCGCCGGGCGCGACGAAGCGCGCGAACTCGTGCTGCTCGCCCACCAGCCGCGCGCGGTGTTCGAGGCCGAGCGCCACGGCGTCGGGCTCCAGCTCTCCGGCCACACTCACGGCGGGCAGATCTGGCCGTGGAATTTCTTCGTGCGGCTCCAGCAGCCGGTCGTTTCAGGGCTGGCGCGCTTCGGCGAGACACAAGTCTACGTGTCGAACGGCACCGGCTACTGGGGGCCGCCGATGCGGCTCGCAGCGCCGGCCGAGATCACTCTCGTCACGTTGCGCGCCGTGTGACGTCGACGCCGGCGGCTCGCAGCAACCTCACGGCGCGGTGACGCGCACGTCGTCGAACTCGGCAGTGGCGTTCAGCGTACCGACGGCGACCCCGCCGGAAGCGATCGAAGTGTCGGTGGCCGTGAGCTGCTGAACGCCGTCGAGGAAAGCGGTCAACGTGGTGCCCACGACCTCGAGCCGGAGATCGTGCCACTCGCCGTCGTCGACGCGCGGACTGAGCGCCTTGTCGGAGCCGAGCCGCTCGGAGCTGTTCCCGGTACCATTCACGCGCTTGCGCAGCGAGATCTTGCCGGTGCTGTCGAGCGCGACGAAGTAGTGCGTGGTCGGCCCGAGGGCACGGGCGAAGAGCGCCACGTGGTACGAGGTGCTGCTGCCCGGAAAATCGAGGATCTTGACGCGTGCTTCGACGATCTGGTCGGCGAAGCACGTGCCCGAGGCCATCGAGAACTGCGGGCTGTTGTCGGTGAGACCCTGCTCGTAGACCTCGCTGCCGTCGGTGACGACCGACCAGTCGCCATCTCCGGCCGACCACCGATCGTCGTTCCCGCTCTCGAAGTCGTCGAGGAAGACGACGCGAGAAGCAGGGCCCTCGCCGCCGCCGCCACCTTCGCCGCCGCTCGCGCCACCGGCCGCGCCGGCTGCGCCGCCTTCACCGAGCTCGCAGCCGAGTGCCATCATCCCCGCGCTGCCACCCGACCCCTTGCCACCGCTGCCGCCGGTCGAGGAACCACCCTTACCGCCGCTGCCTGCCGTCGAGCCACCCGTGCCGCCCTTGCCCGCCTGTGCACCGGTGCCGCCACTTCCGCCCACGCTCATCCCCGCGGAGCCGCCTTTTCCGGACGACCCCGCCGTGCCGCCATTGTCTTCCGGCCCGTTGCCGACCAGATCGGAATCATTGGCCTTGGCGCACGCCACGACGACGGTGACCGTCGAGACGAACAGGCTGAGGAGCGGTTTTCGGGGGCGGGGCATGGGAGCTCGACCGCGAAGGGGCCGACGCCGCTAATGCCGGGGCGCGCCCCGGCGATCACGCGCCCGAAAACCCCCGCAAAACCGCGGGTCAGCTGCTGGGCGCCGTTTCAGCCAGCGAGCGGGCGACGCTGTTCGCGACCCGCATGCCGTCGAGGGCGGCACTGACGATGCCTCCGGCGAACCCCGCTCCCTCCCCCGTCGGGTAGAGCCCGGCGAGATCCGGTGAAACGAGCGTCTCCGGATCGCGCGGGACGCGCACCGGTGAACTCGTGCGCGACTCGACGCCGACCAGGACCGCTTCGTCCGTCACGTAGCCGCGCATCATGCGATCGAAGCGCGCGAGCGCGAGGGCCAGGCGCCGCGCGAGGGGCGGGCCACCGGCATCGAGAACGCCGATGAGATCCGCGGCAACGACACCGGGGATGTAGCTCGTCTCCGGCACGGTGCTCGACGCACGCCCGCGGACGAAGTCCGTTGCGCGAGCCGCCGGAGCGCGCAGTTCTCCCCCGCCCGCCGCCCACGCCGCGCGCTCGATACGGCGCTGGAGATCGACGCCCGCAAGCGGTCCGTGGAGGCCGTGCTCGGCGAGCTCGCGAGGATCGACGGCGACGACCAGGCCTGAATTCGCGTGCGGTGAATCCCGGCGAGCGAGGCTCATGCCGTTCACGACCAGCTCACCGGGTTCGGTCGCGGCGGGCACGATCCAGCCCCCGGGGCACATGCAGAAGGAAAACACGCCGCGGCCTTCGACGTCGGCAGCCAGGCGATACGCGGCATTGGGCAACCGCGGGTGGCCCGCGAAGCGGCCGTACTGAGCGCGATTGACCAGCGACTGCGGGTGCTCGATGCGCACACCGAGCGCGAACGCCTTGGGCTCCAGCGCGACGCCCTCAGCCGCCAGAAACTCGAGCACGTCGCGCGCCGAATGCCCGGTCGCGAGGACGACGGCGTCGGCAAAGAGCTCGTCCCCGCCCGCGAGCCGCACGCCCGTCACGCGCCGCCCGGTGCCCTCGGCTTTCGTCACCAGGCCGACCACGCGCGCGCCGAAGCGAAAGACCTGGCCCGTACCCTCCAGCCGCTCGCGAAGCGCCGTCACCACCTTCGGCAAACGGTTCGAACCGATGTGCGGGCGTGCATCGACGAGAACGGCCTCGGGCGCGCCATGGAGAGCGAGGATCTCGAGCACGTCGCGCACCGGCCCGCGCTTGTGAGCCCGCGTGTAGAGCTTGCCGTCACTGTACGTGCCCGCCCCCCCTTCCCCGAAGCAATAGTTGCTGTCGCGATCGACGACACCGTGACGGTTCAACCCCTTGAGGTCACGGCGTCGCGGCTGCACCGGTTTTCCGCGATCGATCACGATCGCGCGGACGCCGAGCCGGCCGAGCTCGTAAGCGCAGAAAAGCCCCGCCGGACCATCCCCGACGATGATGACGCGAGGCTCACCACCCACCTCGCGGAGCGGCGCGCCGCCGAGCGGCTCGTTCGGCCCACCGAGACCGAGCAGCACCCGGAACCGGACCCGCCCGCGGCGAGCGTCGAGCGATCGCTTGCGGAGCACCACGGCCGGCAGCTCTGCGGCGGGCACGCCGAGCACGGTGGCGACGCGGGCAGCGAGCGCCTCCGGATCGTCGGGTTCGTCGAGCCCGAGCTCGAGCGACAGCTCGGCGGGCAGCCCGCGACCGGGCCTCACGGACTCGGCTCTCCGCGGAACAGCTCGAGGACCTCCCGCGGGCGCTCGCCGAGCTCGTGGAAGGCGATCGGACCCGACCCAGGCTCGTCGCTCACACGCCGCGCGAGCGCCACGTCGTGCGCAAGGTGCGTGAAGAAGAGCACCTGCAACGTCGCGCCGAGCTCCGATAGCACGCGAAAAGCGGCTAGTTTCCGCTTTTCGTCGAAGTGGATGATGGCGTCGTCGAGCACGAGCGGCATCGGCTCGGCGCTCCCGACGTGTCGCTCGATGCTGGCCAGGCGAAGCGAAAGGTAGAGCTGGTAGCGCGTCCCCTCGCTCAATGCTTCTGGCAAGAGCTCACGCCCTTCGGCGGTGACTGCGACGATCGCGTGCTCGTCGCGGCCGACGAGCAAGCGCTCGTACGCGCCGCCCGTCAGACGGGAGAACAGCGCGGCCGCTCGGCGTAGCACCGGCCCCTGATTCGCCAGGCGGTACCGCTCGACCGCTCGTTCGAGCAGCGCCCCGGCCACTCGGATCCGCGCGTAGCGCTCGACGCGTTCACGAACAGCAGCCGCCAGGGCCTGTTCTTCCTGCACGGCGTCGGCGCCCTGGGCCTCGGAGAGCCCGGCGAGCCCTGCCTGGACGCGCGCCACGGTAGCGAGGGCGGACGCGCGCCGCTCTTCGGTTTCGGCCGTTTCTCGCTCGATCTCGTCGAGGCGCGCCTTCAAGCGCGGCGCGGTTTCGCCTTCGGCCTCGGAGAGCAGTTCCACCACCGAACGGCCCCCGGACGTTTCGACCAGCGTGGCCTCGATCGACGCGAGCGTGCGCTCGAGCTCCCGGGCGCGGAGACTCGCGCGCTCGATCGCGGGCAACTCGCTGGCATCCTCGACGCCGGCCTGGCGCGATAGAAGGTCGAGCTCACGCCGGGCAGCGTCCAGCGTCTCGTGCTGCGAGGCGAGCTCTGCCTCTCGCTCGCGAAGTTCGAGCTCGATGCGCGCCCGCTCTTCGAGCGCGCTCTGGGCGGCCCGAAACCGGTCGACGATTTCGCCGGCGGCTTGATCAGGGGCGTTGTCGTCGAGGAGAATGCCGAGTGCGGCGGCGGGCCCGCGCACGTCGTCGGCGAGCCGGACCTCGTCGCGCCGGATCCCCTGCACGCGTTGCTCAAGGCTTTCGATGCGTTCGCTGCGCTCCGCAAGCTCCGAAAGCTCGACGAGCAACCCGAGCGCTGCGGCCGGCTCGAGCGCCGTCCCCGCACCGAGCGGTGTCAGCGCAAGAACCCAGTTTTCGCGCCACTCGGCGAGAGCGCGGGTTCGTTCCTCGAGCGCGGTCTCGTCTGCTTCCAGCCGGGCGGTGAGCGCGTCGAGCCGCTGCTCGAGCTCGCGCCGTTCGCTCTCGCGTCGCTGCTCCTCGAGTTCACGCGCTGCCGCGCGTTCGATGCGGAACGACAACGAGTCGGATCGATCCCCGGCCCCGAGCGCTTCGTCGAGCACCTGTTCGAGTTTCGTCCGGCCGGCTTCCAGCCGCTCGCGCCGAGATCGGAGTTCTTCGCGCCGCTCGGCAAGCTCGAGTAGGTCGCGCCGGCGGGCGAGAAACCCGGAGAGCTCCTCGGGCGATACGGGATCGATGCCGAGCGGCGACGCTGCGCCGCGTAGCCCTGCGCGGAGCTCGTCGCGGCGCGCCACGAGGGCTTGCCGTTCGGACTCGATCCGCTCCTTTTCGGCGGCGAGGGCACAGCGCTCCGCTTCCGCCTGCGCCAGCCGTGCCACCCGATCGGCCTCGCGACGCAACCGGTCGGCCACGCCGTCGGCGCGGGTGGCGAGTTCGCGCTGCCCTTGCCAGTCGCCCTCCTTGAAGCGGTCACCTGAGCGCCAGGCCTCGCCGAGTGCGTCCACCGAGCGGTTCCGCTCGCGACGCGCTTCCTCGAGATCGCCCAAGCTCGGCAAGTCGCCGTCGGCGGAAAGCCCGATCGCGCGCGCCGTGGCGTCGGCAAGCCGCCGGGCGACAGCGTCGGCCTCCTCCACGAGCGCTCGGTCGCGTGACTTCGCCACGCCCTCTTCCGCGATCAGCCGCTCCACGACCTCGGGCGGCGGCGGAACGAGCGCTGCCAGCGCGCGAACGTCGCCCTGCCACGCCCCGAGTTCGCGACAACGCCGCTCGATCTCGCGATCGAGTTCCGCGCTCGCTCGGTCGAGGTCGCCGAGGGGCGCTTCCACGTCGCCGAGCGAGCGGGCGAGCGAGGCCACCCGCGAAAGGGCCTCCACGTTGCCGCGGGCGGGGATGCGCGCGAGCCTTTTCTCGAGCTCGCTCTTCTCCCGCAGGGTTTCGCTCCGGCGAGCGTGCGCGCTGTCGACCCGCTCGTCGAGCCGATCCCGGAGCGTCGAGAGCTTCTGAATACGAGCGCTGTCCGCCGCCCGCACGCGCAACGCCGACGGTGACGCCGCACCCTCCTCCCGGCCAAGGCGGCGGAGACTCTGCGCCATCTCGGCACCAAGCCGCTTTTTCTGGTCCTGGATGCGCGGGAGATCCTCACGAGCCTTGCGCGTGCGCCCGACCGCGTCTGCCAGCGCATTCACTCGCGCCGCTCCGAGCGACACGAGGCCCTCGGGGATTTCGATCTCCGAAAGCCGGCGGCGGGCCCTCGCGATCTCGTCTTCCAGCTTGGCCGCCCGCGCTCGCGCCTCGACCTCACGCGCCTGAGCACTCTCGCGGCGCTCGCGGGAGCTCTCGGGCACGTCCGGCACCGAGGCGAGCGGCGTGAGCTCACCGAGCGCGTTCGCGCGGCGCTCGATCGACGGCAGACACCTGAAAAGCCCGTTCAACCGGTAGTGCTCGGCCCGCAGCGCCTCGACCCGCGCGCCGAGCGCCGCGAGATCGGCGCGCGCAGCCTCGAGCGACGCTTCCTGTTCGCGGTGGCTCTCGGGCAAGAGCACGGCATCCTGGCAGCGGCGCCTTGCCTCCGCGTGACGCTCGAGCACGAGGTTCAACTCTTGCTGCTTGCCGCGCGGCCGGTACAAGCGGTCGCCTTCGTCGCCGAGGAGCTCGCGCAGTCGCCGTACGCCGGCACCGCCCGCGCCCGCGTCGAACAACGTCTCGCCGATACTGGCCTCACCCCGCAGCATTTCCTCACCACCCGCGCGGAGTTCCTCGTGGCCGAGCCCGAACGTCCGGGTGAAGGTGGCGCGATCCACCCCTCCGAGCAGCCGCTCGAGAACTGCGTCGTCGAGCACTTCGCCGCGCTCGTCGCGGAGCGACCCCTTGCGCGCCTTCCGGCGCTCGACGTAGCGGACCCCCGCCTGGCTCTCGATCAGGGCGCCGATGCGCAGGGCATCGTAGGGGTGCAGGTACGCGTCGCTCGTCCGCTGCTCGAAACCGTAAAAGAGGTCACCCAGCGCCCGCCGAGCGCTCGATTTTCCGGCCTCGTTGGCACCGTAGATCACGTGCAGACCACCGGGGGCGCCGGACGAAAGGTCGAGCGTCAGGTCCGTGAACGGACCGAACGCCTTGAGATCGAGCCGGAGGATCCTCACTCGCCCTCCATCTCGGCGAGCCGGGAGCGGAGGAGCGCTTCGGCGTCGCGCAGCAGGGCGAGCGGATCGAGCGTGAAGTCGGCCGCGAACGATTCCTCGGCGGCCGTTGGTCGCACCTTGCGCAACACTTCGGCCAGGCCCGGCACCTCGGCGATGAACGACGCGAGCGCCTCGGGGTCCGCCGAGAGCTCGGAAAAATCCCGCGACAACTCGGCGAGCGGACCGACGGGTGACACCCGGTCGCCGCGTGACCCGGCGAGCGGCTCGGTCTCGAGCACGACGCGCTCCACCCAGACCGGCCCGTTCGACGCTTCGAGCGCCGCGCTCCGGACGAGCGCCTGGCAGCCCTCCGGGTCACGGTGCAGCGCGGCGTGAGCGGCGCTCGTTCCACGGATGACGACGCGCACGGCGAGCAGTCGTTGGCCCGCCTCCGCGCTTGCCGCCTCGAGCGAGGCGCGAATCGCCTCCCCCACGTCGTCGAGCGTGGTGCGCGATGTCGCGTCGATCGTCACCCGCGCCCAGCGCACCACGTCGAGCGCCCGATGCTCCACGGAGGTGACGCGCTGGCCCTCGTAGCTGACGACGACCGCGCCCTTGGGCCCCGTCTCCCGCGCGTGACGACCCTGGAGATTGCCCGGGTAAACGATCCACGGCGCGCTCCGCACCACCTCGTGGGTGTGCACGTGGCCGAGGGCAAAGTACTCGTAGCCGCGATCGACGAGCCCCGACACCTTGCAGGGCGCGTACGGCGCATGGCCTTCGCGGCCGTCGAGCGCCGTGTGGAGCAGCCCGACGTTGAGCGCTCCCGCGATCGGCGGCGGGTACGCGAGGGATAGATCCTCACGAACGTCGGCACGGCTGAAACCCTGGCCGTGCACCGCAACGTCTGCTTCTTCGAAGACGACCGTTTCCGGCCGGCGATGGTCGACCTCGCGGACGTTGTCGGGTGGGTGCAGGTGGCGGGTGAGCCGGCTTGCCGCGTCGTGATTGCCACGAATCCACGCCACTTTCACGCCGGCGTCGCGCAGGCGGGTCATCTGCTGGACGAAGAACAGACCCGTCGAGTGGTCGCGCCAGCCGCCGTCGAAGAGGTCGCCGGCGATGACGAGAAGCGAGGCGTGCTCGCTCGTGCAGAGCTCGACCAGCCGCGACAGGGCATCGCGCGTGGCGCGCCGGAGCTCGCCGAGCGGTGCGCCCGGGTAGCGCTCGAGGCCCGTGAGCGGGCTATCGAGGTGCAGATCGGCCGCGTGGACGAGCTTCGGCACGGCCGATCTCTATCACCGCCGGTGTCGGACGCGGACGATCGCGCGGCGTAGGGCGGACATTGTTCGTCCGACCAGGCTCTTTACGTTTCATTTACAGGACTGTTGCAGGGGGTAACAGCCGGCATAGCAGTAACTCCCGGTGTTGCCGCAACCCGGGTCGCCGTTAGCCCAGTAGCCGGCCGCACCGTTCGTCCACAGGTGGGTCTCCGTTCCATCGCAGTCGAAGTCGCCCCCGCGCCCACAGCCCCCATTACCGGCATCTGTCCAGGTCGCGCCAGGTTTGACGCGACCGTCGTTGTCACAGCAGTCGTTGGTACTGGTGACATAGCCCGATGGCGCGCCCGTGCAGCTCACCGTGGTTCCATTCATCGTGCTGCCGTACCCGTCCCCGTCGTAGTCACGATAGTACGTGACCGGAGCCCCCGGCTGCCCCATGCAGCTTCCCCACCCGCTGGGCGTTGCCCCGCCGTTACACGTTCGCGTGCCGGCGTTGCAGTTGCCGCAGTTCTGCGTCTGACCGGCGAGGCAGGCGCAGCCCTCGTTTGTGCCGCCTTCACAGTCCTCGTTCAGCCCGTCGTTGTTGCAAAGCTCAGTGCTAGGACCCACCGACCCGGTACAACCGCCCCAGTCGCTCGTGGTGTTGTTGGTGCCCGAGAGGCAGGTTTGAGTCCCCGCCCGGCAGATTCCGACGTTATCCAGCCCAGCATGCGTTCCGCAGGGTTGAACCGCGCCGACGCTGCACTTGCACACCATGTCGATGATGTTGTCGGCGATTCCGTTGCAGTCGTTATCCGAGGACGAAGTGCAGACGCGAGGCCCTGGACCCACGGCGCCGGTGCACAATCCCCAGGCGCTCGTCGCGCCCGAGCCCACGCAAGTGCGCGAGCCTGGGCGGCAGATCCCGACGCCGTCTTCGGGGTGGGTGTTGCAGGGCTCCATGTCGCCCGGCTCGCACTCGCACTCGGAGTCGATCGTGCTATCCGCCGAGCCGTCGCAGTCGAGGTCCTCGTCGGACGCGCAGTCTCGTTCGGCCGGGATAGTCGCGCCTTCGCACGGCCCCCACATTTCATCCTCGCACGTGCTGACGCCGAACTCGCAAGCGCCAACGTCCGTCGTCGGACCGCACGGTTGGGTGGTGCCGTTCACGCAAGGGCAGTCCTTGTTGGGCGTCCCGTCGCAGGTCGCATCGTCACCCGGCTCGTCGCAGGAGTCCGCATCTTGTGGCTGCACGGGGCAGGGTCGCCAGGTTGCGTCCGTCGCGCAGGTCGTTCGCCCCAGGGCGCAGTTTCCGAGCAGGGTGGGATCCACTTCGCCGCAGGCTTTCTCATCGCCGGGCGTGCACCCGCCGGTTCCGCTCATGCCACCAGGCCCGATGCCACCTTCGGCGCCCTGACCCGACGCGCCCCCTTCGCCCCCGGCGGCTCCAGCCTCGCCCCCTTCACCACCTTGGGTGCCGCCGCTTCCCTTGCCCGCGTTCCCGGCACCGCCACCCCGACCGCCCGTGCCCTTCCCGCTCGAACCGGCGGCGCCCCCGCTGCCGCCGCTGACCGCACCCTCGGTCTTCTGATCGAGTCCGAGTACCGCGTTGCACGCGACCGCGACGCTGCACGCACTGATCAACAACCAGAATTTCGGTGTCGCCGACATCAGAAGGTCCCTTCCAGCCGAACCCCCGAGAGCCCCAACCCCACCCGCTCGACGCGCAACCCTGCGGCGGGCACCGCGCCCTCCTCCTTGCCGCTCGGCGCCAGAAACCAGAGCACCGCTCCGGTTGCAACCGCTGCGCCCCCGACCACGAAGAGCACCGTCGCGATCGTCCCCTGGCTTCGCGCATCTTCGGTTGCTCGGAAGGCGACGGGCGGGCAGACGTCACCGTTACACTGCTCGTCCGCAGCGTCGTAGTCGGACTTCGCATCGAGCGCGAGGTAGCTGCCCACACCCACGGCCACGACACCGGCTCCCGCGACGACGAGCCCGGTCGTGCTCATCCACGCTCCCCCTTTCTTCGGCGGAGGGGCGGCCGGGGCGGCCGATGGCTGGGCAACCGGAGCGACCGGGGCGGTCTGAGGCGGGGCGTCCACGAGGGGCGGCACGGTCACGCGCACCGCGTCCAACTCGGGTTTCACGGTGACGAGCCCCTCCCATGGAGCCTTGCCTGGCGCAGAAACCTGCACGCGATGTTCACCGCCATCCACGGGCACGGCGCTGCCGAATGAGGCGGCCCCCGCGACAACGCCGTCGACCCGGACCTCGAGCCCAGAGACAGCGGCCGCTTCGGGGGAAACGTCGACAGTCAGCGTCGAGAGCCGGCGCTGAAGCGCCGTCGCATGCTCGGTAGCGACCTTCTCCCGGTCCGCACGCCCCTCACGCCGCGCGCGCCCCTCCGCGTCGGCGAATTCGCCCCACGCAGTCGCCAGCTTGCCCTCACCCTCGTGACAGAGTGCCAGTGCGAGCAGGGTGCCGGTGGCAGGATCGAGTCGGTGACTTTCTGCGAGCTTGGGGCAGGCCTCGGCGAACTTGCCCGCATCGAAGAGGGCACGGCCCTCACGGAAGAAGGCTTCGGCGGCGGCCACGCTTCCGCCCTGCGCGAGCGCCGGCGCGGCTCCCGCCAACAAGGCCAAGCTAAGGAGTGCGGTCGTGGTTGGTCGCATCGTGCTCATCTCCGATCAACGCCTTCTCCGATGGATCGGGACACCCTGCCATTGAGCGTTCTAGGGCTCAATAGGCAACTCTTCATTCGGCGGGCACCCCGAACCAATCACGGTGACCTCCGAAGTACTCGAGTGTGGTCTCCAACCCTTGGTCACCAGGGGTGCCGTGTTGCACGCAGCGTACCGGGCCAGACCCTCTGCCCCAACGCCAGAACTCGTGCGGTCCCCTTCACATTGTGAGGCGCGCTTCACACCGGTCCGTGCGGCGGGCTGCACCGTCACACTCCCACCCTCCGATCGCTCGGCAGGTTGCGGAAGCCCCTAGTCGGTACCCGCGTCGACCAGGACGGACAGTGGGCGACGCACGAACGAAAGCGCCTCGCGACGGCCGACCGCCTCCCACTCGGCGGCCTCCGTGTACGCCTTGGCCCGCGGAGAGCCCATGGTGAGGTTTGCCACCGTGAGCGCCATGTCGAGGAGCTTGGAGCGGATCAGCATGTGGACCACGGCCGTCTCCCGCACGCGGAACCAATTGGTCATGACCTCGCGAAATTCGGTCGTGTGCATCCTCGTCTCGGTGCCGTCGACCATCAGCACGAAGCGCCCGAACCTGGTCATCTGCCGCTCGCCGTCCTCGATCACGTGAGTCGCGAAATCAGCCGTCATGATGCCGCGCCGAACGTGGAGCGATACCCCGCCACCGAAGTCGTGCACCTGCATCAAGCCGTGCGCGTCGTGGTACAGGCGGCTGCCGTCAGGCAGATTCTTCACTTGCATGATGATTCCTGGCCCCGCGGATCGCGGGATGCCTCGTCCTGACCGAGCGTTCGTCCATCCTAGCCCACTTTCCGGCTCCCGGCGATAGACCGAGGGCCCGCTCAACGGCGCCGGCCGTCGAAGTGGTAGGTGCCTTCCTCACCCTCGCTGTCCTCGTCCTCGTCGTCGTCCGTCTCCTCGGCTTCGATGCTGCCCCTGAAGTCGAGAACCAGTCGGTCACCCTCAAGGGTTGCCAGGCCGTCGGTCACGGTCGCCTCGCGATCCGGACCGCCGAAACAGGTCTCGCCCTGGCGCACGCGAGCTTCCTTGCCGCTCACCGCTGCGTCGAGCGCGCAGATGACCTCACCGGTGAGACTGTTGACGATGGTGATGACGACGGCGTTCGCGCCCCCGCGCTCCACGCGCGTGTGCGCTTTGTCGTCGACCTCGACGGTTTCACGCCCGTCGGAGCCGCGCCAGACGAAGCGATCGCTGCCGAAATACTCGCCGGGCCACGACGGGCCGGTCGCCCCGGCGTCGGCAGCCTCCGCGGCCCCCGGGTCGCTCGGTTTTTCCGCTGAGATCGCGCCATCGTCGGCTCCGGACGCGGTGACGGCGAACTCGTCGGCGTCGGCGACGTCGCTGTCGTCTTCGTCGTCGTGACCCTGTTCCGGTAACGTGAGCGCGCGCCGGGGCGGCAACCAGTCGTCGGCGTCGGGCGGCGCGCTGTCCGCGAGTGGGACGGTGGTGGGCAACGCGTGGCACGCGGCGACGAGCAGGACGGCGGAAACGAGCCTTTTCTGCATCACGATGCACCGTAGGCGCGCACGCGCTGGCGAGCCTGACCGAGCCCCGTGCCTTCCCACGTGACGACGTCACCCGGCCGAAGGAAGATCGGCGGCTTGTGTCCGAAGCCGACGCCCTCGGGCGTGCCCGTCGAGAGAACGTCGCCGGGACACAAGGTCATGAACTCGCTCACGTACGCAATCAATGTCGGCACGTCGAAGATCATGGATCCGGTCGAGGCATGCTGCCGCTCGACGCCGTTCACCGACAAAGAAAGCACGACCGCCGCAGGATCGACCTCCGCGGCCGGGACCAGGAACGGCCCGAGCGGAGCGAAGCCATCCGCGCTTTTTCCCTTCGTCCACTGGCCCCCGCGGTCGCGCTGGAACGCGCGCTCGGTGTAGTCGTTCATCAGGGCGTAGCCTGCCACGTGCCCGAGCGCGTGCTCGCGCGTGACGTGCCGCGCTTGCTTGCCGATGATCACGGCCAGCTCCACCTCCCAATCTGCCTGCTCGGCACCGCGCGGGAGCTCGAGATCGTCGTTGGCACCGGCGATGGCGGTGGTCGCCTTCATGAAGAGGAGCGGTTCCTCGGGCAGTGCGGAACCGGTTTCCGCGGCGTGAGCACGGTAGTTGCGCCCGACGCAGACGATCTTGGTCGGCCGAGCGATGCACGGCCCGAAGCGTTCGCTCGGCGCGACGGTGGGGCAGCGAGCGAGCGAATGCTCGGCGAACTCGGCGAGACGCGAAAGACCGTCCCCGGCGAAAAACGCAGCATTCCAGTCGCTCCCGAAACCGGAGACGTCGAAGAGCCCGTCCGGCGTCGAGAGGGCCGGCCGTTCCGCGCCCCGAGGACCTACCCGGCAGAGTTTCACCCGCCGTACCCGCGTGGATGCCGTTCGAGCCAGGAAAAGGCCGAAAGCACCGCGTCCTCGATGCGGTCGTGCTTCGCGCGGAAGCCGAGCTCGCGTTCGATCTTGCTCACGTCGGCGTAGAGGCTCGGTGGATCGCCGGCGCGCCGCGGGCCGATTTCTACGGTGAACGGACGACCGATCACGCGGCGCGCGGCATCGATGATTTCGCGCACGCTGTGACCGCGGCCGATCCCGAGGTTGTAGGCGACGAAACCCGGGCTCACCTTCTCCATCGCGAGGACGTGAGCGTCGACCAAGTCTTCCACGTGCACGTAGTCGCGGATACAGGTGCCGTCCGGCGTCGGGTAGTCGTCGCCGAACACCACGACCTTGTCCCTGCGACCCAGTGCCGCCTGGATGATGACGGGGATCAGGTGGGTCTCGGGTTCGTGATGCTCCCCGATCGTGCCGTCGAGCGCGGCGCCCGCCACGTTGAAGTACCGGAGCGCACACGCCGCGAAACCCGGAGTCGCGCGCGCGAGATCCTCCAGCATCCGTTCCGAAAACAGCTTGGAGGCGCCGTACGGGTTGATCGGGCGCTGCGGCGTGTCCTCGCGGATCGGCATCGTTTCGGGCTCGCCGTAGGTCGCACAGGTCGAGCTGAACACGAAACGGCGAACGTTCGCGCGCCGCACCGCTTCGAGCAGGCTCAGCGTGCCGCGCGTGTTGTTGTCGTAGTAGTCGAGGGGCTTCTCGACGGATTCACCGACGTAGGCGAACGCGGCGAAGTGCAGCACGCACTCGATGCGATGTTCCTCGAGCGCCGCGTGCACGCGCTCGGTCTCACGCACGTCGCACTCGACGAACGGCACGTCCCGAGGCAGGGCGTCGCGATGACCGCGGCTCAGGTTGTCGAGGGCCACGGCACGGTGCCCGGCCCGCATGACGCGCCTGATGGCGTGGGACCCGATGTAGCCGGCCGCTCCGGTGACCAGGACGTTCATCTCACCACTTCGAGCCGTTTCGTTTCGTGGGGCGGCCCCGGAAGCAAGCAGAGAGCACCGAAGCGCGCCGAACCTGCCGAGGAACCGCGAAAAATCCGCGCCGTTAGCCCCGTTTCCTCCTGGTACCGCGCGAGGATGCCGCCGAGCACGCTCCCCGGTTCGGAGCCCGTCGCTCCCGCGCGCGCAAGCACGGCAACGGTGCCACCGCTGCCGCCACCCGTGATCTTCGCACCGTAGAAACCCGCCTCTGCGCCCGCCTCCTGAACGAGCTCGACGAGGCGGTCAGTCCCGGACGAACCGAGGCCGCACGCGCCGTAGCTCCGATGCGCCGCCACCATCAGCTTTCCGAGCTCCTCGAGCGAGGATCGATCGAGGGGCGCCCTGAGCAGGCTGGCAAAGCGGCGCGCGCGTGCGTGCTCCTCGATCGGGTGAACCGTAGCCGCCCGCACGGGGTAACTGCGGCGCGGATCGATCGACGTCACCCTGTCGGTCGTCGTGCCGTAGCGCGCCATGAACTCCTCGCCGAGCAGAGTTTCGGGCAGCGCCGCCAGGTATTCGCGCCGGAGCACGGCCTGGTCCACGTTGGCGAGGTAGCCGCCGAAGCGGTCATCCTCGAACGTCGTGCGCCCGTTTTCGGTGCGGGGAGTCAGGCCGGAGCGCTCGGCGATGATGCGATAGCCCATGAAGGCGGCGATACGCACCGTTCTGTAGTCATCACCGGTGACCTCGTGCCGCACGCGCGAATCCAATCCGATGAACTCCAACTGCCGTGGGATCGGGATCGACCCGAGGACCGTTGCCGGCTGACAGAGGAGCTCGAGCAGACACCCGTCCTCGCCGAGCACGACCGCCATCGGGTCCATCACGCCCGACGGCGCGCCGACGATCAGGTTTTCCACCTTCTGGCAGATCAGCGCGAGCCTGCCTGCCTCGACGGCAGCGCCGGCGACCCCGAGCAGGGCCGACACCGTGGCGACGGTGAGCGCCGCCGACGAACTCACGCCGCTCCCTTCGGGGACGTTCGAAGCGACGATGAGCCGCGCTCCGCCGGGGGCCGCGTCGACCCCGACCTCGTGCTTCAACGAAGTGATGCACCCGGCCACGTAGCCCGCCCACGACGGCGCGGAGCCGTCGCCGAGCTGGGCCCGCACGCGTTCGTAGTCGAGACCGAGCCCGCCGCGCTTGACCTCGGCAACGCGCGGCGGGGCGTCGTCCGCCCCGATGCTGGCGATGCGAACGGCGCCGTCGTTGGCTGGCTGCGCCGCCACCAGCGTAGCGTCGGCGAGCGGCAGCTCGAGCGCGAGCGAGCCGGAGTAGTCGGCGATCCCGCCCATCACGTCGAGGCGCCCCGGAGCACGCGACACCACGATCGGCAGCGCCGGGTCGAAGTAGTCGCGGAGCATTCCGTGAGGCGACGTGATCCGCGTGACGAGGTCGGTGAAACGAACTGCATCGGCGACCAGGCGAGCGCGCGCTTCCGCCGAGGTCAGACCCGGCATGTCCATCGTCAGACGAAGCCTCGCCGAACGAGGGCGGCTTGCAGCGCCGGCTCGATCGCCGCGCGGAGCGCTGCATTGGCGTAGCCGACCCAGGCCACGGGCGTTTCCAGGTCGAGGGGGGCGTCGATGGGCGAGCCATCCGGCGCCGTGACCAGGACGCCGGCCTCGGTGGCGATGAGGACAGTGCAAACGTCGTACGGATGGCACGCGAGGCCCGGCCCTTCGCCGCGTGCCGCGAGCACTGCCCCGAGAAGCGGGCGGAGATCGGCGTTGAAGCGATCGTGTCCGACCATCAGTTCGTAGAGCTGGCCGCCGCTCGAAGAGTACTGGTCCTCGAAGCAAAGCGCGCGGCCAGGCGGCGTCGGACCGAGTACGGCACGCACGACCTCCTCGTCGATGGCGGCGAGTTCGTCACGGCCGCCGGGGAAGAACCTGCTCACCATCGCGAACCCGTGCGCGATCGTCGGCGCGGACGAAGGAACGAGGGCGAGCGGCGATCGCTCGCCGCTGACGAGGGACACGCGCTCGGCATGGGCACCGCGCCCGCGGAGCGCCCAGAGCTCGTCGGCGAGGTGCTGCTTCACGAGCGGAATCTCCGTCTGCACGGCGACGAGCACGTCCGAGAGGCGGGTTTCTTCCCCGCGATTCGGCGCCACCGCGGACAGCACCCACGCGCTCCGCTTCTGGTACATGAGCCCGCGCGTCCCGTCGATCGGATCCACGATCATCACGAAGCGCGCCGCGGAGCGCGCCATGCCCTTCGGCAACACCTCGAATCCGTGGGCCAAACCCTCGGCCACGAGCACGATGCCGCCGAGCGCCTCGGCCTCTCGCTCGAGCTCCTCGAGCAGCATCGCTTCCCCCACGCGGTCGATGGCGTAGATGGTGTCGCCGCCTTCATGGCCGGCGACGCGGCTCAACGCTTCGCGTTCTTGCTCACGAAAGGCGCGCGCGACATCGTCGCGGATGCGCCGCCCGAGCCGCTGCATCAGCGGGAGGACTTTCTGCTCGAGCTCGTCGAGGAGCGCCCCTTCGACGGGGGCGCCGGCTGGGGCGCCGACGGGCCCGCTCACGACCCTACTCCCGTGCCGACGGCGCGTAGCTCCGCCGCTTTGTCCTCGGGGGCCGCATCCGAAAGGAACATGCCGGCGCCGATCTCGGGCCCGGCGAGGTACTTCCTCAGATTGGGTTTGCGGAGCGGCGGGTGAAGCTCGGCGTGAAAATGGAAACCCTGGTGCTCGCGTCCGTCGGTCGGGGCCTGGTGGAGCGCCAGAACGTAGGGGAACGGGATGTCCCACAGCGCGTCGTAGCGAACGAGCAGGTCCTTGAGCGTGCGCGCGAAGGCGACGAGTTCTTCGTTCGTGAGGTCCGCAATGCTCGAGCGCGCGGCCTTCGGCGCCACGAACGCCTCGTAGGGATAGCGCGCGAAGTACGGCAGGAACGACAGCGCGAGCGGCTCGTCGTGGATCACGCGGCGGCCGTCGCCGATTTCGGCCTCGATCACCGCGCCGAGCAGGGAGCGCCCGTGTTCGCGGTGATAGCTTTCGCCGGCAATGACCTCGACCTCGGTCGTCTTCGCGACGAACCCGGTGGCATAGATTTGGCAATGTGGATGCGGGTTCGAGACGCCGACGATCTCGCCGCGATTTTCGAACACGAGCACGTGATCGACCTCCGGCCGCGAACCGAGCTCACGGTATTGCGCCTGCCACGCGCTGCACAGCGCAACGACCCCGTCGAGCTCGAGCTCGCCCAGGCAAAGATCGTGGCGCGGCGTGTAACAAACGACACGGGCCAGCCCTTCCGCCGGCGCGGCCCTGAGCACCCCGCCGGGCGAGGCCACGTCGCGAGGCGCGTCCGGTCCGACGCAAGGCAGGTCGTTGTCGAAGACGAACACTCCGGAATACGCCTCGTTCCGCCGGCCGTTCACGCGCTCGTTCCCCGGACAAAGGTAGCAGTCGGCAACGTACTTCGGCGGGCGCGAGCGCCCCGCCGTCACGACCTCTCCACTCCAGGGGCGCTCCTGGCGGTGCGCCGCGACGATGACCCACTCCTGCCGCAAGGGGTGAAAGCGTCGCTCCCACTTCACGGGAGGGGCTCCCGCGCCGCGACGGGCTCGAGCAAGCCCTGACGTGCCGCCAGCAAGATCGCGCCGAGGTGCACCCCGTGGACGATGCCGCCTCCTTCGCAGAGCGAAAGCAACGACGCGCGCGGCACCGTCGTCACGTCGATGTCCTCGCTCGCCTCCGGCGCCCGCTCACCAACCAGTCGCGCACCACGCGCGCAGAAGAAATGAGCGTGAACCGAGTGTCGAGAAGGTTCGGTCGCGACGCTCACGATCGGGTACCAGGCATCAGCGACGTAGCCCGTCTCTTCGCGGAGCTCGCGCTTGGCCGCGGCGAGCGGCGCCTCGCCCGGCTCGAGCACCCCGGCGGGAAGCTCGAGGCTTTCGGCCGCGATGCCGTGTCGGTACTGGCGGACGAGGACGACCTCGTCGCCCTCGGTGATACAGAGCGCGGCGGACCAGCTCGGCGCCACGATCCGATGAAATTCCGCAATCTCGTGCCCGTTGCCCAGCCGCACGCGCTCTTCGTGCACCTCGATCCACCGCTTGTCGACGATGCGGCGACTGGCAAGGACTTGCCAGGGGGCGAGGGGGCGGTAGGTCACCGCCCGTCCTTACCATGACGCGCGCTTTCATCGGCGATCAGGACCCGCGGCTCGGGGATCCGGGCTTCACACCCGGGGACGCCGAGCTGCCCGCTCTGCTCGACCTCTTGGGTCGCTCCGAAGGCGATCAGGCGACGCTCGTGGAGCGGGTGCTCGCGCGGGCGGGGGACCGCGCGCTCGAAGCGGTGCTCGAGCGGCTCGATGCCGCGGCGCCGGTCACCCGAGCTCGGCTGGTCGGCGTGCTCGGCAGGCTCCAGGACCCTCGCGCCGCCGGAGCTCTGCGCGGGGCTCTAGCAGACGGCGAGCCACGAGTGAGACGCCGCGCCGCTGGCGCACTCGGTCGCCTTCCCCCGGATCCGGAAACCGAGCGCGCGCTCCTCGCTGCGTTCGAGGGCGCGGACTTGCCGATGCAGCGCGCCCTCGCCGAGGCGCTCGGTAAGATCGGGGGGAACCTTGCCGAAAGCGCGCTCCGCCGCCATCCGGCACAGGACCCGGAGCTCGAGCGACGCATCGGCAATGCGCTCGCGCTCTTGGGGCGAAAGGCGAGCCGCGGACTCGAAAGCCGCGTGGTGCTGGATCGAACGCTCGGGCGACCGCACAGGGTGCTCGTGCAGAGCCGCGCGGGCTTGGCGTCGCTCGTGGCGGAGGAGCTCGCGGCACTCGGCCGGCCGCGCGCGATCTCCCCGAGTCTCGTCGAGCTACGGTTCGCGGGCACGCTCGGCGAGCTGCTCACCTCCCGCATCGCGCTCGAGGTGGGCGTCAGCTTCCCGCTCGTACCAGCGGCGGACCCAGCGGACTCCATCGCTCGAACGCTCTCGACGCCCGGAGCCGAGGAGGTGTTCGCGCGCTGGACCGCGGGCACCCCGCGCTTCCGCCTGGCATTTCCGGACGGCAGGCATCGGCGGAAACTCGTCTGGAGCGTGGCGCGCGCGCTTTCGGACGGGACGTCGGGGCTCGTCAACGACCCGCGCGGCCCGAGCTGGGAGGTCGTCGTGGAATACGAGGGCGCGGAGCCGCATTTGGTGCTGGTGCCGCGCGGCTTCGATGATCCACGGTTTTCCTATCGCACCCGCGACGTACCGGCGGCGTCCCATCCCACCATCGCCGCCGCCCTCGCGCGCACAGCGGGCGTCGAGCCGCGCGACATCGTGTGGGACCCCTTCGTGGGTAGTGGGCTCGAACTCGTGGAGCGCGCGCGGCTCGGGCCGTTCGAGCGCCTGCTCGGAACGGACATCGACGAGCGTGCCCTGGGTGCCGCGCGCGCGAACCTCGCACGGGCGGGCGTCGATGCCACGCTCGAGCTCGCCGATGCGCGCTCGCACCGCGTGGAAGGCGTCACGCTGATCCTCACGAACCCACCGATGGGGCGAAGGCTCGCCCGTGACCGAACCCTTGCACCATTGCTCGAACGGTTTCTGACCCACGCATCGGGGGTGCTGGTGCCTGGCGGCCGGCTCGTCTGGCTGAACCCACTGCCCGAGCTCACGCGCCGCCTTGCCCCAGCGCTAGGTCTAGACGTGGAAACCGGCCCGCGGGTCGATCTCGGAGGATTTGAAGCGACACTCGAGCGGGTGAGAAAAAAGCGACGCCAGGGCCCTTCTACCCCTTGACGTTCGGCCGTAATGCATTATTGACCAGTTGGTCAGTGACCGACCAGTCAGTCATTGATGGTCAGTCATTAATTCCTCCCCCATGGCCCGCCCCAGTGACCCCTCCGCTCGCACCCGGCTACTCGCCGCCGCCCGCGACGTCTTCGTTCGCCGCGGGCTCGACCGCGCCAAGGTAGAGGACATCACGCAAGCGGCCGGTCTCTCGAAGGGCTCCTTCTACCTCCATTTTCGCACCAAGGACGACGCCTTCAAAGAGATCCTCGCCGTCGCGCTGGCGGAGCTCGGAGCGATCGTCCAGAGGATTGCAGAGGCGCGCCCGAACCAGGCCGAGGTTGGCCTGGAAGGGGTGGCGGAGGCTTGGCTCGATCACGATCTCGATATCTTCGAGTGTATCTGGAAAAACCGCGCCATCATGCGGCTCGTCTTGGACGGTGGCGGTTCGCCCGACTACCAGCATTTGATCGAGACGTTCGCCCAAGGCGCTGAAGAAACCACCGAACGCCTGATCCGCTTCGGCATCGATCGCGGTTACTACCGCGCCGACATCGACAGTCAGCGCGCAGCTGCCTTCGTGGCCGGCGGCTACGACCGGCTGGCACGCCGGATCGTCCGGGAGCGGAAGAGGCCGGATTTTGCCCGCCTGATGGTCGACGCACAGGGCCTTTGCATCCGTGCGCTCGGCACCCCGGACTTCATTCGCGCGGCCGAGAACGTTCACGCCCGGCGGTTGTCAGCACCGGCGGCCGCATCCTGATCGCTTCCTGATCGCTTCCTGATCCCAAGGCTTAGCCCTACAGAGCCCGAGACCCATCATGAATCAGCCTCTCGAAACTCCCCTTTCCTCCCCCAACGCCGACCGGCCCGATCCGACCCTCGTTCGCCCCCGGGCGCCGCTCATCGGCATCATCACCGGGGTGCTCGCCGTGGGCGGTTTCCTCGCCTGGTCGGGCGTCCGCATTCAGGACGCCAAGCAGAAGCGTGAAACGATCGCGACCCAGCGCAACGAAGATGCCAAGCGCTCCGCGGCGGCCGAGAAGGCGGTTCCGACCGTGTCCACCATCGTCCCCGTTGCAGCGACCTGGACGCCTGTCGTCGAAATCGATGGGACCATCGCCGCCGGGCAGTCGGCCGAGCTCGGGTTCAAGGCCGGCGGCCGCATCGCACAGATCGCCGTCAAGGTCGGCGACAGCGTCAAGGCCGGTCAGCTGCTTGCCGCACTCGACAGCAGTGAGGCCTCCGCCCAGCTTCGCGCCGCCGAGGCGCAGGTCCGCGCGGCCGAAGCCCAGCTCGTGCTGGCGACGGACAGCGAGCGCCGCACCTCGGTGATGGTCCAGAGCGGCTCCGCGGCCGAGGTGTCCGGCGTTCAGACCGCGCAGCAGAAAGCGCTCGCCGCGGCCCAGCTCGATGCGAGCCGTGCCCAGGTCACTCTCGGCAGGGTGTCGATCGGGAACCACCGGCTGACGGCACCCTTCGCCGGCAGCGTCACCCGGGCGCCCGAGGGTGTCGGCAGCGTGGTCGGACCCGGATCGCCGCTCTTCGAACTCGCGGACCTCACCAAGCTCAAGCTGAAGGGCACGCTCGGAGAGCATGACGCCTCGCTCGTCGCCGTGGGCGACAAGCTGGTCATCGAGGGCGAGCGCGGCGCCACCGAAGGCACGGTGAGTGCCGTGCTCGGCAGCGTCGACCCCACCACCCGGCGCGTCCGCATCGAAGCCGAAGTCAAGAACGGCTCCGGCCTGCTCCGCGCGGGGAGCTTCGTCCGCGCCCGCGTTACGGGCAAGAGCGGCATCGCAGTCTTGACGCTGCCCCACAACGTGCTCCGGCCCGGTTCCCAGGACGAGGTCTTCGTGCTGAAAGGCGGCGTCCTCGCCTCGCGGCGCATCGTCCACTCGGTGTCGTCCAACGGCGAGCTCCTGGTCCGCCACGGCATCGAAGCGGACGCCCGCGTCGTCGTCTCCCCGAAGCCCGAAGCCGTCGCCGGCGATCGCGTGGTCGAAGGACCCGCGCAGGCCTTGCCCGCCGCCCCCCCCACCGCCGCTGCCCACTAGCCCCCGGATCCCTCAAGCCCCCGAGACACGCCATGACCCTTTCTTCCGTAGCCATCAAGCGGCCGGTGTTCACCGTGATGATCACGGTGGCGATGCTCGTGCTCGGTATCGTCTCGTTCGGACGCCTGGGCTCGGACCTTTTTCCGGACGTGTCGTTCCCGGCCGTCGTCGTCACCGTGCCGTACCCGGGCGCCAGCCCCGCCGAGGTCGAGACGCTCGTCGCCAAGCCGATTGAAGACGCCGTCATCGGCATCAACGGAATCGACCGCGTGCGCTCGTTCTCGCGCGAGGGCTCAACCTTGGTTTTCGTGATGTTCACGCTCGGCACGAACGTCGTCGATGCCGCGACCGAAGTGCGCGAACGGGTGTCCCAGGCCCGCTACAAACTGCCCCGGGAAACCGAGGAGCCGCTGATTTCCCGCTTCGACGTGTCGGCGTCGCCGATCCTGACCTACACGGTGCGCGGCACCGGCTCGCTCGCCGAGATCCGCGACTACACCGACGACGTGATCCGTCCCGCGCTCGAGCAGGTGGACGGCGTCGCAGCGGTCGACATCAAGGGCGGCGCGACGCGCGAGATCCGCGTGTCCCTGAACCGCACGAAGCTCGACGCGCTGGGCGTCGGACCCGGCCAGGTGGTGGCGCGCCTGCGCGCCGAAAACCTCAACGTTCCGGCCGGCCATTTCGACGAGGGTACGCGTGAAGTCTCGGTGCGGACCGTCGGCGAGTTCCAGAGCGTCGACCATATCCGGCAGGTGATCGTCACGACGGCCAAGGACGGCTCGGTCGTGCGTCTGGCCGACGTGGCCGACGTCATCGACGGCTTCGCCGATCAGCGGACGATGGTGCGGGTGAATGGCGCCGACGCGGTCACGTTCGACGTGCGCAAGCAATCCGGCACGAATACCGTGGAAGTCGCGCATGCCGTCAAGGCGAAGCTCGCACAGATCGAGAAGACGTTCCCGAAGGGCGTCACCGCGGCGCTCCTGATCGACCTCTCCCACTTCATCGAGCGGGATTTGAACCAGGTCGAGCATCACATCGTGATCGGCGCAGCGATGGCGATCCTCGTCATCCTGGTGTTCATGATGGACCTCCGGTCGACGCTGATCAGCGCCCTGGCGCTGCCGACCAGCGTGATCGGGACGTTCTTCGTCATGTACCTGTTCGGCTTCACGCTGAACATGATGACGCTGCTCGCGCTCTCTCTGGCGATCGGTCTCTTGATCGACGACGCCGTCGTCGTGCGCGAGAACATCTTCAAGCACATCGAACGCGGCAAGCCGCCGATGCAGGCGGCGCTCGACGGCACGCAGGAAGTCGCGCTCAGCGTGTTCGCGACGACCTTGACGATCATCGCGGTGTTCTTGCCGGTCGCCTTCGTGAAGGGCATGGTCGGCCAGTTTTTCCGCCAGTTCGGCATCACGATCTCGGCCGCCGTCGCCATCTCGCTGTTCGTGGCCTTCACCCTCGATCCGATGCTGTCGTCGCGCTTCTCCAAGGCGAAGACGCACGGACCGGGTGCCTTCGACTGGCTCAAAGCGCCCTTCGAGTGGGTGTTTCGCACCATCGAGCAGACGTACGAGGCGATGCTCGGCTGGGCCGTGCGCCAGAAGCTCCTCGTCGCCGGCCTCGCGCTCGGCAGCATGGTGTTCATGGGCTTCATCACCTCGTTGATGGGCTCGGAGTTCGTCAACGCCGAAGACCGTAGTCAGTTCATCGTCGAGGCGGAGCTCACCGCCGGCACGTCACTGGCGGAGACCTCCCGCCTCTCGGCCGAGGCCGAACGCAAGTTCCTGAAGAACCCGGAGATCAAGGTTCTCTCCGCCACCATCGGCGTGGACGGCGAGCCGAACAAGCTCCGCTGGCGCATCGTGACGACCCCGAAGGGGGAACGCACGGTGTCGCTGCCGGAGCTGAAGCACGCCGGGCGCGACGCCGCCCAGACCATCCCCGGCGCGCGGGTCACGGCCGCCGACCCGCCCTTCGTCGAGGGTGCCGCCACCGAAGCGCCGATCATCATCAACGTTCGCGGCGATGAGTTCCCGCGCATCGAAGCCGCCGCCCGCACGATCGAGAAGATCCTGAAGAAGACGCCCGGCGTCGCCGACATCCAGGTGCGCTACTCGCCCGGACGACCCGAGATCGAAGTGGAGCTCGATCGCCAGCGCGCCGCGGATCGCGGCCTCACCGTGGCCGAGGTGGCGCTCGCGCTCCGGACCGCCATGGAGGGCGACGAGAGCGGCAACCTCCGCACCGGCGGCGACGAGATCCCGATCCGCGTGCGCCTCGACGAGGACTACCGCGGGAACGCCGAATCGCTGAAGAACGTGACGCTACAAACGCGTCAGGGCCCGGTGAAGCTCGCCGATGTGGCGAATTTCAAGCGCAGTGAAGGGCCACAGGTGATCGAACGCGAGAACCGCCAGCGCCAGATCACGCTGTGGGCGACCCCGACCGGTCGACCGCTCGGCGACGTGGCCAAGGAATTCCAGCCGCAGATCGCTGCCGCCGCGCTCGGCCAAGGCATCTCCGTCGATTACGACGGGCAGCTGCGGCTGATGAACGAAACGAACACGAACATGGCCATCGCCCTGTTGCTCGGCGTGGTCTTCATCTACATCGTGCTCGCGTCGCAGTTCGAGAGCTTCATTCATCCGCTCACGATCATGCTGACCTTGCCGCTCGCCCTCGTCGGCGGCGTCGCTGCGCTGTTCCTGACCGACAACACGATGGCGATGGGCGCTCTGATCGGTATCGTGCTCCTAATGGGCCTGGTGACGAAGAACGCGATCTTGTTGATCGACCGCGCGATCGTCCACGTGCGCGATCACGGGATGACTCCGTTCAAGGCCATCCTCACCGCCGGCCCCGAACGGCTCCGTCCCATCTTGATGACCAGCGCGGCGATGGTGCTCGGCATGCTGCCGACCGCCGTCAGCACGGCCGAAGGCAGCGAGTTCCGGGCGCCGATGGCGATCGCCGTCATCGGCGGCGTCGTGAGCTCCACCCTGCTCTCGCTGATCGTCGTGCCGGTGTTTTACCTCGCCATCGAGAACCTGAAGGCCTGGCTGCCGCGCACGGGGCGGCGGATCCGCGGATATTTCTCGGGCAATCGTCGTTCGCACGGGCCCGCGCCCGAGCGGGGCGGAGCAACCAGCTCCGCCGAGTGAGTCACCATCATGCGAAATAGAATCCTGCTTTCATCGGTCGGTCTTTGTCTGCTCGCCGGCGTCGCCGCGGCCCAACCCGCTGCTCCGGGCGCGGCGCCGCCCACCACCGCTGCCCCCCCGACCGCTGACCTGCCGCCGAAAAGCGCGGTCACGCGCGAGCTCGAGTTGAGGTTCCAGGCCCTGCGCGCCGGCAAGGGGCTCACCGCGGACGAAGCGGCACGCCGAGCCGTCGAGTCGAGCTCGCAGATCGAAGCCAAGCGCCATGCGATCACCGGTACCGAAGCGAGCATCGATCAGGTGAAATATGCGTTCTGGCCGAAGCTGACGGGGAGCGCGAACTACACCCGCCTCTCACACACTTACATTCGGGCGTCCGAGTTTCCCGTCCCGTTGCCGCCACAACAGATCGACGGGTTCCGGCTGTTCGCGCCAGACATCCCGAACACCTACACTCTCCAGGCCCGCGTCAACGTCCCACTGTCCGACTACGTGCTCCGGCTCTCGGACGCCGTTCGCGGCGCGAACCTCTCGCGCGAGTCGGCGAAAGCAGACGAAACGGCCGTCCGGGCGTCGGTCGCTCGTGACGCCCGCGCCGCCTACTACCAATGGATCAGGATCCAGGCCCGTGAGCTGATCGCGCTCCAGGGGCTCGAGCAGGCGAAGGCGAGTCTTTCTGACGCAACGAACGCCTTTCAAGCCGGCCTGACCTCGAAGGCCGACATGCTCGCCGCCGAAGCTCGGGTCAAGAGCGGTGAGCTCATTGGTGAGCAAGCCCGCAATGGCGTGGCCATCGCTACGCTGCAGCTCAACGTGATGATGCACGACACGAGCGGCCGACAGCACGAGGTCGGGGAGGATTTTCTGGCCGAGGTACCCGAGCTCTCGCGCTTGCCGACCGTGGCGGCGGCCTACCGCGAAGCGGTCGCGACCCGAGCCGAGCTGAAGAGCCTCGGGGCATTGAGCGAGGCCCTCCGGAGCCAGGCCAGCACGGAGCGCGCTCGCGGCTACCCGCGGCTCGACGCTTCGGCCGGCGCCACCTACGCCCAGCCGAATCGGACCCGTTTTCCCCCGCAAGAGAACTTTCATGGCAACTGGGACGCGGGCGTGACCCTGAGCTGGACGCCGACGGATATCGGCGGGGCGCTCGCGGCGAGCGACGTTTCCAAAGCCAAGGCCCTCGAGCTCGAAGCGCAGGCAAAATCGCTCAAGGACGGTCTCCGGATGGAAGTCGAGCAAGCCCTGCGAGCGGCCGAGGAGGCACGCTTCGCGATCGGCGTCACCGAGCACGGGCTCAAGGCCGCGGATGAGAGTTACCGCGTGCGCCGCGAGCTCTACCGTGCGGGACGGTCGACACTGAGCGAGCTCATGGATGCAGAAAGCGGCCTGACCAACGCGCGACTGCAGATGGCGGACGCGCACATCCAGGCGCGCATCGCGCTCGTCCAGCTTCACCATGCGCTCGGACGCGATCAGAAAGAACAACGCGCCTCGAACGACGCAACCACCCGCGGCGCGCGACAGTGACTTCCCTTGCCGGGCGCGCTCCCGAGGCGCTCGGCGTCTACGCCCACTTTCCTTGGTGCTTACAAAAATGCCCTTATTGCGATTTTTTCAGTCTCGCCACTCCGCCCGAAGCCATTCCGCACACCGCATACGCTCGCGCCACCATCCGCGAGCTCGAGCGGCGCGCTCCCGAACTCGTCGGAGCACCGAAGCTTGGAAGCGTCTTCTTTGGCGGTGGAACACCCTCGCTCTGGGATCCGACCGAACTCGGTCGCTTGCTGAAGGCGATCCTCGCGGCGTTCCCTAACGACGATACCGTCGAGGTGACGGCGGAGTGCAATCCGTCGAGCTTCGACGAACGACGGGCGGCGGCCCTGCTCGAGGCCGGCGTCAACCGCGTGAGCCTCGGCGTCCAGGGCCTCGACACCGAGCGCCTCGCCTTCCTCGGTCGGTTGCACGACGGGCGTGGCGCGCTCGAGGCGCTCCGCATCGCGCTGGCGGCTGGATTTTCACGCGTGTCCGCCGATCTCATCTTCGGCGTCGCTGGTGAAGCCCCCGAAACGGCACGCGACGAAGCGCTCCGGCTCGCCGAGCTCGGTCCGACACACCTGAGTGCCTACGCGCTCACCATCGAACCCGGCACCCGATTCGGCGAACTCGCGCGCGGTAACCGCCTGCCGCTCCTTTCAGACGACCTCGTCGCACGGTCTTTCGACATGGTCCGCGAAGCGCTCGCCGGCGCCGGCTTCGAGCACTACGAGATCAGCAATTTTGCGCGCGAGGGCCACCACGCGCGCCACAATCTCGCCGTGTGGCGCGGCGCTCCGTATCTCGGGCTCGGTGCCGGCGCGTGGGGCACCGTGACGACGGCCGAGGGGCGCATCCGCTACCGCAATGCGTCGTCGATCGAGCGCTACTTCGCGTCCGTGGACGACGCCGAGCTCTTCAGGATTTCGAACCTGGTCAGCAACCGCGAGGCGATCACGCCGGAGATCGCGCTTTCCGAGCGGTTCATGCTCGGCCTGCGACTGGCCGAAGGGCTCGACGTCGCGCACGCCGAACGCGAAACCGGCGCCCTCGCCTGGACAGCAGCGCGCGAGCGCGCGGCGGAGCGGCTGCTCGCCGCCGGCCGCCTCGAGCGGCAGGGTGATCGCCTGCGCATCCCCGCCGATTCATGGTTGTTCGCCGACGGTGTCGTGCGCGAGTTGATCTAGAGCGCGTCGGTGCTCTAGCGCCGGATCTGCTCGTAGCGGCTCCGAGCCAATGGTATCGCTCGACCGAGCGTGGAACACAGCGATTCCGTACTCCGCCGACGACGAAACCCGACGAAGGTCCTGTTCGCCGTCGTCGCGCCGTTCCAGGCCTTCTTCCGGCTGGAAGCAGCGAGTGGCCTGGTGATGATCGCCGCCGCGGCGATCGCGCTCGGTTGGGCGAACTCGCCGTTCCGCAAATACTACGACGCGATCTTCCACGCGCCGATCCAGATGAAGATCGCGGAGCGAGGGATCGACTGGACGGTGCACCACTTCACGAACGACGCGCTGATGACGCTGTTTTTCGTGGTGGCGGGGCTCGAGATCAAGCGCGAACTCGCGCAGGGCGAGCTCCGGACCTTCGCGAAGGCAGCGCTGCCGCTGTTCGCAGCGGCCGGCGGCATGATCGTGCCGGCACTGATCTACCTCTGGTTCAATCCGGCCGAGCCGGCGCGAGCGGGATGGGCGATCCCGATGGCCACCGACATCGCGTTCGCGCTCGGCTGCCTTTCGCTCGTGAAGGCGCGCGTACCGGCGTCGGTGTTCGTTTTCCTGACCGCGCTCGCCATCTTCGACGATCTAGGCGCGATCGCGGTCATCGCGCTGTTCTACGGCGGCACGATCGAAGTCGAGCTTCTGGTCGTCGCGTTCTTCATCTCGATCCTGCTCGTGTTGCTCGGTCGCGCGCGCGTGCAGGCGATCTGGCCCTACGCGGCGCTCGGTGCCTTGCTGTGGGTGACGGCGCTCCAGGCCGGCATTCACGCCACCATCGCCGGCGTGGTGGTCGGCCTTGCGATGACGACGGTCCCGCGCCACGCGCCACGGGAAGTACTCGACGACCTCGATCTCGCCGTCGTCTCGCTGCGCAGGGATTGCGACAGCAACGTGGTCCTCGCCCACGACGCCATCCGATCCATCGAGCGCCACGTCGAGGCCGTCAGCTCACCGCTCGATCGGACGATGCAATGGCTCCACGGCCCGGTGGCGTTCGGGATCGTGCCGCTGTTTGCGCTCGCCAACGCCGGCGTCACGGTCGGCACCGGCACCGCGCTCACGTCACCGGTGACCCTCGGGGCGTTTCTGGGATTGTTCCTCGGAAAGCCGATCGGCGTCCTCGGCGCAACGTGGCTCACGACGCGACTACGCCTCGCCGAGCGCCCGTCGGGCTCCACGTTCACGCAGCTTTTCGGTGCTTCGCTGATGGCCGGCATCGGCTTCACGATGTCGCTCCTGGTCGGCAACCTGGGCCTCGGCGGCACTCGTGGTCTCGAGGACCAAGCGAAGATCGGGGTCCTGTTGGCGTCGTTCGTCGCGGCGCTGGTCGGTCTCGTCGTTTTCCGTCAGGGCAGCCCGCTGCCCACGGCCGAGAACGAGCCCAGGCTCGTGACGTCCGACCCTACGGCGGCCGGGTTTCCTAGCTCGCGCCCCGGGTGACGCCGCGCAAGAACTCGCGGAGCGAGTCCACGGTGCGTGACGTCGGCGGAGTCCCGCCCAGCCCCTGCAAGAAGAACGTGTCCGCCGCAGCGCCGTGCACGGTCTCCACGCTGATCCGCTCGGGGTAGAGGCCGAGTAGCGCAAGACGCCCGAGCAAGGCGGCAAGGAAGCCGGTGCGGTCGCGACCTCTCACCGTGAGCTCGACGGCGGCGCCTCGCAGCGGCACGTTGAGGATGAAGCTCTCGAGAACGACCGGAGCCGAACTCTCCGGTGCCTCCTCGAGCGCGAGGGCGACGTGGTCGAGATCCTTGGGGTGCGTGGTGTCGGGGTCGTCCGTCACGACCTCGAACGACGAGCGCCAGCCGGAACCAAGGCGCTCCGCCGAACCGCGGACGATCGAGACCCCACGCCGGGATAAACCGGAGGCCAGGTTTCCGAGCCAGCCAAGTGGGAGGTCCCCTTCGAGCTCGACGCGCGCAGTCCTCGCGTCCAGCGCCTCGCCCCGGGCCGCCGGATGCTTTGCAATAGCAACGGCATCGAGCATGACCGAAGGGTCGGCCGAGTCGTGCTTCCTGCAGGTTTCAGCCAGTTTGCAGGTTTTTACGCGCGAGCAGGTTGCTCCCACCTTCACGTACCTCCTAGAGTCCAGCGTCGTGTCCACGGACCGGCGCGTGATCGCCCTCGGCAACCTTGCCGGCGAGCTGAAGAGCGCCCTCGAAGGCGCGGTGCAGGGCGCCGGGCTCGAGCTCTTCCTCACCCGCGAGCCGGCGCGGGCGTTCGTCGAACTCGAGCGCGGCGGTGCGCTCGCCGTGCTCGTGGACATGGCAACGCTCGGGGCGGAGCAATTCTGCAAGCGAGCGCGGAGCGCGGAGCGCCTGCGGGGCGTTCCCGTCATCGGAATGTCGCGAACGCCGAACGAGCTCGGGTTTGCCCGGGTGTTCGCCTGGGGGGCCGACGATCTCGTCCCTCTCGGCGCGCGAGCGCCGCTCGAACGGCGGCTCAAGATCCTCGCCACCACCGAGCGGACCGAGAACGCTGGCTTCGGCCAGGCCGTCGTCGCGGAAGCCACGACGCAGCGGCGGGCACTCGTCGGCCGCGTGCTTTCGCAGGCGGGCTACGACGTGAAGTTCGCCGTCGACCGCGCGGCAGTCGAGCTCTACGCGTCGCAGAGCGAGACCCGGCTGGTGGTGATCAGCGCCGCGCTCGGCGATCCCCGGCGCATCATCGATGCAGCCGCGCGCGCGGGTGCGCTCCCGACGTGGATCGTCACGGCCGAGATGCGCAGCGTGAACCGGCTCGCGAGTTCGCTCGCCGGGCTCGACCGCGTGGCAGTGACGAGCACCGCCGGATCGCCGGAAGACGTGCTCTTCCTCGCCAACGAGCTCGTCTTCGGCAAGGGCACGCGCCGTCGCGAGTGGCGCGCCCTCTACGCAACGCCGGTCGCGTTTCGCGCCGTCGGTAACGTCGTCGACGAGTACGGCTTCAGCTACGACGCGGGCCCGAAGGGCCTTTACGTGCGAAGTCTCCTGCCCTGCGAGTCCGATGACGTGGAGGTCGAGCTTCGGCTCCCCGCGCGCGACGAGCGCGTGCGGTTGCAAGGCAAGATCATGCGCCGCTTCGCCTTCGGCTCCGGCTCGATCGCGAGCGCACCACCGGGGTTCGGGATCAAGCTCGAGGGCCCGGAGGTTTCCCTGGCGCTCTGGTCGGAGGCCTGCGCGGAGCTCATCGCCGGCGCCAGCAGCGAGGGCTCGGGGCCTCCACCCCGGCCGAAACAAGGGCTCGGAAGCGGATCCGAACCGAGTGCGGGCGGTGCCGACGTCGCGCTCGCGCTACCCCCAGCCACGCTCACCATCGAGTCGGTGGTCGCTCCACTGCCCGTGGAAAGCCTCGATGCCTCCGTCGGCGACCTCCTCGCAGCGACGCTCGACGAGCAGACGCTGATCGAGGTGGGGACGCGACCGGTGACGATGGATCCGGACACGATGGGCGTCCGCGAAGAACGCCCCAGCGAGTACGGGCTCCGCGCCCCCAGCGAACCGCCCGGACCGGGGGACGCACCGATCGTCCCCGCCGCCGGTGCACCCCCCGAGCCTCCGGTCCGCGATCTTCCCTTGCCGCTGCCTCTTCCCAGCGGTGCCCCCAAAGCGAGCCCCGACTGGGACGACGTCAAGACGGCGGTGCACGAAACGGCCGCGCTCCTGCCGGCAGACGCGGCACCGGTGGCGGCAGCGCCTTCACCGCCGGCACCGGCGGCCACGGAGAAAGCAACGCCGGGCGTAGCTCCTGCGAAAGTGCCGCTCCCCGCGCCAACGGGCACGAAGAAAACGATGATCCTGAGCGGCGGCCCACCCGCCCGTGGCGCCGCCCCACCACCGCCCGGCGCCCCGCCACCGCGCGCCGCCCCGCCACCGCCAGGCGCCCCGCCCCCGCGCGGCGCCCCACCACCACGCGGCGCCACCTCGCCCGCCGCGTTCGCCGGCACCGTGATGATGGGCGCAACCGCACCAGGGGCGGCGGCCGAAGGCCCGCGAGCACGCGAAGAAATCGTCGAGATCGACGTCGACCCGTCTGTCGTGGCGCCGCTGCCCAAGGACACCGAGCCCGCGCCCGCTGACGCCGGCGCGCCTCAGGCGAAGGCCCCCGAGCCGACGACACCTAAGCCCAAAGAGGCGGCACCGGCACCCGTTGAGCCGGAGTCGCTCGACGCCACGCTGCCGGTTCCTCACCATCCACCGGCGCAGATGATTCGTGACCTGGAGGCATCTGCCGCGGCCAAACCGGAACCGGCGCGCTGGACCGAAACGGCGCGCGTCGAACCAGCCCGCGTCGAGCCAGCCCGGTTCGAACCCATCCCCGTCGAAATGCCGACGCGGGCCGTCCCCGATCCTAGCGACGATGTCGCTCCGGCCGGCGTGCCGAAGGCAGGGCCGTCCATGCCTGCCGTGCTCCTCGTCGGTGCGCTTGCGGTCGTAGGCGGCGTTGGAATCGTCCTTGGGCTCGGTCCCAAGCTCGGACTGTTCGGCAAGGCCACGCCCGCACCGGAACGAACGGGCACGGCGACGAGCGCCGCGCCGGCCGAAGCCGCGCCTGCCCCCGACGTGCCCAGCGCCGCCGCGCCAAGTTCCCCAGACACGGCGGCTCCCCCCACCGCCGCTTCGGCTGCGCCGAGCGCCGCCGAAGCTCCGCCCGCGACCGTCGAAAGCGCGCCCGCTGCACCGCCCGCAGCACCCAGCGCCGCACCGACCGAAAGCGCGCCCGCCGCGACCGTGGCGCCGACGACACCACTCCCCGACTTCAACGTGAACACTCTGCCGCCGGAGCGAGCCGCGCTCTTCGTGCGCTCGAGCGCCACCGCGCGAGTCTTCGTTCATGGCACCGACTACGGTGAAACGAACACGATGCTGGTCACGAGCTGCGGCATCCGCTTCGTGCGCCTCGGCCGCAAGCTCGGTGACTTCATCGAGCCAGGCCGCTCCTACGTCGTGAAGTGCGGCAAGATCACCGAGCTGACGATCGAGCCTGTGCCGTAGGCGTGCCGCCCGAACGCTAAGTGTTCTGAGCTACCGGTGCCGGACACGGGGAAGGCCGTCACGGACAGGATCAACCCGTGCCGGACACCGCAGGGCCGTGCCGGACACGCACACCAGCCACCGCCACCCGCCCGCTTCGCCAAGCCGGCCACGTGCCACATGTCTTCGTCATTGCTTCGCGGGGCGTTCGAAGCCCCTCGACCCCGGGGCTCCCCGAAACTCCAGCAAGCCGGGGGCCGCCTGTTCTCCCGAACCCACCAATATCTTGCAGCGGCGTCGCGGCACAAATACAAGTTAGGCACACCACGGGGATGTCATGAGCGAGCATGTCGGCGAGGGCGTCAGCACAGGTCGGTTCTGGATTGCGGTTGGGCTCACGATCGTACTGATCGCTTTTCTTGTGGTCGCCTTCTTCAAGAAGGCCCAGCTAACGTCGTCCCAACAGCAGATCCTTCGATTCCTCTGCTCCCTCTGTGGCGGATTCGCTGGCGCGATCTTTACGGGAGAAGCGCTAGCACGGGTCGAGATCGGCTTCGACATAGGCGGAAAGCTCCTGGCCTCCGGTACCGCGGGCTTTGCGCTATTCATCATCGTCTGGTTTACATTCAAGACCGTAGTCGCCGTCGATCATCGAGTTGCGGTAAGCATCGTGTCCGGGTGGACGTTCTCCATGACGGCCCAGAAGCTCGCCGAGAGCGACCAAAAGGTGGCTGTCTTCGAAGGGTTTGCGCCCGAGCAACTGGAAGCACCGCTCAAGCCCGCCGAGATTGCCCAATCGACGACGCGGGCAGCACTGCTGAATCTTCGGTACCTAGTCGCGGCCCCTGGATTCCCTGAGTATTCCGTGGAAACGGCCGACGGCCGGTATACGATCAAGCGCGTGTAACCAGAGAGGCGACTCACATGGCGAAGACCAATACCTGCGACTGCCCAACGCCACCTGGGGGGCGCGCGGTCTGTGAATCCCATCAACTAGCAATCTGCAAAGTCCAGCACGGAGTGGCAATCACGATGTGCATGGACCCTCCGCAGCACCAGTATGGGCGTCAGCTCCGAGGGATAGAGCTGGACAACTGGGTTTTGGAAGAGATTACCGGAACGCCACGTTCACTTGCCACGCCGCTGAGCTCTGCCGACCGACAGATTCTTGATTCCGGCGAATACGACGACCGCAGCCGAGGACTGGTCATCACATTTTCGTATCGCAGACCAGAGTCACGCGGAACCCCGTCGGGCATGGCCGCCCCTCCCGCCATGGGTGCCTAACAAGGCGTTGCGGCAGACGGGCTTCGCCGGCTCCCTTCGCTCGCCCGCGCAAGGACATGGGTAACACTTTTCGGATTCTGCGACCGAGGGTGCCTTCGATCGCAGGGTCCCTTTCGCGGCAGCGGCCATGCAGTAGATCGCGGGCGCAGCCCAAGCTCACCCCGACTGCGTCGACCTGAACGGCTGCAGAAAACTCACGAGCGACCCCGGGTTCCGCGTCGACAACCACAGACGTCCCTGACCGCTGAACCGGCAAACGAGCCCCTCACCCGAGAAAAACAGGCTCTTCAGGCCGCCGACCCGGGTCACCTCGTACGAGAGCCCGCCGGTGAAGCCGACGACGTGGCCGGTGTCGCACACGTAGCCGCCCGGGCCGATGTCCACCGCGTGGATGCCACCGTAGGCGGCGAAGAAGAGCGGACCGTGGCCGCTCGCCTGGAGCAGGAACAGCCCCGCTCCGCTGAAGAAGCCGCGCGCGCCCTGCCACTGGGTCTCGACCTGGACCGAGGGCGGAGCCGCGAGAAAAGCCCCCGACGAAAGAAAGACGCGAAGCTGCCCGTCGAGTTCGATGATCTCCACGTCGCCCTCGGCCGCGGGGGCGAGCCATAGCGTCTGGCCCGGCGCGGTGGCGGTGAACGTATTGGTGAAGAGGCTCTCACCGCCGAGCAGCTTGCGCTTGGCGGCAGCGAACAGGCCGCCCTGAAAGCGCGTCTCCATTTTCACGGGTGTGTCGCGCGCGATCATCGCCGCGCTCTCGGTGACGATCGCCTCACCCTCGCGCTCGAACTCGACGCGAACCGCGGAAAAATCGGGCTTTTGAACGATCTGGTGGCGCATGGTCAGCCCTTCGTCGGCGGCAAGAGCGAGCCCACGGCGCCGCCGTACTCGGCCGCGTTGCGCGATTGAATCCAGATCCGCCCCTGGCCACGGAAGCGGCAAACGAGCCCCTCGCCCGAAAGGAACGACGCGATCCACCCGCTGCCGCTCTTGCCGACCGAGTACTCGAGCGTGGCGTCCCAGGCCACGAGGTGCCCGGTGTCGATCACCATGCTGCCGTCGCAGAAGAGTTCCTCGATGCCGCCGAACGCACCGACGAGCAACAGACCGGGGGACGGCGCATTCGCCCGCAGGATGAACAAACCGGCACCGCTGAAGAACCCGCGGAAGCCGCCGAGCTTGGTCTCGATCGCCACGTTCTCGGTCGAGGCGACGAACGCAGCGGATTGTAGAAAGAAGCCGGCCTGGGTCATCTCGAGCACGCGCATGTCGCCGCAAAGGGCGTGGGCGAGCAAGACTTCGCCGGGCATGCCCTCGGCGCGGAACGTGTTGCGAAAGAACGATTCCCCGCCGAACATCCGCTTCATGCCGCTCAAGATCCCGCCGGCCGCGGTGATCATCCGCACGTGGGTGCTCATGCCGACCATCGAGCCCGACTCGGCCGTCACCGCCTCGTTCGGGTCGAGCACCACTCGCGCAAGCGAGTGTGCTGGGCGATAGAGGACGTCGAAACGCATGGTCAGCCGGGCAGCATCGGCGAAAGCCAGGAGACGAGGCTCCCTAGGTTCCGCGTCTGAATGTGAACCTTGCCGCGACCGGTGAACTCGCACACGAGCCCCTCACCCGAAGCGGCGAAGCCGAGCAGGCCGCCGCCCGCGGTCCGAATCGTGAAGGTGACGTCCCCCTCGTAGCCGACCAGGTGCCCGTTATCGACCAGGTAGCTCCCGTTCACGTCGATCGTCTCGACGCCGCCGTAGCTCGAGTACCAGAGGTCACCGTGCCCCTGGATGGCGAGAAAGAAGGCTCCTTCCTTGGCGAGCAGGCCGCGGAGCCCGCCGAACTTCAGCTTGAGCTCGAGGTTTCCCGCGTGCGCCAGGTACGCACCGGTCGAGAGCACGATGAGCTCACCGGCAAGCCTCCGGTGCACGACCTGACCGGAGAGCGGCGGCGCGAGCCAAACCGAGCCCCCGGTCGGTGCGCTGAAGTGGTTCACGAAGAACGTTTCCCCGCCGATCAGCTTGCGCAGGAGCGCCACCAGCAGTGCTTTCAGGAACGCCCAGGCTCCGCCTTGCCCGGAGGCGTTGAGCTTCACCGCCATGCGCACCGGTTCGTGGCGCGCGACCATCGCTCCCGCTTCACCGACGACGGTTTCACCCGCGGCGAGGTCGACGCGCAGCATGGCGAACGAGGGACCGTGGGTGATGGCGTGCTGCACGGTGCCTCGCTTCTACTGGACCGCGCCGCGCGCCGCAACGCCTCGGACGAAGGCGAGGAGCCTTTTTACCTCGACCGGATCGAAGAGCACCGTGAACAGGGCGAGCATGCCGAACGAGAAGATGCCGAGCCGGAGTGTCGCGAAGATGCCGAGGTGAAGGCAAACACCCAGCGCGAGGTAGGCAGAGCGCACGTGGAATCGTCGGGCGAGTTCGAAGACGCGGCCACCACCCGCGCGCTCGAAGAGCGTGAGTGGGATCAGGAGCGGCGCGCAGAGCTCGAAGGCCATGGTCAGGGCCGTGGCGACCTGGGTCAGCGGGTAGACGCCGGCCGTCCAGCCCGGAGCGAAGCGCGCGTAGTGAGGATCCGACAGCACCTGGGCCAGCGCGGCAAAGTCCCCCCACGGCCACCACGCTGCGCCGCCCCGGTTTTGCGCGGCCGAGAAGTACACCCAGACGAGCTGAATCATGAGCAACTGCCGGGGCCAGGCCGGGACTTCGTCGACGCGGCGCTCGCCGCGGCGAGCCCGGAACCACGACGCCACCGAAAAGCACGCGTCGGCGCGCGAGCAGGCAAGCACCAAGACGGCAATCCTCAAGACGACATCCACCGCCCGCTCGCCGTCGGGAGCGAGGCGAGCGAGCTCCGCGCTGGCGATCGCCAGCACCAAGGCGGCCGGGCGGAGCGCAAAGCCGGCGAGCACGGCGACGGCGCTGACCACGCAAAGCACGTAAAGGGCGAGGGCGGTGCCGGACGACGCACCGAAGAGCCCGCTGATGAGCGGCGGGCTTTCTGAAAGGCCCACGTGGCCGAGCCCGAGCGGAGGCGGCGCCCACAGCTCGGGCACCAGACCGAGCGCGAGCGCGCTCCCGAGGTCGATGACGATGACGAGCGCGACCAAGATGCGCGTGAGTGCGAGACTCTCCGGCCCCTCGCGCCGGTCCCAGAAGTCGACCCAGCGTTCGATCACGGAAACACCTGCTCCCGCGTGTGGACGACCCTGTGGGAGAAGCGACCGGAGCCCCGAAACCCGCGCCCCTCCGGGAGGATCGTGACGGCTTCGAGGCTGACTCGCACGGCGGAAAATTCGGGATGGCCGCTCATGATCCGCCTGGCGGCGAACGCGGCGAACGCCCGGTAGCCAGGCTGGGGTTCGCTTCGCCGCGGGTTCCACGCACCGCGAACGCGGCGGTACTCGAACACGCGGGCGTCCTCTCGATGCTCAGCGTCGTGGGGACGGTAGACGAGCCGCCAGTGACCGCTCTTTTTTTCGCGCGCCTCGATGCGGATCCACGAACGCACGGTGCTTGCCCCGGAAAAGAGGCTGAAGCGCTCGGAGAGAACCAGGAGGTTTAGACCCGGGCGAAAGGGCGCCAGAAGGACATCCTGCGCTCTCCTGAGCACGTGAGTGGCCGTCGCCCAGGGTTCCCCCACCCGAGCGAGCGCTTCGTCCGACATCAACGGCCAGCCGGAGACGAAGCCGACGGCGAGCGCGAGCGTGATCAGGCCGGCCCGCACACGCGGCCACGCCGTCCCGAATGCAAGCACTACCCTACCCAGGCGCGCGCGTTCGAAAATAGCCGCGCGAGCGGCGAACGCTCACCCCAGCCTCGAGGGTGCCACGAATGCTGCACGGTGCGAAACGCCCGTTCGGGGTGAGGCATCAGAACGGTGACGCGACCGTCCGGCGTGGTGAGCGAAGTAATGCCAGACGGGGAGCCATTCGGATTCTCGGGGTAGTGCCGCGTCGGCCGGCCGTGCCCGTCGACGAAGCGAAGGGCGACGAGCCCGGCGCGCTCATGAGCTTCCTCGGCACCCGGCGAGAACTCCGCGAACCCTTCCCCGTGCGCGACCGGGATCGGCAACACCGAACCCGCCATCCCGGTAAAGAAAATCGACGGGGAGCGCTCGACCAAAACCTGTACCAAGCGCCCCTCGAACTGCTCGGACTGGTTTCTGACGAATCGGGGCCAGCGCTCGGCGCCCGGGATCAGGTCGCGCAGCGCCGAAAGCATCTGACACCCGTTGCAGACGCCGAGGGAGAAGGCGTCGGGGCGCGCGAAAAAAGTGGTGACCGCCTCGCGCGCGGCGGCATGAAGCAGGATCGATTTTGCCCACCCCTGCCCCGCCCCGAGCACGTCGCCGTAGGAGAACCCGCCGCAGGCAACCAGACCGCGAAACCCTTCTAGGCGAACCCGCCCGGCGAGCAGATCGCTCATGTGGACGTCGACCGCTGCGAAGCCTGCCTGCGTGAACGCCGCCGCCATTTCCACCTGGCCGTTGACGCCTTGTTCCCTCAGGATCGCCACCCGCGGACGCTCGCTGGTCCCGGTGAGGTACGGCCTCGCGGGGTCGTCGTCGGGGTCGAACGTGAGGCTCGGCGAGAGCCCGCGATCGGTCGCATCCGCGGCTTTTTCGAAGGCTTCCTCCGCTGCCCGTGAGTTGTCGCGGAGCGCCTGCATCCGGTACGTCGTCTCCGACCAAAGCACGCGAAGCGCCGTGCGGGTCTCGGAGAAGAATTCTCGTCCTTCGAGCTCGAGCACGATGCGGTCGTCGGTGCGTGGCGCGCCCAGGCGATGGAGGTGCCCGCCGGGACCGCGCCTGAGCCCGCGTGCCTCGAAAGCGGCGAACACGGCGTCGACGTCGGAGTGCTTCACCTGGAGCACGGCACCGAGTTCCTCGTTGAAGAGCGCGCCGAGCGCGTTTTCCGCGAGCCCATCGAGGCACACTCCGAGGCCGGTTCCCGCCGCGAAAGCCATCTCGCACAGCGTGACGAACAGGCCGCCGTCCGAGCGATCGTGGTAGGCGAGCACGCGGCCCGCTTCCCTGAGCTCGATCATCGCCTCGATGAACGCCTTGAGCGCGAGCGGATCGTCGACGTCCGGCGGCGTCTCGCCGAGCGCGCCGTGCACCTGCGCGAGCGCCGATCCGCCGAGCCGAGCGCGTCCGGCACCTAGATCGACCAGCACGAGCACGGTCTCGCCCTGATCGAGCACGAGCTCGGGCGTCAGCGCTTGCCGCACGTCGCGAACGCGACAAAACGCGGTCACGATCAACGACACCGGTGAAACGACCAGCGAGCGCCCGCCGTCCCACGACACACGCATGCTGAGCGAATCCTTGCCGACGGGAATCGCAACGCCGAGCGCTGGACAGAGCTCGAGCCCCACGGCGCGGACGGCGTCGTAGAGTGCCGCGTCCTCGCCCGGATGCCCGGCCGCGGCCATCCAGTTCGCGGAAAGCTTCACCTCGCCGAGCGCGCCGACCGGAGCCGAAACGAGGTTCGTCAAGGCCTCGCCCACGGCGAGCCGCGCGGCGGCCGCGGCGTCGAGCACCGCCACCGGCGTTCGCTCGCCGGCCGCCATCGCTTCGCCGGTGTAGCCCTGATAGTCCGCGAGCGTGACGGCGGCGTCGGCGACCGGAACCTGAAATCGGCCGACCATCGGGTCACGGGCGATCAGCCCCGTCACCGTGCGATCGCCGATCGTGATCAGAAAATCCTTGGCTGCAACTGCCGGCAGCCGGAGCACGCGCCGCGCCGCCTCGCCGAGATCCACGGCGTCGAGCACTAGCGGCACCCCCCGCACCGTGCGCCGCTGGACAGTTCGGGTGAGCTTCGGCGTGTTGTCGAACAGCAAAGACAGCGGGATGTCGATCGGGGACGCTCCGAGGTCGCGATCAGTGACTCGCAAGCGGCCGTCGTCGGTGGCCTGGCCGATGACGGCCATCGGACAGCGCTCGCGCGCGCAGAGTTCGCGGAAGGCGGCGACCCGATCGGCGCGCACGGCGAGCACGTACCGTTCCTGCGCCTCGTTGCACCAGATCTCGAGCGGGCTCATGCCCGGGGCCGCGTTCGGGATGTCGCGGAGCTCGATCTGGCCCCCGCGTCCGGCATCGTGGAGGAGTTCGGGGACCGCGTTGGAAAGGCCGCCGGCGCCGACGTCGTGGATGCTGAGCACCGGGGTATCGTCGCCGAGCGCGGAGGCCCGATCGATCACCTCCTGGCAGCGCCGCTGCATCTCCGGGTTGTCGCGCTGCACACTGGCGAAATCGAGCTCGCTCGAGCTCTGGCCGGAGGCCATCGACGACGCTGCTCCGCCGCCGAGGCCGATCAGGAGCGCCGGGCCGCCGAGCACGACGATCGCCGTGCCGGCAGGAAAGCCGCGCTTCTTCACCAGCATCGGCCGCACGTTGCCGACGCCGCCGGCGAGCATGATCGGCTTCTTGTAGCCGCGCCATTCCTCGCCCGAAGGCGTGCTCACCTTTTGCTCGAAGGTGCGGAAGAACCCGACGATGCCGGGCCGGCCGAACTCGTTGTTGAACGCGGCGCCGCCGAGCGGACCGTCGAGCATGATGTCGAGCGGGGACGCGAGGTGTTCGGGTTTCCCGCCGTCGAGCTCCCAGGGCTGCTCGAACCCAGGGATGCGAAGGTGTGAGACGACGAAGCCGGTGACACCGGCCTTGGGTTTGGCGCCACGGCCCGTTGCGCCCTCGTCGCGGATCTCGCCGCCCGATCCGGTCGATGCGCCTGGCCGCGGTGAGATCGCCGTCGGGTGGTTGTGCGTCTCGCATTTGACGACCAGGGCCGTCTCCTCGAGCGGCCCGCCGTAGACGCTCGTTTCCGGATCGGGAAACAAGCGACGCGCCGGGTAGCCCGCAAGAACGGCAGCGTTGTCGTCGTACGCCGTGATCGTCCCTTCCGGGGACCGCGCGTGCGTGTTCTTGATCATGGCGAACAGCGAGCGGTCCTCGGCGCGACCGTCGATCACGAACCCGGCCTTGAAGATCTTGTGGCGGCAGTGCTCGCTGTTCGCCTGCGCGAACATCATGAGCTCGACGTCGGTCGGGTCACGACCGAGGTTTCGGTAGCTTTCGACCAGGTAGTCGATCTCGCCCGCGTCGAGCGCCAGGCCGAGATCGCGGTTCGCCGTCGAGAGAGCGCTCTTACCGTCGCTGCCGAGGCGCACGGTGCCGAGCGAGCGCGGGGAGGTCGATTCGAAGAGCCGCGCAGCGTCCGAAAGGCGCCCGAGCACCGTCTCGGTCATTCGATCGTGGAGTAGCGGGAGCACGCGCGGGCGCTCCCCATCGACGAGCCCCGGGAGCTGGAAGAGGGTGCCGCGCTCGACGCGGCGGACGGCCGAGAGGCCGCAGGAGTGAGCGATGTCCGTCGCCTTGGACGCCCAGGACGAAAGCGTACCGAGCCGGGGAACGACGAGCACCAGCGGGTCGTCGGCGTCCGCCGAGCCCTCACCGAGCGGCAGGAGCAGGGACAGCCGGCGCCGATCCTCGGCCGTGGGCTCGGTCGCGAAATCGACGAAGTACCACTCGGTGGCAATGACGCCGCGAACGCTCGGGGCAGCGAGCTTGAGCGAAGCCGCTAGTCTTTCCTGACGGAACGGCGTGAGCGCTGGACCACCGCGCAGGCTGAGCATCGTCGAACGCGGTCGCTATGGCAGAGCGCCGACAGCGCCGCAAGCGACGCCCCCGGAGCGCCCCGCTTCGGCGCCCGGCCGGGCTCTGCTACGACTCGGGGCGTGCCCTCCCGGCCGAATTCGTTCGTCCCGAGCGACGAGGATCTCCACCGCGCGTTCGGTGCGCAGTCGGCGGCGGACGTGGTGTTCTTCCTGCGCCAGTGTCTCGAGCGAAAGGCCTTCGACCACGCGCTCGGCCTCGGCGCGGCGCTCCGCGGTGAAGTGGCAGGCGACCCGGCGGTACGCCTTGCGCTCGCGGTCGCCCGGTTCGTCGGCGGCGACCGCGAGGATGCCATCGCCGCGGCCCGCGCCCTCGTGCTCGCGCGGCCCGACGACTTGAACGCCCGCTCCGTGCTCGCCGAGATGCTCGCGCGCTCGGGTGATCGCAACGGCTCGCTCGACGCCATCACCGAGCTGGTCCAGCGCTACCCGGACTATCCCGGCGCGCACGCGCTCCTCGCCACGCTCGTCATGCCGGGCCCGCCGTACCGCGAGGTGCTCGCCCATTTCCACCGCACCCTCGCTCCGAAAACGTACCTCGAGATCGGCGTGGAAACCGGCGGTACGCTCACGCTCGCCACCGGTGCCCGCGTCGCCATCGGCGTCGACCCGGCCGATTTCCCGCTCGAGCACCCGCTGCCGCCGGCGGCGCGCGTGGTCCGCGAAACGAGCGATCAGTTTTTCGGCCGCAGTCGCAACAGCGTGTTCGGCGAGAGCACGGTCGACCTCGCGTTCATCGACGGCATGCACCTGTTCGAGTTCGCCCTCCGCGATTTCGCCCACGTCGAGGCGTGGTGCGCACCGAACAGCACCATCGTGCTCCACGACTGCGTGCCGCTGTTCGAGACAGCCGCCGCCCGCGAACGGCGGACCCGCTTCTGGGTCGGAGATACCTGGAAGGCGGTGTGGGCGCTCGCCCGGCACCGCCCGGACCTGCGGATCCGCACCGTGCTCACCCCGCCGTCGGGGCTGGTCGTGATCCGGCGCCTGGACCCCGGTTCGACCACGCTCCTCGCCGATTTCGAGACGATCGAGCGCGAGCTCGCGGATCTCAGCTACCCGTTCGAGCTCGGCCGCTTTCCCGACGAGCTTCAGGTGGTGCCGAACGACGGCGCGGGGCTCGCCGAAGCGCTCGGCTGACCATGGCGGAGGATTTCTACCTGATGAGCGACCCCAGGGTGCGTTTCGACGCGCGCCCTGACGACATCCTGGTGGCGGGACCAGAAGCGAGCCGCGCCGCGACCGAAGCCAATGCCGGCGACGTCCGTCGCCTGTACGAGCTCTGCGACGGCACGCGGACATTCGCGGCGGTGCTCGCCGCGCTCGATCTCGAGATCGACGACGCGCGGGCGTTGGTCGACGAGCGGTTTGGCACCACGCTCTTCGCCCCGCACGCGGTGATCGAGCTCGAGCGCCGCATCCCGAGCTCCGAGATCGTGCGGTTTCCGGGCTCACCCTACGAGATCGTCCGCAACTACTGGGGCAACATGGCCGCCGTACGCGAACGGCTCGGGGCCCTGTTTGATCTTGCCGACCGTCCCGCCGACGCACTGCTCGAGCTCTGCCGCCTGCACCGCGTGGCGCTCCTCGGCGCGGACGAGACGAGCGAGTACCTGCCGGCGAGCCCGGTGGCGAAAAAAGGAATCGAGGCGGGAGCTCTGTTTCACCGCGCCACGCGCATCGAAGACACCCCGACCGGAGCCGTGATCACGGAGGGTCCGCGGGTCAACGCCGCGCTCCTCGGCGAGGTCCGGTACTGGGCACTGCTCGCGGAAGAGCTCGGCGATGCCGAGGCACTCGAGGCGCGGTCGCAGGAGGAGGCGGGTCTCGCCTGGGGACGGGTCGTGATCGCGAGGGCGCGGGACGAGCAGCCGAAGCCGTGGTTCGTGCCCCCTCGCCCGCTCACGCCGGCGCATGGCGCCCGGCTGTTCGAGGCGCTCGCTCGTGCGCGAGATGCCGCGCGTGCCAAGAATGCGGACGAGGCCGTGCGGGCACTCGCCGACTTTCACCAGAAGTTCGTACGGCTCCACCCGTTTCAGGCCGGCAATCAGTCGCTGGCGATGAACATCGTCAACTCGCTGCTCGCCGAGCTCGGCGGGGCGGGCATTCCGCACCTGACACTCGACCACTTCGCGCTCCGCTTCGACCCCGGCGCGTATGCGCGGCTCTTCGCGCGAGCGGTGCAAAGCTGGTCGGTGCCGGGGACCCCCGTCGCCCGCTTTCGGGCGCTCACCGAACGAAAGCAGCGCTACTTCACACTCGTCGGGCGGCTCTCCGCCACGGCCGACGACCAGGCGGCGCGCGCCATCGTCGCTGGTGCGCCCGCCGACGCCCCCCTCGCGCTTTTCGGCGACTGATCGCTACTTGCCCAAAGGCTCGACGATGATCTCGACGCGGCGGTTGTTCGCCCGGCCCTCGGAGGAGTTGTTGTCCGCTACCGGCCGGCTCGAACCGAGGCCTTGAGCGCGGACCTTGTCCGACGGAATACCCTGGCTCACGAGGTGCGAGCGGACGGAGTCCGCGCGCTGCTGCGATAGCGTCATATTCTTGTCGGCGCTGCCCTGCGAGTCGGTGTGTCCCTCGACGAGGAGGCTCTTGAAGCCCTGATCCTTGAGCGCTTTCGCGACCTCGGAGATCTTGTCGAGTGCGATGGGAAGGAGCGTGCTCTTGCCGGTCGCAAACAACACCGATCCTGACAGCGTGATCACGACGCCGCGGGACTCTTCCTTCACCTTCGCGATCTCGGCGAGGCTCGCCATCGTGACGGCTAGCTTTCTCTCGGTCTCCGCCGCGCGCTTTTCGGCTTCGGCCCGCGCCTGCTTCTCCTTGTCGAGGTCCGCCTTCGACTTCTGAGCATCGGCCTTGGTTGCCTGCAGGGCATCGAGTTGGCCTTCCTTGAAGTCCTTGTCGATCTGCGCCCGGTCACGCTCGGCCTGCTCGCGCCCGGCCTCTGCCTCGGCGATCTCGGCCCGGGCCTGGGCGATGTACGCCAGGTCCTTCGTGATCGGTGCGTCCTCTTCCTCGACGAAGGACGCCTCGGCCTTGGACAGCGCTTGCTTGGCCGTGTCGAGCTGCGCTGGAGCGAGCTTGGCCGCGGGGCCACTGGACGCTCGATCGACGGCCTTTCGCGCATCCACGAGCTCTTTTGGCGCCGGCACGGTGGCGCACGCGACGAGGCCCAAGATCAAAAAACCGAGCGCCATCGTGGCCCGGCGTTCCCGAACACTCACCATCACGCTTGCTCCTTTGAATTTCGAAAAAAGCATCACCAGACCTTGCGTCACTGCGTGGTCTTCTTCAGCCGCTGAAGCTGCTCTTTGGTCTCTTGCGCCTCGGCCTTTGCCTTCGCTTCCTTGGCGAGCGAGAGGGCCAGGTCCGCGTCGGCCTGAGCGCGATCGACCATCGACGTTGCCTCTTCATTTTCACCGTCTTTGATCAGCGCCTCCGCCTTCGCGAGCTGCTCCTTGGCGCGCTGCAAGTGCAGCGCTGCGTCGGGAGTGCTCGGGGCGCCCGCAACCTCTGCACCTGCCACTGAGGCCTTGGCGGCGGTCAACGCTTCCTGGGGGACTGCCGCGCCGCCACAGGCGTTCAGCAGCACGAGGCCTGCAAACAAGCAAACTCGCATGGGTTTTCCTCGATGGACGAAATGCCCTCGCCGGAGCGAGGCCGCTCGAGTCTATCCCAGCCTGTCCCGCGGCGTCACGCCCGAGCTCTTGGGCGGGACGGAAGCCGTTTCGCTAAGCAGTTCGACAAGCCGCGTTTCCAGCTCGCCGGCCGAATACGGCTTGCCGAGGAACGCGTCCCGAGGGCCCATCGATCCCTCGAGGCGAAGGGTCGAGGCATCGAAGCCCGAGACAAAAAGGACCCTGAGCTCCGGCAACTGGCGGCGCATCCGTCGGGCCAGCTCCGTACCCGAGACTCCCCGAAGGCCTACATCGGTCACCATCAGGTCGAAGGGTGGACCTGCGACTAGCAGATCGAGTGCCGCCGTCGCATCGGGCGCGGCAACCACCGTGAACCCGCGCTGCTGCAGCATCCGCTGTGTGATGCGCAGGAGGATTGGCTCGTCGTCCACGAGCAGCACGACCGGGGCCGTCGCCGTGCACTTGGCCACGGTGCCCGACGATCCCAGCTCTTCGTCCTCCCACCGCGGTTTCACCAAGCCCGGCATTGACAAGCTACCCCCCCGATCACGAGCAACGTACGTGCCAACCCCCCCCCTTTCCGCGAAAGCCCCCATTTTCGGCACCAGGTCTCGCGCTGGGGCACTCGGATCGGCCGGATCCGTCCAGGGGGGTGGCCGACTCCAGCCACCCTTGGACCCTGCCGGGCAAGTCGGCGCTTCTCGAAACCTGGGATGCGGGCTAGCCGTAGCAGTGGGTGCCGTCGTTGAAGGACCGGCCAGCCAACGAGCCGCCGTCGGCGCGCGGCGATGCGAACCACCTGCTCGAGCAGCTGCGTTCCGCGGAGGCGCCTCTCGTCGATCTCGTGGCCGAGCTCATCGCCACCGATCGCATGGCGTCGATTGGCGCGCTGGCGGCCGGGGTCGCGCACGAAATCAACAACCCCCTGGCGGCGGTGATTGCCAACGTCGAGCTCGCGATCGACGAGATCAAGACGCGCGGTGCGCCTGGCACGTCACGCGATTTGATCGAGGGGCTCGAAGACGCCAAGGAAGCCGCCCACCGCGTCCGTCAGATCGTCCGTGACCTGCGCCTCTTTTCTCGTGCCGAAGAGGAGCGGAAGAGCGTCGTCGACGTGCGCGACGTGCTCGAGTCGACGCTACGCATGGCGTGGAACGAGATCCGGCATCGCGCGAAGCTCGTGAAAGCGTTCGAGGAGACGCGACCGGTAGACGTGAACGAAGCCCGGCTCGGTCAGGTCTTCTTGAACCTAGTGCTGAACGCCGCCCACGCGATCGAGCCGGGTCGGGTGGAAACGAACGAGATCCGCGTCAGCGCGCACGGCGACGGGCCCGAGGTCGTGGTGACCTTCGAGGACACCGGCAGCGGCATGTCGAGCGAGGTGATGGAGCGGATTTTCGTGCCGTTCTTCACCACGCGCCCTTCGGGCATCGGACGCGGGCTCGGGCTTCCAATCTCGCAGCGCATCGTGGAAGAGATCGGTGGACGCATCGAGGTCAAAAGCAGGGTCGGGCACGGGTCGACGTTCACGGTCCGCATCCCGGCCGCCGGCGAGCGCGAAGCCTCGATCCCGGTGTCGCGGCCACTCAAGAGCCGCTCAAAACACCGCGCGCGCGTGCTCGTGGTCGATGACGAGCCGCTGGTCGCCAGTGCGGTGCGGCGGACACTCACTCCCGATTACGACGTCGCCATGGAGCAGACCTCTGCCGGCGCGCTCAAGCGCATCGCGCGCGGCGAACGCTTCGACGTGATCCTGTGCGACGTGATGATGCCGAACCAGACGGGCGTCGACTTTTACCGCGAGCTCGAACGCATCGCACCCGGCGAACTCGACCGCGTCGTCTTCCTTACCGGCGGCGCGTTCATCGCACCGGCCCGCGAGTTTCTCGACAGCCTGCCCAACCTGCAGCTCGAAAAACCGTTCAGCCCCGAGGATCTGCGGCAAGTGGTGGCACGGATGCTGTTCGCAAGCTGACGCTCCGAGGGCGGGGATTCTGGGCGAAGCCAATTACGAGATACGCTCGAGCCATCGCACCGTCGGCAGGGCGAGGGCGGAAAAAAGCTGTGTCGTCGCGTGATCGGCCACGAAGGTCGGGTCCAGGCGCGCCACGTGCCGGCGGGTGCGCACGGAAGCGTACCAGTGCACGAGCAGCGTCTCCGGCTGGACGACCTCGTCGAGCGTCGCGCCTGATCGCATTCGAAACCAGTGTTCGCTGATCTCGGGCCCGAGCGGAAAAAAGACGGGCGGTGGGAGCACGGTGAGCCCGCCATCCCGGAACTCTAGAACGGCACGCTGCAAGAGATGCGTCCCGAGCGCGTAGCGAACCTTGCGCGCCGCCGGCGACAGCGCCTGCATGCGACGCAGCAAGTCCGAAAGCAACGGATGCCGGGGTTCCGCGCCGAGCACGGCGTTGTTCGGCGCCTTGGGATAGAGGTGCTCGACACGCTGGAAATTCCGGTAGCCCGCCGGCAGGCGACGCATCACGTCCCGAGCGACGGTCCGGACGAGGGCTGACGGACGGAGCCGAGAGCGCGCGGGCGTGCCGAGGTGCGCCGGAAAGACCAGCCGCTCCTCGCCGCAAAACGCGCCGCCGCGAGCGCACAAGGCCTCGAAGCTCTTCACCGTGATGGTGTCGGTGTCGAGGTAGACGCCGCCCTGGTCGTGAAGCAGCGCGACTCGGAGCACGTTCGACTTCGCGGCGGGCGTCGAAAGCGCGCGATAGGTGTCGATCAGGGCGCCGGCACCCGCCCGCTCGAGGAGCGCTTCAGGCTCGAGCTTCTCGACGCGCACGCGATCGAGGCGTGCGAGGCTCCGGGACTCGGCCGTGTCGGCGAGCTCGTCGGTGTGGTGGAACCTGATTTCGTCGAATCCGCCGGCCGCCCGCGCGGACGCGACCGCAAGCAGGTGCACCCACGGAAACTCGGCCCCGAGCCACACGAAGTGGGCAACGCGCGGGATCACTGTCGCTAAACCTCGGAGTTCGCGCGCAGGAACGTCAAGAGCTCGTCGGCCTGACAGAACGCAAGCGCCGTGCAGGTGTCCGCCGCACCGTAGTAGATGGCGATGCGCCCGCTCGGCGCGTCGGTCAGGGCTGCGCAGGGGAAGAGCACGTTCTGCGTGTTGCCGACGCATTCGTACGGCGTCTCCGGTGCCAAGAGCGCCGGGCGCGTGCGGTAGCGCACGACCCACGGTTTTTCGAGATCGAGCAGGGCGGCGCCCATGCTGTACGTGAACCCGTTACAGGTCGTGAGAACGCCGTGATAAAAAAGGAGCCACCCTTCCCGCGTTTCGATCGGGTACGGGCCGGCGCCGATCTTCGTCATCTGCCAGTTGACGAGGCCACGATCGCGCCGCGGGCTCATCACGTGACGGTGCTTGCCCCAGTAAACGAGATCGCGCGAGTGGCTGACGAAGATGTCACCGAACGGGGTGTGGCCGGCGTCGCTCGGCCGGCTCAGCATCAGGTATTCGCCGCCGATCTTGCGCGGAAAGAGCACTCCGTTCCTGTTGAACGGCAGAAACGCATTCTCGAGCTGCTCGAACCGCTCGAAGTCGTCCGTCACACCGAGACCAATGGTGTAACCGTGATAGTTGTTGCACCAGATCACGTAGTAACGCCCCTCGAGCGGAACCACGCGCGGGTCGTAGCCCTCCAGGAACTCGGCGATGTCGGGCGGGCTCTTCTGGAACTTCAGCCGCTCGTCCGAGATGTCGAACTTCTTTCCGTCCGCGCTCCGGCCCACGCGTAGCGTCATGTTGCGAGCGCGGTCGTCGCAGCGGAACACGCCGGCATAGCCACCTCGAAACGGAACCACGGCACTGTTGTAGATGCTGTCGGCGGTGCGCGAAGCATGGCGCTCGATGACCGGATTTTGGTCGTAGCGCCAGACAACGTCCTCGACCGACGAAGGGCGAGCTTGCCAGGGAATGTTGGGGAGTTCGCCGCCGACGAGGAGCGGAGTGGCCATGGAGGTCCTTTCGTGCGAAGTGGTACGTACCATGGCCCGGCTCGACGAAAAGACGCTGCGCGAGGTGCTGGACTTTGCCGTGGAATCAGCCGCGCTCGCCGGAACTTTCACGCTCGGCCACTTCAACGCCAACCCGCGGGTCGAGCTCAAAGCCGATCGAACGCCGGTGACGGCGGCCGATCGCGGCGCGGAGGCGCTGCTCCGCGAACGTATCGAACGCGCGTTCCCCACCCACGGCATCGTCGGCGAGGAGCACGGCGTGAAGATCGGGACCGAGCCGGGTCGCTGGATCCTCGATCCGATCGACGGCACGCACTCGTTCGTGTGCGGGGTCCCACTCTACTCGGTGCTCGTCGGGTTCGAGTGGGAGGGCGAGGCCGTCGCGGGAGTGATCCACATGCCGGCGCTGACCGAGACGGTGTACGCGGCGCAGGGCCTCGGTTGCCGCTGGAACGGCAGGCCGGCGCGGGTCTCCGGCGTGCGCGAGCTCTCCGAAGCGCGCCTGCTCTACGCGAGCGCAAAGTTCGCCGAGCAAAACGGCAAGGGGCCCGAATTCGAGCGCCTGCTCAAGGCGACCGGCAAGGATCGCGGCTTTCCCGACGCCTACGGCTACGCGCTGGTCGCCACCGGCCGCGCCGAGATCGTCGCCGATGCGGTGATGGCGCTGTGGGACACCGCGGCGCTCTACCCCGTGATCACCGAGGCCGGCGGCACGCTCACCGACTGGCAGGGAAACCCGACGCACACCGCGCCCGAAGCGCTCGCAACGAACGGCCACCTCTTCGAAGCCACGCTCCGGGCCCTCCGCGGCAACTGAGCGCGAGGCGGAGCCGAGCGCGTTCTAAGGCGCCTTCGCACTTCTGCGCTCCCACAAGGTGCGACAAATCGGTCTTGGCACGTCTCGTGACGTCCTTGCCCTGACGCCCCTCGCGCGCCCACCATCCATCGATGCGCGCCTCTGCGATGCAGTGGTCGCGAGGCAGTGCTCTCACCCTCGTGCTCGCCTGCGCTGCCTGCAGCGGCGAGATCGGTGCGCCTTCGGAAGCGAGCGGCGGCGCGGCTGCGCCGAGCGCTGCCACGGGCAGCGGTGCCGTTGGCGGGAGCGGCGGCTCGGGCGCCGGTGCCGGCGGGGCGGGCACCGGCGGCAACAGTGGCGGCAGCGGCGGCAGCGTCACCGGCGGGAGCGCTGGAACGAGCGGAACGAGCGGGCAAGCCGCGGTGCCCACCGCGCTCGAAAGCGGCGCGCGCCGGCTCACCCGCGCGGAACTCGACAACGTCGTTCGTGACCTGCTCGGCGACGACGACGGACCCGCCCGCCGGTACCTGAGCGAGGACGAGTTCACCCCGTTCGACAACGACTACACGATCCAGCGTGCCTCGAGCGCCCTGATCGATTCCCTCGAAGCCTTCGCCGACGCCGCTGCCGCGCGGGCGGTGCTTCCCGAGAACCGCGCGCGCGTCGTGCCCTGCACGCCGTCGGGAGCGGACGACGTGGCGTGCCTCGAGGCGACGGTGATGGGGCTCGGCCGGAAGCTGTTCCGCAGGCCGTTCACCAGCGCGGACGCGGCGCCGTACCTCGAGCTCATTGCGTTCGCGACCGAAGACAACGATGCGGTGGAAAACGATTTCTACACCGCGGTCGAGCTCGTGCTCCGAAGCATGCTGCAGGATCCGGAGTTTCTCTACCGCATCGAGGTGGGCACCCCGACAACGGAGCCCGGTGTCTTCCAGCTGACCGATCACGAGATCGCGACGCGGCTGTCGTTCTTGTTCTGGGGCAGCTCTCCGGACGATTCGCTCGGCGCCGCCGCCGACGCCGGCATGCTCGCCGACCCCCTGACGCGACGCGCCGAGGCCGAACGGCTGCTCGCCGATGGTCGTGCGCGTTCCGCGTTGCACCGCTTCCACGCGATGTGGCTCGGCTACCGCGCGATCCCGGGGACGCCCGAGCTCGTCGCCGCATTCGACCTCGAAACCAACGCGCTCATCGATCGCGTCGTGTTCGATCAGGCCTCGAGCTACCTCGATCTGTTCCTCTCCCCGGAAACGTACGTCACGAGCATGCTCGCCGAGCACTACGGGCTCGACGCGCCGGCCGGCGGCGAGGGCTTCGTGTCCTACGGCACGAGCGGGCGTGCCGGTATCCTTTCGCACGGCAGCGTGCTCGCCGGCTTCAGCAAGTTCTCGGACACGAGCCCGACCCAACGCGGGATTTTCGTGCAGACACGCCTCCTCTGCAACACGATCCAGCCGCCACCCGCCAACGTGAACGTCGACCAACCGCCGACGTCGGGCGACTCGGAGTGCAAGACCGATCGATACGCCACCCACCGCTCGTCGCCGAGCTGCGCGGGTTGCCACTCCGATCTCGATCCGATCGGCTTCGGGCTCGAAGCGTACGACGTGGCCGGCCGCTTCCGCACGACCGACGACGGGCACCCCGAATGCCCGCTGACCGGCGAGGGCGAGCTTCCGGGCTACGGCACGTTCAACGGCCCGGCCGAGCTCGGGCGGCTCTTGGTCGATAGCGGCGAAGTCGAATCGTGCTTCGTCCAGCATCTCGTTTCGTACGCGCTCGGGCGCGCCGTCAAACCGGAGGAGGCGGTGCTCACGGCGGCCCTCGGCGCCGATTTCGCGGCCCAGGGCCACGTCGCAACGGCGTTCCTCGCCGACTACGCCGCCGCCGAGCGTTTCGCCCTGAGACGAGAGGAGCCCGCACCATGACCTTCAGGCTGCCTCGCCGAACCATGCTTCGCGCTCTCGGCGGTGTCGCCGTCGGGCTCCCGGCGCTCGAGTGCATGCTGAACCCGCACGGTGAAGCCCTCGCGCTGGGCGGCGGCTTGCCGCTCCGTTACGCCATCGTGTTCGCGGGCCAGGCGCTGGGCGGCGACGAGTGGGAAGAGGACCGCTACATGATCGCCGGCGAACGCTTCCAGGAGAGCGGCCACTTCATCGTGCCGCCCGAGACAGGTGCCGGGTACTCGGTCACGACCCCGCTCCAGCCGCTAGCGGATCTCGGCCTGATGGACGACTTCAGCCTCGTTTCAGGCCTCCGCATCCCGTGGAGCGCGAGCTCGGTGGAACCGGCGGATGTTCCGGCGGGCGGCGCTTTCCGCGATTTTCACGGCGGCGGCTGTGGACCGCTGCTCTGCGGCACTCGCTCGGAAAGCCCGAGTTTCACCTGCCGCAGCATCACGTCCGACCAAGTCCTCGCCGCGGAGAACCCGGGGAGCGCCCTCGATTCGCTCGTCCTGCGCGTGCAGCCGATCTGGTACCTGAGCGGCTCGAGCTTCTCCGGCAGGCAGTACCTCTCCTATCGCGGCGACGATGATCCGATCGAGGCGATGGTGAGCCCGCTCCTCGTCTATCGGTCGCTGTTCGACGGCTTCACACCGGGCGGCGCGACCGAAGCGGCGGCGCACGATTTTGCCCTGCGCGCTCGCCAGAGCGTGCTGTCCCTGATCACCGACAAGCGGCAAGCGCTCGTCTCGCGGGTCGGCGCTGCGGATCGCGAGCGGCTCGAGCGTCACTTCGACGAGATCCGCGCGCTCGAGCTACGCATTGCGTCGATGCCGGTCGGCGACGGTGCGTGCCAAAAACCGACCGAACCGGGCGAGGACCCTCCCGAGGGCGGCAACAACGAGGGTTCCGGCTCCGACACCATCGCCACCAACACCGGTTACAGCGACGAGCACGGCCGCGCGCGGTTGCTCGCCGACCTCCTGCACATGGCGTTCGTCTGCGACCTGACGCGGGTCGCCACCATGCAGATCACCTGCTTCCAGTCGCACATGAACGTGTACCCGGTGACGGAGATGCTCGGCACTCCCGTCCGCGCCGACCTCCACGAGTGCGGCCACAACGGCGACACCGAGAACCGGGGCCAGCTTCCCGTGAGCCTCACGCTCGGCTGGCACGTGTCCCACTACGCGTACCTGCTCGACAAGCTGAAGAACACCGCCGAGGGGTCCGGCACCCTGCTCGACAACTCGGCAATCGTGTTCATGCCCGAGGCCGGTCACGGCGTGCAGCTCAACGACAACGAGAGCATCAACCAGACGCACTCGGTCGAGCGCATGGTGCTCCTCGTCGGCGGCCGCGCCGGCGGCCTCGCGCCCGGTCGCCACATCGACGCCACCGGTTCGCACCCCGCGAACGTGCTGGTGAGCGCGATGCAGGCCGTCGGCCACGACGGCGACACCCTCGGCGAAGTCAGCGGCACCGTGCCGGAACTGTTCGGCTAACTGACCGTCGGCCCGGAAGCCGAAGGGCGCACTCTTTCGACGATATTGCATCGCGAGAGTGGATCGGTTTTCCTTCGGGACGACTTCGCGAGGGACCGCGAAGTGACCAGGAGGAGCGATCATGGGGACTGCGTCATTGTTTGCTCGGCAAGCGCGCGTGGTGAAGCTCGCGCTCACGGTGACGGCAGTTTGGGGATTGCTCGCGGTGCACGCGTGCGGCCCTGCGACGGATGTAGAAGCGCCTGTTGCCACGGAACGAGCAGCACTTCCTCCCTCCGGGTGGCAGAGCGGGGACGTGGGGAACCCACCTGCTGAGGGCGGAGTGACCGAGGTCGACGCCGGAGTGTTCCAGGTCACCGGTTGGGGCCGGGGCGTGAACGACAGAAGCAGCGATAACGACACCGAACCGGACCAGATGCATTTCGTCTACCGGGAGGTCGACGCAGGCGACGACGTAGAGTTGGTGGTTCGGCTGAACTCGTTTTCCGGGCCTCGCTATTCGCACGCCGGTGTTGCGATTCGGAAGAGCACGGACGGCGGCCTCGATAGCATGGGGTCGGCCTCCCTTGGACTCAATTCCTGCGACCCAGACCCGGGGTCCCCCAACCCACCGCCGTGCACCGACACACTCCCGATGAACAAGTTCTTCGTCACCGGGCGGGTCGACGGGAAATTCTGGCGCCACGATCAGGACACGAGAGTCGAGCCGGACACGAACGAGCCCGTGTGGCTGAGGCTCCAGAAGGTCGGGAACGACTTTTACGTGAGCCGTTCATGGGACGGGCAAATCTGGATTCCGCTTCAGAACCTGAGCGGCGGTGAGTTCACGCTGACGGAGGCGGAGACGGGAGATGCCGGCGTCCCCAAGGCTCTCGTTGGGTTCTACGTGAGCTCCGACGACGTCACGGTGACCGACGGAGGTCCCGGCATCGCAGAGTTCGAGATCGACTACATCGGTGACGTGAGGCCTGACGCGACGACGACGTGGGTTGGGGCGACGTTCGCCAAGCAATCGACGAACGTCCTTTCGTGGTACATGAGTGGCCTCTACGTCGATGCTCTCGGCCGTGCCTACAAGGTAGCGCACGACGGGGAGTCCGGACACATCCTCGACGTCTTCCAGGACGGGCAGCCCCTCCGTCTGGCCAGTCACAACATCATGAGCCTGCCACAGGGGGCCGTGACCGGTGATCCGGACGAGCCCGGCAGCATCTACCTCGGCATGAGCGGGATGAACATGGGCCAGGCTGCGCATAAGGTTCAGAAGTTCGATTGGACCTCGTCGGACTCCATCACGGCCGCATCCTCGGCATCCTGGTTTCTCCCGGCCGCCGGCGAACTTGCGTCGCTCGCAGCCGGGACCGGTCTCGTGTTCGTCGCTGACCACGCGAACGACCTGATCACCGTTCTCGACGCCGACGACCTCAGCTTCGAGAACGAGTTCGACTTCGTGAGTCCCGGCGCGATGGCCGTCGACAGCGAAGGCAGAGTCTGGATCACGCAGACCTCCCTCCCCTACCCGACCTTGCACGGCAACTTCGACTTGGATCCCCAGGCGCCGGCGCCGGTGATCAAGTGCTACGAACTCGTCGGCGGCGAGTACGAGCCCTGCGGGATCCAGATCACCGGCATCGATAACCCCGTCGCGATCGCTTTCGACCAAGACGAGAATCGACTGCTCATCGCCGACAACGGCGAAGATCAGCAAGTCCTGAGCTACTCGCTCGCCTCGCAGCCGCAATCGCCCCAGGCGCTCTTGGGGCAACAGGGCGGCGTCTATACCGGCGCCGATCGAGGGCGCATTCATCCCGACGAACCCGGCGACAACTACGATCGGTTCTACAACCTGACGGGCGTCGGGGTCGACGGCGAGGGCAATCTCTACGTGGGCAACGGCAATCGCCTCGACATCCGTAGCTTCGACGCGGAAGGAGACCTTGCGTGGAAGGTTTTCGGGTTCGAAGATCCGTTCGACTTCGATCCCGCAGCGGACGGCGAGCTGCTCTTTTCGGCGCGCGAGCGCTTCGAGTTCGACACGACTCAGTCAGCTGCCGGCACGGAATGGGATTTTGCCGGAGTGACCTGGGATCCTTTTCAGTACGACGAGAAGCAAGAGGACGGGCGCACCAAGCGACGCTCGGGAACTCCGTGGGTCAGGCACGTTCTCGATGAGGACGACAATCCGTATCGAATCATGATCGTCCACGGCGAACAGGATCCGAGTGATCCCTTCAGCACGACGACGTACTCAAGCGCCTACGCTCACGACCATCCCTACCTTTCGGGACGCCGTTGGCACAATATCTATCGTTTCGACGCGGACGACATGGCGGTCCCGTGCGGCGCGATCAGCATCGAGCGACTTTGCGACATCCCTGGAGCATGGGACATCCCAGGCACCCCCAAACATACGTGCGGAACTGACCCTCTCTGCATGTGCAACCTGGACGGTGAGACCGACACCGGGAGCCGTGACGTCACCAACGTGATGAAGATCTGGATCGATGGGGACGGAGACGGCCTCCGGGACGAGGCGGCGTGGCCCTGCTCGGACGATACTGACGAGGTCGTGTGCACCGACACGCCGTTCTACGCCGACGGTGTTCCGGGGGTCGATGAGGGTGACGGGGGCGATGTCCCGCCCGCCGAGTGGCCAGGCACCTCGATCGACGCTGACGGTGGCATTTGGCTGAATTTCCCGCTGACCAAAAAGATCTGGTACCTACCGCGGCTCGGCGAGACGACCGCAGGGGGCCCCATCTACGACGTCGCTCTCCACGAGGGACGGTTCATCGACGACATGCCGACGGATGGCACGCCGGAGCTCACTTCGATCATCGATCTCGACTACGACGTCGGCGCGGACGTGATGTACGTCCTCGGCAACTACGAGCCGGGGAGGAGTATGATCGTGCGTTACGAAGATTGGTCGAACTCGAGCCAGCGTGCCCGAGTCTGGACGGAGCTTCTGCCGACCCCGCTCGATGAGGAAGACTTCATCTCGTACCTCACCGTGGGCGACTACGTCGCGACGAAGTACATCGATCTCGAGGTGGAAGGGAGCAAGCTGTTCGTCGCAGAGCACCTCGGGCCCGTTCACGTTCACGAAGCGACGACCGGTGCCGAAGTCACTCGCCTCTACGCGGGCGCAGAAGTGTCCGGCCACCAGACGTGGAACCACACCGGAATCCGGGCGCTCAAGCGTTCCGACGGCGAGTACCTGCTCGCCGTATCGGACGTCTCGAAGCACGGCCGGACCCTCGTTTATCGCTGGAACCCAGGTTGCACCGTGGACGAGGATTGCGCTGACGGCGAGGCCTGCAACAGCGGGGTCTGCGAAGTCGAATGCGATCCGAACGGAGCGTTCGGGTCCAGCACGTCGGTTCTCTCCGGAACCACGACGGCGGATGGGATCACGCTCATGCCCGGCGGGCTCGTCGCCTACATCTCGCGCTACACGAACTCGACGACCGGCTACGACATCTACCGGTCCGAGCGAGACTCGACGAGCGACCCGTTCGAAGACCTCACTGCGGTCTCCGGCATCAACTCGAATGCGGACGATCGCGCGCCGTCGCTAACCACCGACGGGCTCACGCTCTACTTCTGGTCGAAGTACAACGCTCCCGGAGGCAACGGAAACCTGGTCATGGCCACACGCGCCAACACGGGGGTTGAGTTCAGCTCGCGCTCGACGATCCCAGGGACCGGCGTGAACAGCGACCAGTCGGACGAGGATCCGTTCTTTTCCGCGGCGGCGCAGGCACTCTATTTCACCTCGGATCGGCCGGGCGGAGACCGTGATTTGTGGATGCTGTCACTGGTCAGTGGGAATTTCGTCAATCCCACCAAACTCACGGGCGTGAATACCTCCAACGATTGGGAGGAGGAACGACGCGCTATTCTCACGGCGGACGCGCTGACGATGTACCTGCACTCCGATCGGCTCGGCTTCCAGCAGGACACGGACGGTGACATCTTCATCGCCACGCGAGCTTCCACGAGCAACGCCTTCGGTACGCCGTCGCTCGTCGGCAACCTGAACACCTCGGGTCGCGAGTTCCCGGTCGCGCTCTCGGCCAACGAATGCACGCTCTACTACGCCAGCAACAAGGATACAGGCGGCGGCAACACGCAGACGTTCCGCCTCTACCAGGCAACGCGGGCGGCGCCGTAGAGCCGCTTGCCCCCGGCCGTGGGGGCCACGTCTCTGCGATCCTTGGCGCGGGCAGATCGACCCGGGCGGCGCTTCATTCTTTTCCCTCGAGCATCCGCAAGGCCTTGGCGTTGCGACGGGTGTCGTGCCCGCGGCGAAGGAGCGTGAAATCCCCGCGGATATCGACCACGCCGTGCGTGCCGCTGGACAGGGCGGGCGCGACATTCTCGGCTCCACCCCAGCGCAGGCTGCGCTGGCTGTACACCACGTAGTCCATGCCCTTCACCCGTTCCTTGATGCTCATCACACGATCGCGACGGGACAAATGCGGCCCCTCGTGCTCACCGGCGCTGACCGAAGCGTCGGCGGGAATGGCCCGCACCAACTTGTTGAAATTCTTGACTCGCTCGCGATCGGCCGACGTCCAGTCGAACGATACGTCGTGAAAGCTGGTCCGGAACCTGCGTCCGAAAAACGCGCTGTACTGAACGGCGCTGATCAGGGAACCCACCAGCAGGGTCGTGATCGCGGCTCTCCGCCAGGTCGACGGTCTCGTGGCAAGGGCGATGATGGTGGCCACGAAAAGGTACGGCACGAAATGCATGGCGTAGTGAAACCGCGAATCCACGACGGCCGATCCGCTCGCCGACAAGCCGACGACGACCAACCCGGGCAGGAACAGGATCGCCGTCGCCTTTTGGCGCAGCGGCAAGAAGGCTAGCGGCAACGTCAATTGCAGGGCGAGCACCAGCTTCTGCTCGGTCACGATTCGACTCAGCGTGTACAGCGGGTTCGCCATCACCGTCCGCACGACGGCGCCAAAGCCCTGTTGCCCAGCAGGAATCAGCTCGGCGTAGAAGCCCGAGAACATTTGCGAGCCGAAGCGCTCCATCCAAACCAGCTTGACGACCACGAACCACACGGTCCCAAGTCCCGCGAGCGTCCACCCGACTTTCCTGGTCCGGCCCAATAGCACCAGGCCCAACCCGACCAACGCGATGCCGAGCGCGACGTCCTCTCGGCAGCTGAGCGCAAAGAGGACCGACACCCAGAACGGGACCCAGGAACGCTTGGCATAGAAGAACGCCCCCCACAGGAGAAAGAAGACGCTGAGGGGCAGAAAATGAAAATCGTAGAAGAGCGAGCCGTGCACGGACGGAAACGCGAGGTAGGCCGCGACGAGTGCGACCGCCTGCCACGGATGGCGAAGCCAGCGCCATGCCAGGAGGTAGAGGGGAACGGCGGCGCCGACGATGAACGCCGACTGCATGACGAGAAGCGTCTCCGAATAGGGAAAAAGCCAGTAGATGGGCAGGAGCGCGTAGAGGAGAAACTCCGCGTGTTCGCCGAAATACGGCCAGCCCAGCGCGACGCCGTGGTGACCCCGGAGCGTGTTCCAGAAAAGATTCTCGAAGAGCCCGAAGTCGAGATTGGACGTCAGCATCTTGTCGTGAAGACGGATGCTGCCGTGGCAGGCGAACGCGAAAACGGACGCTGTCATCAGCGCCACGAGCAACGCCGGCGGCCACCACCGCCCCGGTCGGGCGCTCCGGGTTGCCGTACCGGCCGGCCTCGTCGCGGGCTTCGAGCTGCGCACGGACCACTCGAGCCCCACGACGAGCAGCGAACTGGCAACGGCAAGAAAGGTCTGGTCGTCGCTGAAGACTCCGCGAACCAAGAGTGGTGGCAATGCCCACAAGACCAGCAGCGGCCGTAGTCGAACCACCCACGACTGAAATCGCTCGCGTGCCGCGGCGCTCGAACGAGCGAGAACGGCACCGCCGGCTCCGACCAGCGCGACGGCAGCTACCGAGGCGACCAGGATCGGAGTCCGGATCGAACCGAGCGCTTTGTTTTGATCGACGTACTGGGTCGCTCCACTGGACAGCGCCGTGAGCGCGACGAGATGCACGAGCGCCACGGCCTCGAGCGATGCGACGATGCAGGCACCCCGAAAGACGCGGCGTTCCAAGCCGCCCGGATGCTACCCCCGCGCCCGGCCCCGCGTCTCAGCCTTCGAGCGACGCGCGGAGAAACCAGGCGTGCTTCTCGAAATCGGAGACCACGCGGGTGAAGAGGTCCACGGTGTCGGTATCGCCGAGTTTCTCGGCGACGGAGCGCGATTCGCGAACGCCGGCCAGGTAGGCGTCGAAGCGCTCGGCGAGCAGGCGGACGTGATCGACGTCGCGTGACGCATCGGAGGGGTACTCCGGGATCCGCGAACCCTTGGCGACGTGGCGCGCGGTGCCGTAGGCGCGGCCGCCGAGCGTGACCGCGCGCTCGGCGATCTCGTCGTTGAAGGCGGCGAGCCCGACCGCAAACGTCTCGAAGAGCGGGTGCAACGCCGCAAACCCGGGGCCCTTGATGTTCCAGTGCGCGACCTTGATCTGACTGTGAAGATCGAGGCCGTCGGTGAGGCGCGCGTTCAGGGTTTCACTGATCGAGGCGCGGGCTTGTTCGGGCAGCTGGCTCGGGCTCTTGTACATGGCGAACTCCTTCTTATTTTTAGATGCTCCTTGGCGGAAAAGTTAACCACTCATGACGCGTTGACCAGGGGGTTCGTGCGGAAAAATGTTAGTTCCTAGCTATTACGCGCGCGGGCGACGTTCCACGGCGGCCTCGGCGTAGCGAGCGTGCTCGTGGTCGAGCAACCAGCGCTTGCGGTGGATGCCACCCCCGTAGCCGGTGAGCGTGCCGTCGGCCCCGATCACGCGATGGCACGGTACGACGATGCCAATCGGGTTCGCGCCGTTGGCGAGGCCGACGGCACGCACCGCTTGTGGCCGCCCGATGCGACGCGCGAGCGCCCCGTACGAGAGCGTCTCACCGCACGGGATCGTGCGGAGCGCCTTCCACACTGCGCGCTGAAACTCCGTCCCCTCCATCACCACCGGCAGCCCCTCGATCGCATCGAGCTCGCCCTCGAAGTACGCGGCGAGCGCGCTGACCAATCCGCCGGGGTCCGAGGCGCGCCGCAAGCGGGTCCCCGAGCCACTGGCAACGTCGGTGAGAGCTCGCTCCATCCGTGAGTGACCGTCGCGGAAGCCGAGCGCATGAAGGCGCCCGCGTTCGTCCGCCACCACCGACAGCACGCCGATCGGCGTCGTGAGCCGGTCCTCGAGCAGGGTCGTCGTCGCGGCGGTTCTTTCAGTGGCTCTCGGCACGGCGCGCCTCCTTCCGTTCTGCCGGCGCGCTCGCGTCGGTGACCCAGAGATGCTGGGCAGCGTACGCCCGAAACGGGCGCCAGCATTCGGCGTTTCGCATCAATTCGGCAGTGGACGTGGGACGGCCGACGGCGATGGCGTAACCGCGTTCGAGCCCGCGGTCCCCCGGCGGGAAAGCGTCAGGCTCACGGACGGCGCGGAGCGCGATGATCGCCGCGGTCCACTCACCGATGCCCGCAATCCGAGTCAGGCGCGCGATCGTCCGCTCGACGCCGTCCGTGGGTTCGAACAGGCGTGGGTCGGCGAGCGTGGCCCGCGCCAGCGCGGTGAGCGTCGCGAGCCGCGCGGCGGGCGCACCGAAGGCGGTGAGATCGGCACGGGCGACCGATTCGGCGGCGGGGAACAGCCTGGTCAGGCCCCGGCCGGCAAGCACCGCTTCGCCGCTCGCCTGCACGAGCTTCTCGACGAGCTTTCGCGCGGCGGCGACCGTCACTTGCTGGCCGAGGACGGCGCGCACGGCGAGCTCGAAGGCGTCCCACCCTCCCGCCACTCGCAGGCCTGGACGGGCGGCGATCAGCGGTGCGAGCCGGGGATCGCCCGCGAGGTGCGCGCCGATCGCCCCGACGTCGGCCCCGAGGTCGAACACGCGGCGCACGCGGTTCACGATCCGTGGCAGCCCGCGCACGAACCCGCCGCGGACGGTGACGAGCAAACTCTGTTCTCGCGCCGCGTGGACTACCTCCACCGTGCCCACCTCGTCACCCTCACGGAAAGTCCGCGCGTAGCGACCGTCCTCCACACGCTCCACGCCGGAGATCGCCCGTGCGGCGAGAAACGCCAGCATCGACTCCCAGTCGTAGGGCGGCCGGTACCTGAGCCGCAGCGTGACACCACCGGCCCCGGCTTCCGCCGCCGCGGAGCTCTTTCGCCGGAGAGCGCTCGGGGGCTTTTTGTAGAGCTTTTGAAACGTCTCGTTGAAGCGGCGGACGCTGCCGAAGCCGGAAGCGAAGGCGATCTCGCTCATCTTCAGCGAGGTCTCGTGGATCAGGTGCTTCGCGAACAACACGCGGCGCGTTTGCGCCACGGCGCTCGGCGACGCACCGAGGTGCTTGTCGAATAGGCGGCGCAAGTGCCGCTCCCCCACTCCGAGCCGAGCCGCGAGAACTTCCACGTCCGCGTCGTCACCGTCGAGCTCGCCGTCCGCGATCAGAGCGAGCGCGCGCGAGACCGTGTTCGAGGTGCCGTGCCACGCTGCGTGTTCCGGCGCGGTCTCTGGCCGGCAACGAAGGCACGGGCGGAAGCCCGCCTGCTGGGCGGCCGCGGCGGAGGGGAAAAACCGGCAGTGACTCTGCTTGGCGGTCGGGGCCGGACAAACCGGGCGGCAGTAGATGCGCGTGGTCGTGACCGCGACGAAGAAACGCCCGTCGAAGCGCGCGTCCCGCGTGACGAGCGCGCGGTAGCAGGCGGCCGCGTCGAGCTCGGACATGCGCGGAGAATACTCTCGCGTCGGCAGGGAGCTCGCGGTTTTCGGACCTGGACCCCCAGGCGCCGGCCGGGCTGCAACGTGCTATGCCGCGGCCCGATGCCGACCTCCGCCTCCCCCCCCTCCCTCTCGCCGTCTCAGGCGCTCGAGCGCCTGAAAGCCGGAAACCGCCGCTTTCAGGAAGCGAACGGCCATTCCCTCGCGCGGGCCTGGAGCCGGGACCTCGCGGAGACGCAACAGCGCCCGTTTGCGATCATCCTCGGCTGCTCCGACTCGCGGACTCCGGTGGAGATCTTGTTCGACGAAGGGTTCGGTGACCTCTTCGTCGTGCGCATCGCCGGCAACATCGTGGCGCCGTCCGTTGTCGGGTCGATCGAGTTCGCGGCAGCGCAGTTCGGGTCGCAGCTGGTCGTCGTCATGGGGCACACGCGCTGTGGTGCCGTTGGCGCCACGCTCTCGTCGATCAGCACAGGGCAAGGCCCCGAGTCGAAGAACATCCGCTCGATCACCGATCGCATCGCACCCCATGTCGAGGGGCTGCCGATGCCGAGCGATCCGAACGAGGCGCTCCGGATCGCCGTTCGCGCGAACGTTCGCGCCTCCGCCGACCACTTGCGTCACGGCAGCCGGATCCTCGAGGAGCTGGTCGAGAGCGGCCACCTGGCAGTGGTGGGCGCCGAGTACGAGATCGAGACCGGGAAAGTGGACTTCTTCCACGGCGCGGCGCTCGCTCCGCCCGAAGGCGAACCGTCACGTCCGGCCCACGCGGCGCCGTAAGAGGTAACCGCTACGGCGGCGGGTCCTGCTGGAGCTCGCAGTGCCGTCCGTGGCCGTCGTCGTCCGGTTCGCAAACCTGACGCATGCCGCCGTCGGAGACGCAGTCCGCAGGAGAAGCACAAGGATCGTCGTCGTAGCGGCAGTAGACGACGAGTGAGGCGCACGGCTGACCGGCCATCGCGGCCACGCAGCGTCCGTTCAAACCCTGGGTGCAATCGGCACTGGAGCGACAGGGACCGTAGAAGCACCTTCGCGGATTGTCCCCCAGGCAAACGCCATGGTCGCCTTCGGTGCAGTCGTCGTCGCCGTCGCAATTGTCGTAGCGGCAAGTCGAGTAGTCCGGCGGCGCCGGTCCGCCGCAGTACCCGATGGCGAACGGCACGCAGCGCCCGCCCGGCTCGGCGCTGCAATCGTCCGCGGTTTCGCAGCAATCCTCGGGCCCCTGGGGCTCACAGGCGGCGCCCTCATAGTCGACACGCGGAACGCAAGCCCGATATCCGTCGTCGCGGAGCTCACAGATCCCCTGCGGACACGGCGGCGCGATGCACAGGACGACGCAATCCGCATCGGACGCGCACTGATCCATCCCGCCTCCCCCGCTCCCGCCCTGCCCGCTCTCTCCACCCACTCCCGCTCCTCCGCCTTCCGTTCCCCCAACGCCGCCTGCGCCTCCTCTTCCTGCCTGTGTTCCTCCCGCGCCGGCCGCCGCACTCGCACCCGCTCCACCTCCAGCGGCGCCACCCGTTCCCATTCCGCCGCGCCCAGCTCCCGCGCCCCCGACCCCGCTCGTTGCGCCCACGCCTCCGCGTCCCGCGGCCATTCCGCCGACACCCGCGCCCGCTCCCCCGCTACCTGCGGCCGCCCCGGCCGGCGCCCCGGCGCCACCGGTCGCGTCAGATTTGCCGGAGCACCCAACATCCATGCCCATGACGAGGACGACTGCCGCCCAGGCCACGTCGCGTCGCACGAGCCTCACCATGCCCGAGAGTGTAGCACTCCCGATCAGCCCTCACCGCACGAGTTTGAGCGAGAACATCGGGGTTTTCAGCGTGCCATAGAGCCGCACCCACAGCGGCAGCGTCATCTCGATGCCGCGTGCGTTGTCGATCCCGCCGAGATCGACGAGATCCTCCCAGCCCATGCTGCGGAGGATCCCGGTCACCGTTTCCTTCGCACCCGCGTCGTTGCCACAGAGGAACATGGTGTGGGCGCCACCGGCGAGGAGCTTCGGTGCCACCATCAGGTTGGCGTTGACCGTGTTCAGCGTCTTGACCACCCGAACGGCGGGAAACTCACGCTGGATCTTCTCGCCGAGCGAATCGGTATTGCAGAGGCTCAGCGTCGGCGGCATCCCCTTGGAAAAATCGAGAGGATTGCTGATGTCGATCAGCACCTTGCCCTCCATGTTCTGTTTTCCAGCCTGAGCGAGCACCTCGAGTGAGGCGACGCCGGACGAAGCGTTGACGAGCACTTCACCGTGCGCCGCCGCTTTGGCGAACGTCCCGAGCTGCACCTTCGGGTGCTCTTCGAGCCACGCCTTGAACGGCGGGTTGCCGTAGTTGTCTTTTTCCGCGCGCGCGAGCGTCGCGCTCGGGTCGCGCGTCCCGATGCACACTGCGTGCCCGAGCTCCGAAAGCCGCCCTGCGATCGTTCGCCCTACCGATCCGGTCCCGAAAATGCCGATCTTCATCGCTCATCCTCCTCGTTGGTGGGAACCCGGCCCATAGCACGAAGCGTGGAGGCCGCCGCCCGCAACGAACCGACGGCAGAGGCGAGATATTCCGGGTTGTCGAAAGACGGGCGCGCCCGTAAGAAGGCGCACCGGAGTACCCCATGACGCTCGAGCTTCTCTCCCAGCCCGACACCTACGTGAGCCTGCTCACGCTCACCCTGATGGAGATCGTGCTCGGCATCGACAACATCGTCTTCATCTCGATCCTGACGGCGAAACTTCCGCCCGATCAGCAGCCCAAGGCCCGGCGCCTTGGCCTTTCGCTCGCACTCATCTTCCGTCTGGCGCTCCTGTTCGCGATTTCGTGGGTGATGGGGCTGACGGAGCCGCTCTTCGAGATCTCCGGTCTCGGGCTCTCCGGCCGTCACCTGATCCTGCTGTCGGGCGGGCTCTTCCTGGTCGGCAAGGCGACCCACGAGATCCACGAGAAGCTGGAAGGCGAGGCGACGACGGGGGACGTTCCGGCCGGTCGCGGCGCGTTCGGCTGGGTTCTGGTGCAGATCCTCGCCCTCGACATCGTGTTTTCGCTCGACTCGGTGATCACCGCGGTCGGCATGGCTCAGCACGTGAGCATCATGGTGGTGGCGATGGTGGTGGCGGTCGGTGTGATGCTCGCGTTCGCACGTGCGATCGGCGATTTCGTCAACAACCACCCGACGATGAAGATCCTGGCGCTCAGCTTTCTCCTGCTCATCGGCGTGATGCTCGTCGCCGAAGGCCTGGGCCAGCACATCAGCAAGGGCTACATCTACTTCGCGATGGCGTTTTCGCTCGTCGTCGAGCTCCTCAACCTGCGCATGCGCAGGCACCGGAACCCCGTCACGCTGCGCCGGCGCTTCGACGACCAGCCCGCGAGCGCGCCGCCGGCCTCGCCTTAGGCGAGGGTTTTGACGACGCTTTGGACGAGCGAGCCGCGAGGCGACGTACGACGCTCGCACTTTCGAGCTCGCGGAGCGCGTCCTTACCCACCCAGCGCGGAGCAGCGGCGGCACTCTTCGAAAGCCGTCCGGCGACGGCGAGCGCATGACGGTGGAGCACCGCGTTTCGCTTGCCGATCGAGCGCAGCGCCCAGTTGACGGACTTCTTGACGAAATTTCGCTCGTCGGTGGCAAACCGTTCGATCAGGGTGAGGCCCTTTTCGAACGCCGTGTCCGGCAGCGATTTGTCGTGCACGGTGAGGCTCGCCAGGAGGGCGAAGGCGGCGCGTCGCACGAACTCGTCACTCCGCGGTGCCCACGCCGCGACCTTCGTCATCGCGTGCGGGGTGCGATCGAACAGGTGGAAGCACGCGGTGTCGCAGATCGCCCAGTTGTCGAAGGCGCGGGCCCAGGCATCCATCTGCGCGGGCGTCACCTCCGCAGGCTCGTCGACGAAGCAGGCGAGCATGCGCGCCTCGTAGTGGCCGCTCTTCCACAGCGCGAGCGCAAGGGCGTGATCTTTCCCGACTTTCTTGGCGTATCCGCGGATCACGCCGACCGGCACCCCGAACGCCTTTTCCGACGGGATCGCGTAGCGCGCCATGCCGTCGCGGGTGGCCTTGGTGCCACGCTTTTTCAGGAACCCGAGCGCGGCTTCGAGCTCGGCTCCCTTCCCCGGTTTCGAAGCAGCTTTCGTCGGCATCGGTTTCTGGCCTCGTCTCGGCGCGCGGGGCCGGAGTATACGTGAGGGCAATGGCCGAGAAAGAAACGCGCGTGGCATTGCTCCGCGGCATCAACGTCACCGGGCAGAAGAAGGTCGCGATGGCGACGCTCCGAGAGCTTGCCGAAAAGCTCGGCTACCAGAACCCCGAGACGTACATCCAGAGCGGCAACCTGGTGTTCGGGTCGCAGGCGACGCCGGCGGCGCTCGAGGCCGAGCTCGAGAAGGCGATCCAGCGCCGGTTCGGCTTTTTCGTTGCCGTCATGGTGCGCACGTCCAGGGACTGGGCCCGCTACGCGAAGGGAACGCCGTTTCCGGACGCGGCGGCCGAGCGGCCGAACAAATTCTATCTCGGCCTGACCAAGGCCCCGCCGCCAAAAGGCGCGGCAGCCGAGCTGATGGCGCGAGCGCAAGCGGGTGAACGCATCGTCGTCGACAAGGGGGTGCTCTGGATCGATTTCCTCGAGGGCGCCGGAACCTCGAAGCTCACCCCCGCCGTCCTGGACCGCGTCGTCGGCTCCAGCGTCACGCTCCGGAATTTCCGAACCGTGCAGGCGATTGCCAAAATGGTCGCTGCCCGGGCCTCGTGAGGCGACCCCCGAAAACCGTTCGACATACTGAAGGGGTTGAGCAAGTGGCACGACGCCGGGGGATGGCGTAGAAGATCGCTAGCCATGAGGCTCGCTCGCGTTGTCGCGTTGCTCGCCGCGCTCGTCGCGGCGCTGCCGCTCAGCGCGTTCGCCGAGGGCCTTCTGTTCTGCCGCCCGATGAATCGGGTGATGACCACGTGCTGCTGCCAGCATCGGGCGACGACAGCGGACCCCAACACGCCGAGCTTCGAACGTGCGCCGTGCTGCGAGCGCCTCGAGTCGGGGTCGCATGGCGTGATTTCTGCCGTTCCCGAGGCCGCGCCGCGCCTCGACGCGCCGCTTGCCATCACGCTCGCCCCGCCGTTCGAACTCGCGGCGCTGCCGTTCGTGCGCACGGTCGCGAACTCGCAAGCGCTTGCGCGCGCGCCGCCCAGAACGGGCCCGCCGCTCTTCATTCAGCACTGTTCGCTCCTCACCTGAGCCGAGCCTCCGTTCGCCGTCGCCACACGCGCCAGGGATAGGCCCCGGCACGCGCCGCGACGGCCACCAGGCGCGCTTTCGCGCCGCACGCTGCCGCCTTGGCGGCCCGTGCTTCGACGGAGGATCCGAAAATGGCTCATTCATTCGTGAACGGACGCGCCCGATCCGCGCGACGCGTCCTCGCGCTGCTCGCCGGCGGCGCACTGCTCGGCGCGCTCGCCGGCGACGCACTCGCGGCCGGGCCGACCTCGCGCGACCTCGAACAGGCCGAGCAATCGCTCGCCGAGGAAGCCCGGCTCGAACCGATCCTGCGCCTCGCGCTCGCGCGAAATCCCGCTCTTTCCGAGGCCAATGCGCGCAGTCATGCGGCACGCGAGGTGTCGTCGGCAGCGTCGCGGCTGCCCGATCCGGAGCTCGAGTACGAACTCTGGGGCCAGCCGCTCGCGCACCCGGTCTCGTTCGGCTCCGCTCAGATGCACGCGATCGGCGTGCGTCAGATGTTTCCGGCACCGGGCACACTGGGCGCGCGCGAAGCCGCGCTGAGCGCCGAAACCAGCGTCTTCAAGGAGACACGGCGTGCCCGCGAACAGGAGCTCGTCGCCCGCGTGCGCCGCGCCTTCGCCGAGTACTACCTGGCAGACCGCGAATACCGCCTTCACCTCTCGCACGTCGGGCTCGCCCAGCAGGCGCTCGACATGACGCGGGCCATCTATCAGGGCGGCGGCGGTTCGCAGCAGGAAGTGCTGCGCGCGGCCGTGGAAATGTCGCGCCTCCACAACGACGTCGCCGCCATCGACGCGGCGCGCCGCACGTCGCAGGTGCTGCTGAACACGCTGATGGCTCGCCCCGCGAGCGCGCCGCTCGGCCCGCCTGCCGCGCTGGAACGATCGCTGGTTCAGGTTCGTGCCGAGGAACTCGAGCGTTCACTCGGCGACCGCCCCGACGTGGTCGCGGCCCTGAACATGACGCGAGCGCGCGAGCGCGAGGTCGACGCCGCGCGCGCGAGCGGTCGCTGGCCGAGCTTTTCGGTGGGAGCGAGCTACATGTACATGCCGCCGACGGCAGACCGGCACCACTACGGCGTGACGCTGTCGATGAGCCTGCCGTGGCTCAACCCGCGCTACGGCGAAGAGCAAAAAGCAGCGGAAGCGCGCTTGTCCGCCGACCGTAGCGCCCTCTCGAACGTTCGCTACACGGCGCGCTACGAGCTCTACGAGGCGACCGAACGCCTCAGGGCGGCGCGCGAATCGCTCGCCATCATCGAGCGCGACCTCTTGCCGCAGGTCGAGCAGGGATACGAGTCGGCCCGCGCCGGTTACCGCGGCGGCCAGGGCGAATCGATCATGCTCTTCGACGCGCTGAGGTCGCTGCTCGACGTTCGCATCGAGCGCGAGCGCATGCTGGCGAACGTCGCGACGGCCCTCGCCGACGTGGAGCGCGCCGCGGGCCGGCCCCTTTCCCCATCCACCACAGGAGGTCGACGATGACCGAGGTACCCCGAGGTGTTCACGTGATGGCTGTCTTCCGCTGGTTTCTGGTCGCGGCGATGGCCGCGCTCGCGACGTTTTCGGTCGCGTACTCCGTCGGCGCCCTGCCGGCGGGCGGCGCCAGCGCGGAGGCGACCTACTACTGCCCGATGCACCCGCAGGTGGTGCAGAACATGCCGGGCGAGTGCCCGATTTGCGGCATGACGCTGGTGAAGAGAGAAGGCGACAAGAAGCCGGACCAAACGCCGAAGGACAAGCCGAAGGACAAGCCGAGGGCGGCGGAGACGGCGAAACCGAAGCCCGCGCCGGAATCGCACGCGGGCCACCGCCACGAAGCGTCCGATCGGTTCATCTGCCCGATGCACCCGGAGGAAACCGGCGTCGACGCGAGTGCTCGCTGCCCGATCTGCGGGATGAAGATGGTCGAACGGTCGAGCGTCCCGTCGGCGGCGTCCGCTTCGCCAAGCCCTGCACCGACCGCCGCATCTCAAGCCGACCGTGCCGTGCCCGGCCTCGTGCCGGTCGATCTCTCGCTCGATCGACTGCAGCTCATCGGCGTTCGCACGGCCAAGGCCACGGTCGAAGCGCTCGTGCCGGAGCTTGTGACCGTGGGCTACGTTGCCGCCGACGAATCACGCACCGCCCGCGTGCATTCGCGCTTCCCGGGCTGGGTCGAGCGGATCGCGGTGGGTTCGACGGGGCAGAAGGTGCGCCGCGGCGAGGTGTTGGCGTCGCTCTACAATCTCGAGCTCGTTCCCGCTCAGCAGGAGTTCCTGGCCGCGCGCCGCGCGATGCCTGCTCACGGGGCGGCGGGATCGTCGGCGGCAAACGAAGGCATCTCCGGTCTCGAACGTGACGCTCGCACGCGCCTCGAGCTCTTCGGTATGTCGAAGGGAGAGATCGACGGCATCGCCTCGAGCGGAAAGCCCGCCCGTACGGTGGCCGTGACCGCTCCGATCGGGGGCCACGTGCTCGAGCGAAGCGCGGTCCTCGGCTCGTACGTGGAGCCCGGGACGGAGCTGTTCGAGATCGCCGATCTTTCGCGGCTCTGGGTCACCGCCGACATCTACGAGCACGAAATCGGCCGTGTCCGCGTGGGCCAGAAGGCCACCGTCACCATCGCTGCCTACCCGAACGACAAGTGGCTCGCGACGCTCGGCTTCGTCTACCCGACGGTCGAACCCAGCACGCGAACCCTGCGCGTGCGCCTCGAGGTCGACAACGCGGACGGCCGGCTGCGGCCGGGGATGTTCGCCAACGTGACGCTCGCCCTCGATCCGGCCAAGGGCGTCGTCATCCCCGCCGAGGCGCTGATCGACACCGGTGAGCACCGCTACGTCTTCGTCAGCACGGCACCCGGCCACTTCGAGCCCCGCAGTGTCAGAGCGGGTGCACGCGCAGCCGGCCGCGTGGAGGTGCTCGAGGGCGTGGCCGAAGGCGAAACCGTGGTCACGACTGCCGGCTTCCTGATCGATTCGGAGAGCCGCTTGCACGCCGCGCTCGCGGGGCACTGAGGTCCGATGGTTGCTCGCATCATCGAGTATTCGGCGAAAAATCGCCTGCTCGTGATCCTCGCGGTCCTGTTCGCGACCGCGGTCGCGATCCACTCGATCAGGCGAGCCAAGCTCGACGCCATTCCGGATCTCTCCGACCCGCAGGTGATCGTCTTCACCGAATGGATGGGGCGAAGTCCAACGCTGATCGAGGACCAGGTCACCTACCCGATCGTGTCTGCGCTCGTCTCGGCGCCGAAGGTCACCGACGTGCGTGGCTTCTCGATGTTCGGCATGAGCTTCGTGTACGTCATTTTCGAGGAGGGCACCGACGTTTACTGGGCGCGAAGCCGCGTGAACGAGTACCTCGGCGGCCTCGCCCAGCGTCTGCCCGAAGGAGCACGCCCGACACTCGGTCCCGACGCGACCGGAATCGGCTGGGTCTTTCAGTACACGCTGGTCGACAAGAGCGGAAAACACGGCCTCGACGATCTCCGCACGTTCCAGGATTTCACGCTCCGGTACGCGCTCGGCAGTGTGCCCGGCGTCGCGGAGGTCGCGAGCGTGGGCGGCTACCAGAAGCAGTACCAGGTCACCGTCGACCCGAACAAGCTCCGCGCCTATGCGGTGGGGATCGACGAAGTGATCGAGGCGATCCGCGAATCGAACAACGACGTCGGCGGGCGCATCATCGAAATGTCCGGTCGCGAGTACTACGTACGCGGGCGCGGCTACATCCAGGACCTCGGCGCGATCGAGCGCATCGCCGTCCGACCGAACGGCCCGAACGGCGTCCCGGTCCTGGTGAAAGACGTGGGCTCGGTGCGCTTCGGCCCCGACATCCGGCGCGGCGTGATGGAGTGGAACGGCGAAGGGGAGGCTGTCGGCGCGATCGTGGCCATGCGCTACGGCGAGAACGCGCTCGACGTGATCACCCGCGTCAAGCGCAAGGTCGAGGAGCTCAAACCGAGCTTTCCCCCGGGGGTCACGCTCGAGATCGCCTACGACCGCTCGAGTCTGATCGAGCGCTCGATCGCCACGCTGAAGCACGCACTGGTCGAGGAAGCAGTGGTCGTGGCGCTGGTGATCATCCTGTTCCTCTTCCACGTGCGGAGCGCAATGCTCCCGATCCTGAGCTTGCCGGTGAGCGTCGCCCTCGCCTTCATCCCGATGACGCTGCTCGACATCCCGTCGACGATCATGAGTCTCGGAGGCATCGCGATCGCGATCGGCGCCACGGTGGACGCCGAGATCGTCATGATCGAGGCGTCGCACAGAAAGCTCGAGCACGCGCCGCCCGACGCCGACCGCCACAAGCTCCTCGCCGAAGCGGCACGCGAGGTGACCCCCGCCATCTTCTTCTCGCTCCTGATCATCGCCGTCGCGTTCTTGCCCGTTTTCGGCCTCACCGGCCAGGCCGGCAGGCTGTTCACCCCGCTCGCGTACACGAAGACGTTCGTGATGCTCGCTGCGGCCATCCTTTCGATCACCTTCGCGCCGGCCCTGCGAGACTTCTTCATCCGCGGCCGCATCGTGCCCGAAGCCGCTCATCCGGTTTCGCGCTTCCTCATCGCGCTCTACAAGCCGTTCGTCTACGTCGCGCTGAAAAGGCCGATCTCCACCCTCGGCATCGGCCTTTTCGCCGTCATCTCCGCGGTGTCGCTGTCCCGGAAACTCGGGCACGAATTCATGCCGCCGCTCAACGAGGGCGACATCCTCTACATGCCCATCACCTTCCCGAACATCTCGATCGAGGAAGCGAAACGGCAATTGCAGATCCAGGATCGAATGCTGAAGAGCTTTCCGGAGGTGGAGAGCGTGTTCGGCAAGGTGGGGCGCGCGGAGACGCCGACCGATCCCGCGCCCCTCACCATGGTCGAGACCACCGTGCGCCTGAAGCCGGTCTCGGAATGGCGAAAAATCACCACCCCCCGCTGGTATTCGAGCTTCCTGCCCGAGCCGCTGAGGGCCATCGTGCGACCGATCTGGCCCGACCAGCGGCCGATGACCTGGGACGAGCTCACGACCGAGATGAACCAACGGCTCGCCCTGCCCGGGTGGACCAACGCCTGGACGATGCCGATCAAGACCCGCGTCGACATGCTCGCGACCGGGATCCGTACGCCGATCGGCATCAAGATCTTCGGCACCGACCTCACCGAGATCGAGAAGCTCGGGACCAACCTCGAGCGCCTGATGGCGCGGATCCCCGGGACGCGCAGCGTGATCTACGAGCGCAACCTCGGCGGCCTCTACCTCGACATCGTGCCGAATCGTGAGGCGCTCGCCCGCTACGGTCTCCGGGTCGGCGACGTGGAACGCACGATCGAAACCGCCGCCGGGGGCTCACCGATCAGCGTCACGGTCGAGGGCCGGAGCCGCTTCTCGATCAACGTCCGTTACCCGGAGGATCTCAGAAGCGACGTGGACGCCCTGAAACGAGTGCTCATTTCCACCGGTGGACGCGAAGCAACCAGCGTGCCGCTCGCCGAAGTCGCAACGATCCAGATCGTGGGCGGGCCACCAATGGTGCGCGACGAAGACGGCATGCTCGTCGGCTACGTGTACGTCGACATCGACGCGCAACAGCGCGACATCGGCGGCTATGTCGACGAGGCGAAGGGCGTGGTCGCGAGCGCGCGAGAACGCGGCGATTTCAAGCTTCCGCCCGGCTACTTCTTGAAGTGGACCGGCCAGTACGAAGAGCTCGAGAAGATGGTCGCGCGGATGAAGGTCCTCGTCCCGCTCGCGCTGATGATCATCGTCGTCCTGCTCTACCTCTACTTCAAGCACCTGGCCGAGGTGCTGATCGTGCTCTTGTCGATTCCGTTCGCGCTGGTCGGCGCCGTATGGCTGCTTTTCCTGCTCGACTACCGGCTGTCGACGGCGGTCTGGATCGGGGTCATCGCCCTCGCCGGGCTCGCCGCGCAAACCGGAGTCGTCATGATCATGTACATCGATCACGCGCTCGACGCGCGGCGGGAGCGGGGCGAATTGGACACGCCCGACGACGTGATCGCCGCGCACCTCGAGGGCACCGTTCAGCGCGTCCGTCCGAAACTGATGACGGTCGGGACGATGCTGCTCGGGCTGATTCCCCTGCTCTGGGCCACCGGATCCGGCGCGGACGTGATGAAACGCATCGCGGCTCCGATGGTCGGAGGCCTGGTGACGAGCGCTTTTCTGACGCTGGAGCTGATCCCCGTCATCTCGACCTACTTCCGCACCGAAGAGCTGCTCTGGCACAAGCTCGCACCGCTCGACCCGGCGCGCCTGGCGCGGTTGAAACTCGCGACCGCCGCCTTCGCGACTGGCTGTACGTTCCTCGCCGCCGTCTTCGTCGCTCCGCTCTACGTGACGCTCGCACCAAGCCTGGTGTTCGCCGTCACCGTCCTCTCCGCGCTGCTCATCGCAGGCGCCGCCGCCGTGTACCTGACGCTCCGTCCCCACGCCCGCCGCCAGGTCTGGCCGTCATCCCCCCCTCCCCTACCCGGCTAGAGTTTTCGCACCTTGTAATTGAGGTGCGTGACGAGCGGCGAGCCGACGACACTCTCGATCTCGAGCCCGATCTTCGTCTCGTCGACACGCTCGAAAAGCCGCGTCCCGGTGCCGAAAAACACGGGGGAAAGCCCGATCGAAAACTCGTCGATCAGCCCCGCGTTCAGGTACGCGAGAATGGTGTGACCGCCGCCGCCAATGCGGATATCCCGGTCGCCCGCGACGGCGCGAGCTCGCTCGAGCGCGCTCTCGATGCCGTCGTTCACGAAGTAGAACGTGGTGCCGCCCTTGCGCTCCCACGGGTCCCGCACCTGTTTGGTCACGACGAAGACGGGAGTTTCGAACGGCGCCTCCTCGGGCCAGCTGTGCTCACCCGCGTCGAACATGCGTTTGCCGATGATCGTCACGCCGGTGCGCCGGAACACCCCTTCGAGGATGCGATTGTCCTCCCCGGTCTCGCCGCCCTCCCCGATCTTGAGCTTTTCCCGGAAGAAACGCTGCCGAAAGACGTACTTCTGGAGCTCTCCCCACTGGGCGAACCAGCGCTTCTTCCCCTCTTCGCCCGGGCGCTCCTCGGGCGCAATGAACCCGTCGAGCGACAACGTCACGCTGAAGAATACCTTGCTCACCGGGACACCTCGCCTTTCATCGTGGGGACATAGGCGCGGAGGCGCCCGAGAGTTTGCTTGCCGCCCTCGATCGCGCCGTAGCGCTCGACCACCTCGTCGCGGCGCGCTTTCGTCCGAAAGAGTGCGCGCATCGTGACCTCGGTTCCGCCCTCACGCTCGACGAACGTTATCGTCTGCTCGAACGCATCCGGATCGCCCCGCCGTTCGCCGTGCAGGAGTCGGATCCGTTCCCCCGGTACGATCTCCAGATACTCGATGAAATTCGGGTAATCGACGCCGTCCGGCCCATGCATCACGAACTCCCACACGCCGCCGACTCGGTACTCGAAGGCCGTCGTGCTGGTGGAAAAGCCGTCAGGGCCCCACCACTCGGCGAGGTGCCGGACCTCCGTGTACGCCTGATAGACGAGACGGCGCGGCCCTTCGATCAGCGCGGAGACGACGAGCTCGCGTTCGGCAATGCTGGTCTCACTTTCTTTCGCGGCCATGCTGGCGCTCCTTTCGTTCGAGCTCGCGGACGTAGCGGTTGAGTCGGTCGAACGTTTCGGACCAGAAGCGTTCGAAGCCACCGGTCCATTCGTGGATCGGCCTGAGCCCGCGCGCGTTGAGGCGATAGAGGCGTTGCTTTCCCGCGCCGCGGACCTGGACGAGCCCCACCTCACGGAGCACCCGGAGGTGCTTGGAGGCGCGCGGCTGCGCGATGCCGAGTTCGGCCGCCACGTCGTTCACCGGCCGCTCGCGCCCTTTCAGGAATGCAAGGATCTGGCGGCGCTGCGGTTCGGCGATCGCGTTGAACGCGTCGGAAGTGGTGGCGGCGCGAGCCATGGGAGATACATATTCCCATATGGGAAATTGTCAAGGCACTGTGGGCGTGGCCAACCCGTGGCATCATCCGCCCCGTGAGCACCCGAGCCAGAAAACCAGCGAAGAAAGCCGCCGCTGGCGCGAAACGAACCGCCACGAAAAAGCCCAAGCCGGCCGCCGCGCGAACGGCGAAGCGCAGCGCACCCAGGAAACCGGCAGCACCGAAAAGGCCCGTGGCCCGGCGCGCTGATTTCGGCGCACCGATCCAGGGCTTCTTCCAAAAGCAGCCGCCCCCGCTCCGCCCGATCCTGGAAGCACTCCGTGCGATGGTGGAAGCGGCCGCGCCCGAAGCCACCGCGTCGCTCAAATGGGGCATGCCCGTCTACGAGATCGACGGCGCGATGATGTGCGCGCTCGGTGGCCACCGTTCACACGTGAACCTGATCCTCGCAGGTCCCCCCGGCACGTTCGCCGATCCGGACGGTCAGCTTTCGGGCTCGGGCAAGACGGGGCGTCACCTGAAGCTCGAGAGCATCGCGGAGCTACCGCAGAAGGCCGTTCAGGGCTGGCTCCGCACCGCCGCCGCGGCGGCGCGCAAAAAGGCCAAATGAAGCCACGCATCCTGGTCCTCGGCGCGGGTTTCGCCGGGCTCGAGCTCGCCAGCACGCTCTCCGAAGGTCTGGGCGAAACCGCCGCCATCACGCTGATCGACCAGGCCGACGCGTTCGTCTTCGGCTACGCGAAGCTCGATGTTCTGTTCGGCAAGAGCACGACCGCAGCCGTGCGCCTCCCCTACCGCGACGTCGCAAAGCCGGGCGTGACCTTGCTTCGCGAGACGATCACGGCCATCGATCCGGCAGCCCGCCGGGTCACCACCGACCGCGGTGTCCACGAGTCCGACGTGCTCGTGATCGCGCTCGGCGCCGACTACGACGCAACATCGACGCCCGGTGTCGTCCTCGGCGAAAACGAATTCTACTCGCTCGCGGGTGCCGAACGCATGCGCGACGTGCTTTCGGCCTTCGCCGGGGGAAAGGTCGTCATCGGCGTTTGCGGCGCACCGTACAAGTGCCCGCCCGCGCCGAGCGAGTGCGCGCTGATGCTGCACGATTTCCTGAGCGAACGCGGCGTGCGCGAACGATGCGCGATCACGCTCACGAGCCCGCTGCCGAGCCCGGTGCCTCCCTCGCCCGAAACGTCACGCGCGTTGCTGACGGCCTTCGCCGAGCGCGGCATCGAGTTCATCCCGAGCCAGCGCGTCTCGTCGGTCGACACCGGTCGAAAGCTCGTCACGCTCGACGGCGGGCGCGAGCTTCCCTGCGATCTCTTCCTCGGCGTGCCGAAGCAGCGAGCCCCCAACGTCGTCGTCGCCACCGGCATGACGGAAAACGGCTGGGTCACCATCGATCCGCGGACGCTCGAGACGAAGTTTCCCGATGTCTACGCGATCGGCGATCTCGCCAACACCGGCGCGCCGAAAGCCGGCGTGTTCGCGGAGGGAGCGGCGCGCGTCGTCGCCAAGAACGTGATGGCGAAACTCGCCGGCACCGATCCGGCGGCGAGGAACCCCGGCGCCGGCTCCTGCTACATCGAGTTCGGCGCCGGCCGCATCGCGCGCGTCGACGTCGATTTCTTCTCGGGCCCGAAGCCGACTGGCGTGTTCCAGGAACCCTCGCAGGCGCTGCGCACCGAGAAAGAGCAGTTCGGAAAGAGCCGGCGTTCCCGCTGGTTCGGACACTAGAAAGGCCACCCACCATGCCCAAGCTACCCCGTCCCGACGGCCATCACAGCCTCACCCCGAGCTTCGTCGTTCCCGGCATTCCGGCCGTGATCGCATTCACCGAACGCGTGTTCGGCGGGAAAGTGGTCGATCGCTACGACGATCCGGAGGGCAAGATCATGCACGTCGAGATCATGATCGGCGATTCGATCGTGATGTGCGCTGAACCGATGCCCGGGTGGGAGCCGATGCCGGGCATGCTGTCCGTGTACGTCGATGATGCCGCCGCCGTCGACGCAACGTACCGCCGTGCGCTCGACGCCGGCGCCACGTCGCTGAAGGAGCCGGTGAACGAATTCTTCGGGCATAGGAGCGCCACCGTGCGCGACCCCGGCGGCAACAAATGGACGATCAACACCGTGATCGAGGTGCTGTCGCGCGATGAGATGCACCGACGGCTCGACGAAATGATGAAGGGCGGCTAGCGGTTCAGCCGAGGAAACGCGCCGGAACGTCGGCGAAGAAGGGAAAGTTCGCGAGGTAAGGTCGTGCTTCGACGAGCACGCGGGCAAAGGAGGGTCGTGCGACGAGCCGCTCGAAGTACGCCGCGGTGTGCGGGAACTCGGCAGCGAAAGGTAGGACGATCCCGGCGTAGAACAGCGCCGGTGCCGCCGAGCAATCCGCGATGCCGAACGCATCACCGGCCGCCCAGGTGCGGCCTTCGAGCTTCTGCTCGGCGAGCGCGTAGGCACCCTTCAACGTCTGCCTGGCCTCTTCGACGCCGTGCGGATCCTCCCTGCCCGCAGGCCGCAATCGATCGACGACGATCTTTTGCATCGGAACGCTCACATAGAGGTCGAAGAACCGATCCCAGAGCCTGGCCTCGAGCGCACGGTCCGGATCGGCCGGAACGAGCGGCACCGGGCCCGGATAATGCTGGGCGAGGTATTCGATGATGATGCTGGTTTCGGGGATGGTCCGGTTTCGTCGCTCGTCGCGGAGGACCGGGATTTTTCCCACCGGCCAGAAAGACAGCATTTCTCGGCTGGACTCGGGGTCCGCAAGGTCAACCTGGCGCGCTTCGAACGGTGTTTGGTTCTCGTACAGCGCGACGAGCACCTTGTGGCAGAAGGACGCGAGCGGGTGGTAGTACAGCGTGAGTGACATCGTGGCGACCGAGAGCCAGCACGGCATAGTCCCGGACCAACCCGCCGTCGATCCGGTTTGCGGTATGAAGGTCGATCCGGCCGCTCCGCGCGGGGGCTCCTTCGTCCACGACGGAACGACCTACTATTTCTGCAGCACCCGCTGCCGCGAGAAGTTCAGCGCCGCACCCGACCTCTACCTGAAGAAGCACGAGGCCTCGCACACGGAGAAGCCCGCCCCGCCGCCGGTGCCGGCCGGCGCCGAATACGTCTGCCCGATGCACCCCGAGGTCGTGTCGCGCACGCCGGGCGCTTGCCCGATCTGCGGCATGGCGCTCGAGCCGCGGACGGTGACGCGCGACGCCGAACCGAACGACGAACTCGTCGGCATGGAAAGGCGATTTTGGGTGAGCCTGTTCTTGACGGTGCCGGTCGTCGTGCTGGCGATGGTGGCGCCTATCTCGGCCGACGTCAGCGTGTTGCTGGAGCTCGCGCTCGCGACTCCGGTGGTGTTTTTCAGCGGGTCTCCTTTGCTCGAGCGCGGCGCTCGGTCGCTTTTGAACCGGCACCTGAATATGTTCACGCTGATCGCGCTCGGGACGCTGGCGGCGTTCGGATTCAGCGTCTTCGCAACGTTCTATCCCGAGTTCTTGCCGCACGGGGCGTCACACGGCGGCGGTCCGCCCGTCTACTACGAAGCGGCGGCCGTCATCGTCACCTTCGCCCTGCTCGGTCAGGTGCTCGAGCTCCGCGCGCGCTCGAAAACGTCCGGCGCGATCCGCGGCCTCCTCGGTCTCACACCCACCACCGCGCGCCGCGTTGCGCCTGACGGGGCCGAAGTGGACGTTCCGCTGGAGCACGTCGTCGTCGGCGACCTGCTTCGTGTCCGCCCGAGCGAACGGATCCCGGTCGACGGCACGGTGACCGAGGGCCGGAGCGCGGTCGATGAATCGACCATCACCGGGGAGCCGATCCTGGTCGAAAAGGCGGCAGGGACGCCGGTGACGGGTGGCACGCTGAACGGCACCGGCACGTTCGTGATGCGCGCCGAGCGCGTGGGAAAAGACACGCTCCTCGCGCAGATCGTCGCGCTCGTCAGCGAGGCGCAGCGGAGCCGCGCGCCCGTGCAACGGCTCGCCGACGTCGTCTCGTCCTTTTTCGTGCCGGCGGTCATCGTCGTGGCGCTGGTCACCGCTGTCGTCTGGGGTGCGCTGGGGCCTGAACCGCGGTTCGCGCACGCGCTCGTGAACTCCGTCGCGGTCTTGATCATCGCTTGCCCCTGCGCGCTCGGCCTCGCCACACCGATGTCGATCATGGTCGGAACGGGTCGGGGCGCGGAGGCCGGCGTGCTCGTGAAAAACGCCGAAGCGCTCGAGCTCTTCGCCAAGGTCGACACGCTCGTCGTCGACAAGACCGGCACGCTGACCGAGGGCAAGCCCGAACTCGTGAGCGTCGTCGCCGCGCCGGGCACCGATGAGCGAACCGTGCTCGCGGCCGCCGCCGCTCTCGAAAAGACCAGCGAACACCCGCTTGCGGCAGCGATCGCGGCGGGGGCGACCCGGCGCGGCGTCGAGGTCGGCCCGGCGTCGGATTTCTCGGCCGTCGTCGGCAAGGGCGTCATCGGTCGCGTCGACGGGCGAGCGGTCGTTCTCGGCAACCGTGCGCTGCTCGAGGACCATGGCATCTCGGTCGCGCCACTCGAAACCGAAGCTGAACGCTTGCGTGAAGACGCGCAAACGGTCGTGTTCGTCGCGACCGACGGCAAGCTCGCCGGGCTGCTCGGTGTATCGGATCCGATCAAGGCGTCGACTCCCGCCGCACTAGGGCGCCTCCGCGAGGCGGGCGTCCGCGTGATCATGATGACGGGGGACAGCGAAAGGACGGCGCGCGCGGTCGCACGAAAGCTCGGCATCGAGGACGTTCGCGCCGGGCTCCTCCCGCACCAGAAGAACCAAGCCGTCGCCGCGCTCAAGCAGGAGGGTCACGTGGTTGCGATGGCGGGTGACGGCACCAACGACGCCCCCGCGCTCGCGACCGCCCACGTCGGCATTGCAATGGGAACCGGCACCGACGTGGCGATCCGGAGCGCCTCCGTCACGCTGCTCCGGGGCGACCTCGCCGGCATCGTGCGCGCGCGACACCTGTCGCACGAGGTGATGAAGAACATCCGGCAGAATCTGTTCTTCGCATTTTTCTACAACCTCGCCGGCGTTCCCATTGCAGCCGGTGTGGCGTACCCGTTCTTCGGCCTGCTGCTCAGCCCGATGCTGGCGAGCGGCGCCATGGCGTTGAGCTCGGTTTGCGTGATCGGCAACGCGCTCCGCCTCAGAAATGTGAGGCTCTAGAGCACGGTGCGTTCAGCGACGGGCCCGATTCGGCCCGACTCGATCGTGCGCCGATCGGCGAACCTTGGTAGGCTGATCGAGCACGGGAGAGCACCATGCGGGGATCGAACGCGCGCCGGCTGAGTTTCGCGATTGGAATCGCCTGGCTCCCTGCGCTCGTCGGCTGCGGCGAGAGCAGTGACGCGCCTCCCCCCGCTGCGAGCAGCGGACAAGGCGGCGCCGGCGGATCGGGCGGCGGCTCGGGCGCCGGTACCGGTGGTTCGTCGGGCACCTCCGGTCAGGCGGGAAGCTCGACGGGAGGAACCGGCGGCGGATCAGGCGGCACGGGTGGAGCCGGTGCCGCTGGAAAAGGAGGCTCCCCGGCTGGCGGAGCGGGGAGCGGCGGGAACTCCGGGACCGGAGCCATGGCGGGCGGAGGCAGCGGCGGAGGTGCCGGCGCAGGCGGTGCGGGCCAGGCCGGCGCCTGGGGCAACACGACGGACTGCGCGGAAACGCTGATCGACGCCCTCACCGAACTTCCGGCAGGAACCATGGTCGACGCACGCGATGGCCGCGCCTACAGGACGGTGCAGATCGGCACCCAGAACTGGATGGCGGAAAATCTCGACTACGGGACGCGCGTGGACGGGGCGTCAGGCCAAACGGACGACAGCGCAGCCGAGAAGTACTGCGTCGATGATTGCGAGGCGGCGTGCGCCACGCTCGGGGGGCTCTACACCTGGGCCGAAGCCTTCGGGCTCCCGACCGCCTGCAACGGCGAGGACGAAAATTGCGTTGCCGACATCACCGATCCGGAGCCGGGGATCTGCCCGGACGGCTGGCACCTGCCCGACGAGGACGACTGGGACCTCCTGGAAGCGACGGTCGAAGCTGAGGTGGGCGAGTTTTACGCGGGTGAAGCGCTCCGCTCGCTCGAAGGCTGGCTCGACGATCCGATCCTCGGCGGTGACGGCAACGGCACGGATGCGTACGATTTTCGCGTCCTACCGGTCGGCGTGTATTCCGTTCCTTACGTGAACTTCGGCCTGCTCGGCGAACGCGCGTATTTCTGGGTCTCCTCTCCGTCGTCGAGCGGCGTGTCCCGCGTCCGCATCTTCGGCAACGGCCAGCGCGCGATCACCAGTGACTCGGCCACCAAGGTGCAGGGCCTATCGGTGCGCTGCATCGAGGATTGATCGCCCGGTGCGTACCGCGGTCCTGACCGGGATTGCACTCCTCTGCTTCGCGAGCAATTCGTTGCTCTGTCGCGCCGCCCTGCGACCGAAGGCGATTGATCCGGCGAGCTTCACCCTCGTGCGGATCGTTTCGGGTGCTCTCGTCCTTTGGGTATTGAACCGCCTGCGGCCTGCCGCGCCGGAACGGAGTCGCTCGGCATGGGATCTCGTGGCTCCGGCCGCACTCTTCGCCTACGCGATCGCGTTTTCCTTCGCGTACGTCCGGCTGACCGCGGGAACGGGCGCCCTCGTCCTGTTCGGTGCCGTGCAGGTGACGATGCTGGGCGCCGCAATTCGAGCCGGCGAGCGACCGCGGCTCATCGCGTGGCTCGGCATTCTCCTGGCGATCGGTGGCCTCGTCGGCCTCACGTTTCCGGGGCTGGATGCGCCCGATCCGCTGGGCGCAGGGCTGATGGCGGCGGCGGGAGTGGCCTGGGGCGTGTACACGCTGCGCGGCCGCGGAGCGACGGATCCGATCGGCGTCACGGCCCGTAACTTCGCCTTTGGCGCTCCGCTCGCCGTCGCCGTGTGGGTCGTGGTGACGGCCGCCGTCGCCGGGGCGCACGCGGATCCGCGGGGGCTCACGCTCGCGGCCGCGTCAGGCGGCGTTGCCTCGGGCATCGGCTACTCGATCTGGTACACGGCGCTGCCCGCGCTGAGCGCCACCCGCGCCGCCGTCCTTCAGCTGTCGGTGCCGGTGATCACCGCGGCGCTCGCCGTCGCGACACTCGGGGAAACGATCAGCGCCCGGTTGGTAGCATCGTCGATCGCCGTGCTGGGCGGCATCGCCATCGTCGTGAAATGGCGATGACGCCCGGCGGCTAGGCGGAGGCCTACGGACAGTATCGGATGGAGAGCTGAGGGCGGAACCCTGTTGCCGGCACGTGCTGTCCGGACGCGATCTGGACGTTGTCGGTCGCCATCACCGACGGATTCGCAATGATCACTCCCTTCATCGCCTGTGTATTCACCCAGTCCTGAGCGAGGGCAACGGGGACACTGATGCCGTAGCCTCCGGCGGCAGGAGCGTTCAGCGTCGCAAAGGCGACAGCCTCACGATCGTTGGCACCCGACGCGCCGGGTACTTGCCAAGGGTCAGACGTGCTCTGCGCGTAGCTCCAGCTGACAATCGTCGGCGCCCAATCACGCTTGAGCGCATAGAGGCCATACCCCGTGACGGAGGGGTTGGTGACATAGATGTCGATGAAGGCCTCCTTGACCACCTTTCCCGCCGGGATCGCGCCTGCAATCTGCCACCGCAAGAGGCACGACCTAGCGATCCCCGTACCGCCTTGAGCGGTACAAATCTGCGAAGTAGGAAAGTTGCTGCTGGGGAACGACTGAAGGAGCCGCGCATCGTGCTGGCCAGCGTACAGACTGCCATTCGGAAGTTCCCAGGTTCCATTTTGAAGCAACGCCCACGTGCCCATTGTCCAGTCAGGGCAATAGGGTCCAACCCCTGTTCCCCCGGTTCCCACTGTTCCGCCTGTGTTCGGCCCCGTCCCCCCCGTCCCCCCCACTCCCCCCATGGAGGCGTCGCCTCCCGACCCGCCCAGCTCAGGGGCTTGCAGGAGTTCCTCTTGCGTCGGCTCGTCCGTCTCGTACGCCGAGCCGCAAGCCGTGATCATCACCAATGAAGTGAAAAGTGCCCTCTTGTCCATGTCAACCTCCCTGGCGCGAACACCGCCGCGCAGAAGCTACGCTAACACATCTACTGGTGGGCCTAGGCCCGACATTCAGCTCGCCGATCTATTGCGGGCCGTCGAACTCGCCCCCTCGGGCGGCGACTCCCCGTCGAGCGACAATAGCTGCGTGTTGAACAGAACGACGTGATCGCTGCCTTCCGACTCGGCCACCAGCGCCTGCATGTCGCGAAAGTACGCACGGTGGAGCTCCCTCAGCTTGCCGAAGTCGCGGGCCGAGATCGCCATCACGTTGAAGCCGAAGGTTCCGGCAGCGTCGGCCTTCAGCCGTTCGAGCGCCACCTCGACCCAGTGCGCGCGCAGGGCTCGGCTCTTCTTTCGATCGGCGCGCGTGTCGACGGTGCGCGTCTCGTCCACCACGTAGCGACCGCGGTCCAGGCGCACGAGCTTCGCGGACGATAGCGCGGCGAGACATCGCTCGACCTCGGACTTGGTGATACCGATGTGCTCGGCGATGAGCTCCGTGCGGTGGCGCCGTAGTGCCCGGTATTTCCGCAGCTCGAGGGCGTGGAGCACCGCCGATGACCACGGCTCGTCGTACGCCACGGTTCGTGCGGCTTCGAGCGCGCGCCACTCTTCCGCGGCCGAGGGAAGCTCCCGCGGATCGACGAAGCAGGCCACGAAATCCACGGCACGGAACGTCGCGGCCTGAACGAGCGCCAGGAGCTCCGGCACTCGCGGCTCCGCCTCGCCCTTCAGCCAGCGGCCGATCGAGAAACGGCTGAACCCTGAACGGCGCGCGAGCTCGACGATTGGCGTGTCTTGCCGAAGGTCTCGAAGGAATGCAGCGATGCCTTCGACGCGAGTGAGCTCGGTCGAGCCCGGCTCCTTGCGCGAGGCGCCGAGGAACCCCCGTGCCCGCGGCTCCACATCGAGCCCGAAGCGCGCGGCGATGGCAAAGAGCTCCCGCGCGCTCGGAAAACAAGCGCCTGCTTCCCAGCGGTACGCGATGTTGCTCCTGTAGCCGAGCCGCTTGCTGAACCCGCGCTGGGAACGGCGACCGCGGAGGACCCGGAGCCAATCGGAGGCGATGCGTTCGAAGTCCATGTACACATGAATCGCACATTCATGGGCGATTTACGAGCACAACTTGTGCATTTCAGATCTTGACCGACATCTCGCCGCCGCTCAAACTCCCTGCATGAAGGTGGAAGGGACGTACTCGGTTTGCCTCTTGCTGCTGGTGGCCTGTACGGGCGGCCAGACGGGGCAAGACGACACGGGTGGGAGTCCGTGCCCGCATCAACCGGAGAGCATCCCGCCCGAGACCGACGTGAGAGGCGTTATTCCGTTGGAAGCGGCGCTCGCCGTGGAGGGGACGTACGTCTCGCCGCTCGTTTGGAGCGACGGTGACGAGACGACGACCGACCCAGCCGATGACGAAGTCACCGTCGGGCTCGCCTACGAGGACGGACCGGCGCGCCTCGACGCCTGTGGCCGCCCGCAGATCGAGATGAGCGTCCAGATCAGCACCCGGGACAGCGGCATCGAGGAGCACGAAACGGTCTGGATGGACACCTATCCACTCGTTCCGGACCCCATCATCAGCCCTGAATTCGGCATCACACTACCTTCGTACTCCCGCGTGTCGCTGTCGCTGGGGAGCGGCCCGGTCTACGCGGGCGTCTACGCCTACGAAGTGCCGAGCGGCATCATCCCGACCGGCTCGATCACCGTGGACGCTGCGAACGACCGCTACGCCTACTTTCCCGCGAGGGAGGTCGACTGCATCGGCGCGACGGATCCCTCCGCGCTCAATCCGAGCCCCGAGGGCATCTTGAACTTTCTCAACGGTCTCTCGCCCGAGGATTTCGCCTGGCAGGGCCCGGGCATCCTTCCCGACCGGGTTCGGTTTCGGGTCGACGCTCCCGGCTGCGACGAGTTCGGCATCGGACGCGTTCCGGTCGTTACCGAGGTCACCTTCCCGGGCTCGGATCCGATCGTGCTGATTGGCGAACTGACGCTGGCACACCGCGCCGAGGATCCGGAGGTCGCAGCGTTCCTCCTCTCGTCGAACTTCACGGGGTCGCTCGAGCCGCCTTCCGTGATGCTCGGCGACGGATCGTCGTGTTCGGTCGGCGCCGTGAACCTCGCCCTGCAGGCCGTCCGCCTGCCCTCGGAAGAAACCCCGTTCGACGTGATCCAGGCTTCCACCCACGTCGGGTGCGCCGAAGACGGACCCCCGGTCCCTCCCAACGAAATCCCTCCGCCGACCGAATTCTGATGAAGGTCGACGCGACATCCACGCTTTGCTTCTCGTTGCTCGTCGCGTGCACGGGTGGTCAGACGGGGCAAGCCGACGACACGGGGGGGCCGGAGGCCGGTCCTTGCCTACAAGCGCCCGAGGCCATTGCGCCGGAGGCCTATGTGGCTGGCGTCGTTCCTCTGGAAGTAGCACTCGCCGTGGAGGGGACTTACGTCTCGCCAATCGCTTGGAGCACCGGTGGCTCGCCCAACGATGAGGCCACCGTCCGGCTCGCGTACGAGGGTGGCCCCGCGCGATTCGATCACTGCGGCTTCTCTGCGCAGATCGAGATGGCCGTCGAGCTCAGCACCCGGACCAGCGGCATCGAGGAGCGCGCCACGGGCTGGATGGCCACCTATCCGATCGTTTCGGACCCATCGTACAGCCCGGAATCCGGCATCACCCTGCCCTCCTACATGCGCGCAACCTTCGGGCTCTCGAACACCCCCGTCGAGGCGATCATGGGCGCCTACGACCTACCGAACGGTGTCGTTGTTTCCGGCTCGATCATCGTGGACTTCGAGGACAACGGCTTCTTTCCGGCAAACCTGCTCGAATGCGTCCCCCCCAAGCTCAATCCGAGCCCCGAGAGCCTCGTGAGCTTTCTGAACGGGCTTTCGCCCGGAGACTTCGCCTGGCCGGACATCGTTCCCGATCGGGTGACGTTCCGTGCCGGCGCTGCGGGTTGCGACGAGTTCGGCATCGCACGCGTTCCGCTCCTCTTCGAGGTTGCCCTCGGGGACGCTGACCCGGCCGAGGGCAGCGGCGAACTGGTGATCGCACACCGCGCCGAGGATCCAGAGGTCGCGGCGATCCTCGTCACGGGGCACTTCATCTGGGATGCCGAGGTCCTTGGTGTCGAACCGCGGAGCGACGGTTTCGCGTGCTCGCGCACCGGGGTGAATCTCGCGCTTGATGCCGTTCGGCTTCCCTCGGACGAAACCCCGTTCGAGGTGGTTAGAGCTTCGACGGATATCATGTGCACCGTCGGCGGAACCTAGGCCGAGCTCGCGGGGCCGGGGTCGCGGCGGATGAGAAAAATCACGCCCCGCGTCGGGCACGACGTCTCTCCACCGCAAGAAAACTGACGCTTGTGCGAGTCGCCGTCTCGCGCGATACGAGAATCGAAGTCGGGGCGAACGGGGCGCTTCGGGTTCGTGGAGGGCTCGATGAACAACAAGCAGAAGTGGGTAGTCTCGGCGGCGCTGATCACGTGCGCCTGCAGTCAGGGCAGCGAGCAAGTCGACGAAACGTGGGGGTCAACGAACAGCGCGCTCACCGCGGCAGACGTGCCGCTCGTGGCGACGGAGTTGCTGGGGCGGCCGACCGATCGTTCGGTGACGGTGAGCGCCATCGCTGGTCAGTCCGTCGAAGTGTTCTTCGAGTACGGCACGGCGCCTGGTGCGACGACGGACGTGACACCGTCCGTCGTCTATCCGAACGGCATGATCAGGGCGACGATCGGCGGCTTGGTTCCCGCTACCCGTTACTACTACCGCATGCGCTACCGGCCCGAAGGGTCGATCGACCAGCACGTCGTCGGGCCGGAGCGGAGCTTTCACACGCAGCGCGCGACCGGCAGCACCTTCACCTTCGCCGTGCAGTCCGACTCGCACCAGGGCTTCGGCGCGTTCTACAGCGACGCGCTGTACGCCACGACGCTCCAGAACATCCTGGCGAGCCAGCCCGATTTCATGCTCGATCTGGGCGACACGTTCAGCCTGGACGCGAGCAGCGAAACCCTGGCGACGGTGGCGCAAAAGTACCTGGACCAGCGCGCGTACTTCGGCCTCGCCGCCCATTCCACGCCGGTCTTCCTGGTGCTCGGCAACCACGAGAACGAGGAGGGTTGGAACCTCGACGACATGGGGAGCAACGTCGGAGCGTCGCTGCCGGTGCTCGGGGCCAACGCACGGAAGCGCTACTTCGTGAATCCGGTCCCGAACGGCTTCTACGGCGGCAGCAGCGATCCGCTCGTGGGGCTCGACGGTGACGGCCTGCGCGAGAACTACTACGCCTTCGAGTGGGGGGATGCGCTCTTCGTCGCCATCGATCCGTTCTCGTACACGATGCGCAAGCCGTTTGCGGGCACGATGGGCGGCGAGAAGAACGACGAGGTGGTCGGCAATCGCTGGGACTGGACGCTCGGCAGGCAGCAGTACCTGTGGCTCAAGGACACGCTCGAACGGAGCGACAGACCGTTCAAGTTCGTGTTCACCCACCACCTCACCGGTGGGACCGCGGACTACTCGCGCGCCGGCGCGCGCGGCGCGAAATACTGCGAATGGGGCGGCTACGACACGGATGGCGTCACCAACTCGTTTGCCAGCCAGCGGCCCGGCTGGGAGATGCCGATCCACCAGCTGTTGGTGCAAAACGGCGTGACCGCGCTCTTTCACGGGCATGACCACGTCTACGCGACCGAAATGCTCGACGGCGTCGTGTACCAATGCGTCCCCCACGCCGCGAACGACGACTACGGCACAGGCTTCGCGAGCAACCAGACCGACTACGCGGGGGCGCTCGCGCTGATCGCGAACTCGGGGTACGTGCGGGTGACCGTCGGGCCGGGCGAGGCGCGCTTCGACTACGTCCGATCCTATTTGCCCGGCGACGGCACGAACGGAACGGTGGCGCACACGTACACCGTCACCTCGTGCGCGGGCCGCGACTCCGACGGTGACGGCACGAACGACTGCACCGACGGCTGCCCCACGGATCCGCAGAAGGTCGCGCCCGGTACCTGCGGCTGTGGCGCTTCGGACGCGGACGGCGACGGCGACGGCACCGCCGACTGCCAGGACGGCTGCCCCACCGATCCGCAAAAAACCGCGCCGGGCGCCTGCGGCTGCGGCGTCGCCGACACCGACGCGAACGCCAACGGCATCGCCGACTGCCTGGAAACCACCTGCACCGGCGCGACGCTCGCTTCGAACGACGCAGACGGAAGCGCACCTGTCGGCACCGCCATCCGCTTCACCGCGGCGGCAAGCTGCGGCGGAGCCACGCCCACCTACCAGTTCCGGCTACTCCGCCCGGGCAGCGCGACCTGGACCACGGTCAGAAACTGGAGCACGGCCGCCACCCACAACTGGGCAACGACCGGGCTCGCCACCGGGAGGTACAGCATCCAGGTGAACGTGCGGCGCCAGGGCGCGACCGTGCCTTACGAAACGCGCGCGTCCGGTTCGTTCACGCTGACCCGCCGGCGCTGAGCGGCAAGAGAAAGGGCCGGTATCGACTTCGGGTGCGGAGTCCCCTTCGCGCTACTGAGCTTCTTCAGGGCCGATGTCGGGGAGCGCGTCGCGGGGGTTCCGGAAGTAATCGAAGGGCGGAGCACCGGTGGAAGTGCCCGCGTCCACGATCACGCCGTCCCAGCGGTTGCCTGAGGAAATGGCACCCGGGAACGCGTTCGGATCGACGCTCGTGTAGCTCGGCGACGGCTGCGACGCCGTTCCCGTGGCGGCGCGCGCGGGAAAGGAACCGACCTCGAAAGCGTTGTGCTCGACGACGCGGGGCCGAGCACCACCGTCGGCGAAAAGCCCGAAGCCGCTGACCCCCGTGGTCGTCACGAGCAGATTGTTGCGAAAGACTCCGAAGGGATCGACTGGGGTCAAGTTCGCTCCCCCGACGAGGATGGCGTGGTTGTAATAGAGGTAGCCGTCGAGTCCGGTCTCGATGCGATTCGAGTGGACGCTGGGTTCGTTGCCTAGCGGCACACCGCGCGCGTAAACGCCGGCAACCGTACCGTCCATCAGCGGGCAAGAAATGTTGGGGCAGGTGCCGTACTCCCGTCCGCTCACGTAGTTGTTCTCCACCCGCGACCAGGAATCGTCGAGAAGGACCCCGATGCCTCCGTTGCCCGTTCCCGCGCGAAGCCAGTTGCGGTCCACCAGAGCACCGGATCGCTCGAGCTTCAGTCCGTAGGCGCGCGCGCGATAGGAGCTCCCGCCGACCACCTCGTTGTCGCTGACGCGACCGCAACCGTCGCGGCACCGGATCCCGGTGTGCTCGTAGTTTGCCGAGTGCGTGGTCCACTCGCGCGCACCGACGAACTCGTTGGACGCGACCGTGCAGCGAGCGTCCAGGCACTCGACGCCGAAGGCCGAACGTGTCGGCGGCCACGAAAGACCCGCGACCTCGCGGTTGCCATCGATCACGGCCTGACAGTCACCCCGAACCGAAACGGCGGCTCCGCACGACCGAATCGTGAAATTGTCGCCGATCCACGGCGACGCTCCAGAGCAGTCCTCGAGCAAGATGCCCGCGGCGGGAGCGTCGGGGTCATCCGTTTCCACGGTCACCGAGCTGTGCCGCACGACCACCCCTGTCGCATCTCCCGAGATCGAGATACCGGCCGCGGCGTCGCCGGACTCCACGCAGACAGCGGTCCGCTCGATGCGAGACCCCGGCGCGTCCTCGAGCAGGATGCCGGCGACCGCGTCGGCTCCCGGCGCAACCCGAATGGAAGGACCATCCGGACAGGAATTTGGGGGGCTGAGCGGGACGACCCGACATCCGTCGATGGGGTGCAGATCCGTGCAGTTGTCCGTCACCCACACGCGCGCTCCGACGGCACGGATCCCGATCGAATCCGAGAGATTCGTCGAGCCCCCTGCCTGGATGGTGCTCCCAAACACCGTGCCTTCGCCGCCATTCACCACGTTCACGCCGTACAGAACCGTCGCGGCAGCCGGCGCGTCCTCGATGGTGAGATGGGAGAGGACCACACCCGTCGCCCCGTCGACCGTGACTCCCGACGTCGTCGCGGCGGAAAAGCGCTCGATGGTGAAGCCATCGAGCACCGCTGCGGTCACGCTTGCCGGGAAGTACACGCCGTGCCCGGTGGCCGGTCGAAGACTGGTCACCGAGGTCGTGCAGCGCGAAAAATCGGAGGCCCGGTAGCCGCCGAGCACGTCGATGCCGTTTCTCATCGTGAGTGGAGTGCCGGACGGCCCGGGAAAGGTGGCGCTCGCGCCACACGCGTCTCCGGCCGCGACGCAGACGCGCGTCGCCACGTTGCGGTTCGCATCGGCGAAGTCGATCGCAGGCTGCACGTTCCGGAACGGCGTCGCGCCGTTCGAAGTGGCCGCGGCCGCGTCGTCCCCGGTCGGCGAAACGCGAATGCAAGTGGCGCAGTCCTCGTCGACCGCACCGTCGCAGTCGTCGTCGACGCCGTTGCAGGCGTCGGTCGACGCCGGCGGCGCCGGCGGGATGCACTCGCCGATCACGCCAGCGCTGCACGCGGCGGCCGTCGTGCTGCAAGCGCCGATTCCGCAACCGAGGGGCGCAAAACCGTCGTCGGGCACGCCGTCGCAGTCGTCGTCCTCCCCGTTGCACGCTTCCGCGCTCGGAATCACCTCTCCGCTGCAGCTGCCGAAGGTGCCGTTCGAGAGGCAACGCCTGATGCCCGCCCGACAGATGCCCACGCCGAGCGTGCCGTGCTCGCCCGTGTAGCAAGGCTCTTCAGCCACCGAGCAACCGCCGCCGCTCCCTCCGACCCCCGCGCCGCCTCCACCTGCCCCGCCGACCCCGGCTCCCCCAGTATTGGATCCACTGCTTCCACCAGTCCCCGCTACCGCCCCACCGGCACCTTCCCCGCCAGCGCCTGCTTCCCCATCAGCTCCACCACTTCCTCCTCCGCCGACGCCCGATCCACCGCCACTTGCCCCACCAGTACCAGCTCCGCCGCTCCCCCCTGTTCCACCCCCAGTTCCGCCACTGTCCCCGGCCCCGCCCCCAGCTTCGCCAGCAATCCCGCCGCGGCCTCCCGAACCTCGCCCCGACGTTCCACCCCAGACCGCGCCTTCGCCGCCATCACCGACGTCCCCCGCCTCACCTCCGCGCCCCGCGGAGGTCGCCCTTCCCGCACCCCCCGTGCGCCCCGCCGCGCCGGCCCCAGGTGCACCCCCGGCACCACCACGACCGCCGTTTCCCTGCTGGGCCGGTTCCGAGCCACAGCCCGCATGGACAAAGCCCGCCACCGCACACCCAAGGACGATCCGCCTCACCACGTTGAGCCGCCTTGGCACCTTTGATGTCTCCCCTGGGGAAGATTATCAAAAAATCGCCAAGAAAATTCTGTCACCCCCCGAGCGGCGACGACTCAGCGTTCCTCCGGCGCTTCCTTGGGGCGCCGAGGCGCCACGGACCGCCGTGCCGGATCCGCTCAGCGCAACGCGGTCGGCTGCGACTTTTCCCACTCGGGCGTCGAGCCGCGCGGCAACGCGAGGCCGAGGCGGACCGCGATCACGATCGCGTCGGTGAGCTTCTTCATCGCCTTGTCGCAAGCAGGGGTCGGATCGCTCGGCGTGGATTCCCGGCATTGTTTGCGCTCGTTCACCTGCGCGCGCTCGACGGCAACGTTCGCCTTCAGGCCCTCTTGAATGGGGTCGTCGAGGTACTTCCACACGATGCGGGGCGAGAGCATTTCGCCGGGGATGTAGGTCACGAACATTTCCTCGCGCACCGTCGCGCAGGTCCCATCCCACCGCAACACGTCCAGGTCCGTCGGTCCCGAGATTTGCGCCGCCGAGCTCTTACCGGGCCCGCGTTTCCGGAGCACGATGACTTCCTCGCCGAACTGCATGTCCCTACTTCGCGTGCCGCCGTACATGTTGACCGGCTCGACGGAAACGGCCTTCACGTAGAGCTTCTGCCAGGGCGCACCCTTGGCGAACATCGTGAACGGAAGATCGGGGAACCTCCCGCGACAGACGCGCTCGGCAAAGGCCTCATCCGGGTAGCAGCCGTCTTCGCCGCTGCACGTCGTCGGTACGTCCCGTGTCAGATTCGGCGCGGCAGCGACGGGCGCCGCCTCGGGCGTGCTCGCAGCGGCCTTTTCGGGGGCAGCCGCGGGAGCGCGAGGAGGCGCGGCTTCTCGGGCCGCGATCGGTTGCTCGGCAACGGGAGCTTGCCCACCGCATGCCGTCAGGCACGCACCGAAGACGAGAGTGAGGCGAAAGTAGTCCATGCTTCAAATAGACACCTCGAACATCACGCCTGTCAACGACCGCACCGCGCATTTGTCCTACACGGACCGCACGCGAATCACGCTCGAAACCGCCCAGGAATGGGGGCGGTTTCACTCACAGTTTCATTCGCAACTGATCACGCCAATTGGCGCACATTCGCGCACAGTCGACTCCGATCCATAGCGACGCGAGATCGCTCGCATTCCTTTCATATGTTTCGGCGCGCGACGCGCCCTTCGCGTCAAGGTGGAATGACGTTGAAAGAGTGTGGACCAGCTTCGCCCGATCGCTGCTGGATCGCGTAGCCGAGCAGCGCGGCAACGGCGCCGAAGAGCACGAAGAACAGCACCTTGGCACCCGCCCTGCGCGCAAGGGAGCGCGGGCGCGGCGGTGGTGGCAACGACGGCGGAAGGCTGGCGGGGGCCGTGGACGGCGCTTTGCTCCAGAACAGCTGCTCGTCCGCGCCAAAACCGGGGCGAGACGACGGCGGAGACGACACCGTGACGACTTCGACGACCGGCTCCGATCCTGCGACCGACTCCGGTGCCGCGAAGATGGGCTCTGGCAGCGCGACCAGCGGCCCCAGTGCCGCGACGACCGGGTCCGGCGGCGGGGCCACGGGCAGCGCGGCGGCCGGCTCAGGCGGCGCCGCGGCCGGTTCCGCCAGCGTGGACGTCGCAGGCGGCGAGCTCGGGGCGGGCGGCGGGATTGCGGGAGCGGCCGCGGGCGGGACCACCTTGTTCATGACCAGCGACGAGAGCCCGATCTTGCGAGCACCGGAGGTGCCAGTCGTCGCGGTCTTGTGAGTGGGTGCGGACACCTTCCCGCCGAGCGACAGGAGCTCGGGGGACGCGGGCACGATCGGTGTCGGCAGCGACGTGACCGAGGGCGGCTCCGTCGGGAAATCCGATGCCCCATTCTGAACGCCAGGTGTAGGTCGATGAAGGTGGGCAGTCGCTTTCAAGTCTATTTCCCTCGGTGAGCGCAAGACGCGCCCCTGTTCGTGGGACGAGCGAGACCCGGTTATCAATCAAAGAAAGCTCAGCGGAGGGGCGTGATTGACGCTCCAGAAGCGCGCCGTGAAGCGGTGGTTCTGGTGCGTTGCACGTCAGGGTCAGCGCTGCACAAGACGGCGCGCGATCTTGCACAACACGAACCGTGCGGAGCGCAGGCTACCTCCGCGCACATCTGGAAATTCCCCGGGGATTTTCGCGCCCTCGAGCGGTGATGAAGCGGCACGCGGCGTGCACCACGCATGGAGCCCGCCCTTCACCCCGCCCACACAACGAGGTCCCCACCGATGGTTTCGAATTCACTCACCCCGTCCCGTAAGAGGCTCTGGCGTCCCGTCATCTGTACCGGTGCAGCACTGTCGGCGCTGGTCATGGCGGCTGCGTGTTCGAGCGGCCCGCCTTCCTCGGACGAGGACGTCGGCAGCACGGGTGAGGTCGGCGAGGCGATCCAGACCGCCTCGACGGTGATGGTGAATCAGCTCGGCTATGCGCGGGGCGCGCAGAAGGTCGGCGTCGTCATCAACGCGAGCTCGACGGCGGGCACGATCGAGGTCCTGAACTCCTCGAACTCGGTGGTCTGGACCGGCGGATCCACCACCGTGAAGGCCGCGGACGCGAACTCGGGCGACAAGGTGCACCACGCGGACTTCAGTGGGTTTTCGACGGCGGGCACGGGCTACAAGTTGCGCGTCACCATCGGCGGCACGGCGTACACGAGCGAGCCCTTCGACGTCAGCGACACCGTGTACAACCCGGCGAGCGGCCTGTCGCTCGCCAAGGGCGCGATGAAGTACTTCTACTGGAAGCGTGACGGCGCCTACACGGTGGCGGCCGACACCACCTACAACATCAACGGCCACGGGCAGAGCCACATGGGCGACAGCTCGCGGACGGCTCACGTCGACACGACGGGCGGCGGCTCGAGCCCCTGGACATCGGTCACCTTCGACACCCAGGGCGGCCACCTCGACGCCGGCGATTTCAGCAAATACGTCGAGAGCGACACCGCAAAGGCCTTCTACCTCGCGAACATGTTCGAGCGCACCAAGGGCGTCGCGGACCCGAGCGGCGTCGCGATCGACACGCTGGACCTCGGCTTCACCGACGGCGGGCTGCCGGACGTGCTCGCCGAGATCGCGTGGGGCGTGCGCGCGGTGCGCGGCATGCTGCCCTCACCGACGGTGCACAAGACGGGCGCCGATCTCGCCGCCGACTGCGCGCAGAACCCGGATGGCGTGACGCCCTCGAACAGCGTCGTGCCCTGCAAGTGGCTCGCGGGCAACAAGCTCGCCGGCGACGCCTGGGCGCAGTGGGTCAACATCGACGCGGACACGGCGAACGATCGCTACGTCTGCGGCCCCAGCACCTCCGCCACGTACAGCGTGGCGCGAAACCTCGCTCACATTTCCCGCCTGGTCAAACCCTACGGCACGGCCGCCACCATCATCGGTCTCGACGGTCAGTCGAACCTCACTGCCGCGGCGTACGCCGACAAGCTCTGGGATACGGCCAAGGAAGCCTTCGGTCGCGCCGCCGGCCGCTACCCTGGCGACGCCAACTACACCGGCAAGGGTGCAACCATCCGGGAAAGCGATCTGAAGCCCAAGCAGGGCAAGGGCTTCAACGACGGCAGCGGTTTCTACGGCGACAGCGACAGCTGGGACGACCGCCACGCGGCCGAAGTCGAGCTCTACCTGACGGCCTGTCAGCGGGGCGACGCCACCGCCGCCACCCTCTACAAGGGTCTGGTCACGGCCCACAGCATGTACAAGCAGATGGGCCCCTGCGACTGGGGTAGCGAGGTGCCGCTCGGTGACCCGCTCGGCGAAGAGCGCGGCTGCGCGACGCTGTCGCTGCTCACCTCGGCCGAAACGCTGTGCACCGGCGGCAACGCGCTGCCGGCCGCCGACATCACGGCGATGAAGAACAACCTCTACGCGTACGCGGACAACATCGTCGCCAACATGAACGGGCAGAACTACCCGTTCTACGTGGCCGACGGCGGTCAGGTCCCGTGGGGCTCGAACGCCGCGCAGCTCTCGAGCGTCGTCATCCTGACGATGGCGTACGAAAAGGGCGGCAACAAGAACTACCTGAAATCCGCGAACCGCCTGATGGACTACATCCTCGGCGTCAACCCGATGAAGATGTCGTACGTCATCGGCTTCGGCGACGCCGCCGAGACCGTGACCCACGACCGCGCGATGAAGGCGACGGGCAAGTACGTGAAGGGCACCGTCGTCGGTGGCCCCCACAACCTGGACAATAACTTCGGCGCGCTCGCGACCTACTGGGGCGGCGGTCCGGGCATCGACGACACCGACACGCCCGACTCGGGCCCGGTGCTCAAGCACATGGCCGTCGTTTCCGACCCGGCGAACAGCTGGGAATCCCAGGAAAACGCCGTGAACTGGAACGCGGCCCTGGCGAACGCCGTCTGGGGCCTCGCCATCCACAACGACGAACTCGGCTGCAGCACGAGCGCGGAGTGCGATGACGGCAACCTGTGCACGACCGACAGCTGCTCCGCCGGCACCTGCACCAACACCATGACCACCGCGTGCAACGACGGCCGCGCGTGCACGGTCGACAGCTGCGTCCCGAGCACGGGCGCTTGCGTCAACGACACCACCGCCTGCTGCGCGACGGACGGCGGCTGCAGCGACGGCACGGCCTGCTCGGAGGACGTGTGCGGCGCGAACGAGATGTGCTCGAACCCCTGGCGCTCGACCTGCACGACGACCAGCACCACCACGGCGCTGACGCGTGCCGCCGCGGCTTCGTCCAGCGACGAGACCGCGTCCAGCACCGCCGACAAGGCGATCGACGCCGACACGGCGAGCACCCGCTGGGCGAGCTCGTTCGCCGACGATCAGTGGCTTCGCATCGATATGGGCCAGAAGCGCTTCGTCAATCGCGTGAAGCTCATCTGGGAAGCGGCCGCGAGCCGTGAGTACTACATCGAGGTCGCCGACGCGGCGAACGGCCCGTGGACCAGGATCTACACCACGACGGCGGGCGACGGCGGCACCGACGACCTCACGTCGGCGAACGGCCTCACGCCGAGCTCGGGTCGCTACGTCCGCATGTACGGCAAGACCCGGACCACCGGCTACGGTCACTCGCTCTACGACATGGCGGTGTACGGCCATGCCGGCACCACCACGGCTAGCTGCGGTGACAACTCCTGCGACGGCACCGAGAGCTCGACCTGCACCGCCGACTGCGGCGCCGGCGCTCCGCCGACCTGCGGCGACGCGGCGTGCAACGGCACCGAGACCTGCAGCACCTGCGCGGGTGACTGCGGCGCCTGCGCCGAAACCTGCGGCAACGCAACGTGCGCCGGCAGCGAAACGTGCAGCACCTGCGCGGCCGATTGCGGCACCTGCGCTCCCTCGTGCGGCGACGGCTCGTGCAACGGCGGCGAAACCTGCAGCTCGTGTCAGAGCGACTGCGGCGCTTGCCCGCCGGTGTGCGGCGACGACACCTGCAGCGGCGGCGAGACGTGCTCGAGCTGTGCGGCCGATTGCGGCAGCTGCCCGACCAACACCGCCGTCTACATGGAGGCAGAGGCAGGCACGCTGTCCGGAGGCTTCACCAGCGCGTCGGACGCGAATGCGTTCGGCGGCAGCTACATCATGCCCCCGGCTGGCGCGAGCGCGGCCGCTCCGGGCGCGGGTCGTGCCGTGTTCTCGGCGACGGTCGCGGCCGGCACCTACACCCTGTGGGCGCGCGTGATCGGTCCGACCGCGGACGACGACTCGATGTGGGTGAAGGTCACGAACAGCGGCGGTACCGTCCAGGGCACGCCCCAGACCGGCGCCGTGTCGAGCTTCATCAAGTCGAACGACCACACCGCAACGTCCTGGACCTGGAAGAAGATCCACAACAGCGACGGCGGCGGCGCCACCACGGGCGTGATGTCCTACGCGCTCGCGGCGGGCACCTACACGATCGAGATCGCCAACCGCGAGGACGGCCTCAAGATCGACCGCCTCTACCTGACCAAGAACGGCGACACGCCGACGAACACGCTCTGCACCTGTGCCGACGACGGCAACCCCTGCACCGTGGACGCCTGCGACGCGAGCCAGGTCTGCCAGCACACCGCCGGCAACGCCGGTGGCGTGTGCCGTGCCTCGGCGGGCGGCTGCGACGTGGCCGAGACCTGCACCGGTAGCTCGACCGCCTGCCCGGCGGACGGGTTCGCAAACTCCGGCACGGTCTGCCGTGCGGCGAGCTCGGCGGGCTGCGACGTGGCGGAGACCTGCACCGGCGGCTCGGCGGCGTGCCCGACGGACGCCTTCATGGCTGCCGGCACGACCTGCCGCGCTGCTGCGGGCGCCTGCGACGTGGCCGAGAGCTGCCCCGGAGGTTCGGCGAGCTGCCCGACCAACGGCTACGTGGCGAACGGCACGACGTGCAACGACTCGAGCGCCTGCACCACCTCAGACGTGTGCACGAACGGTAGCTGCGGCGGCACGGCCCTCAGCTGCAACGACGGCGTCTCCTGCACGTCGGACAGCTGTAACCCGGCAACCGGCTGCGTGTACTCGAACCTGTCGAGCGGCACGACCTGCGACGACGGCAATGCCAGCACCTGCAGCGACGTTTGCAACGGCAGCGGCGTTTGCGGCGGCACCACCTGTGCGAGCTGCACGCCGAGCACGGCGGGCTGCGAGTACCAGATGGCCGGCAACGTCGTGGCGGTCGAAGCCGAGCACTTCTTCGCGACGAGCACGAGCGGCGTCACCACCGGCGACAGCTGGACGGTGCAGTCGGCCGGCGCGGCGTCGGGCGGACAGTGCATGATGATCGGCCCCGACAACACCAACACCCACTACTGGAACTCGGCGACCACGGTGCCGAGCCAGACGCCCAAGGTCGACTACAAGGTCAACATCACGACCGCCGGTACCTACTACCTGCACGTGAAGGGTGACGCCCCCGATGGCAACGGCGACTCGTACTTCGGCGCCATCGACGGCAGCATCAAGTCGGCTCTCTACACCGGCTCCGCCTTCTCGATCACGCCGAACACCTGGGGCTGGAGCACGATCTCGCTCGGCAGCGTCACCGCCGGCATCCACACGATCACCATCATGGGTCGCGAGGATGGTCTCAAGATCGACAAGCTGCAGATCACCAACAGCGCGACGGCCCCGACCGGCATGGGCGCCGCCGAGAGCGCGCTCAACTAGCGCGCCACTCCGGGAAAACCCCTGGAGCCCGACGGGGCGAGACGAAAGTCTCGCCCCGTCGTCGTTTTGTGGTGCGTTCGTGGCGAGCGGTCGGATCGTCGAGCAGCCGCAGCGATCTCGCAGGAAGAACGGTCAAGCATGATCGAGGCCGACGTCGGCGCCTGACCAGAAAACTAAGACGCCCGCGACCCTCCAGCCGCCACGCGACTGATGTGACATTCTTCGTCCGACGGGCGGTTGAAGCGCCGTGCAACCCGAGCGACTGTAGGCTCGGATGGATTCGCTGCTCTCACGCGCCTTCGGCCCGCACACTAACCGCGGCGTCTACGCGCTACCTCTCGGATCAGGCATGCTCCCTCACTAGGGCGGTTGCGCGTCGTCGAGCTGCTCTAGCTTCTCCTTCGCCGTCGTCGGATCTTCGAGCGCCATCGCAAACTGAGCGAGTTCCGCAAGGATTTCGCTGGTCTGCGCCCAGTTCAGCGAGAGCTCGACGCTTGCAAGACCTGCATTGGTCATCCAAACCGCGAGGTTTCCTGACTCGGGCATCTGTTCGCCTGCTGCGATCGCGGAGTCAACGTGCTTGGATCGATTGTAGAGATGGTTCAGCGCGGCTTCCTTGGAGCCGTCCCCTTGCTTGTAGAGGTTCTTCTCCTCAAAAAGGTACATCAGCAATCGATAGCCCATCCACGATTGAGCAAGGAAACTCTCCCAGTGATTGAGCGCTCGCATGTATTCGGAGAGCGACTGTCGCGACCCTCCGAGAAATTTCAATGTCGCTTCTCGCGCGAGCTCGTGGTGCGCAAACGCCGCTTCCGCCCGTCGGAGGTAGTTGAACACGCATTGCCGCGTAGCTTGTTTCCCGTAGGCGCCGCTCAGTGCACTGTTGAGAAAGTGATTCGCGAGCCAGAACCGCGACTCCTTGCAATGCTTGGACATGTCCGGGATGTCGGCGCTCGTGAACTCTGAGACCTTGGGAGCGAGATGCTCGTCAACGATTCGCTTTGCAAAGCTGGCCATTGCTCGGGCCGTGTAGCGCGAGCGACACGCCTTCGCAAACGCGGCGCCGAACACCCAGTCGCGCACGTCGCGCGCAAGCTGTCAGTGCGCATGATGCACTCGGCGTTGCGCGCGTTCGATCGGGTGTTGGCGTCGCTCGAGTAACCCCAGGCTCGCCGCCGTGCCCGCGAGAAGGTTAGGAGGGGAGCGTTGCCAAATGGGCGGCTGTCTCGCGTTCCGCATGATCAAGAAAGTCCCGCGTGTTTTGTAGCTTCGCGAGCACCTCGAGCGTGGGAGCCCTGCCCCTTAGCCGCCGCTCGTCTGTAAAAGCACCAAGCATCGCGTCGGCGATCTTGCGCCGATGATCGGCATTGGAGCAAGCCGCAAGTGGATTGACCGTTGGTACAAGCAAGCGACGGCCCCCGTGCATCGGCACCCGATAGTCGAGCAACTCTGGCTCGAGTCCGTCGTTTTTGGGCGGCAATCGAAACCGACTCGCACTTGGGAGGAGCCACACGAATGCGCCGTCGGCATGGTTCATTGCTTCCGCGGCTTCGTCGATTGCTCCGCCGATCAATTGGTCGCTTCCGCTGTACATGGGTCCAACGGCCACGCATCCTCGAAAGAGAAGCATCGGCGACTTATGAGGCGCGTTTTGCAAGACCATGCGCGCCATCCCTTGGACATCGTGGGCCAGCACGCCGGCTACTTGACGGTGGTACACATCTAGATTTTCCGACCAAGGGAACGGGCAGAGCGACGCGATGATCAGGGTGTCGGACACAGCTAGGAAGCGGATCTCCGGCGGGCGACTTTTTGACAGCCCTTGAAAGCTCGTCAGCATGCGTCGTTGGTCGTCGAGAGCTCCGGCGACTTCCGCGGGGTCGTAGGTGTTCCAGATTCCCTTGAACCCAAGTGCGTCCAACACCGCAACGGCCGCGATTCGCATTTCGGTTCTGTCCGCCATCAAAGCGAAGTGCCCGCACGCCCCGCGGGCGTCAACTCGAACGGGCCCGCCCCTGCGCAGCATGATACGACCGGACCCGAACCCGTTCCATCATCCGGCCCTCCGCTCCAACGAGCGATGACCGCGGCGCTCAGAAAACCAGGAACTCGCCTTCAGCGGCCATCAACGGCCGGAGCGAGCCGAGCGTAAACTCTGGGTCGACTTCGACCTCGAGCCAAACCAAAAGGCGCCCGGTCGGCGTGTCGAACACGGCGGGCGCCACCTCGCTCCGCGGCAACGGCGAAAGCTTCACGCCGGTCAGCACGACCGGCGTGCTGAGCGCGATCGTCACGCCGTGCTGCATCAACTTGGACTTCAGGCGCCCGACGAGCTGGTTGGCGAGCTCGCCCACCCAGTCACGGGGCCTGGCATCCGCCGGCGCCGTCGAGAGAATGGTCTCACGCGGGGCGGCGAGCAGGCACGTGCCCCTCACACGCTCGCCGACGAAGCCCATGACGCCCGAAAACATCAACTCGTCGCTTTCGGCCCACGCTTCCCCCGTTGGCGAGAGCTTGACGCCGTACGCTTCGAGGAGCTCGGTGGCGGCGAGCGCCGCCATGGCCTGAATGCGCTGCGTCGCGTCCGATCGCTCGACGAACCGTGTTGTCATCTCTTCGTCTTGGGCCCCGGGGTGGTTGCTCGATTTCGCCAGAGGGTCCGTCACCGCGCGACCTTCTGGGCCGCCATCAGCAGGATTTCGGGCTTCACCGGCTTGATCAGCCAACCCTTGGCGCCGGCTTTCTTGGCGCGTTCGATCAAGGAATCTTGCGCCTCGGTCGTGAGCAGCAACACCGGAATCGGCGAGGTCGTGGCGTCGCTCTTGAGCCGATCGAGCATGTCGAGCCCGTTCATCACGGGCATGTTCACGTCCAGGACGATGAGCGACAGGTCCGCGTTCTTCGCGGCCAGCGTCAGGCCTTCGGCGCCGTCACGAGCCTCGATCACCGAGAAGCCGGCCTGACCGAGATTTCGACCCACCTCCAGGCGGATGGTCTCGGAGTCATCGACGACAAGAACTTTCTTCACGGGGTCCTCGCTGCCGCTGGGGGCATTACGACATACGGTTCGTTCTGGATGACTTTGAAGGCCCAGAAACCCGGAAACCAGCCCATTCTTTAGACCCCTCCCCCACGGCGGATGCAAGGGCTCGGGCAGGCCGACCTGTGGATGGCTGAGGGGCCGAAAAATGCGTCTTCAGGCTGAAAAAAACGCTATTTTGCTCCCACTTATGTGCTGGAAGAGCCCTAACCCGAGGGCGTTTCCGAGCCGTAACCATGGTTGGAGTCTCACGCCGATCACAGGCGAGCGCATTGGGCTTGACGCCGTCCGACGACCCCCACCAGACCCACGAACAGGAGCCGAAGTCCGGCCCTGCGAGCTCACCCGGGACGACGCGTTCCACCCTGGACATCCTGATCCAGATTTGCACCGTCGAGCTGTTCCAGTCGCTCGGCGTCGCCGCAGCCCCGCTCGCCGTGAACCGCCGCGGCGGTGACCCGCAAAACCCGAACGACCTGGTCGGCGTCGTGACGTTCTCGGGCAACGGCGCCGGCGGGAGGATCACGCTCAGCATTGCGGACCCAGTGTACGGCCAGTTCCCGACCCCCATCGTCGGCAGTCACGCCATGCGCGACGCAATTCGAGAGCTCACGAATCAGCTCGTCGGGCGCATCAAGAACCGGCTGATGCAGTTCCAGGTCATGCTCAGGATCGGCTTGCCCTCGGCGATGAGCACCCAGGCCATGGTGCAGCAGCGTCCGTCGAGCACCGCAGTCGTGAGTTACGTCTTTCGCACGTTGCGCGGTGAACTCAGGGTAACCTTCGAGGGATCTCTCGGCGACGCCACGCTCAATTACTCGAACGCAGTGCGCGTTCCCAAGGAAGGCGAATTCATCCCGCTCTGAGCGGGGGCGGCTGATACCGGTCGACATCTGCACCCTGCCCCTTGCCTGAGACCCGCAAACACCGTCAGTCGACGATGCGACCGCCGGTCACTCTGAACGACTCGCTCTCACCGGAACGCCGCGAGCCGCACTCGTCGAGCAGGATCGGCCCGGTCAAGCCCGAATAGTTCACGTCGGCGCCCTCGCGGATGCGGCGGAGTCCGGTCTCGAGCTGGTTCCACCCGCGCGACTCACCCTGGGTGGACGCGGCGTCGATCATGGCGGACTCGAGGTCCGCGAAGTCGGGCAGCTGACCCGGCTCCGACTCGGCCTTCTCGATCGCGAACGCCGCCAGGGCGACGGCGTCGTAATAGAAATAGGCGCCTTCGAGGGGCTGGTCACCGAGCCAGCGCCCCGCAAAAGCCTGGGGAAAGCCGTCGTCGGAACGGTGGAAGATCTGCGGAGCAACCCCGACCGCTCCCTCGAGCGCCGCCGGTGCGACGTTCTGCACCAAGAGATCGGTCTTGAGCAGCGGCGAAAGGAACCAGCGCAGGGAGCGCCCGCCGAGTGCGTCCGTCTCGTTGACGAACAGCGCCGCGGCGCGCGGCGAGGTGGCGAGGACGAGGGCTTCGACGCCGCTAGCGAGCGCGTCCTCCACCTCTGCCGTATAGCTCTGGGCATCGGGATCGAGCTCGAGCGTCAGCTGAACTCGACCACCCGCCGCGAGACGGCGGGCGACGGCCTCGCTCAGGGCCTCGTTGTAAGCACCGGCCGCGTACACGATGCCCACGCTGTCGACGCCCGAGGTGATCACCTCGCGCGCCAGCGCTTCGCCGAGGCTCTTGGCCGAGGGCGCCAGGCGATACCAGGGGGTTGGGCACTCCCCGTTGGGCTCGGTGCTGGCGCCGATCATCGGTGACAGAAACAGCACGTCGTGAGCGTCGAAATACGGCCCGATCTCGGCCGCGATTTCCGGGCTTTCCGGGCCGAACACCACCGCGGCGCCTTCCGCCACGAGTTCCACGGCCGAGGGGCGACTCCGTGTCACGTCGGAGTGGGTGTCCCGCGCCACGAGCTCGACCGGGCGCCCCTTCAGCCCGCCGCCCTCGTTGATGCGATCGACAGCGTAGATAGCCGCACGCTCGAGGTTCGCGGCGGTCGCCGAAGTGTTGCCGGTGAACGGCAAGATGAGCCCGAACTTGATGGCGTTGTCGGAGCCTTCATCCGCGGAGGAGCACCCCGCGAGCGCCGCGACGAACGACAGCATAACTCCCATTCGCTTCGTTCTCGCGCGACTAAGCATTTTAGTAGACATGTTCGACCTCGAGGAAGATGCGAGCGGGCTCGATCGGGTATTCGAACCCGGAGAAGCCGGGGTCGGGCCCGCGAGCGACGAGCAGGTTTTTCGCTCGCAAGGCCACGCGCGTCTCGTGACCGGGGATAAGATAGAGCTCGCGGGTGGAGAGCGACACGTTCAGGAGCAAGTACGGCGGGAGGTTGAATTCGGCGCCGTTCTCCACGATGCTGGTGTCTGCGGCCCGGCGCGGGCCAACCCACATGCCTTCGGCGCCGAGCTCGAGCGGCAAGTCCGGTGGCGACGGCACGGCGAAAGCGGCGCCGCCCCGCGCGATCATCGCAGGGTAGACCACGTTCTCGTCGCCAACCAACGTCGCCGCGTAGCCCTCCTGCCCGAGGTCGCGCGTCGAGCGGACGAGGTCGAAGGAGCCATAGGCGTTCACGTCGTCGTAGTAGCGAAGGTCGGCGCGCGTCTCCCAAGCGAGGCTTTGCTGGCTCGCGACGTTGCGCGCCGTCTGGTTGATGCCTTGGGGCGTGAACTCGGCTTTGTTTCTCAGCCAGCTGTTCGAGATGCTCGAGGTCACCCCGAACACCGTGAGCGGGTTGTAGGACATCTGGTACTCGATGGTCCGGATGCGCTGTGGAGCAAGCGACGGGTTGCCGACGACGTCGCCCGGGCGGAGCGGCTCCGCGTAGAGCAGGTAAGGAGAGGGCGCCTTGAACGCTTCGCCGTAGAGGAGCTTCGACACCAGGGTTCGCGTCCATCGCGAGGTGGTGCCAACGCGACCGGAAAGCTCGGAGCCGTATTCGCTGTGAGCGTCGTAGCGAAGCCCGCCGGTGAGCTTCAGGTACTGGTCGATGACCTTCAGGTTGGCCGAACCGTAGGCGCCAAAGTTGAATAGATCCGCCGTCTTACCGACGGTCGCACCGCCGAAGCTTTCCCCCGTGACGCGGTTCACGCGCTCCGGCGGGTCGAGCTTTTCGTGATCGTAGAGCACTTCCACGCCACCGATCAGATTGAACGAGGTCGAGGGGATGAACCGCGCCTCGAGCATCGAATCGATGCCGCGATAGGACTGCTGCCGCTCGACGTAAAAGAGGTTCGAGCCCACCTCCACGCGATCGGCGGGAAGGACGCCGCCCTGGCTGAACGTGCTCTGCACCGCGAATGCGAGCGAGTCCGTCGCCTGGTACAGCGCGTCGAGGTTCACGCGAAGCTGATGGAGGGCGACCGTCGTGCCGTACTCGCGACCCTGCGGGTCCGTGTAGTTCGTGAGCTGCGCCCAGTGCGCAAAGTCTCCACCTCGCTCGAGCCCGGAGGCGTACGCGCTGAGCTCCACACGGCCGCCGTCCGCGTAGTATCCGAGCTTGGATTGAAGCACACCCGAGTTGCGAACCAGGTTGTTGGTGACGCGGCGCCCGCCCACGTACCCGGGCAGCGTCGGGGCGGGTGACTCGGCGGGCAAGGCAAGGCCCGTGCGGTCGTCGTGTTCTCCTGCGAACCCGAGCATGAGGTGCAGCGGGCCGACCTTGCCGCCACCGGCCACGTCGATGCTCCCCGCTGGGTTCGTCTCCGTCAGGCCGACGGCGGCGCGAGCCCGGATCGGGCGCATGGCATTCGGGGAAGACGTGATGATGTTGACGACGCCGAGGAACGCGTCCGCACCGTACAGCGCGGAGGCGGGACCGCGAATGATCTCGACCTGCTCGACGGACGAAAGCGGCACCAGCTCGACGCCGAGCCAGTTGCCCGAGGTCGTTCGGTAGGCGACGGAGCGCCCGTCGATCATCACCTTCACGACACCGCTCTCCGCGCCGAGGCCGCCCGTCATCCCTCGAACGCCGGCATTCGGGAGGATATGATCGTCGATCAGGTAAAAGCCCACCGTGTGGTTGAGCATTTCACCCACCGACTGGTAGCCCCACCGCCGGATGTCGTCCTTGGTGATCACCGTGATCACCGCCGGCGCCTCCTCGATCGTTTCCGCGGTCTTGGTCGCGGTGGACACCTCCACGTTCAAGAGGCGCACGAGGTCGAGGTCCGCGACGTCGGCATCACCGGCCTCTTCTGCTCGCACCGTCGTCGAAACGAGTGTGAGCGCGAGAAGCGCAGGTCGGGCGAACGTTCGGTGGTTCATGAAACGTAAAGTACGCTGGAGGGCCCGACTTTTCGCCGGGCCCTCCGAGCTCAACGCTACGGTGAGCGCCGACTTTCGATCATTGTGGCGGGTGATCCACGAACACCTGCATCAGCGCGTCCTTGTCGCGCGCCGTGGCGTACTCGCCGAACGCAGGGTCGTACTCGGCCGGGTTTCGCACCACCGAGCGGACCGCCGCGTCCTGCAGATCGATGAGGACTTCGCGTCCCATCTCGTCGAGCCGCTGGCCGGGCACGTCCAGGCGCATCGGGCTCGAGCCCTTGATCGTGTTGAAGCCCACCTGGCCGTCGACCGAGGCCACCGTCTTCAAGAAGTCGCGCGCCGCATCGGGCTCGGGGCCGCCTGCCGGCATCGCGAACACGTCCACACCGTACCAGAACATGTCGGCCGCACCCGGTGCGCCCACCACGCCGAAGTCGACGTTCGGTTCCCAGCCCTGGGACACGAAGTAGCCCTTGGCCCAGTCGCCGTGGAAGAACATGGCGGCTTCGCCATCGAGCAGGAGATCGGCGGCCTGGGTCCAGCCGAAGTCCATGTCGCCGGCCGTGTCGTTCGCGTAGTCCGTGAGGATGCGATTGAGGTTCTCGATCGCCTCGTCGAGCTTGGCCATGTCCATCGCCTCGCGGCCGTTCCACTGGTCGCCGAACGCCTGGCTACCGAAGGTGCCCTGCGCGACGGCGTTGAACATGATGCGGATGATCCAGCCCTGGTACGAGGTCGCCACCGGGGTGACGCCCTCGGCGTCCAGCGCCGCGCAGACTTCGAAGAACTCCGCGACCGTGGTCGGCGGCTGGAGGTTGTGAGCCTCGAAGATCTGCTTGTTGAAGAAGAGCGAGTTTTCCCGGTGGATGTTGACCGGCATCGAGTAGATGTTGCCGTCCACCGTCACGTCGCCCAGCACTTCGGCCACCACCACGTCCGCCAGTTCCTCGTCCTCGAACAGCTGGTTCAACGGCTCGAGCGCGCCCGGGTTGTCGGCCACGAACTGGCGCATTTCGTGCGCGTTCTGCTGGAACAGATCCGGCGGATCGTTGTTCGCCAGCCGGTCCTTGAGCGCCTGCTTCGCGTCCGCGCCGCCGCGGCCGGCGTCGATCGCCGCGTTGACGATGCTCTCGTGCGGATGAAGATCCTTGTTGAGATCCATCAGCGCCTGGAGAGCTTCAGCTTCGCCGGGGTTCACCCACCACGAGAAGAGCTCGACCTGCGCCTCTTCAGGCGTCTGGCCGGTGGGTTGCTGGTTGGAGCTGCCGTCCGACCCGCAGCCGCCGAGGGCGAGGGCTAGGACGAAAGCCGTTGTCGTGGTGGTTACCTTGAGCATTTAACTGCCTCCTCGAAAGACGTCGTGGGTGGGAAGGGGGATGTTGAACGCGGAGCGCGGGCCAAGCCGTACGACGCAGGACGGCAACAGCGCGCGCCGACTTTAGGGATCGGCTCGCACTTCCGAAGCTCCGCAACGGGTCTCGAGTGCGACATCGTGGGGGAACGCCGCACACCGGGGCGACCTCGTGAAACCTGCTCACGGGGCTGCCCATTCATCGAACTAACGAGTTGGGGGACTCGCACGAAGACAGTGAGTGGCGAGAGCACTCACCGGCTATGAGTCAGCGTTGACGCGATGCGCTCGGGTCGCCGAATTTGGCAAGAAACCAACTGAAGCAACGCCACGAACGACCCGTATGAAGGTCTGGGCTCGCGCGACAGTATGTTAGCGTATCCGATGCTCGCACATTCCAACCTACCTTTCGGCAGATGAGCTCCAAGTCCCACCCGGACCGGCCGCTCTCGGGCGCTCTCCGCGCCGCGGGGCTCGCGCTGGGCGGTGCCATGCTGGCGACCAGCGTTGCTCAGGCAGCCGGCGGGCGGCTTCTCGTGTACCTGCACACTGCCGTCAAGCAGCGAGCCTTCCAGAGCTTGCTTCAGTCGGGGTTGCCCGGCATCACGACCACGACCGTCGGCCGCATCGCCGACTTCGAGCGCGTGCTCTCGCAGGGGCAAGACGCGGTACTCACGTTGCCGGTCGTGCTCGGAGCCGTGAAGCTTTCGCCCGCGCTGCGCGGGCACCGGGGAGGCTCGAGCGACGAGCCCTTTGCACTGGTCGGTACCGGTGGCTCGCCCGATCCCCGCAGGGTCGCCGCCGTCGGCGCGCTCGATCTGCTCGGCCGCGACGGGACGAACTCGTTCGTGCACCGCATCGTCGGCGCACAGCCCCGCGTCGAGCGCGTCACCAAGGTGGAAGATCTCCTTCCCCTGCTGCAGATGCAACGAGTCGACGCGGTGCTCCTGCCCGCGCGGCTCGTTAGTGAGCTCCGGGCGACGAGCCGCCTGCCGCTGGTCGAGCGCACGCTGGACCAGCGCGTCGGGCTGCCCGCCGCCGCGACTGTCGGACCCGGGGGCGCCGCCGTCCTTTCGGCCATCGGCCGACTCCCGCGGGACGCTTCGAAGCTTCTAGGAGTGGATGAATGGCGCTGACCCGTCGTGATTTCATGTTGGGGTCGCTCAGCGTGGGCTCTCTCATCGCCTGCCAGTCGGCGGGCGTCGGGCGAGCCGGCGGGAGCGGCTACACCGAGCTCGGCCGGACACGGCCGAGCCAGGCGAGCGGAAAATCGATCTTGGTGTGCATGCCCGAGACCGATCAGACCAAGGAGGTCTGGACCGGCCTTTCCGACGAGCTCGGGAAAAAGTTCGAGCTCGTCGCGCTGAAGGTGGACGGAAGTGACCCGAGCGCGAACATCGCTCGCGGCATCGAGAAAACGCGACCTGCCGGCCTGGTCCTGATGAACAACCCGACCGTCACCGCCTACCGCCGCTACCAGCGCGGGACCCAGGACGCACGCTTCCCGCCGGCCGTGATCGTGATGAGCTCGTTCCTCGAGGGGCTCCGCGATCGCCCGGTGGCCGCGACCGGGATCAGCTACGAGGTTCCGCTCATCACCGTCGTCACCAACCTGCGCAAGCTGATCGCGGGCAAGATCGAACGGGTAGGCGTCATCCAGCGCGAGCCGCTGTCGGGCTTCGTGAACCGCCAGGCAACACTCGCTCAGCTCGAGCAAACCTGGGTCGTGCGCGAATCGGTGGGGCGGGAGCCGAACAGCTCCGAGATCAAGCGGGCACTCAGGAAACTCAAGGAGAGCGTCGACGCGATCTGGGTCCTGAACGACGATCGCCTGCTTACGCCCGGGTTGATCATGGAGGGTTGGCTTCCGGGCATCAACGAGCGACCATGGGTGCCTACAATCGTCGGCGCGGCTTCGCTCGTGTCGCCGGGCCACTCCTTCGGAACCTTCGCGGTACTCCCGGATCACACCGCCCTCGGTGTGCAGGCAGCCAACCTGATGTTCGACATCGCGGACAACGACTGGACCGTCTCGACCGTTGAGCCCCCGCAGCTACCCGTTTCCACCACCACCACCGTCGACCTGCCGCAGGTGCTCGAGCGCTTTGCCCTCCGTGACGGCGCGCTGACCCAGGTCGATCGCATCCTCGATCAATGAGCGTGGCCGTGCCCGTCCCCTCGCCCAAGACCAAGAGCCTGCGCGACAAGTTCGTGCGTATCCTCTTGTTCGTCTCGGTGCTGATCGGCATCTCCACGCTCGGCAGCGTCGTGTTCCTCAACGTGCAAGCGTCGCGCGCCGAGCTGGCGCAGGTCGAGCAGCACATTCAAGACGGCTTGAGCAGCAAGGGACACGTGCTCACGCGCAACCACGCGCTCGCGTTGCGCGGGCTCACGCTCGACAATGCGTTCTTGGACATGCAGCGCCTGATCGAGCAGGCGGTCGCCGAGGAACAGGACCTCGTTTACGGGATTTTCATCAACTCGGAGCGAGAGGCACTCGCAGCTTCCAAGCGCGGCGACAAAGTGGGCGGCGAGCCCCCGGACAAGAAGGCCTGGCAGGGCCTCGGGCTCCGAGAAGACGAGCTCCTGGTCAAGGCGCCGAGCGTCAGGCGTACGCTGCGGCTCGGACAGGATCTGCTCGAGGTCGCCGTGCCCGTTACCGGAGAAGAAGGGGAAGCGCTCGGCACCATCCGCTACGGGCTTTCCCTCAAACGGATGCACGATGCGCTCGACCGAGCCCAGCGCGACTCGCGGGAGCGCCTCTATCGTAGCGTGATCTGGATCGGCGCTCTCGTCACGGCGATGACGGTGCTCGGGCTGCTGCTCAGCCGCACGCAGGCGGTGCGCGTGACCGAGCCGGTTGAAGCGCTCACCCGCGCGGCCGAGGATCTGGCGCTGGGCAACCGCACCGTGCGCGTGAACATCGGCTCCGGCGACGAGCTGGAACTGCTCGGGTCCTCCTTCAACCGCATGGTGGAGGAGCTCGACGGCTCGTATCGCGCACTCGAGCAGATGAACCGCACGCTCGAGCAGAAGGTCGAATCGCGAACCGCCGAGCTCGGGCTCAAGAATCGCGACATGCAGCTCGTGCTCGACAACGTCGATCAGGGCTTCATCACGCTGTCACCGGACGGCGCCATGCTGGGGGAACGTTCGCGCGTGGTGACGGAGTGGTTCGGCGCTACGACCGGTTCCGTGGCGTTCTGGGACTACGTGACGGTCACGTCGAAGGCGTTCGCGGTGGCGCTCAGGCTGGGCTGGGCCCAGATGCAAGACGGCTTTTTGCCGCTCGAAGTGTGCCTCACGCAGCTGCCGGCGCGGATGAGCAACGGCACGCGGACCTGGAGCTTCCGCTACCTGCCGTTCTTCCAGGGCTCGGAGATGGAGGGCATGTTGGTGGTGGTTGCCGACGTGACCGAGAGTCTGGCGCGCGAGCGCGAGGAAGCCGAGCAAGGCGAGCTGATGCAGGGCTTCAAGAAGCTGATGCTGGATCGCAGCGGCTTCACCAGCTTCTTGCGCGAGGCGGGCGCGATGGTGGACGAGATCACGTCGCGCCGGGAAACCTCGGACATGTCGCAGATCAAGCGCACGCTCCACACGCTGAAGGGCTCCAGCGGCATGATGGGGCTCACGGTGGTGGCGCGCCTCTGTCACGCGCTCGAGGACCAGCTCGCGGAAGAAGGCAGGATGCAAGAGGGGACGCTGCGGGACCTGGCCGCGCGCTGGAGCGCGATCGGCGACCACGTGGCCCGCTTCGTCGGTACGACCGGCCAGCGCGTGATCGAGATCCCGGAGTCCGAGTACACGACGCTCGTCTCCCGTCTTTCCCGCAACGAGCGGCAGGAGGACGTGCTGCACCAAGTCCTGAGCTGGCAGCTCGAGCCGGCGTCGCGCTCCCTGCAGCGGCTCGCGGATCAGGCGCGCGCGCTATCGCGCCGGCTGGGCAAGGGCGAGATCGACGTCGAAGTCATCGGCAGCGGCGTGCGCCTGGACCCGGACCACTTCAGTGCCTTCTTCGGCGAACTGAGCCACGTGGTACGAAACGCGGTGGACCACGGGTTCGAGTCGGCGGAAGAGCGGCGCGCCGCAGGCAAAACGCTCCGGCACACGCTGCTTCTCCGCGCCGAGCTCACGACTGACGCGCTCACCTTCGAGGTGACTGACGACGGCCGGGGCGTCGATTGGGCGAAGATCGCGGCCAGCGCCAAGGCACGCGGGCTCCCCCACACGACGCCAGCGCAATTGCTCACTGCCCTGTGCGCGGACGGCGTCACGACCAGGTCAGACGTGACCGATATCTCGGGGCGCGGCGTGGGCATGGCCGCCTTCCGCCGGCGCGTCGAGGCCATGCACGGGCGGATCGAGGTTCGCTCGTCACCCGGCGCTGGAACGAGCTTCTTGGCGCGTTTCCCGTGGCCGCTCGAGGGCGCCACGCGTCATTCCGTCCCGAGCCCCTCGGTGCCGCCGCCCCCGCTCCGGGGCGCGATCGGAAGCTGAGCGCCACCGCGGGCTCACGACCCGATCGCGAGCCAGGACACGTCGACGCCGAACAGCACCGTTTCCCACCATGTCTCGACGACGAGCGTGAAGCCGGCCGGCGTGATGTTCTCTGCACCCACGCGAAGCCTGAGGTTGTGATCTCGGCTCGAGTCGACACCGACCACGCCGAGTTGCACGACCGGAGGCCCCGAAAACGAACGCTCGAACACGACGTCCCGCGTGTAGCGACGCGGCCCGGCGCCACTCTGAAGGACCCAGTCCTCGGCCGGCGAGTTCATCGGCACGACGGCAGAAAGGATGGCGAGCGGCGCGATCGATGACATCGCACACATCCTACGCCGGTGGGGCACACCGGGGTGCCGAAAACGTGCTCTCGCGCACGACGCCGTCGTCTCAATCGAAGACCACGGTCGACGAAGCGCGTGCGTGTACAGAGCCGACATCTTCCCGACAACACGCCGATGCAAGAGCCCTCATCGAGCGCGTGGGCGTTTGACGCTGGGTGACCGCGAAGATATACCTTTGGGGTGATTTTCGACGGTTCCTTCTCGACTTTCGGCGACAGTCTCGTCGTCGGCTCCATCGGCCCCGTGTTCCTCGCCATCTGGCGGACCAAGCCGACGCGCGAGTTGTTCGAGGTGCAGCAGCGCGAGCTCGCTCACGCGGTCAAGAGGAACCCGGGTCACGTCGCGTTCCTTTGCGTGGTGGAGCCCACTGCCGACGCGCCGGAGCAGGCGGTCCGAGACGCCTCGGCAGCCATGATCTCGTCGCACGGAAAGAACCTCGCTGCCTGCGCTTGCGTCATCGAAGGGACCGGCTTCCGTGCCGCCATCACGCGGACCGTGCTCGGCGGTATGGCGCTCGTCGCCCGCAATGCGGCGCCCACGCGCTTCTTCGAGCGCGTGGCGCTCGCTTCGGCGTGGCTCGGTGAACAGCTCGGCTCGCCGCAGGCGCCGCGCCTCGCCGAGCAAGTCGAGCTCGCGCGCGGGCGGCTTTCGACGCGCTGATCGAGCCCGGGGAAAGGCATGCGGTGGAGTGAACAATGCGCCTCCCCGGAGCTCACCTTTCGACCCCATCCCCTGGGTCGGCCACGATCTCCTGGTTTTTCGCTGCCTTCAGTCCGAGAAGCCGGTCGGGCCGGGTCCCCTCCCCGGCTCCGGTAGCGGCGACGCCGCGTTTCGCGCCTTTCGCTGCGCTTTCTGCTTGTACATCATCTCGTCCGCGCGCTTGAGGATGGCGTCGATCGTCTCGGGCTGGGCGGGATCGTAGAGGGTCGCGCCGACGCTGATCGAAAGGACGTAAGGCCGGCTCGGATCGGCAAGGTTGTGCTGCCGCACCGCCTCTTCGACTCGCTGCGCGAGTATCTGGATGGTGTCTGCCGCAGCGTTCGGCGCCAGCACGACGAACTCGTCACCGCCGAGGCGCGCCACGATGTCGGAGTTCCGGAACGCCGACGTCAAGATGGTACCCGCGTCACGGATCGCAGCGTCACCTGCCTCATGACCAAGCTGGTCGTTGATCTGCTTCAACCCATCCACGTCGGCGAAGAAGAACACCGCCACTTGCCGATTACGTGAGACCAGCTTCAGGTACTGCTCGCAGAGGATCTGGAAGCCCCTGCGGTTGTGGAGACCCGTGAGCTCGTCGATGACCGCCATGACGCGAAGTTCCTCGTTCAACGAGGCAAGCTTTTCTTCGGTTGCTTTTCGCTCGGTCACGTCTCTGCCGACGGCATAGATGGCTCCCGTGGCGTCCGGTGTCGCATGCCACGACAGCCATCGGTACTGGCCGTCCTTGCATCGGCATCGGTTCTCGAAGTCGACCGTCGCTCGTCCCTTCGAGAGGTTCTCGACCTCGCTCAACGTGGCGGCGCGATCCTCGTCGTGCACGAGCTCGATGAACGGCCGGTTCAGCAATTCCGCGCTCGAGTACCCGAGGACCGTTTCGAACGCGGGATTGATCTGTTTGAAGAAGCCGTCGAGTCCCGCGACGCAGACCAGGTCAGGCGACGTCTCGAAGATCCGATCGCGTTCCCGACGTAACTGCTCCGCCCGACCGTGGATCCTCTTCAGGGATCGGGACAGCGCCCAGGAGGTGAGCGCGGCAGCGAAGAGAGTGAGGCCCGCCGAGAGCCAGAGCCCGCGTGACGCTCGCGAAAAAGTCGTCGTCGACTCCGCCCTGGCCCGGGCGACGGCGCGCTGGTGATGTTCGATCAGATTCAGGATGTTGGCGTCTAGAGTGTCCAGCGTCGGCTGGAGCTCGGCCTCGGTGGCGCGAGTGATCGAATCGGTGCTCGCGCCGACCCTTCGGGCCAGAATGAGCCGCTCGGTGATGGAATGTCGGATGCTTTCGCCCTCCTGGAGCCGCGACAGCAGGTCGCGCTCCTCGGATGTCCTCGCCTCGCGCTGCAGCGACGACAACTGTCGGTCGAATGCGCGTTCGGCCTCGTGCAACTCGATCAGGAACCTGTCCTCGCCGAGCAAGAGATACGTGCGCGCTTTTCTGGAGATCCGTTCTCGCCAACCGCGCAGGCGCTCCGCGTCGCTGAGCGCGAGCGCTGACCCGGCGAAGGCAGCGTCCGAAGCGCGCACCGCGCCACGCATCGCCAGCGCCGCCCCCACCACACCGCCGATCGCGACGCAGGCGACGAGGAACAGCGCTAGCGGCGCACGAATCCAGGTCACGATCTCCCCCGCGGGACGCGCAGGTTCCGGGACCATCGACTTCCCTGGCGCGTGAACGCGGCCTGCTCGAAGATGCGGGAGTGGCCCCGATGCGTGGCCGAGATGCCCCCGCTATCGAACGGGTAGCCCTCGATGACCTGCGCTCCCTGCCGCTTGGCGTAAGCGACGGCGCCGTCGATCAGCTCGCGCGCGACGCCCCGGCCGCGATGGGAGCGCGCGACGAAGAAGCACAGGATGGTCCAGGTGGGCGCCGTGGGTGGCGTCGCGCGTGGCATCGTTCGCGATCTCTCGAGGCGGACGTAGGTTTCGCGCGGCGCGATCGAGCACCAGCCGATTGCCTCGTCCCCGTCGTAGGCGATGACCCCGATCGGTGTCTCGGCGCCCACGAGCTCCTTCATGTGCGCCTTCTTCTCGCCTTTGGTCAAACCTTCGGTGCGCACCCGATGGAGCGTGCACCAGCAGTAGTGCGGGCCGCCCTTCGCCGCGAAAAGCTGGACGAAGTCGTCCCAGTTGTCGCTCGTGACCGGCCGTACCCCGATCTTGGGGCTCACCGCGCGCCTCATCGGCGAAACGCTAGAGCCTTCGGGAGCCTTTACCAAGCCTGTGCGGGTAACCTAGGGCGAACCACTCTGCAGCTTGCCCAGCTTCCGCGCGAGGGCGACCGACGTGAGCGCGAAGCCCGCTGCCCCAACAGCGACGCTCACCACACGCCGCGGATCGAAGCCACCGACGACCACGAGAAGGGCGTAGGCGACCGCGAGGTTGAAGAGGCCCCAGAGGACGTTCACGGCGGGTGACGAGAGCCCTCGGAAGGGTGGTTTCGCGAACGGGCTGGGGAACGGGCGCCCCGACATGCCGGCGAGGTAATGCGGGACGAAGTTGGCCAGGAACGCGCCTCCGAAGAAGTGCGCCAGAACCTCGGACCACGACATCGATTGATCTTATCACACGACGGCCCAAACCGGACTCGAAACCGTCGACCGCGCACCGAACCCCGGGAAGCCTGGACTCGCACCGTCGGCCAAGTGTTGGACCCCACCGCGCACCGAACCCCGGGAAGCCTGGACTCGAAACCGTCGGCCAAGAAACGAACCATGACGCTCGTCGAGCTGCAGAGCCGCCCGGATCCGCACGAAGGTCCGAGTCCAGGCTCTGGAGCCAAAACAAAACAGCGAGCCCGCCTTCGGCGGGCCCTCCCCAATCACCTTGGCTCCAGAGCCTGGACTCGAACCAGGGACCCGGCGGTTAACAGCCGCCTGCTCTACCGACTGAGCTACTCTGGAAAGGGGGCGGAACCCTTACCTTTCGCGCGCTCTTCGTCAAGGCCGAACGCCGCGATTCGGTGCGCCCGCGCTAGAGCGCGCCTCATGACCCCGACGAGCAGGAGCGGAGCTCTAGTCACCCGCGAAGCGGGTGAGGGGGAGAAAATGGCGGAGCCATTTTCCGGGGGCGGGACGCCCCCGAGGACAGAGCTAGACCCGCGCTGCGAAGCAGCGCAGCGGGCGAAGCCCGCTTCAGAACCAGCGAAGCTGGTTATGAGATGGGCTCTAGAATGTAACGGAGGAAAAGGTCCGCGTGGGCGGGGCGAAGAGGTAGCCCTGGAACAGATCGCAGCCGATCGCGACCAGGGCGTCGCGTTCGGCGATGGTCTCGACGCCTTCGGCGACCATCGTGATGCCGAGCGGGCCGCCCAGCGTCTGGAGTGACGCCACGAGGCGCTGCTTGATGGGTTCCTTGTCGACGTCGCGGACGAGCGACATGTCGAGCTTCACCACTTCGGGCTGGAGGCTCGCGAGGCTCGAGAGCCCGGCGTAGCCGGCGCCGAGATCGTCTACGGCGATGCGGTAGCCGAGACCGCGGAGGGCCGCAACGCGCTCCTTGATATCCTTCACGCGCTCGAGCGAGGCGCGCTCCGTGATCTCGAACACGATGCGCGAAGAAAATGGCGCGAGTGCCGACGTTCCGGAGAAGAGCGTTTCGTCGGCGAGGTCGGCCGCGTGCAGGTTGACGAAGATCTGCGCATCCGGAGGAACGTGCGTCATCGCTTCCGCCACCGAATGCCGGATCCGTCGCCCGAGATCGTGCACGCGGTGAAGCTGCTCGGCGGCGTGGAAAAAGTTCTCGGGCCGGGCGAGCGTGGGTTCGTCGGTGCGAACGAGAGCCTCGTAGGCGTGCACCGTCTTACCGTGCCACGACACGATCGGCTGAAACGCCATGAACAGCCGCTTGAGCCCCAGATCGAAGCGCGAGCCGAGCTCGACGCGCGCCCTCGAACTCGGTGGCGACATGCCCGGCCGGGTGTCGGGCACCGCGGCCCTGAGCCCGTGGCGCACCTCGACCGCCTGCGCTACCGCCTGAACGAGCACATCGGGATCGACGGGCTTCAACAGATAGCGAAACGCACCGCGCTCGAGCGCCTGGACGGCGGTTTCGACGGTGGGAAGTCCGGTCATCAAGAGTACCGGGAGATCGGGGTCGAGCTTGTGCGCGCTCCGCATCACCTCGAGTCCGTTGGCACCCGGCATCGTGATGTCGGTGACGACCGCATCCACGTCGGCTGGATCGAGCATGCCGAGGTGCTCACAGGCGGCACCGCCGTCGGCGATGCGAATCACGTCGTGACCCGCCCGCTCGAGAGTACGGCACAGCGCCCGTAGGAGATTGTCGTCGTCGTCCGCGATCATGACGCGACCGCGTAGGGCAAGGGCGGGGCTGCTCGCACCTTGTGGGAGAGGGAGCGGCCTGCCGGAGGGTGACCGGTCAGCGGTGGGTGGAACGGAGGCGACAGCCATACTTGGCAACGGAAGCCGTCCCGACCAGAACGGCCGACGTCACCATCGAGTTAAGTAGCGCGAGGGTTGCCGCCCCAGGCGCGAACCGCAGGCGCTACGCGGGTTCGGGCACCGACTCGCCCTTGATGCGCAGGTAAACGTGCGCAAAGGCGACGTACCCCATCGGCAAGCTGACGAGGAGCGCGCCGATGCCGCACGCGAGCGCGCCGGCGATGAACACGAGCAGGCCGAGCAGGCCGAAGACGAAGAGGTTCATCTTGTGCCCCTTGGTCATCTCCCAGCTGCGTTTGAGTGCGTCCACACCGGAAAGGCCCTGATCCACGATCAGCATGCTGTTCAGGCATAGGCCAAGCGCCACGATCACGCCCGGAACGACGCAGAGCGCCATGCCGATCGCCGTGACGATGCCGCCCACGATGATCGCAATCAGCATCTGGGCGAAATACCGCCCGCCCGAAAACGGATCGCCGAAGGAGGTCGGCTGCCCGCGAGCCGCTTTCAGCGCCGTCGAAACGAAGCCGCCGGCGAAGAATGCGGCCACCAGCACGCTGATGAGACCGCCCACCGAACTCACGGCGAGGTTCAACACCTCGAGCATCGTGGGGTCGAGCAAGCCTTGCTGCGCAAGGACGGCGAGGGCCGCGCCCCCGCCCCCGCTGACGATGTTCCCGAGGATCCCCTGCACGACCACGCCGACCACGAGCGGTAACGCGACCGTCGTGTACCGCTTCGTGATCACCTTCCAGGAGAAGCTCCAGGGGTCGCCCGGCGTCCAGCTCGCGCCCGCTGGCGGGGTGCCCGCCCCACCCGGCACCATGGGGCCGCCGGCCGGCGGCGAGAACCCGCCGCCGTAGCCGCCCGGCGGGTAGCCACCACCCGGCGGGTAGCCACCGCCCGGGGGATAGCCGCCACCCGGCGGGTAACCACCGCCCGGAGGCTGACCTCCACCCGGCGGGTAACCGCCACCGGGGGGATAGCCGCCGCCCGGAGGCTGACCGCCACCCGGCGGGTAGCCACCGCCCGGAGGCTGACCTCCACCCGGTGGGTAGCCGCCGCCCGGAGGGTAACCACCGCCTGGTGGATAACCACCGCCCGGCGGATAGCCACCACCGGGTGGCTGGCCGCCGCCCGGAGGATAGCCGCCACCGGGTGGCTGGCCGCCGCCCGGAGGATAGCCGCCACCCGGGGGCTGGCCTCCACCTGGCGGATAGCCACCGCCCGGAGGGTAGCCGCCACCGGGCGGTTGACCCGGCGGCATGCCGCCCGGCGGGCCCCAGCCGCCCCCACCACCGGGTGGGGGTCCGTAGCCGCCGCCTGCCGCCTGCTGAATGGACTGATGCACGCCGCGCCTCCTCGAGTGTCGAGGACGACCACGGTAGGGCGCCTGGCCCGTTCGGTAAAGGCAATTCCGAGCGAGCAACGCCTCGATCGCGCTTCAGCGATTGACGCCTTCTTCCCGACTGGGCGAGCGTGCGAGGTCAGTGCCGGAAGACGAGCCAACACCCCGCCGCGAGGACACCTCGCGCCAGGCCGGCCGCGGGGGGCTCGCCGTCGCTGCCGCCAAGGCGTACTTCATCCTCGCCGGGCTGATCCAGCAGTTCACGCTTCCGCGGCTGCTCGGATTGGATGGGTACGGCGCGCTCTCGACCATCCTCTCCACGGCGAGCGTTGCGTACAATCCGATCGTCAGCACGTCGATCCAAGGGGTGAGCCGCGCGGTCGCGATGGCGCCGGGGGACGGCGCCGACGCCGTGCTGCGAAAGGCCCTCTCGGTTCACGTCGCGCTCGGGGTGCTCGGCGCGCTCGGGTTCGGCCTGCTGTCGGGGCCCCTTGCGTCATTCCTCGGCGCACCCCACGTCGCGCCTGGCCTCCGTGTGCTCGCGCTCGTCCTGCTCTGCTACGGCTCGTACGCTCCGCTGATCGGCGCGCTGAACGGTCGGCGTCGCTTCGTCGCCCAGGCGAGCCTGGACGTGCTCGCCGCCACGCTGCGAACGGGCTCCCTCATCGGCGGGGCGATCCTGCTGACCCGAGGCGGCGGCTCGCCGCTCGACGGCGTTCAAGGCGCTGCGTGGGGATTCGTCGTCAGTGCGCTCCTCGTCCTCGTCACGGCGCTGTTCCTCGTCGGAACCGGGCGCTCGGGGCCGGCGCCGCACTCGAACGCCGCCCACCTCAAGTTCGTCGGCCGGCTCTTGTTCGGACAGGCGGTCCTCAACCTGCTCCTGCAGGCCGATCTCATGCTGCTCCGGCGCTTCGGCGCCGACGCGGCGATGAGCGCGGGCCTTGCACCGATGGCCGCCGACTCCTGGGTCGGCGCCTACCGCGCCACGCAGCTCTTTTCGTTCTTGCCGTACCAACTTCTGGTTGCGGTGACGTTCGTCTTGTTTCCCATGCTGGCGAGCGCGCGGCGCGACGGCGACGAAACAAGCGTCGCGCGCTACGTTGAACAGGGCCTGCGCATCGCGATCCTGCTGGCCGGCGCGATGGTCAGCGTCACCTCCGGACTGTCCGGCCCATTGCTCCGGCTGGTGTTCGGGGCCGAGGCGGCGGCCCGCGGCACCGGAGCGCTCCAGATCCTTTCGCTCGGCTTCGGGGCCTTCGCCGTGCTCGGCGTGCTTTCTTCCGCCCTCACCAGCCTGGGCCGCGAACGGGCGACCGCTTTCATCACCCTCGGAGCGCTCGTCGGGGTCGTCGTCCTCAGCGTCCTCACCGTCCGCGGCACGCCGCTCACGAGCGAGCTCCTCGTGCGGACCGCCGCTTCGACCTCCGCGGGCATCGTGCTCGCCACGATCGGCGCCGCCTTTCTCGTCCGGCGGACGGCGGGCGCTCTGGTTCCGCCGCGGACGCTCGTCGCCGTGGGCATCGCGCTTGCCGCGGCGATTGCCTTTGGTCGCGCGCTCCCGGCCGGTTCGCCGGTGACGGTGATCCCGGCCGCGCTCGCCGTGCTCGTCGTCTATGCGCTCGCTTTGATCCTGACGCGCGAGGTCGGCAAGGCCGACGTCGCGCTCGTGCGGCGCGTCCTCACGAGGCGCGGGTGACGACCGCCTCGCGCACGAAGAGATCCTCGAGCGTTTCCTGACGCGGCGTCACCTCGATCACGGTGGCATTGGCGGCCAGCGCACGTTCGAGAACGCGCTTCACCACGTCGTCGCCCGACGCCTCGACCAACAAGCGATCGCTGGCGCGGTTGGTCGTCAAGCCCGACGCCGAAAGCTCGCGCTCGAGCTCCTCACTGGCACCGGACAGCACCACGTCCGTGCGGCGCGCGGCGCGATTCAGCAACTCGTCGAGCCGCCCGCTGACGACGACCTCGCCTTGGCGGAGGATCGTCACCCGGTCACACAGGGTCTCGACGTCGCTCAGGATGTGCGTCGAAAAGAAGATGGTCCGCCCGCGCCGCCGCTCGTCGAAGATCAGGTCGCGCACTTCCTTGCGCCCCACCGGGTCGAGGCCGCTCATCGGCTCGTCCAAGATCAAGAGCTCCGGGTCCGCGACCAGGGCGGCGGCGAGCCCGGTGCGCTGCAGCATGCCCTTCGATAGGCGCCGGACCGGGCGATCCGCCGCGTAGGCCATGCCGACCTGGCCGAGCACGGTCTGAGTGCGCTCGCGGGCCGACCGCGCCGACAGCCCCGACAGCCGAGCGCAGAGCTCCACGAACTCGCTCGGCGTGAGGTACGGGTAGACGTACGGATTTTCCGGCAGGAAGCCGACTTTCGCCATCGCTCGCGGGCTCGGTACCGGTTCGCCGAAGATGGTGGCGCGTCCGCCGGTCGCCTGGATCAGGCCAGTGAGCATCTTGATCGTGGTCGTCTTCCCCGCGCCGTTCGGGCCCAGAAACCCGAAGATATCGCCGCGCGACACCTCGAAGGACACCCCGCGGACGGCGACCACGCGACGCCGAAGCAGGCCGAGCCGAAACTCCTTGGACAGACCTTCTACCCGGATCAGCGCTTCGGACACGGCAGCCGGCAGCAGGATAGCAAAGGCCGCACGGCAAGGGGCCGCCCGGGCATGCATGCGCGCGAGCCGGCCCGGGGTCCGCGAGGGAGTCCCTTGCAGGAGGCTGATTCGCCTGCAAGAGTGGATGCACCCATGGGCTTGGTGGTCTTGGGGAATTTCTCCGACGGGTGTATCAGGGGAACGCAACGTCCTCTATAGGACAACGAGGAAACATGCATCGCTCCGGGCTCGCATCACTCTGCCTATTGGGATCGCTCGCCGCGTCGAACGTTGCGCGAGCGCAGAGCCTGCCCCCGCCTCCACCTCCGCCTCCACCGGCGGCACCCGCGGCAGCGCCGGCTCCAGCGCCAGCGCCAGCTCCGGCCCCTGCTGCTGCACCGGCACCCGCCCCAGCCCCGGCTCCTGCTGCTGCGCCAGCGCCCGTCGCTGAACCGGCACCGCCTCCCGCCGCCGCTGCACCGCCAGCCGCAGCCGCCGGGGGCAACGTGAACCTCGAGGCGGGCACCGCGGCGGCAACCGCCTCCGCCGAAGGCGACGAGGGCACTCCCGATCCGAACGCAACGCGCACGGCTCGCCTTGCCACGCTGCGTGAATCGAACGGCATCGGCGGTTCCACCGGCCTGATGCGCGTCGTGCAGGCAAACTCCGGAGCCAACGGCACCTTCCGTTTCTCGCTCTACGGCAGCTACTTCGGAACGACCGGCTTTCTCTGCGGGACGACCACGCCGTGCCCGGTCGTGAACGAGGGCCAGTTGGCCACGGACGAGGACAGCGTCGATCGCGTCGGCATGAATCTCGCCATCTCGGCCACGCTCTTTCCGTTCCTCGAAGCCGGGTTCTCGATGAAGAACACGGCCACCTCGAACACTCGCGCTCGACCGCGCCTGCTGCAGGTTCTCGGCGACACCACGCTCACCGTGAAGGGGTTCATGCCGTTCGAGGCCGACCAGATCTTCCAGGCGGGCGGCCAGCTCGATCTCTTGCTGATGAACGGCTCGGGGGCAGTCGGCTTTGCTGGTCCGGCGACGAGCTTCGGCATGAAGGCGCTCGCGAGCCTCTCGCTCGACAATCGGTCGAACCCGGAGGACGTGATCCCGCTCCGGTTCCACCTGAACCTCGGCTACCTGCTGGACAATTCGGCCGCACTCGTCGAGGACGTCGAGACCACGCCACCCCCCGCAGGTCGCGGCGAGCGCATCCTCAGAACCGAGCGCTATGGGCTCGATATCAACCGCGTCGACAGCTTCCAGGTCGGTCTCGGCGGTGAATTCGTGCACGAGTTCGTGCGGCCGTTCATCGAATGGACGTTGGACGCCCCGGTCAACCGGCAAAAATACGTGTGCGACGAAAACGAGGCCGCCTCACACGGCGACCTCTGTCTCGCCAAGGCGCAGCGCATGAGCACCGCGCCGTCGCGCTTGACGCTCGGGGCACGCGTCTACCCCTGGGTCGAGCACGGCCTGCAGTTCCTGGCGGCGGTCGACATCGGCACCGGCGCCACCAGCGACTTCATCGACGAGGTCGCGCCCGAATCACCGTACAATCTCTGGATCGGCATCGGCTGGGCCGTGGATACCGAGCCGCCGGCGCCTCTGGTCCAGACGGTCGAGAAGAAGCTCCCGCCCCCGCCCCCGGAAGTGAAGGTCGAGCCCTACGTGGTCGGCACGGTGGTCGACAAGGTGAGCGGCGCGACGGTCCCGGGCGCGCAGGTCCGCTTCGACGGACGTCCGATTTCGGGCTTCATCGGCGCGGAAGACGGCACCTTCCGCACCTACGTGCTCGAACCCGGCAACTACACGCTCAACGTGAGCGCCAAGGGCTACAAGGATGGCCAGTGCATCGTCGTCGTTCCGGCGCCCGCGCCGCCCGGTGCGCCGAGCGCACCCAACGCAGCGGCGCCGCCCGAGGTGGGCGCCGCCGGTCAAATGGCCGCCGACGGCATGGTGAGCGCTCGTTGCGAGCTCGAGGCGTTGCCTCAGCTCGGCAACGTGATCGGCGGGTTGGTGGACGCTGAGACAGGGCAGTCGGTGGGCGGAGCGCGGGTGAAGATCCGCGACACCCGCAGCCGCGAGCTCGAGCTCACGGCGGATGGAGGTGGCGCCTTCCGCTTCCAGAACGTGCCCCCCGGTCGGGTCACCATCATCATCGAAGCGCCTGGCTACTTCACGAGCACGAACGAATTCTCGATCAAGGCGATGGAGGACACCCAGGCGCGCATCATGCTGAACAAGCGCCCCGACCAGCCGAACGTGATCGTCACCCCCAAAGAGCTCAAGCTCAAGAAGCAGGCTCATTTCCAGCATGATTCAGCGGAAATCCTGCCGGACTCGATGGCCATCCTGGAGGAGATCGCGGACACCCTCAAGGCGCACCCTGAGATCAAATCGGTGGAGGTACAGGGTCATACCGACAACCAGGGCAGTGCTCCCTACAATCTGAAGCTGAGCGGCGATCGCGCTCAGGCGGTGGTGGACGCCCTGGTCAAGCTCGGCGTCGACCCCCTGCGCGTCATCGCGAAGGGCTACGGCGACACGAAGCCGTTGCTACCGAACACGACGGAGGCGAACCGCGCCAAGAACCGCCGTGTTCAGCTGATGATCAAGAAGGAGTGACCGGACGCGGCGCCCGCGCCGTCACTCCCCTTTGTCCTCGCGCGAAATCTCGGCGAGGAGTTCGTCCACGCGCGCCTGGCGGTCGGGCCCGGCGTCGTAGGTGAAGCGGAGCTCGGGCACACGGCGCAGGCCGAGCCGCGGCCCGAGCGCACGACGTAAGCGCGTGGCGGCGCGGCGGAGCCGCACCAGGAACGCGTCGCGCCCGGCCGGAGGCTCGCCGACGCCGAGTCGCCGCACGCGCACGTGTGCGATCGAAAGATCGCGCGAAACTTCGACGCTCGTGATGACGGTCGCCGTCAGCTCGGCGTCGCCGAGTTCGCGAGTCAGGATCTCGCCGAGCCGCGCCTGGATCAGCCCGGCAATCCGCGACGTTCGGCGCGGATCGTCGCTCATCGTTCACCCTCGGGAGCGTCGTCGTCGAGGGCGCGCTCGATGCCACCCTGGATCGAGCCGCCGCCGCTACCGAGCGTGATGATCTCGGTGGCCACGTCCGAGAGAACGGCGTCGCGCGCCACGCGCGCGAACCGCACGGCCTGCGACAGCACTTCCGAGCACCGAGCGGCATCGTTCGACACGACGGCCAAGCCGAGCGTCGCCACCTGGTAGCGCTCGAGATCACCCACTTCGGCCAGCGAGACCGGGAGGCGCGCACGGAGGCGTTCCTTCAGGCTCTTCACGACCTGCCGGCGATCCTTCAGTGAGCGAGCTCCAGGAATGGCGATGACCAGGCGGGCGACTCCGACGAACACGTTGCCGCCGTCAGAGCGTCTGCTTGACCTGCTCGATCTCGTAGGCCTCGATCACGTCGCCCTCCTTGACCTCGCCGTAGCCCTCGAGCGAGATACCGCAGTCGAAGCCTTCCTTGACCTCGCGCACGTCGTCCTTGAAGCGCTTGAGGCTAGAAATCTTGCCCTTCCAGATCTCGGCACCCTCCCGCATCAAGCGAGCGTTGGAGGAGCGACGCACGACGCCCTCGACAATCATGCTTCCGGCGACGTTGCCCGCCTTGCTGATGCGGAACACCTGCCGCACCTCCGCCTTGCCGACGAGCTTTTCGACCATCGTCGGGGCGAGCAAGCCTTCCATCGCGGCTTTCACCTCGTCCACCAGATTGTAGATGATGGTGTACTGCCGGATCGGCACGGCTTCCTTCTGAGCGAGCGACGACGCCTTACCGGCCGGTCGCACGTTGAAGCCGATGATGATCGCGGCTGCGGCCAGAGCGAGGTTCACGTCGCCCTCGGTGATCGCGCCGACCCCCGAGTGAACGACGCTGACCTTGACCTTCTCGCTGGTGAGCCGCGTCAGCGCCTCGGAAACGGCTTCGACGGAACCCTGAACGTCGGCCTTGATGATGAGCTTCAGCTCGAGCTGCTCGTCCTCCTGCAGGGCCTTGTGGAGATCCTCGAGGTTCAGCGCCTTCTGACCGGTGGACGGGACCAGGCTGCGCCGCTCCTTCGTCTTGCGGGTCTCGGCGATTTCCTGGGCCTTCTTGATGTCCTTGACGACGTGGACCTGATCGCCGGCGCTCGGCACGTCGTTCAGGCCGATCACGGAGATCGGCGTCGCCGGGCCGGCGCTCTCGAGCTGCCGGCCGAGCGAGTCGTACATCGCGCGGACCTTGCCGTGCGCCGCGCCGGCGAGCACCACGTCGCCACGGTTCAGCGTTCCGTCCATCACCAGGATGGTCGCGACGGGGCCGCGCCCGCGATCGAGCTCAGCCTCGACCACCAGCCCGGTGCCGGGCTTCGTCGGCGTCGCACGGAGCTCGAGCACCTCCGCCTGCAGCACGATCTGCTCGAGCAGCTTGTCGATGCCTTCCCCGGTGTGGGCGGACACCTCGGCGAACAGCGTGTCACCGCCCCACTCCTCGGACTGCAACCCGAGCTCGCTGAGCTGCCGCTTGACGCGCTCCGCGTTCGCCTCCGGCTTGTCGATCTTGTTCACCGCCACCACGATCGGCACGTTCGCGGCCTTGGCGTGGGCGACGGCTTCCTTCGTCTGGGGCATCACGCCGTCGTCGGCCGCGACCACGAGGACCACGATGTCCGTCGCCTGGGCGCCGCGCGCACGCATGGCGGTGAACGCCTCGTGACCCGGCGTGTCGAGGAAGGTGATCGCGCCGTGGGGTGTCTCCACCGAGTAGGCGCCGATGTGCTGGGTGATGCCGCCGGCCTCGCCGGCGACGACGTTCGCCTTGCGAACACGATCGAGCAAGCTCGTCTTGCCGTGGTCGACGTGACCCATCACGGTGACGATCGGCGGGCGCGGCGTGGTGTCGCCGTCGTCGGGCGTGGTGCCGCGCGCGGCGGTCAGCTGATCGGCCTCGCTGACGGCCGTGTCCTCGACCTCCCAGCCGAACTCCGCGGCGACGATCTTGGCGGTGTCTGCGTCGAGCGTGGTGTTGATGTTCACGCCGGTCATCCCGAGGCGCATCAGCTTCATCAGCACCTCGGTCGCCTTGAGCTGCATGCGCGCCGAAAGCGTCTGCAGGCTCACGGACTCCTCGATGCGGACGACCTTCTTGTGCGCGCCGCGTTCCTGAGTGGTGACCGGACCCTTCGGCCGCGGGACGGCCGGCGCGCCGAACGGGCGGCGCATGCCCGGACGATTGAAGCCGGGGCGACCATGGCCGGGTAGCGGCGCGCCCGGGCGTGGCCGCGCGCTCGCGGCACCCGCCTTCGGATCGTATTGCACGCGCCGCGGCGTCGGGGCGCCACGCTGGACCTGGGGCATCGGCACCCCGGGACGGCCTTCCCACACGTCGATACCGGTCCTCGGCGCGGCCGTGCGCGCCGATGCCGCCGCTGCGGCGGGCTCGGGTGCCGCGGCAGCCGCGTCCTGCGGTTCCACCTCGGCGGGGGGCTCGGGCGCTGCCGGCGCCGCCTGCACTATCTCCGGCACAGGCTCGGGAGCGGCATCGGGCACCGGTGCGGACGCACTCGGACGACTGGCCGCCGGGCGGCTGCCCGCCGGGCGGCTTGCCGGAGCAGCGCCGGGCGCCGACGGCGGCGCACCGGCCGCAACCGGCGCGGGGTCTTCCTCGATCCGCGGCGCGGGGGTCGGCTCCGGCGCGCGCGCGCGCCGAACGACCGCAGGCGCGGCGGGCTTCACTTCGGCGGGGGGCGCGGGTGGCGCTGCCTTGGCCGGTGCGGCCGCGGGGGCGGCGGGTGGCGCCGCTTCGACCGGCCGCGCCGCAGCGCGGCGCTTCACGACCGTCGGGCGAATGCGCTCCTCGACCACGGCCGGCGCCTTCTGCTTTTCGAGCTGGCGCCGGATGCGCTCGACCACGTCGGCACCGATCGAGCTCATGTGGTTACGCACGTCCGGGACGCCCGACGACTGCAAGAGCGCGACGAGCTGCTTCTGATCCATGCCGAGGTCGCGGGCGACCTCGTACACTCTGAGTTTCGCGGTCACGGTGCCACCCCCACGGCCATCGAGCGCGTGTCACGCCCACGCGACCTGACGAAGCTCGCGAGCGCCACGGCCTCCCTGACCGACGCGGCGAAACCGCCGTCGAGCAGCGCCACGACGCCGGCTTCCTCGCGACCGACGAGTCTGCCGAGCCCGACCTTGTCGAGCACGACGAGGGCGAGGCCCTTTTCGAACAACGCCCCTACGGCGTGGGACGACGCCGCGGCCCGGGCGTCCTCGGCCACGAGCAAGAGCCTCACCCGCGACTCGCGGAACGCTTCCTCGACCGCACTCGCGCCCGCCGCAAGCAGCTTCGCGCCGTGCGCAGCGGCAAGCAGACCAGCGAGACGCCGAACCCCCGTCGCGCGGAGCTTCTCGGCGACCTCTTCGGGGGTGGCGTTCACGGACGTCTTGAGCGCGCGGGACAGACCGCGCGGCACGCCGCGTTCGACACATTCCGGCCGGGCGTGGAGCCACGCCCCGCGGCCCGAGGCGCCCCCTTTCGGGTCGACCACGACCTCTCCGTCCGGGGCGAGCATGAGGCGCACGAGGCCGGCGGCCGCTTCCGCGGTCTGGCAGCCGACACAGGTTCGAGTCGTCGTCATTCGGTTTGGGCACCCTCGACCGGCGCGGAATGCCGCGCGCGAGCCTCTTCAATCACCTTCCACTCGTCGGTCAAAAAGTGGCGTGCGCTTTCGTGGATCTGTCGGGCCTTCTTGATACCGAGCCCGGTCCGGATGGCGAGCCTGTCCGGATCCTCGCGGGCGAGATCGTCGACCCGCCGGTAACCCGCGTCCTCGAGCAACTGGACCGTGCGCCCACCGATGCCCTGGAGGAAGCGGAGCTTTTCGGCTTCGTCGAGCGGCTCGAGGCGCGAGGTCGCTCGCTCGATGCGTTCCTGGCGCACCCGCTCCATCGCCGCCGATGCCGCCTGCTTCAGGCTCTTCGCCCGCTCGGGTTCCTCGATGCCTTCGATCGTCACCAGCTCTTCGACGGATGCCTCGGCCACTTCTTCCAATGCCCGGAAGCCGAGCCGGTACATGCTCTTCGCCAGATCGTCGCCGATGCCTTCGATTTCGCGAAGTTGCACCAGCGCCTCCTCCTCCATCTGGATGAACTTCGCCTCGCTGATGATGTCGAGCCGCCAGCCCGTCAGCTGGGAGGCAAGGCGCACGTTCTGACCCTTGCGGCCGATGGCGAGCGACAGCTTCTCCTCCGGCACCACGAGCTCCATCCGGTGGTCCGCCTCGTCGACGATGACCTTGTTCACTTCTGCCGGCTGGATCGCGTTGATGATGTAACGCGCGGGGTCCTTGTCCCACGGCACGATGTCGATCTTCTCGCCGCGGAGCTCCTGCACGACCGCCTGCACGCGCGATCCCTTGATGCCGACGCAGGCACCCACCGGATCGACATCGGCGTCCCGGCTGGTGACCGCAATCTTGCTGCGCGACCCGGGCTCGCGCGCGACGCCGACGATCTTGACGATGCCCTCGTAGATCTCGGGCACTTCGGCCTCGAACAGACGCTCGACCAGGTTCGGCGACTGCCGCGACAGGATGATCATCGGCCCGCGAGCGTCGCGGTCGATGTTCTTCACGTAGGCAACGATGCGATCGCCGGGGCGAAACGTCTCGCGCGGCGTCTGTTCGCGTGCGGGCAGCACGCCTTCGGTCTTGCCGAGATCGACGATCAGGTTGTGCCCCTTCTCGAAGCGACGAACGATGCCGCGGATCAGCTGTCCCTGCCGGTCCTTGTACTCGTTGTAGATGATGTCGCGCTCGGCGTCGCGAACGCGCTGGAGCAAGACCTGCTTGGCCGCCTGCGCCGCGATGCGCCCGAAGGTGCTGCGCGCCTGCTTCATGTCGAGCACCGAGCCGAACTCCTTGTCCTGTTGCTTCGCGCGTTCGGCGTCGCGGGGGTGCCAGAACACCTGGAAACCGAGCTCCTCGCCGACCTCGGCTTCGAGGCCGTGCTTGCGCGCCACGTCGAGCGCGATCTCGCGCTCCGGCAGCGCCACCGCCTCGACCACCGTCATGTACTGGAAGAGATCGATGTTGCCGGTGTCCGTGTTGTACCGAGCTTCGAGCTCGCGGTTCGGACCGAACGCGGCTTGCGCCGCCTTCAGGATCGCCGCCTCCATCGTCTCGATCAGGACCTGCCGATCGATGCCCTTTTCTTGCGCCACCTGCTCGACGATCGCGCCGAGTCCGTCCATGTGGCCCATCGTTTGCGCTGCCATCACTCACCTGCTCCGTTGCGAGCGCGGGCTCTTCGGTCCCGCGCCTTTCCTCCGGCGCTCGATCGCGACCCGCGAGGTTCACCTTTTTTCCACTCGAACACGAGGCGTGCCGTGTCGACGTCGGCGACAGGAAACCTGACGACCTCGCCACGAACGTCCAGTGAAACCTGCTTTTCTTCGTCAACGCCCGCGAGCGTGCCGACGAGAACGTGCTGCCCCCGCACCGGAACGCGGAGCTTCAGCCGCGCCGCCCGCCCGGCAAAGCGGCGAAAATCCGCCTCGCCGTACAGCGTACGCTCGAGCCCCGGCGACCCCACCTCGAGCCGGTAGCGCTGGGCGATGCAGTCGGCCACGTCGAGCGCCGCCGATAGGTCGCGCGACACCTCGCTCAGGAGATCGAGCGTCACACCCGCACCCGGTTCGGTCACCTCCGGCTTTTCCACGGTGACTTCCAGCACCCGCTCACCGCGATCCGACCGCCACACGAGCTCGACGCAATCGACGTGGTGCGCCGCAAGCACGGGACCGAGCGCACCGACGACGCAGTCGCGGTCGAGCCCGGTCAATTTTTCGTGGGCGATTCTCATGGAGGCGAGAGCAGCGAAACGTTCGAAGAACGAGCGGTCGGAATGGAGGTTTTGGCAGGTGCCGGACAAAAAAAAGGACCCGATGGGACGGGTCCATGTGGATCCACCCTGAAGATGGCGCGCGCATTTTAGCCGGGGTGGCCCCTACATGCAAAGGTTACGTAACGCGCGGAGCTTATTAGGAAATCTTTTGTCGGTCGGCCTACTGGCCGATGATCGGCACATCAAGCAACGTTTGGCAGCGTGACCAGATCGACGTGCAGGATTTCGTCGCTGAACGCCATGATTTCGGACAGGCATGCCTCCGACGGCCGCGCCTCGAGGCGGATCTTGGCGCAAGCGGCGCGACCGCCCTCGAACACGGTGTTGTCGAGCTGGCTGATGTGGATGCCGTGGCGCTTGAGCACGGCGAGCACGTTCGCGAGCGCACCGACCTGATCGACGTGCCGCACCACGAGCTGATACCGGGACCACGTGCTCTGAGCGATGTTCACGACGTTCGGTACCTCGCCCTTGGTGACGAAGCTTCTGAGGATGCGCACCGTTTCGCTGGCGATCGCCGTCTGAGCGCGATCGGTGGACGCGCCGATGTGCGGCGTCGCGTAGACGAGCCCGGAGTGGAGGATGGGATGGTCGTAGCGCGAGGTGCGCTCCCTGGGCTCGCCGGGCAGGACATCGAGCCCGACGCGCAGGGATTTTTTGGGGATCAGGTCGAGGAGGGCGTCGTAGTCGACGAGCTCCGCGCGCGCCGTATTGACGAAGATCGCGCCGTCCGGGAGCGCTTCCAGCACGCGCCGATCGACGATGCCGCGGGTGCGATCGCTGAGCTCGAGATGAACGCTGAGCACGTCGGATTCGCGCGCGAGTTCGACCAGCGAAGCGACACGCTTCACACCGAGATCGGCGGCTCGTGCCGCCGTCAGCGAACGCCCGTAGGCGGCGGGGTGCATCGCGTAGCCCTGCGCCATGCGAGCGACCGCCCGACCCACGTGGCCGAGCCCGACGATGCCGAGGGTCCGGCCTTCGAGACCGACGGCGCGCGCGAACTCGTCCTTCTCCCAAAGGCCGGCCCGGAGGGCCGCCGTCGCATCGGGCACGCGCCGGTCCAGGCTGCCGATCAGCGTGAAGGCAAGTTCGGCAACCGCGTGAGCGTTGCGCCCAGGCGTGGCGGCAACGTAGATCCCGCGCTCGCTGGCGAACGCCACGTCGATGTTGCGCGTGCCCGCGCCGGCGCGAATCACGAGGTTCAGCGATTTGCCGGCGGCGAGCGCCTCGCGCCTGACCTCGGTCCCGCGCACGATGAGCACGTTCACGCCGTCGAGGCGGGCGGGGAGCTCGGACGCTTCGACGTGGGGCTCGTATTCGACCTCGACGCCGAGGGCGCGCATCTCGTCGAGGGCATCCTCGGACAGGCGATCGGCAACCAGGACGCGCATCAGGGCCGGCCCTTTTAGCACCAAAAACGCGTCTGTCTCGCCGATTTCCTTATTTTCCCGGGGTTTTGCTGGGGTGTGGGTCGAGTTCGTACCGTACGCCTAGAATCGAAAGGACGGGCTCGCCGTCCGCGCCCTCCTCGAGGAAGGGCCCGAGCGCGAGTTGGGCCGACCGGGAGAACCTTGCATCGAAGGTGCCGCCCTTCACCGTCGTGCGAAGGACGCCGCGTTCGTCGAGGGTGAGCGCCCCGGGGTCGAGTGCTTCCTCGCTGCCGTCGAACAGACAGAGCGTGATGCCGCGCTCGGTGGCCCGGATCGCCTCCACGAAGAACGGCGTGTCCTCCACGGTGAAGTAGCAAAAATCCCAACCGTTCGTGAGGATGAACCGGCCGTCGTCCGGGTGGCGATGAATCCAGCTCGCGAACGCGCGCTTCATCCCGGCGTGCTCGACGGGAGCGCCGTCGTGAAAGAAGCGCCCGTCGGCATCGAGCACGATCGTGCTCTCCCGGGAACGGCCGGGAGGCGGGGGCAGACGAAAGAATTCGGGGTGCTCGGAGGGCTTCATCGAGCGAAGAACTTCCGGGCGCGTCGCCCGTACCGGTTCAGAAGGCAACGATACGGCACCCCGGCCCGCGGCGGGCGGGGGTGTAAGCCCCGGGGTGGTCCCGGCGTTCTTGCCTCGGGAGACGCTCACCATGAAGATCCGCACCCTTACCGCGCTCTGTGCCCTCGGCATGCTGTTCACGAGCCTGGGCGTGAGGTCCTTCACCAAGCCCGCCGACGCTCGCCCGAACGACTCCGGCGGCGACCGCAGGACCCGCTGGGATCGGGGCGGCAACGACCAGGGGGCGTCGTTCAGCCGTACCAGCACGCTCGAAGTCGAGGGCCGGCTCGGTCACACGCGGCTCGCTGCCGACCGCTCCGAGGAAACGTTCTTGCTGGTGAACGTCCGCGGCGACCGGAACGCGCGCGGGCGCGACGCGCGGCGACACCTTGCCGTCGTCATCGATCGTTCCGGCTCGATGGAGGGGAAAAAGATGGAGAGCGCGATCCAGGCTGCACAGGGCGCGGTGCGCCGCCTCGCCGACAGTGATTTCGTCAGCGTCGTCGATTACTCGAGCAGCGCTTCCGTGCTGGTGCCGCCCTCGGAGGTCGGGGGTGCCCGGGATCGCGCGCTCCGCGCCGTCGCCGAACTGCGTGCCGGCGGCCAGACCTGCATCTCCTGCGCACTCGACGAAAGCCGCACCGTGCTCCGCGAGCGATCGGGTTTCGTCAGCCGCGTGCTCCTCTTGTCGGACGGCGAGGCGACGAGTGGCGTTCAGGACATCGAGGGCATGCGGCGCGTGGCCGCGGCGGTGCGAGCGACCGGCGCCACCGTCACCACCATCGGCATCGGCGTCGACTACAACGAGCGCATGATGGCCAGCATCGCGCGAGAAACCAACGGTCGCCATCACTTCGCCGAAGACCCGAGCGCCCTCGCCGGCATCTTCGACCAGGAACTTTCCGGCCTCGAGCACAGCGTCGCCCGCGAGGCACAGCTCGAATTCGAACTCGCCCCCGGTGTCGAAATGCTGGACGTTCTCGGGTCGAACTTCGAGCGCGAAGGGCGCGCGATCGTGGTGCCGCTCGGATCTTTTTCGGCCGGCGAGGAGCGCACCGTGCTGGCCAAGATCCGCATCGCCGCCGGGGCTTCGGGCGAGCGCGCGGTGGCGACCGCGCGGGTGCGCTACGAGGACCTCAGCACCGGCAGCCGCGCCGTCACCGAGGGCCGGCTGGCTGCCGTCTTCACGACCGACGGCTCGCGGTCGAGGCTCGATCCGCTCGTCGAGGAGCGCGTCGAGCGCACGAGCACGGTGACGACGCTCGACGACGCGAACCGGCTGTTCAAGGCCGGCGACGCCGCCGGCGCACGGCGCGCGGTAGAGTCCAAGTTGAGCGCCGTACGCGCGGGGCGCAGCGCCGCCGTCGCTGCGGCCCCCGCCGAGAAGCGCCAACGTCTGGCGCTCGAATTCGATGCGCAGGAGAAAGCGCTCGACAAGGCCCAGTCCGGCTTCGCCGAGCCACCGCCCGGCAGCCCCGCGGGACCGGCGTCGACCAAGGCGAAAGCCGCTCTGAAGCAGAATCAGGTCGAGGCGGAAGAACTCGCCCGCTGACGACTCGGCGCCGGACTCGGCCGTAGCCCTACCGTTCGAGCACGGACTCCCGGCCGGGATCGACCAGGAAATAGCCGGCGAGGGCGCTCCTTCCGAGCAACATCGGGTACGTCATCCGACGGCGGTCGACGAGGCCGATCTCGACCCGGCGCAGCACCGGGCCGATCTGCACGCGAGCGACGACGAAGAGGCGGGTGCCGAGCGCCCCGTTCGACGAGCGCACCTGGCCGCGTCGCGCCACCGGGAGCACGACCCGCACGGTCGCCGAGCGTCGGGGCGCGCGGGACGGGACCCGGACGTCGAATGAAACCCGCGACCCCGGCAGTCGTGCGAGGTTCTCGACGTGGAGAGCGCTGGTCTCGGCTCCGGTGTCGACCCTCGCCGCAACGCCGAAGAGCCCCCAGGCGGCGATGTCCACCGCTTCGATTGTCCCGAGGACGAGCTTCTTTCTCACGCCTGCGCCCGGCGCTCGGCCAGGCGCTCCCTGAAGTTGGCGATCGTGCGTTCGAGCCCTTGCCGGAGCTGGATCTTCGGCTCGAACTGGATGAGCGACTGCGCCTTGGTGATGTCGGGACGGCGCTGCTTCGGGTCGTCGGAGGGGAGCGGGCGGTACTCGATGGTCGAGCGCGAACCGGTGAGCTCGATCACCAGGTTCGCGAGCTCGGCGATCGTGAACTCTCCGGGGTTGCCGAGGTTCATCGGTGACGGCAGCCTGTCGAGCCGCGAAACGCGGATGAAGCCTTCGATCAGGTCGTCCACGAAGCAGAACGAACGCGACTGCTTGCCCTCGCCGAACAGCGTGACCGGACGCCCTTCGATCGCCTGCACGATGAAGTTGGAGACGACTCGGCCGTCGTTGAACGCCATGCGCGGCCCGTAGGTGTTGAAGATGCGCACGATGCGCGCATCGAGATTCCAAACCCGATTCGCGTCCATCAGCAGCGTTTCGGCGCCGCGCTTGCCCTCGTCGTAGCAGGCTCGTTCTCCGATCGGGTTCACGTTGCCCCAGTAGGTTTCGGGCTGCGGGTGCACCGTCGGGTCGCCGTACACCTCCGAGGTCGAGGCGTGGACGATGGTGCACGGACGGCCGCGCGCCATGCGGATCAGATTCTGGGCGCCGAGCACGCTGGTCGTGAACGTGGCGTAGGGATCGAACTGGTAGTGCACGGGCGACGCCGGACAGGCGAAGTTGAAGATGATCTGCGGGTAGACGTGGATCGGCTCGCGCACGTCGCCGGTCTGAAAATGGAAATGCGGGTCACGCGCCGCGCGCGAAAGATTCACCAGATCCCCGGTCATCAGGTTGTCGAGACCGACGACCTCGTAACCCTCGTCGAGCAATCGATCGACGAGATGCGAACCCAAGAATCCCGCGGCGCCCGCAACGAGCACCGTCCGTCTGGCAGCTCCAAGTCCCATGAACGCTTGGTTAGTCGCTCTCTGGGCGGGGCGCAAACCACGCGGCGGAGGCGCTCTCGGGGTACGAGCCGATCGCAACGAAGAGCGCGTCGAAGGAGAGTGGGCGGTCGCGCCCGGTGATTGCGACGCCGTACCGTGTCACGGAAACGACCTCGGTCGACAGGTGAAGCTCGACCCGCCCCCGCGCCAAAAGCCGGCTCAGGGCGTCGATGTTTCGTCGCTTGCCACGGCGAAAACCGCTACCGCGATGGACGATCGCGACCTCGGTGCCGGACTGGGCCGCTAGCGCGATGGCCGTCTCCATCGCCACGTCACCGAGCCCGACCACGACCACGCGCTTGCCAGCGAACGCGCGTGCGTCGCTGAGCTCGTAGTGCACGCGACCGACGACGTCGTCGTCGATCGCCGCTGCGAGCCTTCGTGGCGTGCCGCGGCGGCCCACGGCGACGAGCACCGCACGCCCGGAGAACACGACGGCCTCGTCGCCGCGCATCGCATGGACGCGCCGGACCCCGTCACCGTCCGGCGGGTCGAGACGGACCACACGCGTCCCCTCGTGCACGCCGAGCCGCGCGTGGCGCACGGTGTAGAGCCAGCGCTCGAGCAACGCCTCCTTCGGTGCGTCGGCGATGAACAGGGGAAGCTCCTCGCGGGGGTCTTCCGCTGCATCGAGCACCAGCTTTTCCCGCGAGAACCGCCGAATGCTCTCGCCGATGGCTCCCGCTTCGAGCACGGTCACGGCGAGCCCGAGGCGCTGCGCGGTCAGCGCGGCGGCGAGCCCCGCCGGACCTGCGCCGATCACCAGCAGATCGACATCCCGCCCCGCCGACGGCGGGCGACACCGGCGTTCGTCGTGCGCCTGGTGCGCGACCTGGACGCCCTGCCGGAGAGCGCTCCGAATCAGTGTGCCACCCGTCACGTCGCCGGCCAGGTAAAGCCCGGGTTCCACGGCGAGGCCGGGGGCGGCTCGTGCGGGCGGCACCGGGTTTGCTGCCGACGGGCCCAGGACCAGCGAGCCGTTCGGACAACGCTCTTCGCAGGGGCCCACACCGCAGCAAGCGTCCGGGCGCGCGACGACCGCGACGTAGCGCTTGATTTCGAGCACGTCGTAGGGGCAAGCATCGGCGCAAGCGTGACAGCCAAGGCAGCGCGTCGTATCGACGATGGGCAAGCGACGGGGAGCGCCGTTCGCCGTCGTGGCGGACGCGCGAAGACGTCGCTTTCGCCGCGTCAGCCGCCCGAGGGCGGTCCCGGCCGCGCTGGCTGCGAGCCCAACGCCGAGCGCCAGACCGAGGAGGGCCCCATGCCCAGCGAGAACGCCGTGCTCGAACAGGAAAGGGGCCTGCACCGCGAGCGCGCGCGCCGCTTCGACGGCGCCGTCGCGCTCGGAGCTGGCTGCTGCGGCGCGCGCGGCCGGTCGCCGGTGCTCGTCGAAACAAAGGCTCAGGCGGTTCGCTCCGCCGCCTGAGACGCAATGCGCGGCGGGATCTTCCGGGTTGCCGAGACGGTGACAGCCCGCGCACGCACTTCTCGCGACGACTGGCACGACGACCGGTGCCGTCAGCTTGGCGCCGAATGATGAGGGCACGACCGATTCGAACCCGGTGCCGAACACTCGCGCCTGCCCACCGGGTTCGAATCGGATGCCGAGCTCGGCCCGGTGAACGGCGTGGCACCGACCGCAGCCGAGTCGCCCTTCGACCTCGAGGTCGCGATGCGCGGCACGGCTCGAGTCGTGGCTGCCGTGGCAGCTTGTGCAAGCGGTCGACAGGTTCTCGCCCCGATGACAATCGCCGCAGCCGAGCGCCTGATGCGGGAGAGCAATGGGGCCGGGCGTCGCCAGTGCACGGGGGCCGTTCAGCGCCAAGAGGCCGCTGACGAGCAGCACCACGCCCACCATCGCGCCGACGATCAGCCCCCGCGGTCGGGTCACGTCACCGTCCGTGCGAACGTTCCGGGGCGAACGGCGGGCGCCCGACGTCGTCAACGCACGACTCCGATGACGTGAAGCGCGAGGAGGACGACGACGAGGGCCGCGAGTAGCGCGTGAACGGGAACGAAGGCGCGGAGCAGTGCCTCCCCGAAGCGTTCCGCGGCGAGCGCTCGCAGCGCCACGGCTGCCTCGAGCGCGGGCTCCGCCTCGGCCAGGCGCGTGCTGGCTCGCCCGCCGAGCAGGGTCGCGATCCTCGCCCGGATGGCCGCCACCTCGTCGGCTCGAGAGCGCCCCGATAGCAGCAGCGCGAGCGGCCCGAACGGCGCGTGGCCGTAGGGCAGGAGCACCGAACGGGCGAGAGCCTGCACGGCGTCGTTCTTTCCGCTCAAGGCGAAGAACAGCGCGCGGTCGAGTTCGGCCCGTTCGGACGCGCGGTCTTCGGGCAGCACCCCGGCGCGCGTCAGCCGTGCGAGCCGCGGCGGTAGCAGCGCGTACAGGAGCGCGCCGGCAGCGCCCGACAGCGTGAGCAGCCAGAAACCGAGGGCCAGGGCGCCCGCAACACCGGCCGGCATCGAGACACCGGCGTGCAGGAGCACCGCGCTCGCCGCGAGCACCCCCGTTCCAGCATGAACGCGGGTGACGGTGACGAAGCCCCGGCCGGCCGCGAGCGGGCGAAGCACCCGATGCACGAAGGCGCGGACGGACGCAACGCGCTTCAACGCCGAATGCGCAGCGAGAGCGATGGTCAAGACGCCGCCGACGATCCCGGCGACGAGACGAACCAACGTGGGCGCTTCGCCTGCCAGGGCAACGGCGGCGAACAGCGGCGGGACGAGGGCGGCGCGTGCAAGAAATCGCCCTACCCCGCGCGGTTTCGCTCCGGCGACGACCGGCTTGGAACCGGCGCCGAGGATCGCGCGCACGTCGACGAAGTCGCGAGCCGGATCGGCGCGAAACATGGCACCGGTCGGGCAGGCTTGGACGCACTCCGGGCCGCTCGCGCCCGCACAGAGATCGCACTTTTCCGCCACCATCGCGTAGGGCTCACCCTCCCCGGCGGCGCGCTCGCGGAGCTCTATCGCGTCGTACGGACAGGCCGTCACGCATGCGCCGCAGCCGGTGCAGAGCTCGCTCTTGATCAGCACTGCACCGTTCGCGGCACGGGTGATCGCGCCGGTCGGGCACTCCGGAAGGCAGGCCGCGTCGCGGCAATGCTGGCACGCTGCCGGAAGGAGCAGCGCGCGCTGGACCGCGCCGGCCGGCGTGGCGAGAACCACCGAGACCTTGTCGCCGCGGCGTGACAGCCGCGCCGTGCCGTGGGTGTCGGCGCAAGCGCGAGCGCAGTGTCCGCAACGGACGCACGCCTCGAGATCGATGGCGAGCAGCGAACTCGCGCGTTCGAGTCGACCGACGTGTTCGAGCGCGTGGCGCGTGGCCCGCGGATCGAGCGCTTGCTCGACGCGTCGCTGGCGTTCGCTGCGTTCTCGTTCGCGCGACCGTTCTTGCTCGACGGCCGCCGGGTGACGCCGTGCGAGTGCGCGCACGGCGCGGCGTGGCATCGACAGCACGACCACGTCGCCGAGCGCCTTCACCGTGCCGGGATGGCGTCCGCCGGCAAGGAGTGGTTCTAGACCGATGACATCACCACGCGAGGCGAAGGCCGCGCGCCCGCCGCCCGCACTTCGCATTTCGAGCAGGCCACTCGCGACAAGCCAGGCTTCGTTCGCCGGCTCACCCTCCCTCGCCAGCGTCTCACCGAGCGCGCGCGCTGCCTCGCGCGAAGCGTCCCGGAGCCGTCCGAGTTCTCCATCGTCCAGCGGTGCTCCGAGTTCGGTCCCGCGAAGGAGCCGCGTCCACGCCTGCTCGCGAGCCCTTCGTTCCTCGCGAAGGAGCAGCTCGGTTGCGCCGGAGCGTGCGAGCGCACGACGGAGCACGCCGAGCGGCAACTCGACCACGACCCCCGCCTCGCGCATCAGGGCACGACCGGAACGCGCGGCCCCCGGCACCACCGCGTCCCAGCCGAACACGGCGCCCTGCGCGGCGAGCGCCGGCTCCGATGAGCCCTCGACCGAGACGCAGCCGCGCGCGACGACGAACAGCGAATCCGCCGGCGCCCCGGCAACGAACAACGTTTCTCCGGGATTCTTCTGGTGCACGGTGCCGGAGAGCCAGAGGTCCGCGCGCGACCGGGCGTCGAGCACGCGCAGGAGCGGGGCCGAAAACAGCGCGGTCCGCACGGCGTCGTCGCGTTCGGCGAGACCTCCTTCGCCGGTCACCCGTCGACCTCCCGCCGCACGCGCGCCACCTCGACGATGTCGAGCCGCTCGAGCGCGCGCAGATCGATCAGCGGACCGCCCGGACGGCGCCCCTGGGCATCCTTGTTCCGTTCGTAGGCTGCGAACGCCCGCAAGAGGTAGGGCGGGAAGGCGCGAAAAAGCAGGCGAGCTTCGACCACCAACGGACCCGGCGGCGACTCGAGTTCGTACACGTGCGTGATCGGGACTTCGGGCGGCAACGACCGGGTGTCGATGATGGCGTCGGGCGCCTTCACGATGCCGCGCGTCGCGTCGAGCGCACCGACCGGAAAGTAGGTTTCGAAGAGCGCGGCGGATCCGACCAGGTTCGAGGAACAGGCGCCCGTGTCCGGGTCGTAGTCGCCGTCCTCGTAGCGCGCCGCGCGCGTCGACGTCTGGCCCGGGAGCGGCTGGCAACGCCCGCTCGCATCGACGACGCCACGACAACGAACACAGCGCAGGAAGCCGTTCTGGAAGCTGATCAGGCCGCGCCCGCGGAAGCGGGTTCCTCCGTCTTCGGGCGGCGGTTCCCAGCGCGGCACGTCGGGCCCGTCCGCCACATCGGCGCCGAACAGGCCGACCGGACGTCCGCGGGCGTCGGTGCGACGATCATCGGTCCCCACGTCGAGGAAGTCCTTGTCTGCCAGATCCTGATCCGCTCGCTCGACGCGGCCGACCTCGTAGACGACGGCCCCCCGCGCGTCCGTCACGCGGAGATGAACCCAGAGCTCGCGTTCCTGGCTGAACCCGGCCGGCACGCGATGCCCCGCGCCCACGTTCTCGACAGTGACCGGCACCGCGAGCGTTCCCGTCCCGCGCCGGATCGCCCCGAGCTCCAACGTCACGCTCCGCGCGAGCAGGATGTCGCGCCGCGCGCGGATCCCGAGCGGGATGCCGGCGAGATCGAGCGTCGTTTCACCGGCGAGGGCCACGTCGAACGCCGGGGCGAGCGGCACATCGACACCGCTGAAGTAGTGGGGGTGCAGCGGACGGGGCTCGGTGGACGAGGTCGCCACCAGGCCGAGCGGCTGAACACCTGGCTCGCGCGGCTCGAGCCTCGTCCCCGGCGGACAACCGCCGGGGCCCTCCGCGACCGACGGATCCGCGACGCAGACGCCGGGAAAGGTCGAAAGGTGACAGCCCTGGCAGCTGGGAGCGCTCTCGCCCCTGGCTTCACGGCCGCTCTTGAAGGCGCGCCACTCGCTGTACCCGTTCCGCAGCCGCTTGAAGTGCTCGCCGCGCGCCGCGCCGAGCACGTCGGTACCGAAGAGACGCACGTCGTGGCACGTGCCGCACATCTCGCTCGAGGCGAGGTACTCGCGGTCGTCATCGGCGAGAGCTCGGTGAGCACCCCCCACCACGAGCGGGTCTTCGCCACGCGTCGACGCGAGGAGCACCTCGGGCTCGAGCGCGTAGCCGGAGTTGCCGATGCGGTCTTCCCGGTCAGCGGTCGAGATACGGAACGGAAAGTTTCCGCCGGTCGCCGTCGATCGCCAGCTCGCGTTGCCCTCGTACGCCCGGTTCCGAGCCGCCTGCGGGTGAGTGACCTGGTGGCAGACGGTGCAGCCGACGCCGTCCCGCCCCGCTCGTGAAAGCAAGCCGGACAGGGGCAGATTGTCGCTCGCCCGCCGGCCCCAAGACGGACGCCCGCCGGTCAGGTTTTCTCCCGGCGCGTGGCAGCTGACGCACCAGCCCTCACCGCCCGACCCGGTGAGCGAGAGGCCGCTCGCTGGGTCACGACACGCCGGCTCGGCGCCGACGGAGCGCAGGACGCCCGCTCCGTCGGGACAGTCGTCGGAACGCCCGATCTGCTCCTCGATCAGCATCTCGAGCGACAAGAAGAGCGGCGAGTCGGCGGCGTGCGCCATCGCCGAGCGACGCCACTCGGCGGTTTGCCGGGGGTGGCAGCTTTCACAGGCGCGCACGTCGTCGGAAAAGGCGAGCTCTGGTCGTGGCCTCACCACCGGACGTTCCTCGGGCGATGCACCCCTGGAGAACGAGAGCGCGGCGAGCACCGAAGCCGTCACGAGAAGCAACGCTCCGAGCGCGTCGCTCCCTCGAAGCGTCACGGACCGCTCCGCGTCGTCGCCTCGCTGCCGATGTCGGCGCCGCCTCCACGCGCACCGACGGCATAGGTGAGGAGCCCGGAAAGGACGGAGAGGAGCGCGATCACGAGCGCTGCCGTTTTCGGCGTGACCTCCCGCGGCAGGCGCGCCTTCTCGAGCAAGGCGATCGTGTCGTCGCGGCGCGGCGAGTCCCCGGGGGACGACGCGGTGGCCGGCGCAGGGTCGAGCGTCGGCCGCCCCGGTGCGCCTCGGCCGGCGCTCGCCCGCGTGCCGTCACCGTGGCCGTCGCTGGGCACGAACGGCTCGAGGGCGGCGAGCACGTCCGCCGCCGAGCCCGGGCGACGGTCGGGCGACTTCTCGAGCAACTCGAACACCAGCCGCTCGACCCCGCGCGGTAGCCCGCGTCGCACCTGCTCGGAGAACGCCGGGGGCGGCGTCGTGCACGCGAGGTTCAGGAGCTCCCGCGGCGAGCTGGAGACGAACGGCGGCCTTCCGGCGAGAAGCTCGTAGAACACGACGCCGAGAGCGTAGAGGTCGCTCCGCGCGTCGACAGGCCCGGCGTCGATCTGCTCGGGGCTCATGTAGGCCAGCGTGCCGACGCTGTGAGTGCTCTCGGTGCCGAGCGCCGCCAGGAGCTTGGCCACGCCGAAGTCCGTTACCTTCACCCCGCCGTCGGCGAGCACCATCACGTTCTCGGGCTTGAGGTCGCGGTGAACGATCGGCGGCTCATGCTCGTGCGCCGCGCCGAGTCCGCGCGCGATGGCGGAGATGATCGCGACCGCCCGCAGCCAGTCGAGCGCGCCGCACTCCCGGAGTTCGTCACGCAGCGATCGGCCCGGAAGCAACTCGAGCGCCATCATCAGCTCGCCCTCCACCTCGGCGCAGGCCAGGCAACGGACGACGTTCGGATGGTCGAGCCCGGCGAGGATCGTCATCTCGTTCTCGAACAGGCGCCGGACGGGCTCCGAGCGCGCGAGCTCCGGCCGGAGCACTTTGAGCGCGACCCGGCGGCCGGATAGCCGCTCCGTCGCCTCGTACACCTTCCCCATCCCCCCTTCCCCGAGCAGGCTCACGATCCGGTACTGGCCGAGCTGGTCCATCCTGGTCCTTACGGGTGAAGCGCGCGAACGCGCTAATCCTCGTAACGCTGGCCCCGAGCCGCCCTTTCACCCTGCCCGCCACCCGCGGCCTGGCCCGCGCCCTAGCCCTCGCCCTAACCCCCCGGACCGACCTAGAACCGTCCGCGCACCCCGAGCATCGCTCCCGCGGGCCCGACGGCCACGTCCGGCCGCAGTGTGAGCCCCGCGCCCTTCACGGTCGGGAGCTTGCGCTCCCGGACCGTCCTCACCTCGGGCACGAAGGCGATCTGAGCTTGGGCAATGCCGACGGCCGCGATGGAGAGGAAGCCGTAGCTGCTCAGGGTCAGGGCCAGGTGCCAGTTCCGGAGTCGATCCTGGACCTCCGGCTCGGGGCGAAATCCACGGGCGAGCACCTGGTCCACCTCCGCCTGGAGATGACTGTGCACGGCGAGCGTCGTCAGCGCCGTTAGCCCGAGCGCGGCCTCGGCCCCGAAGAAGACCCAGCCGAGGGCATTCTCGCCGTTCTGGAATTGACCCACACCGAACGGTACCAGGGCGACCCACCGCCGGTTCCGGGTGACGACCACCTCTTCGCGCGCGAGGCGCTCGTAGCGCAGCATCAGCGCCCAGGTTTCGCTTTCTTGCCGCTGCTTCTCGCGCGCCTCCTTTTGGGCTTTGTCGATCTCGGCGCGCTGAGCGGCGCGAAGCTCGGCATAGAGCTCCTCCCGCACCTTGAGGAAGCGGTCGACCACCTTCTGCGGGAAGACGAGCCCGTCGGGGGCGCGCATCTGGGGGTTCTTGCGGATGGCGGCACGGAGCGGTTCGTCGGCGAGGTCCTGCTTGTCGAGGCCGAGCAGACAGGTCGCGTGGTAGATGCGCGCCGTTTCGATCACGTTCGGGTCGCGCAGCGGTCGCTCGCCGTTCGGATCGAGCAGCTGGACCAGGCGTGCGCTGCACTCCTCGTAGCGAGCCGCCCCCACGAGCCCGACGATCCGCGCGAGTTCGGCCTCGTCGCTCAGCACTTCTTCGTCCGCGTCCGTGCCCGCTGCGGCGGGAGGGGTCGTGGCTGGCACCGGTTTCGGAGCAGTGGGCGCAGCCGGCTTGGCGCGCGTCGGAGTGGCCGACTGGGCGCGTGCGCCCGTCATCACGGAGAGCGCCCCGGCAAAGGCCGCCACCAACATCGACCGCTCGTGAAAGCGCATTCTCGTGCGCGGCCCGGACAGAACTAGGGGCCGAGGATGCTCGAGAGTCGACCGGGGTTCAGGGTCACGTCAAATTCTTTCGGGGGTGCCCCGCTTCCCGGGGGCGGGATGACGGTGCAGCGCGCCGGACGCACGGCCGTGGCCATCGGGAAGGTCTGCCGGCTCGGCACCGGGAATTCACCGAGCTCCCCGCAGCTCGCCCGCGACCCGGGGGTCCCGCGAAGATCGAGTGACGCATCCTTGAACGCGATGCGACCGCGGACCCGCTGCGGCTCGCCGCCGGTCGAAGGCCGGACTTCGACCACCAGCTTCTGTGCACCCTCACAGCACTCGGTGTTGGGCGGGATGAACTCGAACACGTGCGGCCCCACGGTCACCTCCTGGGTGCCGAACCAATCCCGGAGCTCCGCGCCGTCGACGCGCACGGTCGCGTTTTGCGGGCCGTCGACGGCGATGCGCACCGGGGCGCGCTCGGACGACGCGACCTCCGGGGTGCGAATGCCGGTGCCGGTGGGCTTGAGCGACGGACGTCGCGGGGCGTCCGGTTTGGCCACCGGCGCGCTCGTCAGCGGCGGGGCGACCTTGCGCTCTGCGACGGCCGGCACACGCGCCGATGCCGTGGCGGGCGCGAGGGGTCCCGCCTGCTTGAGGAACGATGCGCTCAAGGTGGAGACGAGGAAGCCGAGCATCGCAAGCAGCGCGCTGCCGCCGAGGGCGAGCGCAAGCGTGCGAAGGTTTCGCCGGAGGCGCTCCGCGCGGCCGAGGTTCGTCACCTCGGCAAGGAGCTCGGCGTCGTCCGGGCGCAGGGCGAGCGCGCGGTTGAGGCAGGCGGCGGAAAGAGGAATGTTGCGTGCAAGCCGCGCCTCCGTCGCGCGACGCACGAGTTTCTCGACGATCCGCGGTTCGTAGGTGGTGAGGTACGCCTTCGGATCCGTGAGGTACGCGCGAAGCTCGGCCCGCAGATCGGTGAAACCGAGCGCCGCGAGCTCCACGCGAAGCGCTTCCGCGAGATCGCGAGCCGAGGCAAAGCGCCCGCGCTGCTCGTGGGCGAGCGCCCGGCCCACGACCGCCGAAAACTGCGCGCCGACGCTGGGACGGCTCTTGTCCGCCGGGGTGAAGGCGCCGTCGAGCACGCGCCTCAGCACTTGCGCGGGGTTCTTACCGTCGAACGGCAGGCGCCCGACCATCGACTCGTAGAGCAGCACGCCGAGGCCGAACACGTCCGAACGAGCATCGACGTCGCCGCCCTCGATCTGCTCCGGCGCCATGTGCGCCGGCGAACCGAGCACTTGCCCGGTCGAGGTGACGCCCTGGGCGTCGAGCAACTTGGCAATGCCGAAGTCGGTGATCTTGACCAGCACTTCCTCGTGGATCGAACCGCGCTCGGACGCCGGATTCGACGACGGCGTCGCGATCAGCACGTTCTCCGGTTTCATGTCGCGGTGAATGACGCCGAACTCGTGGGCGTGGTCGAGGCCCATCGCGATCTCGACGCCGATGATCGCGGCAATCTCGGCCGGAAGCTTCTCCTGCGCGGCGAGCAGCTGGCGCAGCGTGATCCCGCGCACGAGTTCGACGACGAGGTACCGCTCCGGCTCTTCCTCGTCGGAAACGTCGTAGACCTCGACGATGTTCGCGTGCTTGAGCTTGGCGACGGCGCGGGCCTCACTCGCGAAGCGCGCCGCGACTTCCTTGTTCTCGCGCAGGTGGCGGTGGATGATCTTGAGCGCGACCTCGCGCCCGAGGCGGCGATCCCGAGCGAGATACACCGTCGCCATCCCGCCGTGGCCGATCTCGCCGAGCAACTCGTACTTCGTGAGCTCCGGCTTGCTTTCGACGGGGATCACGAAAACTCCTCGCACTCCGCTCAGGGCAACTGTTCGACCCGCACGGCGTTGGTCGCGCCGCGCACCCCGACGCGCGCGCCGTACACCATCACGTAGCGCTCGCCGGACTTGAGCATCGCGCTGTCGGTCAGAAGCTGCGTCAAATCACGCACCTGGTCTTCGAGCGTCGCCTTGGCGACGAGTGAGCGCGGCGCCACACCCCAGTAGAGCGCGAGCCGGCGAAGCACGGCCTCCTCGGTCGAGAACGCGATCAACGGCACGCTCGGCCGCGCCTTCGACACCAGTCGCGCGGTCACGCCGGTTTCGGTCAGGGCCACGATCAGTTTCGCACCCACCTCGCGCGCGATCGAGCAGGCGGCGTGGGCGATGGCGTCTGGGGTCGTGTGGTCGGGCTCCGAAGCCGCAAGGTTCAGAAACCTGCTCGCCTCGGCCTGGCGGATGATGCGGTCCATCATGCGGCACGCGTGGATCGGAAACTTGCCGGTCGCCGTCTCCGCCGAAAGCATGACCGCATCGGTGCCGCCGAAGACGGCGTGCGCCACGTCGCTCGCCTCGGCGCGGGTCGGGCGCGGGGAATCCACCATCGACTGCAGCATCTCGGTCGCGACGATCACGGGCTTTCTATGGATGCGACAGGTGCCGATGATCTGCTTCTGGATCACGGGCACGGTCTCGGGCGGGAGCTCCACACCGAGGTCACCGCGCGCGACCATCGCGGCGTCCGCGGCGCGCACGATCGAATCGAGCCGCTCCACCGCGTTCGGCGTCTCGATCTTGGCGACGATCGGTACCGGCCGCCCGCGACGCTCGCAGATTTCGCGAAGCTCCTGCACCTCTTCCGCGCGCCGAACGAACGACAGCGCCACGTAGTCCACGCCGATCGAGAGCCCGAACTCGAGGTCGCTCTTGTCCTTGGCCGTGAGCGCACCGAGACGCAGGCTCCCAGACGGCAGGTTGACCCCCATCCGCGCTCGCATCGGTCCGCCGTGCTCGACCCGCGCCTCGACCCGATCCCCTTTGATTCCCACCACTCTGAGCTCGACCTGGCCGTCGGAGAGCAGGATCCGATCGTCGACGCGCACGTCCTCGCTCAGGCCCTGGTACTCGACGCCGATGGTGTGGTCGTCCCCCATGTCCCCCGAAACGAGGTCGACCGTGTCACCGGTGGCAAGCGACGCCGGACCGACCTTGCCGGTCCGGATCTTGGGTCCACAGAGGTCTTGCAGGATCGCCACGTGCTTGCCCAGGCTCGCGGCCTCGCTCCTCACCAACTCGAGCCGCTTCTGATGCTCGGAGTGCTCGCCGTGCGAGAAGTTCAGGCGGGCGACATCCATCCCCGCCTCGATGAGGTCGCGGATCCCCTCCCGGGTCTCCACGGCGGGGCCGATGGTACAGACAATCTTCGCGCGGCGAGAAATCATGGTGCGGGCCTCGGGCTCGGGGCGCGTGCCACCGAGCAAAGTACGGGCCAGCATGCCACACGGCTCGGGGAAATGGGGTAGGTTCGTGTAGGGAAAGGCCGGCCGTGACTTACTCCACTTACCCACCAGGGTTTCGACGCGATGCGCAAGGGCGCGCCACTTTTGGCGGAGCTCTCATCGAGGACCTCGTCCGGCAGGCCGGCACCGGCACGCCCGCCTACCTTTATGACCTCGACGGTCTCCGTTCCGCCGCGGAGTCGCTGGAAAAAAGCTTCGGTCCCGCCCCTCACCTCATCGCGTACGCAGTCAAGGCGAACAGCGCCGGCAGCGTGGTCCGGGCGCTCGCCCGCGCGGGCACGGGTGCCGACGTCGTTTCGGGCGCGGAGCTCGAGCTCGTGCTCGCCGCCGGCATCCCGCCGTCTTCGGTCGTGATGAGCGGCGTCGCCAAGGCCGACTGGGAGCTCGATCTGGCGCTCGCGAAAACCATCTTCGCGATTCAGGTCGAAAGCGTCGAGGAGCTCGAGCGCGTGGCCGCCCGCGCGCGGACGGTCGGCAAGTCGGCCCGCGTCGCACTGCGGCTGAACCCCGGCGTGAAGGCCGACACCCACGCGCACATCGCAACCGGCCACGACGATGCGAAATTCGGCATCGCCCGACCCGACGTGGCCCGCGCGTGGGCCGTCATCGACCGCGAGCCGTCACTTTCAGGGGTCGGCGTTTCGGCCCACGTCGGCTCGATGCTGCGCGACCCGGAGCCGTACCTGGCCGCCGCCCGCGTGGTGGCGGAGGCGGCGAAAGCTCGCCACGACGCCGGTCACCGGCTCGAATACGTCGACTTCGGCGGTGGGTTCGGCATCGACTACGGCGGTGCGCCCGCGGCCGAGCCCGCGGCGTTCGTCCAGGCGGCACTCGGCCTGCTCGCCGAGCACGGCCTTTCGTCGCAGAAGCTCGTGATCGAGCCCGGTCGCTCGCTGGTCGCGCCCTTCGGCGTCGTCGTTTCGACCGTCATCCAGTCGAAGCGGGCAAGCGAACGCCGCTGGGTGATGATGGACGCCGGGATGAACGATCTCTTGCGACCCGCGCTCTACGGCGCGAAGCATCGCATCGAACCGCTCGACCGCGCTCCGGGCGGCGCGGAGTGGCGTGTGGTCGGGCCCGTGTGCGAGAGCACGGACGATTTCGGCACGCATCCGCTCGGCGACGAACCTTGCGAGAAGGTCGTGATCCGCGACGCAGGCGCCTACGGCTTCGTGATGGCGAGCGAGTACAACGGCCGCCCGCTACCGGCCGAGGTGTTCGTCGAAGGCGGCAAGGTCGTGAAGACGAGCGTCGCGCCGGGCCGTGACGACTGGGTGCGGAGGCGGCTCGGAGCGTAGCGCGGGCGCCTCCCCGCGAAGAAAAGCGCCAGCGCAGCCAGGAGGAGCGCCGACGTGTCTCCTGGCGCCCTGGCGGAAACGCTGCAACCACCGGCCCCGGTCATCGGTGTCGATGGCGAGTCGTGGGGTTCCTCACCCTCGCAATAGAGCTCCACGGTGACCGCCTCGGTGCTGAAGACGTCGGTCACGCCGGGTAGCTCGGCGGTCAGGGTAAGCTCGTGCGGTCCGGGTTCGGGCCGGAACATGGATTCCGCGCTCGTCGCGTCGCAGAGACGATAGACGCGCGTTCCGCCGGGTCCAGGCGGGGGCTCCCCACCGACCCAACCGTAGGTGTCATCGAACCACCGCTCACCGTCGACCAACGCCTGGAACTGGAAGAGATCGCTCCAGGGCGCCGTGCTCGGGTCGAGCTCGACGAACGCCTCGAGCAGGTCGCCCTCCACGGCTCGACCACACGTCAAAGTGCCTCCGGACTGCAAGACGAAGTCCTGATACGACGGTTCCGTCGCCATCACCGTGCCGAGCGCCGATGGAAGCGGGACGGTCGGGCCGGTGTCGAACTCGGCGACGGCCGTGAGCGCCGTATTGCCGCAGTCGAGCATCTCGACCTGGTAGTGCGCACCCTCGACCAGTTCTTCCTCGATGCGAAGCAACGCGTTGAACGAGTCTCGTGGATCCAGTAGCTCGACGCGCGTCGCCACGACGTCGCTTCTGCCGCCATCGACCCGAACGAGTCGAGCCGCCTGCCCTTCCACACCGTCGTGCGAAAAAAAGATTCGCAGGGCTCGGGGGTTCGCAGGAAGGAGGCGCGCCGCACCGACCGCCGCGGAAGCAGGCCAGCACGGGGGTCCAGGCAGCGAGCACGCCACGGCCGGCTCGGCGAGCATTCCGAAACCGCACGCCGCGGCAAGCGCGACCAGGAACGGACCGAGACGTCCTGGGTTGTGCCAGGTCGTGCCATGACGACCATACCGTTGGGCTAGAAACCGTGTCATCGCCAGCTGCGATGACGTGACGCACGATCCGTGCCACGGACCGCGATGCTCACCGCCCGGTGCACACCTCAGCCGAAGCGATGTTTTGCGGCCCACATCGGTAGTCGGTGCATCTTCCTCCGGTGCACTCTTGGTCGAGCTCGCACGACTCTCCGTCCGGCTTGGTCGCCTGACAGGTGAGCAGCAGGTACGAACAGTAGGCTCCCACCGCGCAGTAGTAGTCGTAGCAAGGCTCGTTCAGCGCCGGCGGCGGAACGCACACGCCCAAGCTGTAGCTGCAGATCAACCCGTCTTGGAGGTGGCAAACCGTGTAGCCGGTGTCCGTGGGTGAGCCGAAGAAGCTGCAATCGTTACTCGCGCAGGTGCCGAGACAGGCCTCGCCGGCGCGACCCCGCGCGGGCTGGAATTCGGGCGCGCAGCGGCCGGACGGTGTGGTGCCATCGTAGTAACAGGTCGCTTCCGACCCCCGGATGTCGGCGCACTCCTCGCTGCTCTCGCAGGCGGCACCCTCGGCCAGTGTGCCCCGGTAGATGTTCTCGCACGACTCGTCGCCGGTCTCGACCGCGAAGCAGGACGAAGCGACGCGCGCGAACCAGTCGACGCACTTCCCTGCTTCGACGCTGTCCCAGATCGTGTTCGGCGGCCGGTTGATCTCGAATTCTTCGAGCCCGTAGGCCACGCACCCCGCACGATCGTAGGGAAAGCCCGCCCGAGCGCAGCAGGGGCCCAGGTTCCCACACACGGTGTCGACGACCTTCTCCACGAAGTCGCCCTCGCTGACGGGAAGCGTCGGCCCGTCGCCACCACGCGACGTCGAGCTACCCGCACACGACCAGAGCAAACCGAGCGCCGCCACGCCGAGCAGAGCAAGCCCCGTGCGCCGCATGGCGAGTCTGCGTGTCCCAACCTCTCCTCTGCACCCGTCCATGCGACGAGACTATCAGGGGACGATGCTACTCGCTCGCGCAGCAGAAAAAAAAGCAGCGGCCACGAGGAGCAGCACGTGGCCGCTGGAAGTTAGCGAGGCGCCTGCGGTCGCTGAGGGGGGAGCGACGCTGCGCCTCTGCCTGAGGTAATTGCACGCTGCGTGCCAGACGACGGCGGGTGCGGCATTCACGGCCGCTGAACCCAGGATGCCGCGTATTCTCGGTCGCGCGAAGCGAGCGCCCTGACGGCCCGATCGTGGGTGTATCGAAATCGCTACGTTGGGCCCTACAGCGTGGGCGGTCGGCGCTGCCGCGTGTGCTGAGGCGGCGCCTAGTCCCCGGCGCCGCGCTTGCCGGGCGGATCCGCGATCGTCCCGCCCGGCACGGCGGGCAGAGTCTGCGTCGATCCCGAGGACGCCGGTCTCGCGGCGGCGGACGACGGCGCACGAACGGGTGCCTGGCGCGCACTCGACGGCACGCGAACGGCGCGGAGCGACGGCAGGGTATTGCTCGAATCGAGGCGGCGCGCCCCACTGCCCTTGCCGGGCGGCGTCGATCGGGCGCGGTACGGCTCGCCGCCGACCATCAGCTCGACACCGAGAGCGCGGCAACGGCGGCCGAGCCGCTCGAGGTCGACACCCGGTTGCACGAGGAGCCCGGCCGGCGGCGACGGATCGACGAAAAGGTCCACGGTCTGGCGCCGTGTGCGGAGCAGCTCCCGCACCTCTGGATCTTCGACCCAGAGGAAACCGGCCGTCGCCACGAACTCCGCGCGCCCGACGACGGCACTCGCCTGGGCGAGCGTGCGCGCGATCGGATCGGGGAGCTGGGCGAGCGTTTCGAGGCGTGCCTGGAGCACGTCGGCCTCGAAGCCCGAGCTCAGCGCGTGCGATAGCGTCTGCGGGGTGACGAGCACATCGAGCGCGGCGCCGACGGCGCCCACCTCGACTAGCGGCGCGAGCGCAATCACCGAGCCGACCTGCGACGACGACCCGATCCTGAGCGCCTGGTGATCGAGGAACCGGCTCGGCTCGCCCTGGGGCCGCGATTCGGGCACGTCGCGCAGGTACGCGCGCCCGCGCGGCGTGATGCGCAAGGTTGGCCCGTGGGATTCGTCGCCGTCCGGATCGCCGAGGTCGACGGCTCCGAGCAAGCGCAGGCTGCCGAGCGCGACGCGCCGCGCGACCTCCTCCGGGAGCGGGGCCTCGACGCCGGCACGCTGTGCCCAGCGCTCGACCAGACGTCTGAAACCGGGCGTTCGCGAGTCCGAGCGAACGTACGCGGCCACGGCTTCCCACGGCACCCAGCGGCCGTCCGAGAGCTCCTGGAGCGCTTCGAGCACCAGGTCGCGAATGGCTCCAGCGGCGCTCGACTCGCGAGCCTCCGGCGCCGCCCGCAGCACTTCACCGTCGGGCCGCGCCTCGTCCCACGCGCCGCCGCGGCGCCAGGCGGCGAACATGGCGCGGCCGAGATCCGCGACCTGCAGCGCGCCGGGCGGCGCCGCGACACCGATCGCCGACGGATCCCAAAGTCCAATCGCGCGGCTGAGCGCGGCGATGAACGACACGTGATCGAGATCCTTGCCGAAGCGGGAAGCGAACTTCGCGAGCAACGACCGCGGTGTGCCGATGCCGGGCTTCACCTCGATGCCCGGGTCCCGCACGGCGAGGGCGAGCGACAGCGCGAGGGGCGCTGGGTCTTCGGCGAAGCGCGCGCGCCGCGGCGCGTGATCGTCGCCGAGCACGAAGGTGCGAATCGCGTGCCGCTCCGCCTCGCGCTCCTCGCGCCGTGGGGCTCCAATCAGCAGCGCGACCTCGTTCGGCACGAGATGCCGATTCGGGTGCACGGGAACGAGGAACGCGCGGCGCTCCAGCGCGAAACCCACACCACGGCGCGACGGCGTGGCGCCCATCGCCCCACGCAGCCGAAGCGGCTCCCGCTCGAGGTCCAAAAGCTCCTCGGTTTCGACCTCTCCGCCCACCTGTTCGACCGCAGCGAGCAGCTTTCGCTCGAGCGGCGCGAGCTCTTCCACCTCGCGGGCGAGGCGCGCCGGATCGGACAACACCTCCCATGCCGGCTCGAGGCAAAGCGCGACCGGTGGGGTCGCCGGGCGTCCGAGATAGTGTGCCGCGATGCTCGAGGCCACGTCGGTGTGCGCCTGCCAGAGCAGTGCGCGCGCGCCGCGCGGGTCTTCACCCTCCCACGGCTTGAGCTGCAGCAGATGCGCCACCGGTAGGATCAGCTCGACGCCGTCGGTGTGTCCGCGGGCGAAAAGGACGCCGCGCGCGACGAGCGGCTCCACCGCCGCCGGCAGCGCGCGCGCCACGAGCACACCTCCGGCCTCGGCCACGCGATAGAGGAGCTCACGCGTCGGCCCCGGTAGGATCGACGGATCGCGGAGCTCGGGCAGCTGCAAGAGGATGCGCGCCACCTGCGACGGCGTGTCGATCCGCTTGGCGCCGTCCACGCGGATCTTCAGGCGCCCGATCAGCGACTCGAGTTCCGTCTCCGGCAGCTGCCTGAGGAGCTCGACGAGGCGCAGGGGGCGCGAAGGAGGTGGCACGGTGGTACGCGGCATGAATCCGTCCCGGCGCAGCCCGGAGCCCACGCACGGTTATCCTCCGAAAGTTACGCATCATTTCAACTTCTGTCGAGTTCTGTCGAAGGGGCCCATGCTGAATGACTACACTCACGCTCGAAAAGCCGCCACGCCACACCCTAGAGCCGCCACGCCCAAGAGCCGCCACGCCCAAGAGCCGCCCGGCAAGCCGGGCGGCAAGCAATGCAGCAAGCAATGCAGCGAGCAATGCAGCAAGCAGTACCGTGATCCTACGCGATCCAGTTCATGGCCTAGTCACCTTCGAGCGACCGGAGGAGGAGATCGTCATCCGCTTGTTCGAGGCGCGCGAAGTGCAACGCCTTCGGCGGATCCGCCAGCTCGGCCTCTCGTCGCTCGCCTACCCCGGCGCCGATCACACGCGATTTTCGCATGCCGCCGGCGCGGCGTTCGTGATGACGCGGCTTCTCTCGCGGCTTCGCAGCATCCACGACGCGCTACCTTTCTGGCAGCGGGTCACGACCGAGCGCGCTCGCGAGGCTCTCGCCGCGGCGCTCCTCCACGACCTCGGCCACGGACCGTTCTCGCACCTGTTCGAGGAAGTCATCCCGGGCAGCGAGCCCCACGAATCCTGGACCCGTCGCATCGTTCTCGATCCGGGGACCGACGTGCACCGGATCCTCGCCGGGTTCGACCCCACGCTGCCCGAGCGCGTCGCCGATCTCGTCGAGGGGCGCCACGAACTCACGTACCTCGCGCGCGCCGTCAGCGGGAGCTTCGACGTGGACCGCTGCGACTACCTGCTCCGCGACGCCTATTCGACCGGCGTCGGCTACGGGCGCTTCGACCTCGACTGGCTGCTCAGGAGCCTGCGGTTCGGCCTGCCCGACTCGGACGGCGCCGCACCCCCGCTGGCCATCGACGGGGAGAAGGGCATCCCGGCGATCGAATCGTTCTTCCTCGCGCGCCTGTTCATGTTCCAGCAGGTCTACTTTCACAAGACCGAGCGCGCCTGCGAATGGATGCTCGCCCGCGCCCTCGAACGCGCTCGGCTGCTCCTCGCTGACGGCACACGCTTGCCCGGCACGCCGCCCGGCCTGGTGTCACTCGCGCGTGAGGGCACTGCGACGCTCGGCGATTACCTTGCGCTCGACGATCCGTCGCTGTGGGTCGCGCTCTCGGCCTGGCGCGGCGCGAACGATCCGGTGCTCGCCGACCTCGTCGATCGGCTTCACGCCCGGCGCCTGTTCAAGACCCTGGAGCTCCACGGCGAACAGGCAACGCCGCGCGGGCGCCTGGAGGCGCTGGAAACCGCTCGCGAGGCCGCCGCCACGACGGCGTTCGATCCCAACGTGTACGTCGGGCTCGACGTGGCTTCCACCGTCGCGTTCGACGACGGCGACGACCCGCTCTTGGTGGTGTTGCCGGGCGAAAGGACGCGCTCGCTCGCCGAAGTGTCGTTCTTGCTCGGACGCCTGCGCGGCGAGAAGATGGAGCGCGTCCGCCTCGTCTTCGCGCCGGAGCTCCGCGAGCTCGTCGGGGCGGCGCTCCGCGCATGATCGTTCCCCTCTCGCTCCTGCTCGCCGGCGAGCCCGCGATCGACCATGCCTTCGGCCCGACGACCGCCGCCGAGGTGCGCTCGGTCAACGCGGACGAAAACAAGCACGACGGCGACGGCGCCTACGGCCGCTTCGACGGTGATCTCGACCTCGGGTTCGGAGCGGGCGCCGCCGCGTACTTCGTGACCGAGGACATCGCTTTCGCGCTCCGCGCGACCGCGCACTGGTACTCGACTGCGGGGCTTTACCTTTCCTACTCGGAGTCGCTCGGCGCGGAAGTCGTCGAACGACGCGCCGGCCTGGGTATCGAGCTCGAACCGCTCTTCCTGGTCCGCTGGTCGCAGGGGCTCGAAACGGGCCCGGCGCTGCTCGACCTCACGCTCGACTCGCTGTCGCTCGGTGCCGGCTACCTGCTCGCCGATCCGGTCGGGCGCGGCTTTGCGAGCCGGCACGGCGTCGAGCTATCGCTCGGCTTCGGCGTGCCACTGCTCGCGACCGCGGCCGGCCCCTGGCTCGAGGCCCGCGCCGGCTGGTTCCTGCCGGAGAGCGGGCGCGAGGTCTCCGCCGTCGTCTTTCTGAGCTGGCACTTTCTCGCGCTGACGCCGGTCGTGAAGGAGTGACGAGGCGCCTCAGCGCCAGGTGTACGGGGGCTGGATCGTCACGTCGTTGATCGTTGCGGACGCCGTCGCGGTGTCGACGAAACCGTAGAAGGAGCCACTCGATTTGTTGAGGCCCTGGCCTCGGTATTCGACGTCGCCGAACAGGCGCGCGGAACCGGAGAGGCCCTGGCCGCTCTCGAAGAAGCCCGGGGGGTAGAACGTGGTCTGCACGTTCGCCGTGCCGCTCACCGTGAAGCGCTGGAGCACGCTGAGCGCGCCGACGGTGCCGCCGGAAACGGTGGCGCCGCTCAAGATCGTCGCGTGATCCTCGATGCGTGCGCTGCCGCTGACGGTGCCGCCGAGAACCTGGGCGTAGGGCCCGACGTAGACGGTGGTCGCGAGACCCGACGGCGCGCAGCCGCCGCCGTTCGAGTGGCGCTGAGTGTTGGAAGGGCAGGCGTCCTGTTGCCCGTTCCGGAAGCCTTCCGGCCAGGCGCGCGCGAACTCCACCATGTACGGGTAGCGATAAATCGACGGGTACGCCTGATCCCAGATCACCTTCGTGATCACCGTCGGCGCACCGACGACGACAAGCCACACGCTCTCGCTCGGGCTGATGCAGAAGGTGAGCTCACCGTCAGCGCCGCGCTGAAGGGCGCTATAGCGCGACGTGGTGAGCCCCGAATCGGTCGCGACGAGGCCCCAGCGCCAACCGGAGTTCGCGCCGCTTTGGGTGACGCCGCGGAACTTCACGGTCACGCTGGTGGCGCCTGCATCGGGGTACAGCCGGACGACGTTGTAGCCCCAGCGCTGCGGTGCCCAGAAATTCGGCGATTGAAAGCGCCGGTTCGTCGCCCACGAACCGTCGAGCGGCTCGAGATCGGTGACGCGGAGCTGCCGCATGGTGTTCGTGTTGGTGGTCGTACTGGTGATCTGGCCGTAGGCACCACGGTACACCGAGCCTTGGTTCGAGCCGTTGGTCGGCGGCGGGTTCTTGTAGTCCCAGGTGATGTTGTGCATCGCCCACTCGCCGAACACGTCGTTCAGTTGCTCGGCGTTCCACCCCATGTTGAGCGCGAGTTTGTTCCAGGGGTCGCGCTGGCCGCTCGGCGCCGTCGCCGTCCACATGTCGTTGACGGCCTTGTAGCAATGCTTGTCCTTCAAGAACTCGAAGAACTGCCAGTTGCAGTAGCGGTCGCGCGTCGAGCCGTAATAGAGGTGCGGCGCATTCACCAACATCTCCGAGCAGTGCACTTCGTCGCGGTACTCGTCGAGCTGGTGCGGCATCCAGTTAGCGTGGCTCTCGTGGATCCAGCAGCCACCGGCGCCGCAATCCTGGAAGCCCTGCTGCATGCATTGCATCGAGTGCATGAACTCGTGACCGAGGCCCCAGTGGTCCGCCATCGCGCCCGGGCCGACCCAGATGCCGGGGCGACCGTTGTTGCAGCCGCCGTAGAGGCCGTTCTCGATGATGTGGATGCTCGTCTTCCGCTTGTTGGCCGTGTTGCAGTCCGGCTCCGGCCAGAAGATCGGGCTCCCCATGTACGTCTCCCACACGACGTCTTCGAGGAAGGCGCCCGCCGTCTGCGCCTGCTGCAGCGTGACGTTTCTCCCGTCCGGCCAGTAGAAGGCAAAGTGCTCGGTCTCGTAGCGGAAGGGATAGTTCTCCGGACTCGACGAGCCCCAGGCCGTCCAGGTGCCGGCCGTGCACGCCGGCGTCGACGTCGGACAGGTCGTCGCCCAGGCCGTGCTCGTGCTTCCCGGATCGCAGGTGCCCGCACCCGCGGTGCCTCCGGTTCCTGCTCCGCCGGCGCCCGCGCCACCCATGCCCGCGCCACCCATGCCCGCTCCGCCCATCCCGGCTCCGCTCGCGCCGGCAGCACCCGCACCACCCATGCCCGCCCCGCCGCCCGCGCCGGCCATGCCGCCGATGCAGCTTCCGGCAACGCAGCTCGCGCCGGTTGCGCAGGCCGCGCCGCACACGCCGCAGTTCAGCGGGTCGACCATGGTGTCGGTGCACGCGCCGTTGCACGTGACCTGACCGCCCTGGCACTGGCAGCTGCCCGCATTGCAGGTCTGTCCGGTGACGCAGGCCGCACCGCACGCGCCGCAGTGCGTCGGGCTCACCGTCGTGTCGACGCAGTCGGGCGCGCACAGCGTGAGCCCGAGCGCGCAGCTCGTCGCGCACGTGCCTGCCGAGCAGACTTGACCTGTCGGACAGGCCAGCCCGCACGCGCCGCAGTTCGCGCCATCCGACAGCAGATCTTCGCAACCGCTCGCGCAGGGCGTGAGCCCGGCCAGGCAACTGCACGTCGATGCGCTGCACAGGCCTCCCACCTCGCACGCGACGCCGCAGGCGCCGCAGTTCGCGGCATTGGTCGTCGTGTCGACGCAGGACCCACTGCAATTCGTGAGGCCGGCCGCGCAGGTGCTGGTGCTTCCCGAAGCGCCGCTCATCCCCGCGCCGCCCAGGCCGGACGCCCCCGCGTTGCCGCCCGCTCCGCTGCCGCTGGTGCCGGCACCACCCGCACCGGCAAGCCCCACGCCTCCTGTCGTACCGCCGCTCGACGGTTGCGCGCCGGTGCCCCCGGATCCTTCGTCGTCAGTCGAGGCCTCTTGCGAGCAGGCGCCGCCGAGCAGCAGACCTACCGCCAGCGCGACGCGCGGGACGGGCCCCGTCAGGGCTCCAAAGAAGTGACGTGGTCCGCGAACGAAACGGGGATGTGGCACTCCGCACCAGTGACGGCGCGCAAGGCCCGCGTCGCATTTGGCGTCTTGAGTTCAATTTTTCGTCCCTACCGGACAGGTTAGCCGAGGGGGCGGAGCACGGCGTCGACGCCCTCGACGTGGTCGTCGATCGCCCGTCGTTCGCGTCCGAGAAAATCCCTGATCGCAGCGCGAAGCCGCGGATCGACGAGGTGGTGGGCGCTCCGGGTGACGGTAGGCTCGAAGCCGCGCGCGACCTTGTGTTCGCCGCCCGCTCCGGGCTCGAAGACGGCGAGGCGCCGCGCGATCGCGTCCTCGATGCCTCGATAAAAGCAGACGTTGAAGTGGAGGAACGGCACGTCCGCGAGCGCGCCCCAGTAGCGGCCGTAAAGGCGCTCGCTCCCGAGCAGGTTGAACGCCCCGGCGAGCTTCCGCTTGCCGGCGCGGTCGCTCGCCACGACGACGTGGAGTGCGTCCGGCATGGTGGACAGCACTTCTTCGAAGAACTCGGGGTTCAGGTAGCGGCGACCCCACGCAAACTTGTCGACCGTCGCCACGTAAAAGTCGTGCACGAAGCCGGCGAGCCCGGAGTCGAGATCCGAACCGGTGAGCACGTCGAGCACGATGCCGCGGTCGTCCATTTCACGGCGTTCGCGCCGGATCTGGTTTCGGCGCTTGGAGTTGAAGCAGCCGAGGAAGTCGTCGAAGCTTCCGTAGCCCTGGTTTCTCCAGTGGAACTGCACGCCGTGGCGCTCGACGAGCCCCGCGCCGGCATACGCCGCCGTTTCCGCCTCGGGCGGGAACAGCACGTGCGCCCCCGAAAGGTTCGCTTCCTCGCAGATCGCAGCGAGTGCTTTGGCGAAGACGTGCTCGAGCGGCGCGCGCGCCGTGCCTTCGCGGACGAGCAGGCGCGGCCCCGTCGCCGGCGTGAACGGCACGGCCACGATCAGCTTCGGGTAGTAGCGGATGCCGAGCTCGACTTCGGCGTAGCGCGCCCAGGAGTGGTCGAACACGAACTCGCCTTCGCTGTTGCCCTTGACGTAGGCGGGTGCCGCCGCGACGAGCGTCCCGCCCTGCTCGAGGGTCACGTGCATCGGCAACCAGCCCCGCTCGGGCGTCACGCAACCGGTGCGCTCGAGCGCATCGAGCCACTCGAAGCGGAGGAAGGGCGGCGTGGTCGGGCCGACGAGCGACCGATAGCGGGCTTCGCCGAGCTCGCGGATCGACGCGTGCGTGCGCACTTCGATCGCCGGCTCGTCCATCCGGCCTGAGTATAGCGTTCGCGGGAAGGCGAAACGCGAAACGCCGGGGGCCGCCGTCAGAGCAGCTTGCGAAAACGATAGAAAAGCTGCTCGACCAACCGGTCGGCGTAGGGGCGGCGACTGAACTCGTGAGCCTGCACTTCCCGGGCATCCTGGAGATCGCGCAGGTACGATCGCTCCATCTGTTCGCCGAAGCTCTCGTCGACCACGGCCACGTTCACTTCCAGGTTCGAGCGAAACGACTGGTAGTCGAGGTTGTAGGTACCGACGGTGCTGAACCGGCCGTCGATGACCGCGCTCTTCGCGTGGAGGATGCCGCGCTGGTACTCGAACAGGCGCACGCCGCTCTTCAGCAGGGAGCTCCAGGTGGCGCGGCTTGCGATGCGCACGACTTCGACGTCGCTCTTGCCGGGCACGAGCACCCGCACGTCGACGCCGCGCTCGGCCGCCCGGCGAAGCCCGCGCCGGACCGCTCGATCCGGCACGAAGTACGCGTTCGTCACCCAGGCGCGGTGCTTCGCTTGCGCGAGTTCGGCCCGGTACGCGCGTGAGATTTGGCGGCGAGCGCGAAAATAGCTTTCGCTGAGCACGCGCACGCGGTGCCCGTCGTCGCGCACCCGCGGGGCGGGCTCCGATCGCACGGTTCGCGCCAGCGGTCCGCCACCCGCGCGACGCCACGCGGAGAGCACGCTCGCGACGAGACCGCGCACGGCCGGGCCTTCGACGCGCACCGTGTCGTCGCGCCAGCCTGCCCCACCCTCCTCGACCGGAAGCCACGGATCGCCGATGTTGATGCCGCCGGTGAAGCCGGTGTCCCCGTCGACGACCAGGATCTTGCGATGGTCGCGGCGTACGATGCCTTCGGGGCGGAAGCGCCGACGCCACGGCGCGATCGGGCCGAACTCGTGGACCTGGCAGCCGGCCGCCCGAAGCTCGTCGAAGAAGGCCGGATCGGCGCCGAGACTACCGATCGCGTCGTAGACGACGGCCACCTCGACGCCTCGCGCGCTCGCTTCGCGAAGGGCGTCGCCGAAACGACGGCCGGCTTTGTCGGACCCGAACCAGTACATCTCGACCAGCACCTGCTCGCGGGCGGAGCGGATGGCGTCGAGCATCGCGGGGTAAGCCTCCGCGCCGTCGCGCAGCAAGGTGACCCGGTTTCCGTCGACGAACCGCGGCGGCGCCTCGCTGTCGCCGAAACGCATGCGGGACGTTCTCACGGAGGCTATCCTGCACCCCGCCCCCACGGTCGTCGATGCGTCGTTCGGTTTTCTCACCCCCGCGCCTCGCGGTCGTGCGCGGCGCTCGATGCGTCGCGGCGCTACTCCTCGGGTTCACGGGTTGCGGATCGTCCAGCCGTTCGACGGCGCCCGCTTACCCCCCGCCCCAGGCGGGAGCCCCCGGCGTCCCCGGGCAGCCCGCCGTGCCGCCGGGCGTACCCCAGGGTCCGGGGGCCGATCCAATCAATCGCGTCGACCTCGCGTTCCTCCGTGCGGAAGCCAGCGCGATCCTGGCCGAGCTCGTGGCGGCGCTCCCACCGCTGCAGCAGGGGCGCGTGGCAAGCATCCCCCTCGTCGTCGACGACACGCCCGGCGAGGTGAACGCCTTCGCCGCCTGCACGGAGACCGGGCGCGCGGCGATGGCGGTGAGCGACGGTCTGTTCGACATCCAGGCGCACCTGGCGCGTGCGCGTGCCCACGACGAGCTCGGCGGGACGCGCAAGGTCGACGAGTACATCGCGCTGATCGCCCAGCATCAACGCCCGAAGCAGCCGATCGTGCGCCCGCCCGTCGGGTTCTTCGATCCGGCGCTCGACGTGAACCCGCAAAAGCTCGCGCGCCAGCGCGAGGTGCTCGACGAACAGATCGCCTTCGTCCTCGGGCACGAACTCGCCCACCATTACTTGGGCCACCTCCCCTGCACCGGCGCCGGCAATCTCCCGATCCACGAGGTCGGCCGCCTGCTTTCGAGCGCCGTTCCGCTTTTCAACCAGCCGAACGAGATCGCCGCCGACGTGTCCGGGCTGAACGACGCGCTCACCGCCGGGGCCCGGCGCGGCGGCTACCATTTCACGGAGACCGGCGCGCTCCTGACGCTGCAGTTCTTCGGCGGGCTGGACCAGCTGACGCCGGCGGACATCGTCTTCGCCTTCGAACGGAGTCACCCCCCGCCGGCGCTCCGCGTGCCCATCGTGCAACAGACGGCGACCGCCTGGCGCGGCACGGGTGGCCGCGGGCTCCCCTACCCGTGGTTTTGATGGCTCGCCGGCGCAACTCGGCTTCGAAACGTTCCGATAGGATGGGGCGCCCGTCGTGAAGACCGAAGAACCCACCCCACGCCGCCTGCGAAAAGCGCGGGACGAAGGCGATAGCCCGACCTCGAACGCGCTCGTGCAGGCTGCCGCGCTCGGCGCCGCACTGCTCATCGCGCCGAGCGCCGTGGCGGCCACTTCCGCCCGGGCCGCCGCGCTCGTACGGAGCGCGCTCGCGGGCGACGTGCGACCGCAGGCAGCGGCGATTGCCCTCGACGTCATCGCGCTCACCGCTCCGATCCTCGTCGGCGTCGCCGCCGTCGCCGCGCTCGTCACGCTGGTGCAGACGGGCGGCGTGGTGAGCGCGGCACGCTTCGCGCCGCGCCTTTCGCGGCTCGACCCCGTCGAGGGGTTCAGTGCGCTCTTCCGCCTGGACCGGGTGTGGGCGCTCGTTCGGGCTCTTCTCACCGCCGTCCTCGTCGGTTGGCTCACGCTCGCGGTGCTTCGCGACCACGCGGCGGATCTCGCGCTGAGTGCCGGCAACCGCGACGCGATCGTGCCGCTCGTCGGCGCGCTCGGACGGGAGCTCGGCCTCGGTGCGCTGCTGGTCGCGCTCATTTTCGGCGCCGTCGACCTCGCCGTCGTCGCACGCGCCTGGCGCTCGCGCTTGCGGATGACCAAAGACGAAGTGCGGCGGGAACAGCGCGAAGCCGAGGGCGACCCAGAAATGCGGGCGAAGCGCCGCCGCGCGCACCAGGAGGCGATCGTCGGCGCAACCCTGAACGCCGTGAAAGACGCGACGGTCGTGATCGTGAATCCGACGCACCTCGCCAACGCGCTCCGCTATGTCGATGGCGAAGACGCAGCACCGAAGGTGGTGGCGCTCGGCCGGGGCGAACTCGCGCAGCGCATCGTCGAAGCGGCGCACGCGTACGGCGTGCCGTGCATCCAGGACGTCCCGGTGGCGCGCGCCCTCGCGGAGCTCGAAGTGGGCGACGAAATCCCGGAAGCGCTCTACGAAGCCGTGGCGGAAATCCTGCGCGAACTCATCGAGTCACACGAGCGGTCACCTGACTTTGGGCGTTAGCTGACGCGCTCGGGGCGGCTCGGGACACTAGAAGGCCATGCGTCCCCAGCGTCTGGTCCTCCTGTTCGGTATTTTTTCGCTGGCCTGTAGCGCCGAAATGGAGTCGCCGGCCCCTGGAACCGCAGGCAGCGGCGGAACGGCCGCAGGCAGCGGCGGCAGCGGCCAAGCGGGCACACCGGTGGCGGGGAGCCCCGGGTCCGGTGGAACCGGTGGCGCGGTCGCGGGCACTGGTGGGGCAGGAACCGCCGGCAGCGCGGTCGGAGGCGGCGGTAGCGGCGGATCGGGCATGGCGGGGAGCCCTGCCGGCGGCGCCGGGAGCGGGGGCGAGCCGAGCGCCGGCAGCGCCGGCAGCCCGATGGCGGGAATGGCGGGAACGGCGGGAATGGCGGGAATGGCCGGCATGACGCCCGGGCTCGAGACGTGCCCCGCGCCGCCCGCTGGCGCGACCAACGAAGCCATCGTCGCGCTCAACACCGAGAACACGATTCGCCTCGCGATGGGTCTCGACTGCGCGGAGCTCATCGTCGAGCTCATCGCCTCCGCGCAGAACCACTGCAACTACTACGTCACGAACCAGGGCGACGCCGCGTGCGAGGCACCGAGCGCCCACAACGAGATCGAGGGCTGCCCCGAGTTCACCGGCGAGGGGCTCGGTGATCGAATGGACGCAGCCGGCTACATGGGGCGCGGCGGCTCCGAATGCATGGCGTTCACCGGCGACCCAGAGCGCTCGACGATGATGTTCGTCGACTCGGTCTACCATCGAACTCCGGTGCTCGATCCCTGGATGCGGCACCTCGGTTACGGCTTCGGCGACGGCTGCGACACCATCGACTACGGCACCGGTCCGACGACGCCCCAGGACGTGACCGCCCTCTATCCGTACTCCGGCCAGGTCGGCGTGCCGACGTCGTTCGACGGCAGCCGTGAAGGTCCCGAGCCGCCGATGCCCGCCTCGGGCTGGCCGAGCGGCTACCCCGTCACGATCTACGCGCGCGACTTCACCGTCTCGAACCACACGATCATGATCGACGGCACGACCGAAGATCTTCCGCACCAGTGGCTCGACGACAGCGACCCCACCCTGCCTTCGTACGCGAAGGTCCTCTACACGGACGCGCCGCTCACCGCGAACACGACGTACCGCGTGACGGTGCAGGGAACGCGCGAGAGCGCCCCACTCGATTTCGATTGGACGTTCACGACCGGCGAAGCGAACGGTGGCCGCCCAGGCCGGCCGTAGCCGTCAATCACTTTCCGTTCTTCCACGATCGCGCCAGGTAGCGGCCTTCCTTGCCGGAAAGCACGTGGAGTGCGCGTCCGAGATTTCTCTTCTGCGCCTCCTTCGACTTCAACCAGGAAAAGTAGCGCAGCATCTCCTTTTTCCGGCTCGGGATCAGCGCGTCGAAGTTCGCTCGCGCCGTGGGGTTCCGCGCGAGCGCCGATCGGAACCACGGAGGCATCGGGTGCAGAGGCCCGTTCTCGTATGCGGCATCGAAGCGCACCTCGGCGCGCACGCGGTCGCCCACCTTGGTCCGGGACGCCTTTCGCACGTCTCCGTGAAGGTAGAGGTAGAAGCTACCGTCACCCGCCGGCATCATGTTGATGCACCAGGGTTCGTCCGGCTTGCCGTTGATGCGGATCAGGACCGGCATCGGCCTTCGCCAGCGCGGCTTGAGCGACGCGGCGCGTGCCCTGCTCACGGCAAGATACGGATTGCCGTCGCGGATCTCGATGACCGAAACGAACCTCAACACGGCCACGACCCGACGCTACATCGGGTCGTGACGCACCGGCATCGTCGCGGGCACTCGGTATCTCGCGTGGGAAAATCCACGAACCGACGGCGTTTTCACGAAAACGGCGCCTCGCGTGGGAGGCGGTGCTATTCTTCGATGTGGTGGTACTGGGAAGGATGGTGAGGGTGAAATCATGAGATCGAAACTATTTCGCGCCGTCGTCGGCGTCGGGCTCTCGCTCGGTGGATCGGGCGCGGGGTGCTCCGGCAATTCGACGTCGGACGACGACGGTTCAGGGGGGGATCCCAACGGCACGGGTGGAAAGGCGGGGTCGGGTGGAACCGCCGGAGACCCCCACGCCGGAACAGCAGGGCTGCCGACGGACGCCGGCACGGACGCGTTCTGCGACGCGGCCTGGCCGACGACGAAGGGCAACCCCGCGCCTCCACCGAGCTGCGAAGAACAGGCCGAGTGCGGAGGTCCGCCTGACGCTGGGTTCGGTTTCCTCCGCTGCCGTCCGAAGCTCGACGAGCACCTCTGCGATTACCTGCTCGTCACGTCCGAGTGCGAAAATGGGGTCTGGCAGTGCCCGGCCGACGCCATGGTCGACTCCGAGTGCTGGTGCATCGGGCCTCCGCCGACAGGCTACATCTGCACCGAGATGGGCTTCCAGTTGGCCGACGGCGGCACCGGCGGCAGCAGCAGCGGCGGCTGAACGACATGGCCGCGGAGCCCGAGTACGGCGAACACGGCCGCTGGGGCGGCCGGCTGACACGGCGCGACCTGCCGGACGACGATCCGTCGATCGCCGAGCTCGACCGGTCGACGCGCGACCGGCTCGCGACGATCTGGCAGCACCGGGCAGCGACCGAGCGCCGCGTGGCCGACTCGTTCGAGGTGATCCGGGCGTCGCTCGAGCGGCGCCGAGCCGATCCGGCGTTGATCGAGCTCGCCGGGCGCGCGGTCGACGACGAGTTCCGCCACACCGAGCTCAGCCGCCGCGTGGCCTCGCGCTTTCGCGGCGCCGAAGTCGAAACGCCGCCGCGTCTCGTGCTCGAAGTGCCGAAGCATCGTGGCGCCTCGCCGGAGCTCCGCGACGATCTCTTCGTGATCGGTCAGTGTCTCTTCAACGAAACGACGGCGTCGGCATTCCTCGAGTGCTGCTTGAGCCAGGCCGAAGGTGCGCTCGCCCAGGTGGCCCTGCGTGAGCTCCTCGCCGACGAGGTCGAGCACGGCCGCATGGGCTGGACGTACCTCGCGTCGCTCGACAGAAAAGAGCGCCAGCGCGTCGAACCCTGGCTCTTGCCGATGGCGTTCACGAACCTGAAGCTCTGGCGCAAGGAGACGCCGCCGGACGAGAAAAACGCCGCTCTCGCCGCGCACGGCGCACCGCCCGCCGAGGACATTCATCGCGCTCTGGTCGACGCGCTCGAAACGCTGATAGTGCCGGGTTTCGCCGAGCTCGGGCTACGAACGGAACCGCTCGCTGCCTGGCTCAAGGCCGGCGCGTCCACCGATCAGCCGCCGGTCTAGGGTCTAACCTGGCCTACCAGGCCTGCCAGCCCCAGCACCGGAGGCGCAGACTATCGCGCTCGATGCCGCAGCTGAACATGCCACCGGTCGCCACGGCCGAGTAACGGCCGTCCAGGCCCGTGTCTTCGCCCCAGTAGCCAAAGCACCTGACGATTCCGTCCGCGCGAAGGGCGCAGGTGGTGCCGTAGCTGTCGAAGCCGCCGGATGCGATCGCGACGAACGGCCCTTTCGGCAGCGGCAGGTCGCCGTACCCCGCGCCCCAACATTCGAGCGAGCCGCCCTCGCGAATCGCACAGGTGTGGATCGGTCCCGCGGCGACAGCGGTGAACGCGCCGTCCGGAGGCGTGAGGTCGACTTGCGGCGAGCCGAAACACGCGAGCGTGCCGTCTTCGCGCCGCGCGCAGCCGTGATACCGGCCGAAGCTGAGCTCGACGAACTCGCCCTCGGGCGCCGGTAGCCATTCGTCGAGCTCCTGACCCCAGCACTGGATTGCCCGATCCGTGCGAAGGGCGCAGGCGTAGTTGTACCCGACGGCGATGGCGGAAAAGACTCCTTCCGGGGGCGGTACCTCGCCGAGGGTGGCATGACCGGCGCAAGCAATAGTGCCGTCCGCGCGCAGGCCGCACGTTTCCCAGTTCGCGACATCGACTGCGGCGAAATAGCCATCGGGTGGCGCGGCGCTTTCGCCAAAGCATTCGATGGTGTCGTCGGTGCGGATCGCGCAGACCATGGAGGAGTCGGCGGCGACCGACTTGTACGTGCGCTCGTGCGACGAGCCGCGGCCCTGCGAAGTAGAGCCCCAACAGGCGAACGAGCCGTCTGATCGCAGCGCGCACGCGTGATAGAGCCCAGCCGAGACCGCGACGAACGACCCAGCCGGCACGGCGGTGATCTCACTCGAGTCTCGGCCGAAGCACACGAGGGTCTCGTCGGCGCGGATCGCGCAGGTGAATTGGCCCCCGGTGTCGACCGTGCGAAAGCTGCCTCCGGGTGACGAGATCTCGCCGAAGAGGTTGTCGCCGCCCCAGCAGATGAGCTCGCCGTCGGAGCGAACCGCGCAGCTATGGTCGCTCGCTGAAATGGCGATGAACGTACCGGGCTGTTGGCTTGCTTGACCGCGAGCGTCGTATCCCCAGCAGGCCAACGTGGCATCGGTGCGGATCGCGCAGCCGTGATTCTGGCCGACCGCCACCGCCAGGAACGTTCCACCGGGCGGCGAGGACTCGTTCACCGTGTTGTCGCCCCAGCACGAAAGGGACCCATCAGTGCGTAGGCCGCAGCTGTGGACCCTGCCCGCCGCCACGGCGACGAACGTCCCCGTGGGAGCGTCCGCCTGGCCGTAGATGTTGTATCCCCAGCAATGGACGGTGCCATCCGTGCGGATCGCGCAGTTGTGCTCCTCACCTGCTGAGATGGCGATGAACGACCCTTCCGGCGCGGTCGCCTGCCCGTAGTCGTTGTCGCCCCAGCAGCGGAGCGTCCCGTCCGAGCCAAGCACGCAGGTGTGGTACCCACCGGCGGCAATAGCGGCGGTGGCCACGTCGCAGCGCTCGCCGAAGAAGCCCGCTTCGCACGAGCAAACGGCGGGCTCGCCGAGGTCGACGCAGGTGCCGCCTGGGCCGCACGTGATCGCGACGCAGTCGTTGCTCTTGTCTTCGCAGCGCGCGCCCGTCCAGCCCTCCGGGCAGTCGCAGATCAGCTCGCCGTTTTCTTCGTGGCAATCGCCGCCATTCCGGCAGAAATCCTCGCACGGGTCGGTGGTGGAATTGCCCGCGGTACCGCCGCCGGCCCCAGCCGTTGCAGCACCGCTTCCGCCGCCTCCGGCGCTTCCGCCGCGCCCGCCGGTGTCCCCGCCGCCGGCGCCGCCGTTCACGCTCGCACCCCCGTTGCCGCCAGTCAGCGTGCCACCCGCGCCACCGACACCCACACCTCCGACACCCCCGTCACCCGCCTTGATCCCGCCCGCTCCGGACGCGAGGCGACCCGAGCTTCCTCCGTCGCCGTCCGCCGCGGCACCAAAGAGCTGGGAGCGACCTCCGCACGCGACCACCAACAGGAGCAGCGAAAGCCCGCCCGGCACGCTCCACGGCCCACGACTCAGCGCTCGCACCACGTCACCCGAAGCGAGATTGAGCCACGGAAGCGGCGCTTCCGCAAAAGCGCCTCCCCTTCGCGCGACCAAGCGAGGGGATCTAGCGGTTCTGGATGTGGATCGCGTGCCCGATCGAGTGGGCCGCCGCTTCCATCAGCGCTTCGCCGAGCGTCGGATGCGGGTGCACGGTGAGGGCGACGTCTTCGGCGGTGGCGGCGACTTCCAAGGCCAGCGCTGCCTCGCTGATGAGGTCGCTCGCGTTCGGACCCACGATGTGGATGCCGAGCACGCGGCCGGTCTTCTGCTCGGTGACCACCTTCACGAAGCCGTCGGTTTCGCCGATGCTCATCGCGCGGCCGAGCACGGAAAATGGGAACTTCCCGACCTTCACCGCGGTGCCCTTGGCCTTCGCCTGCGCCTCGGTGATGCCGACGGTTGCGATCTCGGGATCGGTGAAGATGATGCCGGGGATCGTGACCCAGTCCTTGGCCGCGGCCTTGCCGGCGATGACCTCGGCGCAGACCTCGCCTTCCTTGCTCGCCTTGTGCGCCAGCATCGGCGCGCCGCTGACGTCGCCGATCGCGTAGATGCCGGGGACGTTGGTTTCGCAGCGGTCGTTGGTCGGGACGAATCCGCGCTGGTCGACGATGACGCCGGCTTCCTCGAGACCGATGCCCTTGCCGCGCGGCTTCATGCCGACGGCGACGAGCACCACGTCGCACTCGATGCGCTTCTTCCCGTCCGCGCCGGACACGGTCACCACCACCGAGTCCCCGCTCTTTTCCCAGCCCTCGGCCCGCACGCCCTTCAGCACCGTGCCGCCGCGCTTGGTGATGTTCTTCTCCACCACGCGAACGCAGTCGGGATCGGTGCCGGGCAAGAGGTCCGGCGTCAACTCGACGACCGTGAGCGCGGAGCCGAAGCTCTGATAAACCATGCCGAGTTCGAGGCCGATCACGCCGCCGCCCACGACGACGAGGCGCTTGGGGATCTTCTTCAGACTCACCGCTTCGCGCGCACCGATGATGCGCTCGCCGTCGAACTCGAAACCCGGGACCTGGATCGTGGCCGAGCCGGTCGCGATGACGATGGCCTTCTTGGCGACCAGGCGCGTGGTGCCGCCCTTGCCGGTGACCTCGACCGTCTTCGCATCCAAAAGGCGACCGCGCCCGTCGACGACCGCCGCGCCGTTTGCCTTGAGCAGGGTCCGGACGCCGCCCGTCAGTTTCTTGACGATGCCGCCCTTCCACTCCTGCATGCGTTCGACGTCGACCGACACGCCGCTGACGGCAACGCCGTGGTCCGCAATGTGCTTCGACTTCTCGACGAAGTGCGCGTTGGCGATCAGCGCCTTCGAGGGGATGCAACCCCAGTTCAGGCACACGCCGCCGTACTCTTCTTCTTCGACACAGGCGACCTTCAGCCCGAGCTGACCGAGCCGAATGGCGCAGGGATACCCGCCAGGTCCGCCCCCGAGGACGATGACATCGTAGGTCGTTTCCATGGCCGCCCGACTAGCCTAGCGCCGCGCACCTCACAAGCCCCGTGCGAGTTCGTCAACACAGTGTCGCGTTTGGGGCTCGATTCCCGGTCGCTACCCGTCCGCCTGTTCCGCCAGGTTCCAGGGACGTGTTTCGTAGATGTCGTCGAACAGGGTGGAACGGGCAGGCGGCGGGTCGTCGGCGACGGCGGCGAGCGCTGCGTCTATCTCGGCCTCGATCGCCGCGCCGAGCCGCGCGTCGAGCGCCGGATCGAGCGCTCCCTCGTGGGTGAGGTGGCGCGCCAGCCGGGCCATCGGATCGCGTTCGGCCCAGGCGCGTTCCTCGGCCGCACTGCGGTAACGCCCCGGGTCGTCGCTCGAGGAGTGCGGACCGAGCCGGTAGGTCACGCACTCGAGCAGCGTCGGGCCCCCACCCGCGCGAGCCCGGTCCGCCGCCTCGCGCACCGCGGCGTGGACGGCGAGCGCGTCGTTCCCGTCGACGCGCTCACCGCCGAACCCGTAGGCGAGCGCCTTGATCGCGAAGCTTTGCGAGGCCGTCTGTCGCGACGCCGGCAGGCTCAAGGCGTACTGGTTGTTCGTGCAGACGAAGACGACCGGTGCGACGAGCACACCGGCGAGGTTCAGGGCGGCGTGAAAATCCGGGTGGCTCGTCGCGCCGTCGCCGAGAAACGCGAGGGCGAGCGCCGGCTCCCTGCGTCGCGCGGCCGCCCAGGCCATGCCGACAGCGTGGGGCAGCTGCGTCGCGATCGAGCTCGACCACGACACCACGTTCGCCTTCCGGCTAAAGGCGTGGCTCGGCATCTGCCTACCCTTGGCCGAGTCGCGCGCGCTGCCCCACGCCTGGGCGAGGAGTTCGACCAGCGGGGTCCCGCGCACCAGCATCACCGCACTCTCGCGGAGCGCCGGGAACACCCAGTCGTCCGGCTCGACCGCGAAAGCCGCCGCAATCGGCACCGCTTCCTGGCCCAGGCTCGAGCCGAAGAACCCGATCCGCCCCTGACGCTGCAGGCCGAGGAGACGCGCATCGAGCCGGCGCGCGCGCTGCATCTCTCGATAGAGCCTGAGTCGCCCCTGGACGTTGAGCGCCGGGACTTCGCCCGGAAGGAGGGTGTCGTCGTCTCCGAGCACTCGCCGCAAGCTGCTCGGCAGGTCGGGCGCCGCCACGCTGCCCCTCCCGCTCACCGAAGGAGCGTCGAGAGCTGGTCGAGCAGCGCTTCCTCTTCCTCGTGGATGCGCTGGTCGGAGGTGAGGAGCTTCTTCACGGCGCGCAGGACGTCCGTGCGGTGCGCCTTCAGCATTCCGAGATTCGGCGGGAGGAGCGGCTGCTGGCCGGCGAGACACGCGTCGAGCGTTTCGATCTCTCCTTTTCCGATGCCTGCGCGCACGGCGTAGTCGTGAAGCGCCTCGGCCTCCTCCTCGGCCACTTCACCGTCGGCCCACACCGCCTGCAGGAGCAACTTCATGAGCTCGAACGACAGCTTTGGGTCGAGAACGTCGCTCGTCATCGGTGCCCCCCGAGGGTATTCGACCGGAGGGCGCGGTCAATCGCTCGTTTCGCCTAGAGCGCGTTTCACAAGCCAATTACGAGTTCTGCTCCAGCGCGGCGAGCGCTTCCTCCACCGCGTTCTGATCGGCGCGAGCGGCGTTTCCGCGCAGCGCTTCGACGGCGGGCCGCGCCTCGACCAGCCGCGCACGACCGGCCGCGACGACGGACAACGTGCGCGAGTGTCGCGTCCACGCGGAAAGCCCGCGCAGGATCGTGCGCCGTGCGCGCTGGTCGCCCAGCATGGCGAGCGCGACGAGCGCGTGCCACGAGATCGAATCCGAGCGTAGGCCGAGCGGTCCGAACGCTCGACGAGCGAGGCCGGCGCTCGCCGCCGTCAGCCGGTCGGTGGCGGCCACCTCGAACGTGGCGAGCAAATCGGCTTCCGTTCCCGGTGGCACGCTGCCGTCGATCACCCCGAGGATCACGGGATCCGCGGCTCGCTCGCCGCCATGCGCGAGGAACAGGGCCGCGGCGGCGCGAACGGCGCTGGAGGCATCGCCGAGCGCAGTGGTCGCGCGCGTGACGAAGTGCGCCGGTGCCGGCTCCGTTTGGTAGCGGGTGTCCATCAACCGGTACGCCATCGCGCGTACCTCGTCGTCGTCGTCTGCCGCGGCGACGGCGAGAACGCGCTCGGCGTCGTCGGGGGCGAGCCGTACGAAGGCAATCAGCGCCTGAAATCGGATCGGCGCATCCGTCACCGCGAGCAGGGGGCGAAGGCGCGCGACGACCTCGGCGTCCCCCGGCTCCGCCACTTCCCCGAGCGCGAGCACCGCCATCTGCCGCACGCGAGCGTCCGTGTCGTCGAACGACGCGAGCAACGGCTGGCGCGACTCGACCGCTTCGGCATCGGCGAGACCCACCGCTGCCTCCGCACGCAGTTCAGGGCTCGGATCCTCGGCGAGGAGCCGCTCGAGAGCCTCGAGCGCGGTGCGCCGCTCGGCCGGGCTGCGCGTGAGGCGCACGAGGTCCCGTAGCGCGGAGAGCCTCACGTCGGCGCGCGCGTTTCTCGAGTCGTTGACGGCCGCAACCAGCGTTCTCGGGAGCGGCGGAAGGCCGAACATCGGTGGCCCCTAGCCGGCGCCGCCCTCGCCGCCCTGACCCCCGTCGCCGCCCATCCCGCCGGCGCCGCCCGTGCCGCCGGCACCACCCGCACCCGCGCCTCCGCTCGGCGGGTTCATACCCATGCACACGCCACCCGGGCGATCAGCGGGCACCTGTATGCCGCTCTGCGGCAGCATGCAGACCTTGCCGCCGTCCAGGTTCTCCGCCGGGGAAAGCGGAACCATGCAGGTGTAGCCGTCCTTGTGCCGGCAATCGGAGAGGTTGTCGCACCTCTTCATGCAGAAGCTGCGCGCGGAGGGGTTCGTACCACTCGTGTTCTCGCACTCGGAGGAGGGCGACGGCGAGGCGCCGAAGAGCACGCACGCCGAATCCTCCGGGCACTCGCCGGGTTCGCAGTCGAACACGGTGCAATAACCACCGTGTGCGGCCTGGCTCACGTCGCACAGACGGTCGGCGGTCTGCGAGCAGTCGACCGACGTTTCGCAAGAATCGCCGATGTCCGGCGCGCAGCCGAGCGACAGGAGCGCGGCCAGGGCGAACGACGGAAGCGAAGCACGCATTCGGGGCGCTTCTATGTCACGGCCCGCCCCCGAGGGCTAGGCCTCCGGGCGGCTGCTTCCATAGGCGAGAGCCAAGCTAATAGCGACAATCAGCCAGGGTTGCGGGGCCTTTCCGAGTGGCATACGATCCAGGAGTGACGCTCTCGCCACTCGGAAGCCGCGCACTCGCGCTTTTCGCGCTCGCGTCGGTCGGGTGCGCCGTGGATACGGCGAGTGAGGAAGCCACCGCCGAGGAGGCTGGAGCCACGCACGCCCTCGTCACGATCACGCGCCGCGCCTCGGCGGGCACGCCGGACGACGTGCGTGCCGACGCGCTCGCGAGCTTCGTTCGCCTCCCGGTCGAAGCCGACGCCGAGAAGGTGCTCGGGGCGGCCGGGCTCGTCGTCGACCTGCCCGCCGCCGTTGCCTGCCGGCGCGTCGCCTCCGACCAGGCGCCGAGCGCTCTCGAGATGACGCGCGTTGAACTACTCGACGCGGGGGAGGTCAGCGTGGCGGCGGGAGGCAACATCACGACGCTGGCACCCCGCGCCTTCCCGACGGTCACGGATTCGATTGCGGGCGTCGTCTACACGACGCGCGACCGCGCGGCAGAGCCGCTGCCGAGCGCGCTCGCCTACACCGTCGCCACCTCGGGCGCGGGGCACCTCGGGCCGGTCTCGGCCGACGCGATGGCTCCGCTCACGCTCGCCGAGGTGACCGTGCTCGGCACTCCGCTGGCCGAGGTTCGCACGCTCGCCGCACGGCGGGATCTGGAGCTCGCCTGGGCGGCGGGCGCCGCCGGTGATCGCCTCGTCGTCGTGCTCGATCGCGGGGACGCGGTCACACAGTGCGCGTTCAAGGACGAAGCCGGGCGCGGCACGCTTCCGGTCTCGGCGCTGCCCGCGGCCGGCTCGGCGACTCTCTCCGTGCACCGCTTGAGGCAGGTGCGCTTCTCGGCGTCGGGCCTGGCGGGCGGCGAGCTGCGCTTCGACTTCGAGCTCGAAACACCCGTCACGATCGAGTGATCGTCGCTCCCGGATCGTCCTCGCTGCCTTTGATCGAGCCGTAGCGTTCCGTGAGCCGGCTCCACCACGTCTACTTCGTCCCCGGCCTGTTCGGCTTCGCCCGGCTCGCGGGCTACGACTACTTCAATCACCTGCGCCTGGGCATCGAGCGCCGTTACGCCGATGCCGGCATTCGCGTGTCGTGCGAGGACATTCCGGCACCCCCCACCTCCTCGCTCCGCTATCGGTCCCGCGTGCTCGCGGCGACCGTCGCCCGCACCGCCCTGCACGATGGGCCCATCCATCTCGTCGGCCATTCTACGGGTGGACTCGACGCGCGGCTGATCCTGTCACCCGCGGCGAACGTCGGCGTCGACGAGGGCCAGCTCGCCTGGCGGTCTCGCGTCGCCACGGCCATCACCGTCAACACGCCCCACTACGGCTCACCCGTCGCCAGCTACTTCGCCACCGTGTCGGGAACGCGCGTGCTCTACGCGCTCAGCCTGCTCACCGTCATCTCGCTCACACTCGGCGAACCGTCGCTCGCCATCTTCTCGCGGCTGCTCGCGGGTATCGGCGGCGTGGATGCTTTCCTCGGCGGGGACCTCAAGTTGGTGAGCCGCTTGACCGACGGCATCCTGCGCTTCGTCGATCGCGACGGCCGCGAAGAAATCTCGCAGTTTCTCGGCAAGGTGCGCGTTGACCAGGGCGCGATCGTCCAGATCATGCCCGAGGCCATGGACCTCTTCAACGCGGTGGCCGAGGACCGGCAGGGCGTCCGCTACGGCTCGGTCGCGACCGCAGCCCCCCCGCCGCGATCGCTACGCATCGCCCGCCGCCTGCGCTCGCCGTACGCGATGCTCACGGCAGCGATGTTCTCGACGCTGTACCAGTTCGCCGGCCAGCGCTCGCGCATGTACCCGTACGCGAAGCCGACGCCGCGCGAGCTCGATCTGCTGAAGGTCGGCATCGATCACGAGATCGGCGACAGCATCAGCGACGGTATCGTGCCGACGCTCAGCATGCTCTGGGGCGAGCTCCTGTGGGCCGGCGAAGCCGATCATCTCGACGTGATTGGCCACTTCCACGACGACGGCGATCCCGCCGTCCACGTCGACTGGATCACGAGCGGATCGCGTTTCACGCGCCAGCGCTTCGGCGCGATGCTCGACGCGATCGTGCGATTTCAACTCGACCAAAAGTGACACTCCAAGGTCTCGCTTCACGGATCAGCTGGACCCGAAGCCAAAAGTGTGCGAGGATCGTCGTTCGTGGCGCCGCTCCGCCAGCGTGACGGGGCGATCGGATCCTGCGGCCAGGTAGCCTTTTTCCGCCAGCTCGCCCGGACGCAGATTCTTGGCACGCCGAGCCAGCGAACGGATCCGCTCACTGGAGAAATGACCATGCGACCCATTCAAAGCATCCTGTGCCCGGTCGATCTGGAGCGACCGTCGCGCACGGCGCTGGGTTACGCGTTTTTTCTCGCCGAGGCCTTCTATGCTTCGCTCGAGGTCACGTGCGCACGCGCGGCGCTCCCGACGCTCGTGCCGGGCACGGACTCGCGCCAAGAAGAGGGCGGACGCGCAGCAAATTCCCTCAACGAGCGCATCGCGCGCGATCGCCTGGACGAGCTGCTTCGAAACGTGACCACCGCGGTTCCAGGGCGCGCGTCGGCGCACATCGTGGAAGGCGAACCACTGTCCGGGATCCTTCGTTGCGCGCTGCAGTTCCGGAGTGATCTCATCGTGGTGGGCTCGCACTTCGAAGCGCGACCCGATTGGCACTTCGCGGCGACTCTCGGCGAGCAGATTGCGTACGCGGCGGCTTGTCCGGCCATCAGCGTTCACGAAGGCGGTCAGCGGCGAGCCCCGCGCGTGAAGCACATCCTGATGCCGGTCGACTTCCGATCCGACGCGACAGCGGTGGAGTGGACGACTTTGTTCGGACGCTGCTTCGATGCCACGGTGGAGCTCCTCCAGGTTCGGTCGATGTCCGGGCTCGCTGGCGAATCGACGCAGGCCGATCGAGACGGCGAACACGTGAAGCTCGACGAGGTCCGAGACCGGTTGCGAGCTTCAGGCATCAGGGTCGAAGAGACGAGGAGCGGCGAAGGGACTGCCTTCGAGCGAATCATGAAGCGCACGGAGTCGGGTGGGTGCGATCTCGTCGTGATGGCCGCGGATCCTCGCACCAAGACAATGAGCGTGATCGAGCCGAGCTTGGCGGCCAGTGTTCGCCGCCACGCCTCGATCCCCATCCTTTCCGCTCGCCCACCGAGCTCGCAGTCGACGGTCGCGTGGCGCCGATCGGAGGACGAGACCCCAACCGCGCGGCGTGGGGCATCGGGTTTGGTCTGACCTATTTTCGTTTCGGCCGTTGCGGAGCGCTCCGATCGTGCGCACCTTGCTCGGTGGAGAGATGCGATCATGAATTTCGACGACGTTGCGCGTGAATGGCGGAAAGCCCTCGGCCATTTGCAGTCAGGATGGCGAAAGCACCGCGCCGATCGAGAGGCACGCGCGATAAACGTCGGAAGAAGAGCGGGCAATTCGACGGATGACACCCAGCCACGCGGCTTTCCGGTGGCGCGCTCACCGGTATTCGTAAGGATTCGCGCACCACGAGGCCGCGCAACGAGGTGATTCGGATGAATCACCACACGAAGGGCGTGGTTCGCGCAAAATGAAGCGCGCACGAGTGCATTCGATTTGATTTTCGTGTAGAGTATCGATTCGTCGAGAGTCGCCCCCACGCGCTCTCGGCTCTTGATTCCGCTGATTCGCGCGCCGCGGCCCGCCGGGACTGCCCACGACGCTCGAGCGCGAGAAGCGCCTGTTCATCCGCGAGGACGACGTCCTCGGAATCTTCGAAAAATAGAAACGAATCAATCCGGGTTACGTCCCGGCAAGAGGTAGTCGCAGATGGTTGCAAAAGACATTTTCTACAAGGAAGACGCGCGGCAGCTGATGCTCTCGGGCGTCAACGCCCTCGCCGACGTGGTCAAGGTCACGCTCGGTCCGCGGGGCCGCAACGTCGTGATCGAAAAGAGCTACGGTGCGCCCACGATCACCAAGGACGGCGTGACCGTCGCGCGAGAGATCGAATTCGAGAATCGCTTCGAGAACATGGGGGCGCAGATGGTGCGTGAAGTCGCGAGCAAGACCAGCGACGTTGCCGGCGACGGGACCACGACCGCGACCGTGCTCGCACAGGCGATCTATCGTGAGGGGTCGAGGCTCGTGGCGGCAGGCCACGACCCGATGGACATCAAGCGGGGGATCGACAAGGCGGTCGAAGCAGTCACGGCGTCGTTGAAGCTGATCGCCAAATCTACCAAGGATCCGAAAGAAATCGCGCAGGTCGGTGCCATCAGCTCGAACGGCGACGAAGAGATTGGCCAAAAGCTCGCCGAAGCCATGGAGAAGGTCGGCCAGGAGGGCGTCATCACCGTCGAAGAGAGCAAGTCTGCGGAGACGACGCTGGAAACCGTGGAGGGCATGCAGTTCGACCGCGGCTACCTGTCGCCGTATTTCGTCACCGATCCGGAGCGCCTGGAGGCCGCGTTCGACGATGTCTACGTGCTCGTGAGCGAGCGGAAAGTTTCGGGCATGAAGGATCTCCTTCCGGTGCTCGAGGCGATCGCGAAGGAACAGAAGCCTCTGCTCATCATCGCCGACGACGTCGAGGGGGAGGCGCTGGCGACGCTGGTCGTCAACAAGCTTCGCGGCACGCTCCAATGCGCCGCCGTCAAAGCTCCGAGTTTCGGCGATCGACGGAAAGACACCTTGAAGGACATCGCGATCCTCACCGGCTGCCAGTCGATCAGCGAGGAGCTCGGACTCAAGCTCGAAAACGTCAAGCTCGGCGATCTCGGACGCGCCCGACGGGTGGTGCTCGACAAGGACAAAACGACCATCGTCGGCGGGGCGGGAGCCAAGGACAAGATCAAGGGCCGCATCGACGAGCTCCGGACGCAGCTCGAGAACACGGACAGCGAGTACGACAAGGAAAAGCTCCAGGAGCGCCTGGCAAAGCTCGTGGGCGGCGTGGCGATCATCAAGGTGGGCGCCGCCACCGAGCTCGAGATGAAGGAAAAGAAAGCCCGCGTCGAGGACGCGCTCCACGCGACGCGCGCGGCGGTGGAAGAGGGCATCGTTGCAGGCGGCGGCGTCGCGCTGGTGCGCGCGCAGGCTGCGCTCGACGCACTCGCGCTCGGCGCCGAGCAAAAGGTCGGTGTCCAGATCATCCGCCGAGCTCTCGAAGAGCCCCTGCGCCAGATCGCGGAGAACGCCGGGATCGAGGGCTCGGTCGTCGTCGATCGCGTGAAGGCCGGCAAGGACGACTTCGGCTACAACGCTGCGACAGGCGAATACGGGAACCTCATCGGCATGGGCGTCATCGATCCCGCGAAGGTCGTGCGGTCGGCGCTTCAGAACGCCGCCAGCGTCGCGGGTCTCATGCTGACCACGGAATGCATGATCGGCGAGCATCGCAAGGACACGAAGAGCTCGGCCGCCTAGCAACGCCGCCGGCGCCGTCGTGAGCCCGTCGGCTCACAGGGTGCGCGGTCGCGGGTCCCTGGTCGGGGCAGGCACGCGGCTTGCTAGAATAAAACCGTGTTCGTGCGTCGAATCCTGCTCGGCTTCGGCTTTTTGGCCCTCGCAACGGCTTCCGCGTGCGGCGAGTCCGTGTCGTATGGCACGAATGATCCGGACGCTTCGATCCCGGCTGAGTCAACCTGCGCCACGGATGCGGACTGCTCCGGCGACACGCCCAAGTGCACCCAATCCGGGAAGTGCGTCTGGTCTGGCGCGTGCGACGTCGACGCGGACTGTCGCGATGCGAACAACGCCTTTTGTCACCCCTACATGTGGAACTGCGCGCAGTGCCGCGACGACACGGACTGTCCGAGCGATGAGCCGGTCTGCGCGCGCGGTTGGGAGTACGGCGTGTATTGCGCGGAGTGCCGCTACGGTGATTCGACGACGTGCCCTGCGGAGACGTGGTGCACACCGCACTTCCCAGTCAACGGAGGCGGCGGCCTGTGCAAGGCGCCCGACTGCGCGAGCGACCCGAGCGGTCAGGCGTGCCTCGCTTGCCAAAACGAGAACTACGCGGGTTGCGACGGCGATGACGCTGAATGTGCGCAGGTTCTGGAGGCGCTCCGCGCCTGCAACCTGGCAGCAGATCCGACTTGGGACGAGCGGAACTGTTCGATCCTGGTGGTTCCGTCGCTACGCCCCTGCTCGCCTCAGGTCTGCACCGACGAAGCAGCGGCGGTCGACGCGTGCCTGACGGACTGCGAGTACGTCAGGGAACGCTGCGAGACGTAGCGCCCGTCGGCCCTGACGAGCGCGCGTACGCTGGCACACGAAGACTAGGCCCCACCGCCGATGCACTGCTCGCCCGGGGGCAGCTCGTCTTCGCACTGGTAACGAATATCCACGCAGCACGACTGTCCCGTCGCACACCCGCCAAGCTCCGAACAGAAACACAGCTGTCGATCATCGCAAACGCCGCGGCAAGGGCGACCACCGCAGCAGGACACGAGGCCTCCGACATCCGGACTACAGTCGGCCGTTTGTCCTGCCTGGCCGGAACCCGCATCATCACCACTGGCACCGGAGACTCCCGCGCCGGCAGCGTGGCTGCCTCCAGTGCCAGCCGTTCCGCCGCCACCTGACATGGAAACCCCTCCGATGCCCGATGACGCAGATCCCCCCGACCAGCCTCCGGCGCCTGAGTCGCCTCCGGAACCGGCTCCTGACGTGGCGCCAGCGTGCCCAGCGCCGCCCCCGGAGCCGCTTGCGTCGTGCGTCGAGCGTCCGCAAGCCAGCGCCGTGAGACCAGCGAGGACGAGCGCCGCGCGTACCTTCACGGCGGAAACTCGACGATGGTCGCACCGACGTGCATGTCCGCGATGAAGTCCCCCTGGAAGCGACAGCCAGGACCGTTGATCGTATACGGCATGAAGAAGCGGCCGTCCGCGAAAGCGTCGATCTCGTTGTAGTCGCCCCAGAAGCGAACGTCGTTCGGATCGTGCATGCAGGGCACGACGGCTGGAGAGAGGTCCTTGAAGCCGACCGTACCGTCAGCTCTTAGCTCGACGGCCACATTCTGCACGTCGTTCCCGCCCCCCTGCCAGAGGGAAGCTGCCCAGCGACTACCGGAAACTCTGAGACTGGGAGAAACGCCGAACCCTGCGTTGACCCAGGGACCATCCATGCAACCCGTTAAGTCGGGCATACACTCGCGCGTGCGAAATCCGGGGGTTGCGGAAACGGTCGCATCATGAATCAAGCGAAACCGGCTGCCGGAATTGGTCGTCCCAACATCGAATGAGAATCCGTTTGCTCTCCTGAGTGCAGTTCCGCCTGGAAGGGCAGGAAGCTCGAGGGCACCGGACGCAACGATTTCGACCTGACCCATCCAGGTCGTCGCATTCGTGGTCGCGTCAAGCCGATTCGCCAAGATGCGGCCACCGGGCGAGTGGGTCACGACGTAAAGCGTACCACCGACCTGACGCAGGCGCGGATGCAGACTGGTTGCACCCGCGAACGGGTTCTCCAGGCGCGTGAACGCCATCGTTTCCCCGTCCATGCGCCACACCGAGGCACTCGCGCCCCCGGGAATATCGTGGCTGGCAAGATAGACCTGACGGCGATTCGTCCCATCGCGCGCGACCGCCACCGCCGACCCGTCGTGAAATCCTCCGGCATCGACGCAGGCGACCGTGGGAAACGACACGCCGCGATCCGTAGAGCGAGCCACGCAAAGACCATCGAGCCCGGGTCTTGCGTCGATGACGGTCTGCGTCACCGGGTCGTACTCCGGCGTCGCCTCGAATGCCGCGGTGGAGCCAGCCACCTGTGCGAAGAAAACGTAGGGATCGTCGATGTCCACCTTGGCGAGCGTGGAATCGCCCCAGATCGTGGACCAGCCTGTGGGCGGCGGAACGCGGCCGCCGTAGCGGAACGTGTGCCCACCATCCGTGCTGTACGACCAGCCCATGAGCGAGATGCCCTTGTGCACGATTCGTGAGGCGCCGCTGAGACCCTCGGGGAACTCGAACCGTGGCGAGGCCGGATCCTGGGTGTGATCGTTGTAGGCCACAGTGACGTTGAAGCCGCTGGGGCTCCTACTGACGATTGCAGCCGCTTCGGCCTGTTCGAAGCCGTCCGTCAGGTTCGCCCCGAGCCTGACCGATCCGCCCGTGACCTGTGTGCGTTCGCGAAACGTGTCAAAATCGATGAACGAGCGAAAGTCGCGGACGTGGTTCACCTGGTTACCCTGGTAGAGCTCCACACTTCGTCCGAAGAACGCCCCCTCATGCGGCTGCTGAGCGTATTCGATGCGAATCAGGCCGTTCGGCGCGATGAGCACGCCGCGGAAACGTTGCTCCACGATGTTGACGCCGTTGCCGCTCGACACCACCGTGAACCCGGGGATGGGCATGCCCGGGGTGTTGATGCCGGTCATGAGTCCGCGCTTGGTGATCGATCCGCTCAAGAAGAGCCGCACGTTGCCCTGGCTCCCGTCGATGAACAGCGTCGAGTTCGGCTGACTGGTGAAGTACTGGAGGTAGTAGTCGCCCGCAGTTAGACGCAATGTTCGGCCGCTCTTCAGGTCGATATGATGATAGTTGCCCGGCGCGAGCAAATAGGGGTTCGGCGTTCCCCCCGGTTCGAGCACTGGCGCCGGCCCGAGAGTGTCCGGGAAGTTGTACGTGCGAGTCCAGCTCACGTCGTCGACGAAGGCGACGCCGCTCTGTTGGGGGCCCGTGACGACGGTGCCGTTTTGGAACATCGGTGCGGTCGTGCTGTACAGGCCCCCGTGCACGGTCGCGCGGTCTCGGAGCCACGGCGCGCCGCGGCTGAATATCGTGCCGACATGCGCGTCGACGCCGATGGTCGTCGTGTTCGATCCCATGTTCGTTACGGTGGCGTACTCGCCCGTGAACGGGTTGCTGAAGGTCCGCGCGCGGTCGTGGATCGAGATAAAGTCGTTCGCAGCAATGACGACTTCAGAGGGATGGAGCCCGCTCGGAAGCCTCATCGTTACGGAAACGACGGCTGCTTCCCTCGACGCGCCCAGCGGCTCGCCGAAATCCGATTCACCCGGGGCCTCGCCGCAACCGGTAAGCCCCAGGAGCCCGACGCACAGCACCGTTGAATGCACGGACCAGTCGACCACCCTACCCATCCTCCGACCGCTGACCACAGTAGTCATGACGCGCTCACCTCCGCCCTCCCGCCACCGTGAGGGGCAGGGCGAGAGTACAGGCGTCCGGCCAGAAAGCAACTCAGCCATGGCGGCGTAGCCCCGGCAACCAAATGTCGGCGCGTTCTCGAGCGGCGATCGCTCTCTACGGCACGATCCGATACGACAACCGCCGCTCCGCGCCCTCGCGGGCGTAAGCGACGGTGATCTCGGGAGCGTTGCGCAGGGATTCGAAGGCGTCGAAGGCTTCGGTATCGCGCTCGATCGGGAGGCCGTTCACCGAGGTGACCACGTCGCCCGACTTCAGATCCACGGACCTCCAGAGCGGCACCGGCCTAAGCTCGACGATGGTCCAGCCCCGAAAGCGCCCGGCGTCGAGCGCGGGCTCGACCTCGAGCGTCTGCAGGAAGCGAGCGAACCCCGCATCGAGCACCGCGTCCACGTCTGCGCGGCGGAGCGTGCCCTCGGGCAGGGCGGCCTTCGACGGTGCCGGCGCCGGGGGCGCCTTGGGCGCGCTCTGAGCCGGTGGCGGCGGCTCTCCACCGCAGGCAGCGGTAACGAGGGCGACGAGGACGAAGCTCCGCATGCCCCGAATATGACGCTCGGCCCCAGGCCCGGGCAAGTTCGATGGCACGCGCTTAGGCGTTCGGAGGCCGCCACCCGTCGCGGGTGCGTTCACGGAACCCCCCAGTGCTGCGGGCGCCGCCACCCACGAGACCGAGATCCGCCAGCACGCCAAGGCCGACCAGCAGCCAACCGAGCGGTTCCATCTCACCGGGCCGGCCGAGCGAGTTCATCCCGTACGCGAAAGCCAGCGTGGTCAGCGGCAGGAACAGAAAGCCGAGCAGCGGGAAGATCCAGCCTTCGTAGGCGCGCATGAGGTAGTCCCCGCCGAACAGCCACACGAAGAAGAGCGCGATCCGCGGAAAGACGACGGCGAGGCATCCGACCAGGCAGGGCATCTCGTGACACCCCTCCTACCACTTTTTCGCGCCCTCACTCGAGCGTGCAGGTGAACGTGCATTCCTGGACGAGAGGGCTGTCCATGTCGTTCCAGCCAAAAGTCGTGCTCGAGCCCGCGCAGGAGCCGATCGACGTCACGGTCATGATCCGGCCGACCAGGCTCGGCGACCGGCAATCGTAGCCGTCGGCCTGAAAGACGATGCTGCACACGAAGGGGGTACCGTCCTTCTCGACGTTCGGCCCGGTGTCGAGCATCGACGTGACCGTGAACTCGTCACCGAGCTCGGAGCACCAGCCGAAACAGCTTCCGTCCATGCACTGCCCGTCGCAATCGATCGTCTGCGACGACACCGTTGGGGACGGCATCGGGATACAACCTGCTCCAGCGAATCCGGTGCCGCCGGCGCCCAAGCCGCCAGCACCCCCCACCGGATTGACACGCGCGACTGCGCAAATCGACTCGCAGTAATACTCGAGGAGGTTCCCGTCCGCGTCACATTCGTCCGTAAACGTTCCGTTCGTCCCCTCGGTCGTGCTCCGCACCGAGGCCCCGTTGTACGTCGGCCCGAGTGTGGCGTCCGGGTCGACACAGCGACCGTCCCCGCCGGCGGAGCCACCGACGGCTCCCGCGCCACCGACCGCGCCGGCGCCGCCGACCGCCCCCGCGCCGCCAACTGCTCCCACCCCGCCATCACCCGCGGCGCCGGTGCCTCCGCTGCCACCTTCGCCGCCAACGTTGCCGCCGGTTCCACCCGTGCCGCCGCCATTCGTGCCGCCGACACCACCACCGTTCGTGCCGCCGTTACCGCCAGAACCGCCGCCGTTCGTGCCGCCGTTACCGCCGGAACCGCCGCCGTTCGTACCGCCGTTACCGCCGGAACCGCCGCCGTTCGTGCCGCCGCTGCCGGTCGTGCCCCCTTGGTTCGTCCCGCCACGACCGGCGACCTCGTCATCGAAAACGGTGGACGATCCGCCGCAACCCCAGACGACCAAAAGAATCGCACCGGCGTGAAACCACGTCGACCGCACCATCGCGCTATTTTAGCACGGATCCGCGCTCCGTTCCGCGCACCATTCCGGCCGTATTTGGCTCTCAGCGTGGTCTAGGCGCGAAGCTTCGGCAACGCTTCCAGCACGCTCGCGATCAGGCGCGCGCTCACCTCGCTCGCCTCGCCCACTCCGGAGACGTGCACGACGCGATCGCCCGGCACCAGCAGCTCGGCGCGCGCGTAGATCGCAACCAGGCGTTCCTGAAGCGCGCGCGTTTCGAACACCTCAGCCTGGCCGCCGCGGGCCTGCCGGCGCTCTTCGGCGAGCTCGGCGGGCACATCGAGCACGACGGTGAGATCGGGGCGCTGAGCGCGAGCATTCACCTCGTTGATCCAGGGCACGACGGATTGACCGTCCGGCGCGGTCGCCGATTGGTACGCGAGGCTCGAGAGCAGGTAGCGGTCGCTCACCACGACCGAACCGTCACGCAGTGCCGGCATCACGACCGAATCGAGGTGGTCGAGGCGATCGGCGGCGAAGAGCAGCGCCATCGTCGACCAGGCGAACCCGCGCGGACCGGTCGCGTCCGTCACGAACAGCCGGCGCTGCAGGATCTGGCGAATGAGCCCGCCGACGGGGCCGTTGGTGGGTTCGCAGGTGAGGACCACCTCGCGCGTGGGGCTCCTCAGGGCCTTGGCGAGCAGGCGCGAGTGGGTCGTGCTGCCACAGCCGTCGACGCCTTCGACGACGATGAACGTGCCCGGCAAGGAGTCAGCCTTCACGACGCCTCCGGGCGCGGTGCCGGGTCTTCACCGAGCACTACGTTGTCGATCAGTCGGGTCGTCCCGACGTACGCCGCGAGGGCAACGAGAGCGCGTTCGCCGGTCTCACCGTCGTCGGGGAGCGCGTCGAGCTCGTCGGCATCGGTGACCGCCAGGTAGTCGACGCGCGACGCCTCGGGCTCGAGGATCGAGAGCGCACAGCGCCGAAGGACTCCGACGCTCCTTTCCCCGCGCGCGTGGGCTCGCACCACCGCCGACAGCGCGGAAGGAACGGCGAGCGCGCGCGTCCGCTCCTCGGGGCTCAGGTAGGCGTTGCGCGACGAGAGCGCGAGACCGTCGGCGTCGCGAACGGTGGGATGACCGACGAGCGTGATGGGCAAGAGGAGGTCTTTCACCATGCGCCGGACGACCGCAAGCTGCTGGTAATCTTTGCGCCCGAAGACGGCGATCGAAGGGCCGGCCACCGCGAAAAGCTTGGCGACGATCGTCGCGACACCGTCGAAGTGACCGGGGCGAAACGGGCCGCAGAGGCCGGCCGTGAGCGACGCGACGTGAACCCGCGTCTGCTCGCCGAGCGGGTACATCTCCGCCACTTCCGGCACGAAGACGAGGCTGACCCCCGCCTCGCGACACAGAGCGAGATCGTTTTCGAGCGGGCGCGGATAGCGAGCAAGGTCCTCGTTCGGGCCGAACTGAGTCGGGTTCACGAAGATGGTGACGGCCACCTTCGTCGCGTGGCGCCGCGCCTCGGCCACGAGCGCGAGATGCCCCGCGTGCAGGGCGCCCATGGTCGGGACCAGGCCGAGGGTGTCGCCCGCGGCACGAACGGCGTCGCACGCCTCGCGAAAGGAGGCGACCGAGCGGGCAACGTCGAACGACATCGGGGGTATCGCGCTCACGACTCTTCGCCCGCCGGCCCATAGCGCGGCGGAGTCACCTGAACGACCGCACCGGAGCCCGTCGGTTCCGGAGCCGCCGGGCGTTCGCGCGGCATGCCGAAGGCGTGTTCGGGGCTGGGGAATGCGCCGCTCTGAACCTCGGCCACGTACGCGCGCGTCGCGTCCACGATCGCGCGCCCCGTCTCGGCGTAGTGCTTGACGAATTTCGGCCGGAGCTCGGCGTACATCCCCAGAAGATCGTAGCCGACGAGAACCTGGCCGTCGCAAGCGGCACCGGCGCCGATGCCGATGGTCGGGATCGAGACGGCCTCGGTGACGCGGGCCGCGAGCTCGGCCGGCACGGCCTCGACCACGATCGCGTACGCGCCCGCTTGCTCGAGAGCACGCGCGTCCGCGATCACCCGCGCCGCGGAGGCATCGTCCCTGCCCTGCACCTTGAACCCGCCCATCGTGTGTACCGACTGCGGCAAAAGGCCAACGTGTCCCATGACCGGAATTCCCGCGCGCACGATCGCGCGCACGTGCTCGGCGTAGAGCTCGCCTCCCTCGAGCTTGATCGCCTCGTACCCCGCTTCCTTCACCATGCGGCCCGCTGCTTCGAGCGCCGGCACCACGCCCGTCTGATAACTCATGAACGGCATGTCGCCGACGACGTGCGCGCGCTTCGAGCCGCGCACGACCGCGCGGCCGTGATAAATCATGTCGTCGAGCGTCACGCCGAGGGTCGTGGGGAGCCCCTGCACGACCATGCCGAGCGAGTCGCCGACGAGAAGCACGTCGGCGCCACCCTCGTCGAACAGCCGCGCGAACGTCGCGTCGTACGCGGTAACGACGCTGATCTTCGGCCCCCGCGCCTTCCGCGCGCGGAGCACCGGGACGGTGACCTTGTCCTTCGCGACCATCGCCCGTGAGCCTAGCACCTAGCGGAAAGCTCAGTCGTTCGAGCAGGCGACCGAGGCTCATGTCACTATACGGCGAGGACACGCGTGGCAGAAGAGCCTGAGAGCCCGCCATCGCCGGATCCGGCTTTCGACCGGAGCTTCCGCCGTCGCGCGCGCCGCGTGAGTGCCCTGCGTGCGGGGCGAACGATCTTGCTCGGCGCCGCCGGGGGCGCGCTCGGCGGCGTTCTGCTCACCGCGCTCGCCTGGTGGCTACGGCTCGGGACCTTGCGCCCGTTCGCGCTCGGCGTCGGTGTGGCCGCCGGGCTCGTCTCGGGGATCGTGCTCGCACGCCGCAGGCGCTGGTCGGACACCGAGGTCGCGCTCTACCTCGACGCCAAGCTCGGCTCCGACGAGGCCATCGCGACCGCCGTCGAGGGGTTGGATTCGGACGCCCACCGTGCGGCGCGCGAACGCGCGGCTCGGGTTCTCGCCGCGTCCGGGAAGCAGACGCTCGGCCCGCGACTGTTCACCAAAGCGCACGCCCTTTTGCCGCTGGGCGGGGCGGCCGCGCTGTTTCTCAACCTGATCGAGCTGCCCCCCTTGCCGGCAGCGCCCCCGGCGCCGCCCGGCGCCGAACGCGTGAAAATGGCGAACGTGCCGGGGCTCGACCGTATCGAGGCGCTGGCGGCCCTCGGCGGCGCCGATCCCGCCCAGAGCGAACGGCTGAAGAAGCTCGCCGCCGAAGCGAAGAAGCTCCGGGCCGAGCTCGCGCTCGGGCTCGAAAAGCGCGAAGCGCTCTCGCGCATCGCCCGCCTGCGCGACGACATCGCGGCCGAGAAGCTCCGCTTCGGCGACGCCGCGAACCGCGCCGGGCTCGACGCCGCCGTATCCGAGCTCGAGCGCCAGAAGCTCACGAGCAAAGCCGCGCGCGCTCTCAGTGTCGGCGACATCACCGCTTTCGACGAGGAGATGCAGCGCCTCGCCACACTGGCCGAGAAGGCCGACCGCGACGCCGCCAAGGCCGCGCTGGAAGAGGCAGAAAAAGCGGCGCGTTCGAAAGGCGCCGCCGGACTCGCTGGAGCCCTGGAGCGCGAACGGAAGAAGCTCGAAGAGGCGCAGGCAAAGATGGACGCCCTGCGCGAGCTCGCCAAGCGCCTGGAAGGCGCCCTCGACGACGAAGGCCGCCGCGCGCTCGGCGAAGCAAACCGGAGCGGCAGTCCCGAAGCACAGCGAAAGCTCGCCGAAGCACTGGAGCGCGCGCTCGGGGAGCTCAGCGACGAAGAGCGCAAGAAGCTGGCTGAAAACCTGAGAGGGGATCTGGAACGGGGCGGCGATGGCTCGATGGCTCCGATGACCAAAGAGGAGCTCGACGCGCTCGCGGACAAGCTCGACGACAAGGGCGCCGCGGATCGATTGCGGGAGCAGCTGCGCGAGCTCGCGCGGCGCGACCCGAGCGCCGACGCCGAGCGCGAACGGGGGCTCGACGGAGCCGAACGAGGTGGCTCGGACGCTGAACGCGCCCTGGGGGCCGTGCCGATGCCGCTCGGTGGGCCGGGCCAGGGCAACTCGCCAAAAGGTCCGCAGCAAGAGACCGCGCAGCAGCCCGGCCAGGGCGGCCCCGGCAAGGACGAGGGCACGAGCGACCACAAGGGTAAGACCGAGCCGCTCGACGCCAAGGAGCTCCGCTCGAAAGCGGGCGCGAAGATGCTGCCGGGCGCACCGATGCACGCCGCGACGCTCGGCCGGGCACCGGGTCGCGCGGGTGAGACGGCGAACCAGCTCGGGACCGGCGCGCTGGGCACCGTGGGTCCGGCGGAGGTCGGCGCCGTCGAGGGCTCGGAGATCCCGGAAGAGTACCGGGAGCAGGTCGGCCGCTACTTCGAACCGTAGCGGTCAAGGCCGCGCGTCAGGGGATCTTCGCCTTGGCCGCGCGGATCTTGGCGCGCATGGTTTGTACGTCCTTCTGAACTTTCGCGCTCAGGTTGCGAAGGGTTTCGAGCGTGGCGGCGTCGAACGCGGCGATGTCCTTGGCGACTTCGTTCTGGGCCTTCTTGGCCTCCGCGACCGCCTTCTGGAACGCTTCCTTCGCCTTGGCCGGCACCTTGGATGCCTTCGCGCCGACCTCGGCAAGCTCCTTGTTGGCGTCCGAGAGCTCGAGCCGAGCCTTGTCCTTGTAAGCCTGGCGCGCGCGACGGAGCGCTTCCTCCGCGGCCTTGGCTTGCTCTTCGGCGCTTGCCTGCGCCTGGGTCACCGCCTCCTTCGCTTTCGACTCGGCTTCAGAGAGCTTGGTCTTCACCCCGTCGAGCTCGCGCTGAAGGTCGCCGAGCTTCACCTTGGCCTCGTTCTGGGCCTTCGCTACCCGCTCTTCGGCCTTCTTCTCGATCTCGGCAATCTTCTTTTTCTCTTCCTCGCCGTTCGCGCAGGCAACGGCGAGAAGAACGAACGGTATCCAGCGGCGCATGCGAAGCCGATCCTAACACGGCGACCTGGTGGTAGCCTCCCCCCAGGAATGGCCATCTCCGCCGGTGCCCCTTCGTCGTTCGAAGCGCGGGTAGAGAAAGCACACGCGGTCGCCGGCAAGCTTCGCGCCGCGATCGCCACCGTGATCGTCGGCCAGGAGGAGGTTGTCGCAGAAGTCCTCTGGGGCCTCTTGGCGGGCGGACACGTTCTGGTCGAGGGCAACCCCGGCCTCGGCAAGACGCTGCTGGTCCGCTCGCTGGCCGCGGCGCTCGACCTCGCCTTCTCTCGCATCCAGTTCACGCCCGATCTGATGCCGAGCGACGTGACAGGCACCAACGTGCTCGCGCTCGGGGCCAGCGGCACCGCCAGCGGTCGCTTCGAACTCCACCGGGGCCCCATCTTCGGTCAGGTCGTGCTCGCCGACGAGATCAACCGTGCCACACCCAAGACGCAGAGCGCGCTGTTGGAAGCGATGCAGGAGCACGCCGTCACCATCGCCGGTACGCGCCACGCGCTCGACGAGCCGTTCTTCGTGCTGGCCACCCAGAACCCGATCGAGATGGAGGGAACTTACCCACTGCCGGAGGCACAGCTCGATCGCTTCCTCCTGAAAGTCCTGGTCCCGCAACCCTCGGAAGAAGACGTGACCCGCATCCTCTCGCGCACTACCGGCCGAGCGAGCGAGCTCCCGTCACGCGTCCTCGTGCGAGACGAGGTCCTCGAGCTCCGGAACCTCTGTCGCGATGTGGCCGTCGCGGAGCCGGTCCTCCGCTACGCCGCGCGGCTGATCGGCGCCAGCAGTCCGGACGCGCCGGCGGCCACCCCGCTCGTCCGGCGCGGCGTGAGGCTCGGCGCGGGCGTGCGCGGTGCCCAGGCGCTGGTCCTGGCTGGGAAGGCCGTTGCGCTCCTGGAAGGCCGCGCGCAGGTCTCGTTCGCCGATATCGCGCGCACCGCCAAGCCGGTGCTCCGGCATCGCATTCTGCGGAGCTTCGAGGGCGAAGCGGACGGCATCAGTACGGACCAGATCGTCGACGAGCTCGTGGAGCGCGTGCCGGCGCGACCCGAGGGCGTCGAGCGCGCCGTGCAGGGAAGCTAGTGGCCCGGGCGGCGCTTTCGTTTGCAATCCTTGTCGGGCTTTCGCTCCTGGCCGAACGCGGCGAGGCGGCGCCGCCACCGCCGCTGTCGGTGGAGGTCGTGCCGTCGCTCGGCGCCGGCGCGGCGATGGGCGAAGGATGGACCAGCTTCGTCGTCTGGTTGAAAAACCCGCGGTCGAGCGAGGTCTCGGGGTTCGTGGAGCTCGTGGCAAAACCGGCCTGGGCGCGGCAAGAATCCCGCGTTCGCACCCGCGCGCCGTTCGCGCTCGCCCCCGGCGCGCACGTGGCGCTCGGCCTGCCGACCCACGGCTTTGCCGCGACGCCGGCCGAGTTCCAAATCCAGGTGGTCGACACGAACAGCATCCCGCTGTCCGGTCCGGTCGTGGTGCCGGACCTTGCCCAGGGCGATCCGGCGATCGTCGATCTCAACGTCCCGAGTCGCATCGGGCCAACCCTGCGCGGCCTCGGCCTGCCGGTGCGGCGCGCGACGGGGAGCCACCGCGCTCCGTCCGCTATCGTCTCGTCGCCGCCCGTCGATCCGGCAACGGGCGACCTGCTGATACCGCGCTGGGCCGCAGGCTACGCCGGGGCGACGCTCGTCCTCTCGACTGCCAAACGGCTCGGCACGCTCGGACCCCGAGAGCTCCACGCGCTCACCGAGTGGGTTGTCGCGGGCGGAGCGCTCGGTGTGTCGCTCGAGCGTCCGGAAGACCTCAGGCTCGAACCGCTGCTCCGCATGGCAGGGGGCCCGATCGCTCACACCGTGCCGAGCCGCGCCCTCTACGCGGAAACGCCATTTTTCCTCGGTCCCGATGCCAGCGAAAACCCCGCGCTCGGCCGCGGCGGCACCCACCCGGTGGAAGTCGAGCGTCGCGCGCCGCGCGCGGAAACGGCGAGCCTGCTCGAAGCGTTCACCGGTGGAAACTTGCGCCCGAGCCCGTGGGGCGCCGTCGCGAGCTACGGCCTCGGGGAGCTCCACCTGCTCTCGTTCGACCTCGGCGAACCGTTCTCGTCCGATCGCTGGGTGACGCTCAAGGTCGCCGACCTCGTGCGACATGCGTGGGAGCGACAGGCCGCCGTCGCACTGCCGCTCGGCCGCACCGCCTTCGACGGCACCGGCGCCGACGACGTGCGCAAGATGCTCGACCCCAATCGCACGGTGCACCTCACCATCGCACTCGCGGCTTTTCTCCTGCTCGCTTACGCGGTCGTCGCGGGCCCGGTGAGCTTCTGGCTCGCGGCGCGCAAGGGACGGCCCCTGCGCGCGGTGGTTCACCTGCCGTTCTGGTCGGCAGCGACCTTCGTGGCCGTCGTGGTGCTGGGACTAGCCGGCAAGGGCATCCGCGGGCGCTCGCGGCACTTCAGCGTGATCGAGCTCGGGGCGGGCATGGAACGCGCCAATGCCACGCGTTTTCGCGGCTTCTATTCGCCCTCCTCACGCGACATCGCCGTGAAGCCGACCTCACAGCGGAGCCTGCTCGACGTCGCCCAGGGCGACGAATACGTCGAACGCACCCTGATCGTCGACCGGGACGGGCCGCACCTCGAACGTCTGCGCACCAAGCCCTGGTCGACCGTCGTCGTGCGCGAGGATGGCGCGCTCTCGCTGTCCGCCGGCGTCAGCATGGTGCGTGGCGCCGACGGTCACGTCGTGGTGAAGAATCGCACGGCGCGCGATCTGGTCGGCGCCGTGCTGAAGCTGCCGGGGCAACAGGCCGTCGGGTTCGCGCGCATCAAGGACGGCGCCGCGGTGCGCGCGGCGGATGGCGAAGCACTCCCCCCGGGGTTCGCGGCGGCACCCGGCTACACCACGGTGCACCCACTCGGCACGGCGATGGTGAAAGACACGCTCGAGCGCTACGCCGAGGGTCTGTCCCGCGCCTGGGAAGCACTCGACGCACAGTCGGGGAGCGGCGTCGACTTCTGGCCCGACGACGCGCCGGTGTTGCTCGCCCAGCTCGAGGGCGGCAGCGGTATGCGCTGGGATTCCGGCTTCGAAGTCGATGAAGACCGCACGCTCGTCCGCGTGGTCGGGTTCGGAGGGGTGCAGTGACCGTCGCCGCGCCAGCTTCCGTTCCGCCGCCGACCAGGCCCGCCATCCGCGTCGAGCACCTGTCGCACCGCTACGCGAGCCTCGACGTGCTCACCGACATCAGTTTCGAGGTCGCTCACGGCGAGATCTTCGGCTTCATCGGGCCGAACGGCGCCGGCAAGACGACGACCATTCGCGTGATGGCGACCCTGCTCGAGCCGCTCGCCGGGCGCGTCGAGATCGACGGCATCGACGTCTCGCTCGAACCGGAAAAGGTACGGCGCATCATCGGCTACATGCCGGACCACGCCGGCGTCTACGAGCGCATCACGGTGCGTGAGTTCCTGGAGTTCTTCGCGGACGCCTACGCGGTGCCCGAGCTCGGCGTGGTCGACACGCTGATCGAGCTCACCGATCTCGGGAAGTTCGCCGACCGCCTGGTCGCGACGCTGAGCAAGGGCATGAAGCAGAGGCTGCAGATCGCGCGCACCCTGCTCCACGACCCGATGGTGCTGATCCTGGACGAGCCGGCGAGCGACCTCGACCCACGCGCCCGCATCGAGGTGAGAGACCTCCTGCTCGAGCTGAAAGAGCTGGGAAAGACCATCTTTCTTTCGAGCCACATCCTCACGGAGTTGAGCGACGTCTGCACCTCCGTCGGCATCCTCGAGCAGGGGCGGCTGGTGGTGGCGGGCCCGATCGGAGAGATCGCGGAGCGCCTCGCGAGCCAGCGTGGCGTACCCCAGGACGTGCCGTCGTTCGCCGCCGCGCCCGGTCCGCTGCCGGCCGGGATGGGCGTCACGCCCGGAGGCGCGGTCATCCCGGGGGCGACCCGCAAGCGCTTGAAGCTCCGCGTGCTCGGCGACGCGCAGGTCGTGGTGCCGCTCCTCGCCGGGGGTACCGGCGTGATCGGCGTCGAGCCGGGCCCCGGCGGCCAGCTCCTCTTGCATCACGTCGGCGGTGACGGCTACGTGGCGGAAGTCGTGCGCTACCTCGTCGGCTGCGGCGTCGCCGTCGTCGGCGTGGAACCCGAGCGCAACACCCTCGAGCAGATCTTCCTCGAGGTCACGCGGGGGGATGCACCATGAGCGCCCAGACCGGTGTGCTCTCGGTACCCCCGCCGCCGCCGAGCGTTCACGGCGTGGCGCGCGTGCGCCAGGCGCTCGCCCACCTCACCAGCACGCCGAATCCCGTGTGGATGCGGGAACTTCGCGGCCTTTCCCGGCTCCAGAGGACACCCGTCATCCTGGCCGTGACCACCGGCATGATGACGCTCCTGATGGCCTCGGTCGGCGGCGTCGCGGCAGCGACCGGGGCCGAACCGGCTCGGGTTGGCGGCTGGCTCTACCACACGTTCTTCTCGCTCGCGTTCGCGCTGGTCGCGTGGATGGGCCCCGCGATGGCGGCCACCAGCATCGCCGCCGAGCGGAGCGGTCACACCTGGGAAGCGCTGGAACTCACCGCGCTCGGCCCGCGGGCGATCGCCCGTGGGAAATTCCTCGCAGCCCTGACCTACGTCTCGCTCTACCTCGTGATGACGATGCCGGTCGGCGCCCTGCCGTTCCTGTTCGGCGGCGTCACGGCACTGGAGGTGCTGCTCGCGTTCGTCGTGCTGTTCGGCATTACCGTGCTGAGCGTCACGTTCGGCCTCGCCATGAGCTCCAAGTTCGCGAGCCCGGCGGCTGCCATCCTGGTCACCCTCTTGGTGTCGGTCCCGGGTTCGATCCTCGCCTACCTGACGCTCGGAGTAGCGCTTTCCGCCGGGGCGAACGAGCTCTGGCCGGCCGTGGAACGCGGGCCGCCGGTGTGGCTTCCCCTCGCCTACACGCGGGCAGAACTCGGCGTGCCCTACCTCCTCCTCCTGGTGCTCGCTCCGATGCTCTGCGTGGCGCTTCCGGCCTGGCTCTTCCACGAGATCACGGTCGCGAACATGGCCGGACCGAGCGACGACCGCTCGACCCGCCTCAGGGCCTGGACGCTCGTGACCGGGCTCGGCCTGACGGGCATCGCGGTAGCCGGGGGCATTGCGATCCGCGACGTTGACTGGTTTCTACTGGCGATGGGTACTCTTTCCGTCACCTATCTCTTCGTAGCGTTCCTGTTCGCCGGAGAGCCCATCGGCCCCCCCATGCGGGTGGCCCTCGACTGGCAACGGATGGCGGCGAGCCGTCTCCGGCGCTTTCTCGGTCCAGGCCTCCTGCGCGCGTTCACCTTGCTGATCGCGTTGCTCATCGTCTCGTTCGCTGCGGTCGGCTTCACCTGCTTCCGGGTGGTGCCCGACGGCGACGACGCGCTGGCGGGTGCGACCCTCGCCGGGTACCTGGCGGCTTTTCTGCTCTTTGCGGCCGGTTTTTCGGCTTTCGCACGCTCGCGGGGGCGCGGCACGACGGGGCCCCGCTTCGCGCTCGCGGGGGTGTTGTTTCTCGCCGTCGTCGGGCCGTGGATCGCGATGGCGATCGCAGGCATCTTCTCGAGCGGTGAGCGCGCGCTGCTCGTCGCCTCTCCTTCGCCGGGGTACGCCATCCACGCCTACCAGGTCATCTCCAGCGGCGTTCCCGAGAGAGACCTGGTGTTGACGGCGGCGGCCGTGTCGTCGCTCGGCTGGGGACTGCTCGGATTGGGCCTGTTTGCACTCGCCGTCGGCCGGGTCGGTCGCCGCCTCGCCACGTCCGCCGATGCGCCAGCAGCGCCTGCTGCCACCGCACCGGCGCCGCCGCCCGCCGCCCCGCCGCCATGACCAACGGTCTGCTCGCCCCACAGTTCTTGCGCGAGCTCGAGATATTGAAGCAACGCCTCGACATCGACGTGCGCTCGGGCGGGACGGGGGAGCGGGCCTCGCGCCGCAAGGGGGGCAGCGCCGAGTTTTCCGAGCACCGCCCCTACGAGCCCGGCGATGACCTCCGGAGGCTGGATTGGCTGGCTTTTGCCCGTACCGGGCAGCCGATGACCAAGCTGTTCCGAGCCGAGGAAGATGCCATCGTCAGGCTCTGCCTCGACGCCTCTCGCTCCCTGGAGGTGGGGTCGCCGACCAAACTCGAGACCGCCGAGCGCATCGCCGCCGCCATCGGTTACCTCGCCCTGGCTCAGGGTCAGCGGGCGGAACTCGACGTGGCCCGTGTCGAGGGGGAGGGTGCGCGTCCACTTCGGACCCGGGGTCGACCGCAACGAGGTCGGTCCGGGATCACGAAGCTGCTCCGCGAGCTCGCCGCGGTAACCCCCGCCGGTCGTACGGATCTAGCGGGGGCGGTGCGCACGATCGCCGAAGGCTCCACGCGTCCTGGGCTGCTCGTCGTGTTGAGTGACTTCCTCGACCCCGGACCCGTGATCGAGGCGCTGGGTCTGTCACGGGCGCTCGGTCACGAGGTGGCGCTGATCCAAATCCTCGACCCGTCGGAGCAATTCCCAGACCTCGAAGGTGACCTTCTGCTCGAAGACGTCGAGACGGGCACCACCGTCGAGATCAGCGCGGATCCGGCCGCAATTTCAGCCTATTTGGCACGACTCAGCGTACTGACCGACACCCTTCGCAGGTGGGCACGCCGTCATGGAGCGACCTTCCTCCTCACGAGCACGACGGAACCTCTACCGCTCGTGATGCGCCGCTTCGTGTCTCGCTCGATCGACTAACTGGAGCGACGCGAGCACGGGCCACCTTGGGGCGATCCGCACTCGCGTCGTCTCCGGGGCACTCAGCCCTACTTCTTCTTGCGGCGGCGGCGCTTGGCCTTCTTCGCCGGTGCAGCCCCAGCGGCAGCCTTTGCCTTACGCCGCTTCTTGGCGGGTGCCTTCTTCTTCTTCGCAGCCATGGTCCATCCTCTTGTTGGTTGACCGAACATTCATCGAGTGAACGTTCAGCGCCGATAGCTTCTCGCGCTTTCAACACAACGTCAAGCTTGACGTCGCCTAGCCGCGCCTCGCTTCGCTCGTCGCGTGACCTTCGCATCGGTGTTGTCGGGACACCTTTCGACCACGCAACGCCAAGAGAGCGATCAGTCCCCGCGTGTCACACGCCGTGCATCGAGCGTTCGTTTGGGGCCGTGCATGGTGGGTACGCACAACGAAAAACAGCCATGTTGATGCAGATTTATCCGATGTCGCACTCGCACACACCTGGGCGCTCGGCACGCGCTCGGCCTGGTACGATGGTGGCGTGAACGACCCCTTCCTCGACAACGAGTTCGAGCGTGAGGTGCTGCGCCTCAACCGTCGTTACCTAAGCGAGGTCGTCGAACGGTTCTCACTCTGCCCTTGGGCCCTCCGCGCCCGCCTCGACGGTGCCGTCGCCGAACGCGTTCTGAGCCAGGACTCAGCGGAAATCTTCGCTCCTTCGCTCGAAACTCTGCAGGCGCTCGACACCCGTTCGGAGCTCGACATCGGCCTGTTCATCTACCCGAACCTCGAGCTCGGGCGGCTCGAGTTCGAGCACTTCGTCCGCCGCCTGCGCGTGCTCGACGACGCGCGCTACCCCGTCGGCGAGGTTCCCTTCGCCATGGCCGCGTTCCACCCGGATGCGGTACCGGACCTCGACGACGCCGAACGTCTCATTCCCTTCTTGCGGCGGACCCCCTTCCCGACCATCCAGGTCGTGCGGCGGACGGCCCTCGAGCGCGTCCGTGGTGCCGCCGACGAGGGAACGGCGTTTCTGGACCTCACGCTGGTCGCCAGCCTGGATCTGCACGAACCCGCGACGACCCCGCTCCGAGAGCGGATAGCGACGGCGAACCTCGGTACGGTGAAGCGGGTCGGGGCCCCCGCCCTCGAGACAGTGATCGGGGACATCCTCCGTGACCGCGACGAGACGCGGGCGCGCCTCGCGCACGCCAAACCGGCGTAGACTCCCGACCGTGCCCATCGAGCTCGAGAGCCCGGGCGGCCTCGGCCTGCTCGGCCTGCTCGCTCCCCTGATCCTGCTCTATGTGCTCCGGATCCGACGCGAACGGAGGCGCGTGGGGTCGGTGTGGCTCTGGCGGGCAGCCGAACGCGATTTGATGGCCCGGGAACCGTTTCGCCGCCTGGTGCCGCACGTGCCGCTCGTGCTCGAGGCGCTCGCTCTGGCTGCGCTCGCGGTGGCTCTGTCGCGACCCACCACCCGGGGCGGCCGCATCCCCTCCGACCACGTTGCGATCGTCGTCGACACGAGCGCTTCGATGAGCGCCGAGGGCCCGGGTGGGCAGACCCGGATCGGCGAGGCACGGGAAGCCGCTCGAGCGATGGTGAAGCGGCTTTCGCCCGGTGCGAGTGCCCTGCTGATCCAGGCGGGCCGTGACCCGCGGGTGATTTCGCCCTGGGAGCATGATCCCCGGCGGCTGGAGGCAGCCATCGATCGCTTGCGGGCGGGCGAGGTCGAGGGTGACCTCGGGCGAGCCCTCGCGCTGGCGACGAGCCACTTGAAGGGGCGGCCTGGGCGGCAGCGGCTGGTCGCCATCACCGACCTCGCGCTCGCCCGACCCGACGCTTTGAAGCAGGTCGCGCTGCCGCTCGAGGTCGTCCGCGTCGGTAAGCCCGCCGACAACGCCGCCATCGTCCGGGTCGATATCGGTCGCCGGCCGGATGGTGCCCGCCGTCACCACATCGAAGCCTTCGCTCTGGTGCAAAACTTCGGCAAGGCTCCGCGCTCGCTGTTCGTCACCCTATCGCAGCGGAACGCCCTCTCACCGCTCGCCTCGCGACGCATCGATCTCGCTCCCGGCGAGCTTTCCCCTGTCGCCCTCGGCTTCGACTCGTCCCCCGGCGACGAAGGGATGGGGCTCATCGTCGAACTGTCGCCCCACGACGCTCTCGCCGCGGATGATCGTGCCTACCTCCGAGTACCGGCCGGCCGCCGGCTGCCGGTGGTTCTCGCGCCGAAGGGACCGCCGGGCTGGCTCGCGCGAGCGCTCGCCAGCGATCCCGACGTGGAGCTCTTCGGCGCCGATCTCGAGGCCCTCGCGCGGGGCGACGTACCGAGAGACGCTTTCGTCGTCGTCGAGGGGTCGTGCCCAAAACCGCTGCCGGGCGGCGATTTCTTGATCGTGAATCCGGGCGCCGGAGCCTGTTACTCGGCAACGATCGGCGATTTTGTCGAGCAGCCGACCATCACGTCGTGGATCGAGAGTGATGCGCGGCTCAGGTTCGTGACGTTCGACGGGGTCAGCGTGGTTCGCGGGCGTCGGATCGTCCCCGATGGTCCGGCGGCCGCGCTCGTCACCGCGCAAACCGGTGCCCTCGTCGCGGACATCTCGGGGGCGGGGCGAACCGGAACGGTGGTCGGGTTCGACGTGGGCGAAAGCACCTGGCCGCTCCGAGCCTCCTTCGTGCTCTTCGTCAGGAATCACCTGGAGCTCGCTCGTTCTCATCGCTCGGGCGCCGCCATCGGCCCCGCGAGAACCGGTGAACCGCTCTCCTTGCGCGTGCCGTACGGGGTGAGCGAAGTCGAGGTCGAGCAACCGGGCGGCGGCAAGGTGAAGGTACCGGCGCATGCGGGGCTGGCGGTCGCGCCCGGGCCGGAGCGCGCGGGCTTCTACTTTGCGAACCACGGTGGGTCCGAGCCGGGCAGCATCCTGGTTCCGGTCAATCTGGCGAGCGCCGCCGAGAGCAATCTCGCGGAGAGCGCCCTGCCCCCCGCCGATCCCGGCGGGGTCGTCCGCACGGCACCACCCGCCAACACGTCGACGGATTGGGCGTGGCTGCTCGCCGCACTGGCGCTCTGCCTCGCGGTCGCCGACGTGTGGTGGGTCACGCGGCGCCCGCGAAAGGCCCCGGCATGACGCCCCCGAGCCTCCTCGCCGTGCTCGAAGCGGCGGGCGCCCTCCTGCTGCTCGGGGTCGTGCTCCATCGCACGGCGAAGGGCGAGCTCCATCGCCGCCCGATCGTACTCGGCGCCGCGCTGCTTGCCGTCCTGCCGCCGCTCGTTGCCAGCCTCTCCCGCGTTCTCGCGTTCGATGTCCCCTGGGTGCGCCTCGAGCGCCCGTGGCTCGCGGTCCCGACCTTCGCCCTCGTCCTCGTTGCGGTGCTGCGTCTTCTCCGTCTTTCGGAACGGCAGGCACGCGTGCGGCGGGCCGCAACGGAGCTGATGTCCGGGGCCACGCTGCTCCTTTCGGGTTTGGCCGTGACAGGACTCGATCTCGGGCACCCGCTCGACCGCCTGAGCGTGCTCGTCGCCATCGATCGCAGCCGGAGTATCGATCTGGTGCCGAACGCCGAGGGACGCGTCGCCGCCGAGCTCAGGGCGCTCGAGCTCGGGATGCGGGAGCAGGACCGCGTCGGCACGATCGCGTTCGGCGCGACGCCGGCCACCGAGGACCCGCTCCACGCGAAGAACCGCCTGCCGGCGCCGCAGCGAGCCGAGATCGGCCGCGACGGCACCGACATCGGCGCGGCGCTGCGTCACGCCCTGGGTGAGCTGCCGCCGGATTCGGCGGCGCGCGTGGTGCTGCTTTCGGACGGTGTTGCCACGCGCGGGGACGCCCTCGGGGCCGCCCTCGCCGCGGTGGCGGCGGGTGTCCCGGTCGACGCCGTGCCACTCGACCAGGCCGTCGTCCCGGACGTGCGCGTGGTGTCCGTGCGCATGCCGTCACGGGCGAGCGAGGGCGAGCCGCTCGAACTCCGCGTGGTGACGGCGGCGCCGGCGCCGGCAAGCGCCGAAATCCGAGTTCTCCGCGACGGCGTGCCGATCCGCAAGGGAACGGTCGAACTCCGAGGCGGCGAGGACGTGATCCACCTGCGCGAGGTGGCGCCGCCCCCCGGCCTTCACCGGTACGACGTCGAGATCTCGGCCGCCGACCCGAAGCAGGACCTCGCGCACGAGGACAATGCGGCGACGGCCTTCGTGCGCGTGCGCGGGGAGAGTTCGGCGCTGGTGCTCGACCGTGAGCCGGCGCTTTCGGGGGCGCTCGTCCGCGCCTTGGAGGCGGCGGCGTTCCGGGTGGAGACGCGCGGCACCACGGGCGTGCCGGCCGACGTTGCGGGCTTCGCTGCCTATGACGTGGTCGCCCTCAGCGACATCCCTGCCCACGATCTTTCGCCGTCGCAGATCGAAGCGCTCGCGAGCTACGTCCGTGACCTCGGCGGCGGCCTCCTGCTTTTCGGCGGCGAGAAAGGCCTCGGCCCCGGCGGCTATGGAAAGACGCCGCTCGAGGACGTGAGCCCGGTGTCGTTCGACGTGAAGCAGGAACGGCGGCGCGCGAGCCTCGCCGAGATCATCGCCGTCGACTACTCGGGCTCGATGTCCGCCACGGTCGGACGGCGGACCAAGCTCGAGCTCGCGAACGAAGCCGCGGTGCGGTCCGCGGAGCTCCTCGGCGCCGGGGATCGGCTCGGGGTCATGCACGTGGACACGACCGTCCGCTGGACGGTGCCGCTCGGTCCGGTCAACGATCGGCCGCGCATCGCTCAGGCCATCCGTGGGGTCGGCGTCGGCGGGGGCGGCATCTACGTCGATCTCGCGCTCAATGCCGCGTTCGATGCACTGGCGAAGGAAAACGTCCAGCTCAAGCACTGCCTCTTGTTCTCCGACGGCGCCGACGCCGAGGAGCGGACGAACGCGTTCTCCATCATCGGCCGCGCGCGTGCCCGCGGCATGACGACGAGCGTGGTGGCGCTCGGGCAGGGCAGCGACGTGCCGGATCTCGAGCAGATGAGCCGCATCGGCGGCGGGCGTTTCTATTTGATCGAAGACGCCACGCGCCTGCCAGCCGTCTTTGCGCAGGAGACGGTGCTCGCGGCACGGAGTGCCATCAACGAAGTGCGCTTCCGGCCGGTGCTCGGCGTGGCCGGTCCTGCCGTCCGCGGAGTCGACTTTCGCGCCGGCCCGGAGCTCAGCGGCTACGTGGTGACGATCCCCAAGGCGCGCGCTCTCGTCCACCTGACGGGTCCCGAGGGCGATCCGATCCTCGCGAGCTGGTCGGCCGGCATCGGCCGCGTCGCCACCTTCACCAGCGACTACAAGGATCGCTGGGGGCTCGGCTGGACGGGCTGGGAAGGAGCCTCGCGCCTCTTTGCCCAACTGGCCCGCGACGTCGCACGCCGGGCGGATGATCCACGCGCCCGGATCGAAGCCGACACGCTCGGCGGCTCGCTCCACGTGAGGGCGAACCTCACCGACGAGCGAGGCCGGGCCGAAACGTTCCGCCGGCTGCGCGCCCGCGTCGCCGGCCCCGACGGATTCACCGAGGAGATCGAGCTCGAGGCGGTGGGGAGCGGCGCCTATTCGGCGACGCTGCCGCTGAGCCGGCCGGGCGCGTACATCGTCAGCGTGCTCGACGAGAAGACCGTGCCGCTCGGCATCGCCGGCGCGGCGCTCGGCGCGGGCGAGGAACTCCGCCCGACCGGCACCGACCGCGCACTGCTGGCACGCATCGCGGAGCTCTCGGGCGGGCGCGTGCGCGACACGCTGGCCGGGATTTTCCACGATCGCCCACCGCGCCGCTTCGCCTACTCGAGTTTGTCCTCCTTGCTCGCGCTCCTCGCCGCCGGTGGCCTGGTGGCGATGGTGGCAGCGCGACGCCTCGCGTTCCCGGAATCGCTGAAGACGCTGCCCGCGAAGACCAGCGCCCGCCTTTCCTCCCTGCGGCCGTCGCGAACTCCGCCACCTCCCGGACCCTCGGTCTCCCCCGAACGCCCGAGCGAGAGCCCAGTGAGTGCTCCCGCTCCCTCCTCGTCGCCCGCAACGACGCTGGCAACCCTGCGGGAACGAGCCCGCGCCCGTGCTGCGGAAGCGCAGCACCGAGCTTCGAACCCTCCCCTGCCGCCGCTCCCGCCCGCTGCTGGTCGTTCCTCGGCAGCTCCGACTACGACTCCGTTCGTCCCGCCGACCGCTCCAGCGCCCGACGTCCCCCATGGCGGGCCGGCCGATTCACCTCCGGGCGAACGAAAGCGCACTGCGGCCGAGATATTGCTCGAGCGCCGGAAGGGCCGCCGGAGCTGACACCTGCTGTGCACGCCGCCCCGGTGCGAGTATCCATGAAGGCTCCGATCGATGCTCACTGGAGAAATTCGCAACCAGGTCGATGCCGTCTGGAACGCCTTCTGGTCGGGCGGCATCTCGAACCCGCTCGAGGTGATCGAGCAGATCACTTACCTTCTGTTTCTTCGGCGCCTCGATGACCTTCACACGTTGGAGGAGAACAAGGCGAACCAGCTGAAGCAGCCGCTCGAGCGGCGCGTCTTTCCGAAAGGGAAGGACAAGGGAGGGAGGCCGCACGAGGACATGCGGTGGAGCCGATTACGCGACTTTGCGCCTGCGGAGATGTTCGAGGTCGTTTCGGAGCATGCGTTTCCGTTCTTGCGGGGGCTCGGAGCCGAGGGTTCGAGCTACGCGAAGCACATGGAGGACGCGCGGTTCACGATCCCGACGCCGGGGCTGCTCGCCAAGGTGGTCGATCTGCTCGACAAGGTGCCGATGGCGGACCGCGACACGAAGGGGGACGTGTACGAGTACATGCTCGGCAAGATCGCGACCGCCGGGCAGAACGGTCAGTTTCGCACGCCCCGCCACATCATCCGCCTGATCGTGGAGCTCACGGCGCCGGGGCCGAAGGACGTGATCTGTGATCCGGCTTGTGGGACTGGGGGATTTCTGGTGGGGGCGAGCGAGTACTTGCGCGAGCGCCACCCCGAGGTGCTGCGGGACGCGAAGCTGAAAAAGCATTTCCACCAGGAAGCGTTCCACGGCTTCGATTTCGACAACACGATGCTCCGTATCGGGAGCATGAATCTCCTGCTCCACGGGATCGAGGATCCGCACGTGGTGTACCGGGATTCACTGGCTCAGGATCATGCGGGAGAGGAGGAGCGTTACACGCTGGTGCTCGCGAATCCACCGTTTGCGGGGTCACTCGATCACGAGAGCGTTGCGAAGGATCTGCAGCGCATCGTGAAGACGAAGAAGACGGAGCTGCTCTTCGTCGCGCTCTTCTTGCGGCTGCTCAAGACAGGCGGGCGCGCGGCGGTGATCGTGCCGGACGGTGTGCTTTTCGGCTCCAGCAACGCGCACAAGGAGCTCCGGCAGCTGCTCGTGGAGGATCAGAAGCTCGATGCAGTGATTTCCTTGCCAAGCGGGGTTTTCAAACCGTACGCCGGTGTTTCGACCGCGATCGTGGTCTTCACGAAGACGAACTCGGGCGGGACGGATTTCGTGTGGTTCTACGACTGCGACGCCGACGGCTGGTCGCTCGACGACAAGCGCACGCCATTGCTTCCAGACGAGAAGCTCGGGCCGGTGCCGTTAGCAGGCCTCGGCGCCGACGATCACGCGAGGAACAACCTGCCGGACGTGGTCGTGCGTTTTTCGGAACGGACCAGCAAGGAGCGCAAGCGGGCGCGCACCGAGCAGAGTTTTTGTGTGCCGAAGGCGGACATCGTGGCGCAGCGGTACGACCTCAGCATCAACCGATACAAGGAGGTCGTGCACGAGGAGTTGGTGCACCGTGCACCGAAGGAGATTCTGGCTGAGCTTGAGACGCTCGAGGTGGAGATCCAGAAGGGGATGCGCGAGCTTGGGGAGATGCTCCCATGAAGGGGTGGCACCAGGTCGCGCTCGGAGAGGCTGCAACTCTTCAGGCAGGATTCGGCTTCCCGCCAGCGCTACAAGGGCGACGGACGGGCGATTACCCTTTCGCAAAGGTTGGCGATATCTCACGTAGCGGTCGGGAAGGACGGTCTACCCTGGAAACTGCGGATCACTACGTCGACGCGCGCGATCTGAAAACGCTGGACGCCAAGCCTGTGCCCAAGGGCAGTACTCTGTTCGCCAAGATCGGCGAAGCCATTCGGCAGAACCATCGCGTCATCGCCGGATGCGAGTTGCTTATCGACAACAATGCCATGGCTGCGATCCCGAACGATGGCACTGACAGCCGTTTCCTCTATCACTGGTTGCGAACGGTGGATTTCTACAGGGTGGCCTCCGCGACTACTGTCCCTGCGCTGCGAAAGAGCGATTTGGCGCGGATCGCGATGCCGTTCCCGCCCTATCACGAACAGCAGCGCATCGCTGACGTCCTCGACCGTGCCGACGCGCTCCGCGCCAAGCGCCGCGCCGGCCTCGCTCTCCTCGATACCCTCACCCAATCCATCTTCCTCGAAATGTTCGGGGATCCGATCGCGAATCCGCGCCAGTGGAAGACAGCGGAGCTTCGGGCTGTGGCGGCGGTGCGCACAGGCCGGACACCGCCGGGATCGAGAGAGGGAATGTATGGTGACGCAGTCCCCTTCATGACTCCGGGCGACCTTGAGAGCGACGAGCCTCCTGCGCGGTGGTTGACCGATGAAGGGGCAAACGCTTCGGTGACCGTGCCGCCAGGTACCACTCTGGTCTGTTGCATCGGCGCAGTTGGCAAGGTTGGTAGGACGACAAGGTTGAGCGCCTTCAACCAGCAAATCAACTCGCTCGCGTGGGGCCCAAGTATCGACGCTGAGTATGGTTTCCGTATGGTCGGATTCCTCCGCGCGACAATCGCCGAGGCTAGTACGTCGAGCATTCTTCCCATTCTCAAGAAGTCATTGTTCGAGCGCATCAGGGTGCCAGTTCCACCACTGCAGGCGCAGGAGGTGTTCGCGTCTCGGATCTTCCGCATGGAGTCTCTGAAATCCTCCCACCGTGCCTCCCTCGCCGAACTCGACGCCCTCTTCGCGTCCCTCCAACACCGAGCCTTTCGCGGCGAGCTCTAGCCATGGGGGCCTTCGCGCCGCGCTACACGATCACGGACCGCATCGCAGCGGACCTGACCGTCATCGAGCGGGCACGCGGCTTCCTGGAGGCAGCGACGCTTTCGGATCAATGGCTCCGGCAGATGAGCGAGCGGGCGCTGATCGCCGAAGCACACGCCACGACCCACATCGAAGGCACTGAGCTCACCCTCGCGGAAGCAGAGCAACTCTGGGAAGGAAAAGACGTTCCCGGTGCGCGCGACGATGACGTACGCGAGCTCCTGAACTACCGCGGCGCCTTTGACCTCGTCGCTGAGTCGGTCGCAGCAGGAGACGCCGTCAGCGAGGGCTGGATCCGCGAAATCCACAAGCGCCTCGTGGAGGGCGTGCGTGGCAGCGAAGCGCAGCCGGGCGTCTACCGCACCGTCCAGAACTACGTTGCGCGCGGCCGGAGCGAGATTGTCTATACGCCGCCCGCGCCCGCAGAGGTGCCTGCTTTGATGCGGGATTTGGTCGACTGGCTGCGCGAACGCAATGGGACGTCTCCTCACCCCGTGCTGGTGGCGGGAATCGCCCAGTTCCAGCTCGTACACATCCACCCGTTCGTGGACGGCAACGGGCGCACGTCACGCCTGCTCTCGATGCTCTGCCTGTACCGGGCGGGGTACGACTTCAAACGCCTCTTCACGCTGAGCGAGTACTACGATCGCGATCGGAAAAAGTTCTACGAGGCAATCCAGGCCGTCCGCAACAACGGGATGGACCTCACCGGTTGGCTCGAATTCTTCACCAGCGCACTGGCAGCCCAGCTCTCCGAAGTGAAGACTCGAGGCGAGACGATCATCCGACGCGACGTCCTCGTGAACGAAAACCGCCTGAACGAGCGCCAGGCCGTCGCGGTTCAAAGACTCCTCGAGACGAACAGCATCGACATCAAGACGTTCGAGAGCCTTTGCCCCGACGCCAGCCGCCGGAGCCTGCAGCGCGACCTTGCGGAGCTCGAAGCGCTGGGCGTCGTTCGCCATGAGGGCGCGACCAATAACGTCGTGTACGTCATGGTCTGGAAGGGCGGAGGCCGGTGACAAGCTCGCGCCAAAACTTGCGCCAAACTTGCGCCAAAACTCGCGCCATGCGTCCCGAGACAGGCACAATACGCAATTTAATCCAATACTTGAATCGAGCCGCGCCAAACTCGCGCCACGACTTGCGCCACGAGGGCGGGGGCCCGTGACCGACCCCTTCGCGTTCCTGAAGGCGGAGTGGCCGGCGATCCACGAGGCAGCCACCCAGGCTGCCGGCGTCGCGTACTACGACCCGCGCACGGCGTGTTTTCACGCGCGGCGGGCACTCGAGCTTGCCGTCGAGTGGGCCTACCGCTTCGACCGGCAGCTCAGCCTGCCCTACGACACCAACGTCAGCGCCCTGGTCCACGCGCCAGCTTTTCGCGATGCGGCGGGACCGGCGGTGTTCACCAAGGCGAAGATCATCATCCGCCTCGGGAATCAGGCGGTCCACAATCGGCCGGTCCACCAGAACGATGCGCTGGGCGCCGTCCGCGAGCTATTTCACTTCGGCTACTGGTTCGCGCGCACGTACGCCCGCGGCGAGCGACCAGCGCCGTCGGCAACGATCGATCTCGATGCCCTTCCGCGGACGGCGCCCGTTCCCAAGCAGACAGCGGAGCAGCTCCAGAAGATCGAGGCCGAGCTCAAGGCGCGGGACCAGCGGATCTCGCTGCTCGACGCCGAACTCGAGCGCGTGCGGGCGGAGCTCGAGGCCACCAAGAAAGCCCGGAAAGCAGAGCCAGACCCGCACGATTACTCCGAGGCCGAGACCCGCGATCGCTTCATCGACCTCTTGCTCCGCGAGGCGGGCTGGGCGCTCGATCAGGCCAGGGACCGCGAATTCCCCGTCGAAGGCATGCCGAACCAGCACGGTAAGGGGTTCGTGGACTACGTGCTCTGGGGTGACGACGGCATGCCGCTCGCTCTTGTGGAGGCGAAACGCACCAAGAAGTCGGCGGAGATCGGCCAGCAGCAGGCGAAGCTCTACGCCGATCGCCTGGAGGCCGAGTTCGGGCAGCGGCCGGTCATCTTCTACACGAACGGCTACGAGCACTACCTTTGGGATGACGCGAGCTATCCGCCGCGGAGCGTGCAGGGCTTCTACACCAAGGCCGAGCTGTCGCTCCTCATCCAGAGGAGGACGACGAAGAAGGCTCTCCGGGACGTGACGGTGAACGCCGCCATCGTCGAGCGGTACTACCAGACCCGAGCCATCCGGCGGGTGAGTGAAGCGCTCGAACGCGATCGCGATCGGAGGGCCCTGCTCGTGATGGCGACGGGGGCCGGTAAGACGCGGACGGTCATCGCGCTTTGCGACCTCTTGATGCGCGCGAACTGGGTGAAACGAGTGCTCTTTCTCGCTGACCGCGTGGCGCTCGTGAACCAGGCAGTGGGTGCCTTCAAGAAGCACCTTCCGGATGCGAGCCCCGTGAACCTCGTCACGGAGAAGGCGACCGACGGCCGCGTGTACGTCTCCACCTACCCGACGATGATGAGCCTCATCGACGCGACCGTGCAGGGCGAGCGGCGCTTCGGACCCGGGTATTTCGATCTCGTCGTGATCGACGAGGCGCACCGATCAGTATACAAGAAGTATGGGGCCATCTTCGAGTACTTCGACTCGCTCTTGGTCGGTCTCACGGCGACCCCGAAGGACGAGGTCGATCGCAACACGTACGGCCTCTTCAACCTCGAGCAAGGCGTGCCGACCGATGCGTACGACCTTAACGATGCCGTCAAGGACCACTTCCTGGTGCCGACCAAGGCGGTCTCGGTGCCGGTCAAGTTTCAGCGCGAAGGCATCAAGTACGACGAGCTTTCGGAAGACGAGCAGGAGCAGTGGGACGACCTCGATTGGGATGAGGGCGAAAAACCCGACCAAATCGAAGCGGGCGCCCTCAATCGCTGGCTCTTCAATCAGGACACGGTCGACAAGGTGCTCGAGCACCTGATGACGCGCGGCCAGAGAGTGGCCGGGGGTGACCGACTCGGGAAGACCATCGTATTCGCGAAGAATCAGCAGCACGCCGAATTCATCGCGGAGCGCTTCGACGCGAACTACCCGCACTACAAAGGCGAATTCGCGCGCGTCGTCCACTCGGGGATGCCGTACGTGCAGACGCTGATCGACAACTTCTCGATCGCCAGCAAGGACCCACATATCGCGGTCTCGGTCGACATGCTCGACACCGGCATCGACGTGCCGGAGGTCGTGAACCTGGTCTTCTTCAAGCTCGTCCGCTCGCGAACGAAGTTCTGGCAAATGGTGGGTCGCGGCACGCGCCTTTGCTCGGAGCTCTTCGGGCCCGGCCAGGACAAGGAGTTCTTTTTCATCTTCGACTACTGCGAGAACCTCGAATTTTTCAGCGGAAACGTGGCGACTACGGACGGCGCCGGCGGAGAATCCCTCGGCAAGCGGCTCTTCACCATGCGCCTCGAGCTACTCGGGGAGCTCGACCGGGGGATGTCGGGCCAACCGGGCGGATTGGGCGAGCTACGCGTCGGTGATCCCTCCGTGCACGGCGACGGTACGAAGAAGGTGCGCCAGGAGGTAGCGGGGGTCCTTCAAGCAGAGGTCGCCGCGATGAACACGAACAATTTCGTCGTGCGCCCGAAGCGCAAGCTCGTCGAGCAGTACTCCAAACCCACGGCCTGGGACGTGCTTGGACCCTCCGCGCTCTCGGAGCTGGCGCACGATGTGGCCGGGCTGCCTTCCGAGCTGCCAGCGGAGGACCAGGAAGCCAAGCGCTTCGATCTGCTGCTGCTCCGGCTCGAGCTTGCCCGCCTGCGCGCTGAACCGGGCTTCGAGCGGCTACGCGAGGAAGTGAAGGGGATCGCCGGGGCGCTCGAGGAAAAAGCGGCCATCCCGCTCGTTGCCGACGCGCTCCCGCTCATCCTCGAAATCCAAGCCGACGAGTGGTGGGAGGACGTGACCCTCCCGATGCTCGAAAACGTGCGCAAGCGCCTGCGCAGCCTGGTCAAATTCATCGACAAGCACCGGCGCTCCCCCATCTACACGGACTTCGAAGATCGGCTCGGCACGGAGGCGGCCGTCGAACTCGCGAGCTTCACGACACCCGACTCCTTCGACCGTTTCCGCGCCAAGGCACGTGTGTTCCTCGCAGCGCACAAGGACCACGTCGCCATCCACAAGCTCTACCTGAACAAACCGCTCACCCGTTCTGACCTCGAAGAGCTCGAGCGCATGCTGGTCGAAAATGGCATCGGAGACCGCGATCTCGTGCAGAAAGCCAACGAGCAGAGCCACGGGCTTGGGCTCTTCGTCCGCTCGCTCGTCGGGCTCGATCGTCAGGCCGCCAAGGAGGCCTTTGCCGCGTTTCTCGGCCAGAAGACGCACACTTCAAGCCAAATCGAGTTCGTGAACCTCATCATCGACCACCTCACTGAGAACGGCGTGATCAGCGCGGCGCTGCTCTACGAGTCGCCCTTCACGGACATCGCCCCGACGGGGCCGGACGGGTTGTTCAGTGCTGCGGAACTGGAGCGGTTGCTGGCAGCGATTGAGGGTGTGACGGCGAGCGCGGCGGCGCGATAACCAGGCGAATTGGGCGGAAGGTGGATCGACCCCGGTCTGCGAGCGAAAGAGGCGCCCGAGAAGACCCAGAAAATTCTCGCTGTTCCAGGAGCGGAGCAATCGATCAGCGTGGTCGGATGGTCCATGGTTCTGAACCTGCATTTTTTTTCGGGGCCCCATTGCGACGGTGATCGCGATGGTTATGTTGGCGCGACCCTAACGGGTGGAGTCGGCGGACTGGTCTGCCGATTTCGATATTCGATCGACCACCGTGGAAAGATCACAATGACAACCAGTTCAGATAGTTCAGTTCAGGCAGCCATTGCCTGGCTGGAAGCGAAAGCCGAGGGCGGGGAAGTGAACCGCACGACGGCCAAGCTCCAGATTTCCGCCGCAAACGCACTAATTGCCGCCTTGCGCGAGGACGAGGATCACTCGGTCCGAAACGTGCTCGCTCTGCTACCCGACCTCGGCCGCCGCTGGACAAACCTCAATCCCGAAAAGCACAGCGCCACAGCGGCTACCTACATCACTCGAGCTCGGGGCCTCCTTGAGCAGCGGTTAGCGTGGCTCGACGATCCCGTTGGTCACCGATTCCCCGAGGGCCGAAGCGCGAGGAAAGCGAGCACGCCCAAGGCCGGGCCGTCAACCGCCAAAGCCAAGGAGCCGACGGGTGACTCCCCCAGCCAAGAGAAGCCAGCCAACGAACAGACAATCGGCTTCCGTCTTCCGCTCGGTAATGGGCGATTCATCAAGACGGAGTTTCCGCCAGATATTTCCCGGGCTGAAGTGATGCGACATTTCTGGGTCATGGTCGGCTACGCCCACGACTTCGACCCCTCTGAAAGCAGGGGCGATTTCTTTCCGATCGTGAAGGCCGGCTAACGCGACGTAAGCAATGCCATTTCGATGCAACCCCGCCGATCGAACGGTTGGCGGGGTTTCCTTTTCTGGCGACCTAGAGGACCCGGTGCATCCAGCCGTGCTTGTCGGGCGCGTGGCCGTACTGGATCGCCATCAGCGTGTCGCGAATGCGTGACGACACCGGGCCCGGTTCCCCGCCGTGGATCAGCCAGGACCCGCCGTCGAACTTCACCTGCCCGACCGGCGTGATGACGGCAGCCGTACCGCACGCAAACACTTCGGTGAGAGCGCCGCTCGCCACGTCCTTCTCCCATTCATCGGTCGCGAAGCGACGCTCTTCGACCTGGTAGCCGAGCTCACCGGCGAGCGCGAGGATGCTGTCGCGCGTGATACCGGCGAGCAGGGCGCCGTTCAGCGCCGGCGTTACGAGCGTGACGCGCCCGCCGCGCTCGTAGACGAAGAACAGGTTCATCCCGCCCATTTCCTCGACGTAGCGGTGCTCGAGCGCATCGAGCCAGACGACCTGCTGGCACCCTGCCTCGATCGCCTTCTGCTGCGCGAGCAGGCTGGCGGCGTAGTTCCCGGCGCACTTCGCGGCACCGGTGCCGCCGGGAGTGGCCCGGACGAAGTCCGTGCAAAGCCAAACGCTGACTGGCTTCACCCCCTGCGCGAAGTAGGCACCCGAGGGCGACCCAAAGAGTAGAAACAGGTACTCCTTGGAAGGGCGAACACCGAGCGCCGCCTCTGTCGCCAGCATGAGGGGCCGGACGTACAGGCTCTCTCCCGGACCCGACGGCACCCAGTCGCGCTCGAGACGGATGAGTGCGTCGCTCGCTTCGACGAACCGCTCGACGGGCAAGGGCGGCATCGCGAGCCGTGTCGCCGACGTGGCGAACCGGCGCGCGTTCGACTCGGGCCGGAAGGTCGCGATGCCCCCGTCCGGTTGGCGGTAAGCCTTGAAGCCTTCGAAGATCGCCTGGCCGTAGTGAAGGACGGACGCCGCCGGGTCGAGGGTGAGCGGCGCGTACGGCACGAGCGAGCCTTTCTCCCAGCCGGTTTCCGCCGTGTGGCGAATGGTCACCATGTGCTCGGTGAAAACGCGCCCGAAACCCAGGTTCTGCATGACCCGCGCTCGCTCGTCGGCGCTCATGCGTTTGGGGTTCAGCGTGACCTCGATGGTTGAACCAGTTGTCATGACGACGGCTTCCCGAAACGGGTCGAATACCACATGCTTCACGGCGTGACGAAGGTCATCCGCATCCACCACACGGGCGGTCCCGAAGTTCTCTCGCTCGAGACGATCGACCTTCCGCCGCCCGGACCGGGGCACGTCCGCGTCCGCCACACGGCGATCGGCGTGAACTTCATCGACACCTACCATCGGAGTGGGCTCTACGCGCTCGACCTTCCGGCCGTCCTCGGCGTGGAAGCGGCAGGGGTGGTCGAAGAAGTCGGCGAAGGCGTCGAGCTCGCCATCGGAGCGCGCGTCGCGTACGCGCAGGCCGGAACGGGCGCCTACGCCGAAGCCCGCAACGTGGCGGCCGACCGGCTCATCTCCCTGCCGGACTCGGTGAGCGACGAACTCGCCGCGGCCGCACTGCTCAAGGGCATGACGGTGGAGTACCTGGTGCGCCGGGCGTTCGTGGCGAGCGGCAGCACCGTCGCCGTCGTGCATGCGGCGGTTGGAGGCGTCGGCTCGATCCTCGTTCAGTGGCTCGCAGCGCTCGGAGCGCACGTGATCGGAGTCGTCGGCAGCGGGGACAAGGTCGAAGAGGCTCGCGCGAACGGCTGCCGCGACGTCGTGGTGTTCGGCGCCGAGGACCTACCCGGGCGGGTGCGCGCCGTCACGGACGGGCGCGGCGCCCACGTCGTCTACGATTCGGTCGGTAAGGCCACGCTGCCGGCCTCCTTCGACTGCGTTGCACGGCGCGGCTTGGTCGTGAGCTTCGGGAACGCGTCCGGGCGACCCGATCCGATCGATCCGCTGATGCTCGCCGAGAAGGGCTCGATCTTTTTCACGCGCCCGGTACTCGCTGATTACGTGCGAACGCGCGAGGAGCTCACGATGGCGGCGGACGCGGTGTTCACCGTGCTCGCCAACGGCGCCGTCAAGGTCTCGATCGGCCAGCGCTTTCCGCTCGCCGAAGCCGAGGCCGCCCACCGCGCCCTCGAATCAAGGAGCACACGGGGCAGCACGCTGCTCCTCCCGTAGCCCTGCGTTGCGTCCGTCCGCGGCCGGGCGCTACCCTTCGACCCATGAAGGCGCTCGTCCTCTTGGCCGAAGGGTTCGAAGAGATCGAGGCGACCGCGATCATCGACGTGCTCAGACGCGCGGACGTCAAGGTCACGACGGCCGCGCTCGGCGCGAACCCGGTTCGTGGATCGCACGGCATCGCTCTCGTCGCCGATCGACCGCTGGACGGCGTCGAGTCCGAAGCGTTCGACGCCGTCGTCCTGCCGGGCGGCATGCCCGGGGCCAAGAACTTGAAGGAGGATCCGCGCGTCGTCGGGCTCGTCGCCAAGGCCGCTCGCGACGGCAAAGTGGTCGCCGCGCTCTGCGCGGGACCGATCGCTCTCGCAGCCGCCGGTGTGCTCGCCGGTCGGCGCGCCACCGCGTACCCCGGCTACGAGCTCGAAGGGGCGCTCTTCTCGGAAGAGCGCGTGGTCGTCGACGACAACGTGATCACGAGTCGCGGGCCGGGGACCGCGATCGAGTTTTCGCTCGCCCTGGTGGAAAAGCTGGTCGGAGCCGCCGCCGCCGATCGGCTTCGAAAAGCCATGCTAGTGGCGACACCGGTGACGCCCGACGCTTGAAGCAAGCGCCTACTGCTCAGGCAGCACGCTCGCGACGCGAACCGTTTGTCCGTTGACGGAGCGGATCCGTTCGAGAGCAGGGACGTTGGAGAGGCCCTCCCCGGCGATGACGAGGTCGCCGTCGATGAAGGAGCAGAGCGCGGTGACGCCCCGGACATCCGCCTGAGAACGGACGATGACCGGCCCCTGACAGACCATTCGGGGAGGCCCTGCGGTGTCGGTTCGTGGCGGTGTCCGGGTCGTGCCCGCACAGCCCGCGGTCAATAGCAACAAAGTGAGCACCGGAGTGATGAGTCTGGTCATGATCTTTATTCCGTTCGTGGCGCGACCCCCAAGCGGGGTGGCAACGTCCCTCCTAAGCACGACGCGTGCCACGCCGTTGAGACCCGCTGCGGCACGCGTCCCCGTGCGTTCTCCGGTCGATCTAGGGTGATGCCTGGAAGCGCCAACGCTCTGGCTCTGTCCGACGTTTCGGACGCCACGTGGCACTGTCGCGCGCCTCGGACAGTATCTAAGGCACGGAACAGCTGGAAGCGGAGGGTCTCACGCGCACATCGCATCCATCATCGGCGCGTCGGGCGACGCGGGATTGACGGAAACCTCACGCGATTTCGGGTCCACGACCAGATCGAGACCTTCGAGCGGGATCTGACCGATGAGCGGCGTCGTGCCCTCGGCGACGACCAGCGCGTCGCAAGTCATGGCGCGCCCGAGGATCTCGACCCGCACGGCGCCGACCCACGGCACGGCGTCGATACGGCCGTCGGCGTAGCGGATCTTCCGGGTGCCTTCGTAGGGCAGGCCGAGGCGCGCAACGACATCGGCGGGGAGAACGAGCATCGTGGCGCCGGTGTCGACGAGCGCTTCGATTTCGGTGGTTCGCACGCGCTCCTGTTCCAGAAGTCCGGCTATGGCGTTGTTCTTGTCGGCTTGGTTGGTGAGCTTGATCTGGGTCACGACTCGTCCCATCGCTGTGGCCTCCAAGCCGGTATCGGGCACACGGAGGCGCGAGTTGCGTCAGTATGGACCCGAGGCTCGATGGGCGCCCGTATCGAACTTGGGCGCCTGGGAGGTCACGGGCGGCACTCGACCAGACTGATCTCGAGCGCTCGTTCGCGGTAGCGGCTGACGAGGAGTCGCCCGGCGCCGGCCGCCAGCACGTCGGCACTGCCGAGCGCGGGGTCACTGGCGAGCCCTTCCGCGGCGAGGCCGCTCGACGCGATCAGGCCAAGGCGCGCCGCATCGCCGGTGCTGCGTGCCGAAAGCCAGGTGCGACCCGGCACGCTCGGATCGGAGAGCATCGAAGGAACGCCCCCGCCGAAATCGTCGCCATCGACGCGCCCGGACTTCACCGTGCCGTCGAGCAGGACGCGGGCGAGCTGCACGTCGCCGCGATCGACGCCGGGCGTCGTGTCGTCCTCGCGGAAGGCGAGATCCAGCGCGCCATCCGCTTGCCCAATCGCGTCGAAACCGATGACGTGGGCGGCATCGCTGCTCACCGTGAGCGGGCGTCCGCCCGGCTTTCCGGCGGCGTCGAGCGGCATGGCGTGGAGCACGCGCGGGCCGACGGCGACGAGCTTCTGGTCCTCGGCGGGAGGTCCGGCGTCGGGCGCCGCGCGCTCGGCGATCCACGAAAGCCAGAAGCCGCCCGGTCGGCCCGCCAGCACCGGCGCCTCCGCGTCGATGGTCCCGTCGAGCTCGATGGCGGTGAGCGCGGCCGCGGCCTTCGACGGATCGAACGATGCCGAACGCAGGCTCGTCTTGCCTGCCCGCTCGGCGCCCCACACGACGACCGCCCCCGCCGGACCGAACGCAAGTGCCACGCCGGCGTCGTGCTCCACGTCCGTGAGCTCGCCGAGTGCACGTGGCGCGTCCGACAGGGCGCTCAAGGCGCGAAGCTTCAGCGTCCCGCCCTTGGCGTCGGCATCGGGCACCGCCATCACCAGCTCGTCGCCGCGGCCGGCGATCGTCGGAGGGCCGACGTCGCCGTACACGCGCCCGAGCGACACCACACGCCCGCCGCGCCCGTCGTTGCCGACGAACGCGATCACGTCCTCGGTGCCGCCACCGGCGGGCCGCTGACCCGCGACCGCGAAGTGTGACGCGAGCGGGATCGCGTCGCCCAGGTGTGGCGCGAACGGCGCTGTCGGGTCGGACGGATCGCGCTCCCCGTCCTCGTCGTCGCCCGCCGTCGCCGTGCGGGCCTTCGGCGCGTCGCCGAGTGTCAGCACCGGATCCTTCGCGACGCTAAGGCAGCGTTGTGCGGCCGAGGACGCCGCGGCGGCCTTGGGGCCGGCGGACGGCGCCGGCGTCACGCCTGCATCGCCTTGCTCGGCGCCCCCGCGCGAACGACACCCCACTGCGCCGACCATCATCAAGAGCCAGGCAACCGCCGTGCTTCCGCGCGGCGCGGCACGCCCGCGGAACCGCGCGACCCGGATTGTCGAGAACGACACGAACCCGGGGCTACTCGTTCGCGAGGGAACGCGCAAGAGCGAGAGGTGATAGACTTTGCGTCACCGCGCCACCTCCGCCATCAATGCCAGAACGCGAGCTCACGCGAACCTACGAGCCGAACCCGCTGCTCGGCGCCATCTACCGGCGGTTCTTCGACAAGATCCAGGTCGACGAGGCCTGGGTGTCGGCCGTGCGCGATCTCGCGTGCCGTGGCGAGGTCGTCTACGTGCTCAGAAGCCTCAACTTCATCGACTTCCTGGCGCTCGACTACCTCACCAAGCGCTACGATCTCCCCCAGGTCCGCTTCGTCAACGACCTCGGGCTCTGGATCCTGAACCCGCTCGGTAAGGGCTGGCTCAACGCGATCCTGCCCGCGCGCGTGTCCCCGCGCGACGAACTCGAGGACGCACTGTCGCGCGGCGGCTCGGCCGCACTGTTCCTCAAGCGGCCGCCGGGCGTGCTCGACGCCGTCGCCACCGGGCGGGCCGGCGCGCGCGGCCTGGTCGAGGGGGACGACCTGATCCGCGCCCTGTTCGAGCTGTCCGCCGGACGGGAGCGGCCGATCTTCCTCGTGCCGCAGGTCTTCGTCTGGTCGCGCTCGCCCGACACGCGCGGCTCCGAGCCGCTCGATTTTCTGCTGGGCCCGCGCGAGTGGCCGACCCCGGCGCGAACGGTCGCGCAGTTTTTTTACAACTACCGGCGAGTCGAACTGAAGCTCGGCGAGCCGATCGACCTACGCGCGTTCCTTTCCGAGGCCAACGGCATGTCGGAATCGGCACGCGTCCGGCGGCTCACGTACACGGTCCTCCGGCGGCTCGAGCGCGAACGCCGGAGCGTCACCGGACCGGCCGAAAAGGCGCCGGAACGTGTCCGCCAGGAACTCGTGCGGAGCCCGCGCCTGCGCGGCGTGATCGACGACCTCGTCGACGAGCGCACGTCCGCCTACGAGCTGTCGAGCCGTGCGCTCGAGATGCTGCGCGAGCTCCAGGCAACCCCCGATCGGGCGACGATCAAGGGGCTCGAGGTGCTCTTCGACCGCGTGATCACCCGCGTGTACGCCGGCGTGGAGTGGGAACCGTCCGACATCGAGCGACTGAAGGCCGCCGCCCACGACGGCGCGTTGATCTTGCTCCCCAGCCACAAGAGCCACGTCGACTACCTGATCCTGAGCTACGTGTTCAATCAGCAGAACCTGCCGCTTCCGCTGATCGCCGCCGGCGACAACCTGAATTTTTTCCCGGTGGGCGCCATCTTTCGTCGGGGTGGCGCGTTCTTCATCCGGCGGTCCTTCCGCGGCGATCGACTGTACGGCGCGGTGGTCGACGCCTACGTCCGCCGCTTGATCCGCGACGGCTACCCGATCGAGGTGTTCCTCGAAGGGGGACGGAGCCGCACGGGCAAGCTTTTGCCGCCGAAATTCGGACTGCTCAACATGGTGGTCGATGCCGCCCTCGCCGTGCCCGAGCGGCCGACCTTCTTCGTGCCGGTGAGCATCGGGTACGAACAGGTGATCGAATCGAAGAGCTACGAGCACGAGCTCTCCGGCGGTGACAAGGCCAAGGAAGACGCCGCAGGCCTCTTGAAATCCCGCGATCTGTTGCGCCACCGCTACGGCCGGATCAGCCTCCAGGTCGGGCAAATCCTGAGCCTCGACGAGGTCGGCCGTGAACTCGGCATCGAACCCTCCGCCACGCTCCTCCCGCCCAAGCGACGCGCCCTGGTGACGAGGCTCGGCAATCGGGTGATGGACGAGATCAACCGGGTGACGGCGGTGACGCCGGGGTCGCTGGTCGCGCTCGTACTACTCGGCCACCGGTTGTCCGGGCTCTCGCACGATGAAGTGTTGACGCGCGCCGAACGCCTTCTCGGCGTGATGGAGCGAACCGGTGCTCGCACGAGTCCTGCCCTGCGCACCTCCGAGGGAGCGCTCCGGCCCGAGTCAGTGCTCGAATCGCTGCAGATGTTCGTCGACACCGAGCTGGTCGAAGTGGGGGCCATGGCGCACACCCCGGGAGCCCGCGGGGTGCGCCTCGGTCGTGCCGGGCCGGGCGCGTACTACACCGTTCCGCCGGGAAAGCGGCTCGCGCTCGATACGTCGAAGAACGTCATCGTCCACTTTTTCGTGGAGCGGGCGCTGGTGGCGCTCGCCGTGCTGTCCGGCTCATCGCCGGAGCTCTCCTGGGTACGCGAACGGGTGCAAGCACTATCCCGCCTGTTCAAGTTCGAGTTTCGGTTCCGCGCCGACCGGCCCTTCGAAGCCATCTTCGGCGATACCATCCGGCGCATGGAGGAGGCGGAGGAGCTCGACACGACCGGTGGGCGGGTCGTGCCGGGCAAAGGGCGGTCCGGGCTCGGTGGCAGGGGCTGGCTCGAGACGTATGCCGGGGCCGTCTCCGGCTTTCTCGAGAGCTATCGCATTGCGGCGCGCGCGCTCGGCCACCTGGAAAAAGGGCGGGTTCCGGACAAAGACCTGTTGAAGAAGGCGCTCGTCCTCGGACGGGAAATGCTGGCCGCCGGCGTGATCGAGCGGCCTGAAGCCGTGAGCAAACCGGTGATCAAGAACGCCTTCCAGGCTTTCGCCGACCACGGGTTCATCGTCAGCCGCGATGGGCTCGAACTGATGCCCGAGTACGCGCGCCCGGAGGCGCTCGCCGGGGTCGAGCAGATGATCGCCAGCTACCTGCCGCGCGGTGGTTCGTGATGCGCTTCCTCGGCGCGCTCGCCTGCCTCGCCGCTTCGGGTTGCATCGCCGCGCCGTCGCCACTCACCCCGGGCATTTCCGGCACGATCGGGGCGCCGGGCTCCGGCGTTCAGACCGACGGCGTCGAACTCCCGCTGAGCGGGCCTGGTTTCGTTCGCTTCCGTCCGCAGGGAACGAATCACTTCGGCCGCCCGCACCTGGTGGCGGCTCTCGTGCGCATCGCGCGCGACCTCGAGCGTGAATCCCCGGAAGCACCCCCGCTCGTGATCGGCGATCTCTCCGCCCGTTACGGCGGGAAGATCGACGGTCACCAGTCACACCGGAGTGGCCGCGACGTCGACATTCTCTTTCAGTTCGTGACCCCCGCCGGCGCGCGGGTGACGGCGCCGGGGTTCGTTCATGTCGGGCCGGACGGGCTCGCGCACGTGTTCGATACTGGTCAGCTCCTGCGCTTCGACGTGGAGCATCAGTGGCGGCTCGTGCGCGCGCTGGTGACCGCGCCCGAGATCGGCGTGCAGTTCATGTTCGTGAGCCGAACGATCGAGGCGCTGATCGTGGACTATGCGCTCGCGCGCGGTGAGCCGCTCGAGCTCGTGCTGCGCGCGCAAAGCGTGATGTTCGAGCCGGGAGACAGCCTTTCCCACGACGATCACGTGCACATGAGGATCGCGTGCAGCGCCGAGGAGATGGAGCGCGGTTGCATCGGCGGCGGGCCGTATTGGGACTGGCTACCGGCCGTGCCGGCTCCGCTGGTGCTCGATGAGCGGGCGCTCCAGGCCGAGCTGATGGCCGAGGAAGCGCCCCCGCCGCTCCTCGGAGCCGGCGGGGTCGAGAGCCTGACCAGCGCCGGGGCCGGCGAGTGAGCCCCGCACGGGGCCGCGCGCGCGCCTCGAACGTCGTGCTTCGCAGCCGGCGCGGACTGCTCGCACTCGGCGACTGTCTCGCCGTGCTCCCGGAGCTTGCGGCAAAGGATCGCGGCTTCGATCTGGTGTACGTCGATCCGCCGTTCAACACCCGCGTCCACCACGGCGTACGCGGCGAGCGCGGAGCCCGCGCGAAAGGCACGCGCGCCTATGCCGACAACTTCGGCACCATCGAAGCGTTTCTCGCGATGCTCGGGCCCCGCCTGGCCGCCGTCCGCGAGGTAATGACCGACCGCGGCACCTTGTTTTTGCACCTCGATCACCGGACGGTGCACGAGGCCAAGCTACTTTGCGATCAGGTATTCGGTCCGACCGGTTTCAGGGGCGAGGTGATTTGGGTTCCCGGCAACGGCGGCCGCAAGCGTCACGGTCCGAGCGTCACGCACCAGACGCTCCTCGTCTACGCGAAGGGGAAGCACGCGATCTGGAACGCCCGGGACCCGGCGCTCCGCGAGCCGTTCGCGGCGACGAGCCTTCGCATGCACTTTGCCAAGCGAGACGGCAGCGGGCGACACGTTCGCGAGCGCCGCATCGCGGGCAAGACGTACCGCTACTACGCCGACGAGGGCCGCGCGCTCGGCAGCGTGTGGACCGATTGTCCGGCCATGAGCGCCAACACGCCGCTCGCCACGGAGACGACCGGGTACCCGACACAGAAGCCGGAGTCCCTGCTCGAGCGCATCGTGCGTGCGGCGTCCGTCGCGGAGAGCCGCGTGCTCGACCCGATGTGCGGCTCGGGCACGACGCTCGCCGTCGCCGACCGGCTCGGGCGGCGCTGGGTCGGTATCGATCAGAGCGCCGCCGCCTTCGAGGTCGCCCGGGGCAGGCTGGGCCTTCGGGCGCGCTAGAGCTCCTCTCTTCCTCGGCGGGGTGCTGAACGCGCTCTAGCCCGACGCAATCTCGATCATTGTCGATCATTTCGGACGCGGATTCGCATTCGTGGCGCCCCCCGTTGTCGCTCCACGTGAAAATACCGACGCCCCTCGAAATCGTTCCGGCGGTCGGCCGTGGTGGCCTGAAACCCGCGAGCTCGACGTCCTTGGTCGCTAGCGTCGAGGACCGTTGGGAGTAACATCGCGGCCATGATCGCTCGGTGGCTCGGGGGTGCGATGCTAGTGCTCGGTGCGCCTTGGTTGCTCGGCTGCTCGAGCGAGCGGCCCAAGAGCAATACGGCCCTCGTTCCTTCTTCCGGCGGTACCGGCGGCACCGGCGGCAGCGGCGGCCTGGGCGCATCGGGTGGAGTCGGCGGCAGCACGAGCGGCGCGGGCGGCAGCGGCGGCACGATCATGGTTGCCGGCATGGCTGGCAGCAACGCCGGGAGCGCCGGCACCGGCGTCGACCCGTGCACGAGCACGGAGTGCGGCGAGGGTCAGCGCTGCGAGAACCAAGCGGGCACCGCGACGTGCGTCGACAACACTTGCGACGACATCGCGTGCGACGCCACCGAGCTCTGCGCGTCGGCCGACGGCGGGGGGCACATCTGCATCGACAAGTGCGATTCGGACGCAGCCTGCCCTGAGGAGCAATTCTGCGACACGGCGACGGGGGAATGCCTCCCCGACGAATGCACGCCCGACACCCGAACCTGCGGCACGGACGACACCATTCGTGTCTGCGCCTCGAACGGCCGGCCCGGCGATCCGATCGCCTGCGGCAGTGCCGGCTATTTCACGAGTGCCTGCGCGGCCGATCCCGCAGGAACCGGCGCGTGCACCTGCGAGGACGATTGGGACTGCCCCGCGTTCATGACGTGCGAGGCCGGAACCTGCGTCGGCACCGGAGTCGCTCCGAGCTGCACGCTGCCGGCCACGCCGTTCGCCGACGTGCTGCCCGAGGTGGAGTTTCGCTGGGGTGAAGGCACCACGCACCAATACGCGATGGACGATACGGACGACGCCAACGACGACGCCGTGGGCAAGGCGTTCCCGTGGTCGTCACAGGTCGTGTCGCCGCCGATCGTCATCAACCTGGACGACGACAACGGCGACGGCAAGGCCGACGAGCGCGATTTCCCCGAGATCATCTTCATCACGCACGACGCCGACGACCGCGACGTGAACGGAGTCCTGCGCGCCGTCCACGGCGGCGGGCCGAACAAGGGGCTCGACTTCTTCGCCCTGTGCGGTAACCCCGCGCGCCCGGCAACGCCCGCCACCTCGTACGCGGACGCTTCGGGCGCGTACTGGAGCGAGGGCGCCGCGGTCAGCGTCGATTGCGGCACGGGCGCAACCCCGCTGACCGCCGGGCTCGCGATCGGCGGCTCCGCGCCGGCAGCCGGAGATCTGGACGGGGACGGCTTCCCCGAGATCGTCGTGCCGCTCGAGAACGGCGGCTTTCAGATCGTGAGTAACCGTGGCGAGGTCGCGTTCGCGAGCCCGGCCGACGTGTTCGAACCGATGGGCCAGAACTTCACGTCGGCGCCCGCCCTGGTGAACCTCGATTTCGTCGGCGCTCCCGAGATCGTCGTCGGCAATCGCGTCATCTCGCTCACGGCGACGGCCGGCGTGTTTGCCATCGACAAGATCTACGTCGCCTCGGCCGGGAGCCGCGGCACCCAAGACCAGGGCTTCCTGACGTACGGCCCCACCGTTTGCGTCGGCGACCTCAGCGCCGACCCCGGGCTCGAGATCGCCGCCGGCCCCACGCTGTACCGGCTCCCGGCAAGCCCTCCAGCGGGCTGCGGCACCACGGCGATGCCGTGTCCGCTGGAAGCCGTGTGGAACTCGCAGTCGCTCCTCGGCATGCAACAAGCGAACGGCCTCTGCGCCGTGGCCGACGTGTTCAACGCCTGCACGTCGGTGGCGGATTGCGCTGCCAAACCGCCCGGCCCGGCCAATCCGCTCGACGGCAAGCCCGAGGTGATCCTCGTCGCCAACGGCCACCTCGTGATCCTCGACGGTGCGACCGGGGCACTGCTGCTCGACGACAACCTCGGCGGCGGCGATTCGGGCGGCGCGCCGAACGTCGACGACTTCGACGGCGACGGCTATCCCGAGATCGCGACCGCGCTCGCCAATTTTTACGCCGTCATCGATCTCCAAGCGCCGGACGCGACGACCTGCCCGGCCTGGGGCGTGGTGCTCGACGCGTCGGGCCCGCCGCCCGGGACGAACCCCGCGCGCACGCCGCCCGCCATGACCTGCACCCAAGATAGTGACTGCGCGACCGCCGGGACGACGTGCAACGAGATCTCCCGGAGCTGCGTGTGCTTGCACAACGGCTGGCAACGCGTGACGGAAGACGATTCGAGTCGGGTCACCTCTTCCAGTGTGTTCGACTTCAACGGCGACGGCGCCGCCGAGGTCACGTACGGCGACGAGTGCTACTTCCGCATCTACGACGGTGCGACGGGAGCCGTGTACACGGCGCTTCCCTCCGTCAGCCGCACCGCAATCGAGAACCCCGTCATCGCCGACGTCGACAACGACGGCAACGCCGAGATCGTCTACGTGCAGAACAACTCCTTCGAGCAATGCGGCGAGGGGGATACTGGCGACGACGGCTGGGTGGACGACATGCTGAGCGACGGCAACGGCGGCATGGTCGCGAAAACCTCGCTCCCTGCCGGCATCACCGTGCTCGGCGATGCCACCGACACGTGGGTTGCCGCGCGGCGGATCTGGAATCAGCACGCCTACCACGTGACCAACGTGCTCGAGAGCGGCGCCATCCCCCTCCACGAGCCGGAGAGCTGGAAACCGCTGAACGGCCGCGTGTACAACACCTATCGCTCCCAGCCGCGCACGTATGGCGTGGCGCCGGACCTGGCGATCACCGCGATCCAGATCTCGTCGCCCGATGCGATGTGCGGCGTACTTTCCGAGACGATCGAGATCACCGTGGTCGTCAAGAACCAGGGCGATCTACGCGTCGGCCCCGGTGTCGAGGTCGCGTTCTACGGCACCTGGGGCGGGATGGAAGCTCCCCTCGGCGACATGGCAATGATGCCGATCGTCGTCGTGCTCGGCGCGAGCCTCGAGCCCGGTGCGTCCACGCTCGTCACCGTCACCTACACGGTAGGCAACAACGCGGCGCCGAACGACGGCGCGCTGCCCGACAGCGTGCGCGTCACGATCGACGGCGGCAACGCCTCCGCCACCGGCAAGGAACGCGAGTGCGTCGAGGACAACAACGAGCTCGTGAGCGACGTCGATCCGGGCGACGCCCTCGCCGACCTGGTGGTCACGGTTGACTCGGCGGTTTGCAGCGGCGAAGTTGAGATCACCGTCACCAACAACGGCGCGGAAGAAGCAACGAACGTCGTCGTCCGCGTCTACGCCGGCGACCCGAGCGCCGGCGGCGAGGTGCTCGGCGAGACCACGATCGACAGCATCCCCCCCGGGGCAAGCGTGATGGCCACGGTGACCTTTGGCGCGCTCAATCGCACCGTCGTCATCTGGGTGATCGCCGACCCGGAGGATCTGATCGAGGAGTGCAACGACGCGAACAACGTCGTTCAGGGTCCCGAGCTCGCCTGCTCGATGGTCGTCCGCTAACTCTTTCCCCGCGCGCACACTTGACATCTCCGATCCGGGGAGCTAGAACCACGGGCGAGAGGCAAGGGCGCCTCTATTTTATTTGGTGGAAGAGGATGAAGGCATGAGCGGCAGCAATTCGAACAACGTCCATGGGCGTTGCCTGCCGTTCGCATTCAGTCGTCGGCGGGTCATGTCGCCGATCTGGATGCTCGTGCCAGTGCCTTAGGGGCTGCTTTTCCCGCCGTCAGCCCCGAGTCGAAGGAACTCGGTGGGTTGACGAAGCGAAGGAAGAGAAGTCCCGTGACCGCCAGAAAAGAGCTGAGTTTTCGCGAGCTTTTTGCCCGATATTTGGGCCAGCCCGCGGAGCTTCCAGACCGCGAGCGGAAATTGCTCGAGGACGCCCTGCCGGGCGATCCGGTGGTGACGTACGCGCTCGCCGACCTCGGGGAAGACCTCGTGTTCGCCGAGCACTGGCTGGTCGTTACCGAACTGAGCGTCGCGGTGCTGGAGCACGGTTCCGTGCGGACCTTTCCGCGCCAGCGCGTGCGCGCCGTGAGCGGCGAGCCCGGCCTGTCGTGCCGCGTGCTCCGGCTCCACGGTGAGCCCGGCGAACCACCGCTCGCAGAGCTCCATTTCACGCAACGACAGCGCCGCGCCATGGACGCCGCGGCATTCCTACTCGAGCAGGCGCTCGAGGGCCGCACGGTGACGGCACCCGATGCCGACGCCGCTTACCGTTCCCGCGTCCTCGACCCGGTGCGCGAGGCGCAGGCACTGGTGGCGCCGAATCGGCTCGCCGTGGTGTGGAGGCTGCTCGCCTACCTCGCTCCGTACCGCCGTCGCGTGGTGATGGGGACCAGCGCCGCCGCGGCAATTACGGCACTTTCGATGCTACCGCCGCTGATCACCGGCCATCTGGTCGATCGCGTGATCGGACCCGTGCAACAGGGGCTCCTCTCCGTCGACCGCGCGGTGGGCGTCGCCTGGACCTCGCTCGCCGCGATTTTCGTCGTGTACGTGCTCAGGCAGTTCTGCGTGTGGGTGCGCTTGCGCCTGATGGCGGAGCTCGGCGAGTTCGTCGCCCGCGATCTTCGCGACGAGGTCTACGACCACCTGCACAAGCTCAGCGTGAGCTTCTTCTCGCGCAAGAAGACCGGGAGCCTGATCACGCGAGTGAGCTCCGACACCGATCGGCTGTGGGAATTCCTCGCGTTCGGCGTGGTCGAGGTCTCCTTATCGCTGGTGATGCTGATCGGGCTCGGGGGGATCCTGATCTACCTCGACACCCGGCTCGGCTTCTTGATGTCCCTGCCCGTTCCCCTGCTCTGCTACGCGATCTATCGGAACGGCGAAGGCATGGAGGAGCTGTTCCTGCGGGCTTGGCGCAAATGGTCGCGGCTGACGGACGTGCTTTCCGACACGATCCCCGGCATGCGCGTCGTGCGCGCCTTCAACCAGGAAGGGTACGAACGCCGGCGTTTCGGGCGGAGAAACGCGGACGTGGTCGGCGAATTCAACCGCATCCACGCCGAGTGGACGAGCTTCTGGCCGCGGCTGATGTTCGGCATCCAGCTCACGATTGTCGCCGTCTGGGCGGGAGCGTTACCGCGCTTGCTCGGGCAGCACACGGTGCTCGGCCCGCCGTTGAGCCTCGGCACGTTCGTGTCGTTCCTGCTCTACATGACCATGTTCGTCCAACCGATCGAGATCGTCGGGCAGGTGGCGCGCATTCTGCACCGCGCGACGACGTCCGCGCACCGTGTGTTCGAGGTCCTCGACACCAAGCCGGAAGTCGTCGACCGGCCGGTACCGGTGCGACTGACGCCGGTGCGCGGCAACGTGCAATTTCGCGACGTGAGCTTCAGCTACGACGGCGTGCGCCAGGTGATCCGCGGCATGTCGTTCGAGGTCCGCGCCGGAGAGCTGATCGGGCTCGTCGGACCGTCAGGAGGCGGCAAGACGACGCTCGCCAACCTGATCACACGCTTTTACGACGTGAGCCAGGGCGCGATCACGGTGGACGGCGTCGACCTCCGTGACCTCGACAGCGGCCACTACCGGAGCCAGGTCGGGATCGTGCTGCAAGATCCCTATCTTTTCCACGGCAGCGTGCTCGAAAACATCCGGTACGGGTTGCCCTCCGCCACCCTCGACGAGGTCGTCGCCGCGGCGCGAACGGCGAACGCCCACGAGTTCGTGTGCAAACTACCGCTTGGCTACGACACCCTCGTCGGCGAGCGCGGCCACACGCTCTCGGGCGGCGAACGCCAGCGCATCAGCATCGCGCGTGCGGTGCTGCGTGACCCTCGCATTCTGATCCTGGACGAAGCAACGAGTGCCGTGGACACGGAGACGGAGCGCAAGATCCAGGAAGCGATGGATCGCCTGGTTGCCGGCCGCACCGTGTTCGCGATCGCGCACCGCCTGTCGACGCTCCATCAGGCGTCGCGGCTGTTCGTGATCCAGGACGGCCGTCTGGCGGAACAGGGCACGCACGCGGCGCTCCTGGCACGCCCCGACGGCATCTACCGGCGGCTCTACACCTTGCAACAGGAGCTACATCATGCAGCCTGATATCTTAGTGGAACTTCACGGTACCAAGGCCGGCGAGCAGCGGCGTGTGGAACGGGTCGAAAGCGGCCCGACGCCACCGGCGTCTCCGCCTCGTCACGCGTTTCGCATCGAGCGGCGCGCGGACGGACGGCTCTGGGTCATCGATGGGGCCGGCGAAACACCGGTCGAGCTCGCGCGCTGCTTTCCCTGGTCGGAGCCGGGGCGGCACCTCAGCCTGCGAGACCCGAGCGGCAACGAGCGGGCCTTCGTGGGCGACCCTACGGATCTCGACCCGAACTCCCGTCACGCACTCGAGGGCGCATTGACACGGGCGAGCTTCGTGCTCGACGTGGTGCGCGTGCACTCGGTCGAGGAGGAGTTCGAGCTTCGCTCGTTCAGCGTCGACACCGAGCAGGGGCCGCGTCGCTTCCAGACCCCGCTCGACGGGTGGCCGCGCGAGCTCGAGAACGGCACGCTTTTGATCGAAGACGTGTTCGGCGACCTCTATCGGGTGCAGGATCCTTCACGCCTGGACGAAAAAAGCCGGCGGTTGCTCTCGGCATTCATCGGTTAGCCCCAGATGCAGCTGCGCGCGTCGCGATCTGAGACAGCCAAAACCGTTGGCGGGGCTGGGGCCCCGCCAACAAACAGAACCGCAGCCAAAAAGCCCCACGCATTGCGCGGGGTGGTAACCCCGGGGTATGAAAGAGGATGGTCACGAAGCTTCGCTTGCAGAGTTGTCTGTTGATCGCCCTCGCCGGGGCTCTCGGGTCGGCTGCCGGCTGTGGCGGCGGCGGGAGTAGCGGGGGCAGCGGGGGCAGCGGCACGGGGGCCAGCGGTGGCACGGGCGGGTCCGGGCCGGGGCTGCCCGGGCGGCTGCCCGAGGACGACGCGGACTGCGCGAGCGCCACGGGCTCCGACGGCTGCTTCTTCGACGCGTGCTGCGCGGAGCTCGTCGCCTGTAGCGAGAACCCCGACTGCGCCACGACCTACGCCTGTTACCTGAGCTGCCCGAGCGACGACTCGGATTGCTTCCTGAATTGCGCGGGCTCTGCCTTCGAGGGCGGCCTCGAGGGTTTCACGACGGCGCTCGCCTGCGCCGCACCCGCCGGAGTCCAGTGCGGGGGCGTCCAGCCGGGTGCCGGCGGTAGCGGCGGTAGCGGCGGTAGCGGCGCGGGTGGCGAGGGCGGCGGGGCCGGCACGACGCCGACCGACGTCGGCCCGCTCGGTACGGCGAGCGACGCCTTCGGGTGGGACCTCGTCGTGCCCGACGATCCGATCACCGCCGAGCTCACGCTCGACGACGAGCGCACGGTCTCGGAGGAGGTGACGATTGACGGCGGTACCGTGACGGCCACCGCCGAGGACGGCACCGTGTTCGAGCTCACGATCCCCGAAGGCGCGCTCTACGGGCCGACGGTGATCACGCTGACGCCCCTGCTTTCGTTCAGCGCAGCGCCGCTCGAGGGCGAGGCGTACGGCGTTCAGATCGAGCCCGACGGGCTGCCGCTGATGGGGTCGCCGACGCTCGCGATCACCCCCCCCGATGGCGTGGAATGGCCCGTCGACCAGGAGATCCCACTCGCCGTCAACGGCGCGGACAACACGGTGTCACTCTCGTTGGTCGATCCAGAGAGCGACCCGCTGCACCTGGTGCTCACGCATTTCAGCAGCTACGCCGTGCTCTTCAGCGAGAAGGGCAGAGACGCCGAGTTGTCCCAAAACGAGGTCCGCCGCCGCTTCGGGGGGGATGTCGAAGAGCGCATGCAGTCTGCCACAGCGGAGCGTCTGGGGAAGCAACGACAGGGGAACCTCCTCGGAACGTCCGCGGGAACGCTCGACGAGCTCGGGTTCGAGAAGCTGGCTGCCGAGTACCGAGAGCACGTCATCAAGCCCAGGATCGCGATGGCGGGCGAGAGCTGCGCTGCGGGCAAGCTGGCAATCAGGACCGTGCTCGGCGCGGACCGCCAGACGGACCTGCTCGGGTACGGAAGCGGCATGGGAAGTGGCACCCTGGCCGAGTCCGATTTCATCGCGCTTCTGCCGACGGTCTCCGACGTCTGCATGCGCGAGGAGTACGAGATCTGCCGCGACGAGCACGTACTCACGCGCGTGCTCCCGGCGTTCTTCGGTCTCCTCCGGCAAGCGACGCTTCTCGGGCTGGTAACCGAAAGCGGGGGCATCAGCATTCCGCCGCCTTGGGTCATGGAAGCCGAGGAATACGCGAAACGGTGCCTGCAATTCGAGGTCCAGTTCGACAGCAGCGTGAGGTACACGTCCGAGGATCCTGACACCACGATGAACGAGAGCGTGACGGCTCGCGTGCCGATCGGTCTCATGGCGACGCTCGGAACGCTCCCCCCGGAGGCCATACCACCCGGAGCGGTGCCGATCGGCGCGCTCATCATGGGAGAGGGGCCCGCGCCGCTGGAAAGCAGTGGCTACTCGTTCACCACCAATCAGACCTGCCGCACCGTCGACGCGGAAAACCCCGCGGACGGGAACTTCTACGTCAGCTACCTGGGATTCATCGTCGGCGACAATTCTCCGATGACTCCAGGCGGCGCCTACACGATCAAAGACGTCGGCTTGAGCATCGCCATCGAGCAGAATCTGTCCAGCTACAACTACACCGATCGGGAGGAGGAGACGATCGGTTGCGGCGCGGTAACCGGCAGCGGCAGTCACATCTTGAGCTGGAGTACGACACTCGGCGCCTACCTGCTCGGGTTCGCGTCTACATCCGAGAACGGCGCGTGGCTGACCGACTGGGCACCGGTCAACGGCGACATCATCGCCACCAAGGATCTGACGCTGACCGACGCTGCTCCCGGCTTGACCAGCACTGGGCCGGTGCGGCTCGTGCTGTTTCACACGCCTCAGCCGCCTCCGTGAGAGCGGGATCGGGACTCCGTTTCGAAGCGCGCATTTCTGCTCACTGAGCCTGCGCGCGAAGCGCTCCACGCGGTGACCGTTCACGCTACGATACGCGCATGATCGCTCTCGGACGAGAAGAGCGGCTGCGCCGGCGGCTCCTCGGAAGACGCACGCTCTGCCTTCTGTCCCTAGTGGGGAGCGTCGCCTGTTCGACGAATGACGGTGGCGACGCGACGCCCGGTGGCGCTGGCGTGTCGGGCACGACGGCGGGCACGACGGGAGGCGGCGCTGGCGTGTCCGGGAGCGGCGGCGCCTCGGGCGCGATGATGGGCGCGACCGGGGGCGGCGCGGGCACTAGCGGAGCGAGCGGCAACGGAGGAGCAGGAACGGGCGCAGCAGCCGGTGCCGGGGCGACGACAGGCGGCGGCGCCGGCAGCGCCGGCATGGGTGGCGCTACGACCGGCGGCGCTACGGCCGGCGGCGCTACGACCGGCGGCGCTACGACCGGCGGCGTTGCGGGCGCGGGCGCTGTGGTCACGGACACGGTCACGCGCACGGCCTCCACGTTCACGTTTCGACACTTCCCGATCGAGACGAACGCCGAAGGGGTCTGGAACGGGCCGATGAGCCCCGCCGCCACACCCACCAGCACCACCTACGACACCGTCGTTCTCGAGAACGGCTACCTGCGCGTCACGATCTTGCCGAGCTACGGGGGTCGCGTGTTGAGCATCGTGCACAAGCCGTCGAACCGCGAGCTTTTGTACCAAAACCCGCTCGGTACCCCGTACCTGATGCAACAAGACATCTTCTACTACGACTACCTCGTCATCATGGGCGGCATCTTCCCGAGCTTCCCCGAGCCCGAGCACGGAAAATACTGGAACCAGCCCTACGCCTTCGAGGTCGTGACCGAGAGCGCCGAGGCGATCACGGTGCGGATGTCGCGACAGGACGATCTCGATCTCGCCGCTGGGGTTCCTGCGCGCTACGACGTCGGGCGCACGGACGTTCTCGTCCAGGTGGACGTGACGCTCAGGGCCGGCAGCTCGGCTCTGGACCTCCAGACGACGCTGACGAACACCCGCAATACTCCCGTCCCGAGCTTCGAATACTGGACGGTGACCACGCTCGCGCCCGGCTCCCCGCCGGGACAAACCGCGATCCCGATCCAGTCGCGGATCCTCGCCGGCATGGACCAGGTCCATCTCCTCGAAAGCTCCTGGGCCTGGTTCGGTGAGGCCGAAGAGCGGATCAGCGGCGAAATCTTCGCGTGGAACAACCTTTCGCGGTTCGAGAACTGGGTCGACCAAGGCACCGCTTTCGCGAACCCCCAGTACTCCGCCAATTGGTCGGGCCTTTCGAACGACGCAAGCCAGACGGCCATTCTTCGCGTGTCCGAGAACGTGGAGACACCTGGCCTCAAGCTGTGGACGTTCGGGAGAGGCAGCATCAACATCGACATCAACGACCCCGACGAGTGGCTGCGCCCCACCATCGAAATGTGGCACGGCGTCACCCCCGAATTTTGGGCGCGCGACACGATGGCCGCCGCTGAAGTCCGTACCTGGACCGATCACTACTTCCCTACCTTCGGCCTGCCCGAGATCACCGGAGCCAGCGACCACGGCGCCCTCTACCTGTCCGCAACGCCCGCGGGAGCGGACCGGGTGCTCACCGTGGCGGCGACGCTGACGGTACCCGGTCAGATGGTGAAGGCGATCCTCCGGCTCGACGGCAACGTCATCGCGGAAGAGGACCTGGTCGCCGCTCCCGTCGACGGCACGATGGTCGAGACGACGGTGCCGAGCAGCGAGGCTTCACCCGGGGCCGTCTTCGAAGCCGAGTTCCTGCAGGGCGGCACGAGTTTGCTGTCCGGACAGATCACTCTGAACTAGCTAGAGCGCCACCGGCGTTGGCGGCGCAAACCGAGTTGGCGACGCCCACATCGTCGCCACTCGACCAAATCACGGGAGATCCGCTACGGCACGGCGCTTGCGATGGGAACCGCCATGGTCTCATCGCCGATCCATTCGTTCGACACAACACTCGTTCACCGCGCGCGTCGTGCCCCCGCGCTGCTCGCCTGCACGCTCCTGGCGTCGCTGCTCTCCGGCTGCCTCGACCGCGAAATAGGGGTCACCACGCCAGAGACGACCAACCTCTTCGTGCGGACGGTCTCGCACCGTGAGGTCGATAAGCTCGACCTTCTGTTCATGATCGACAACTCGATGTCGATGACCGACAAGCAGGAGATCCTGTCGCGGGCGGTTCCGGTGCTCTTGCGCCGCCTGGTGACACCGAACTGCTTGGACGACTTCGGGAACCCGACGGGTCAGGTGACGGACGAAAATGGCAGCTGCGCGCAGGGAAAGCCGGAAATGCGGGCGATCAAGGACATCCACATCGGGGTCATCACCTCGAGCCTCGGCGCACACGGTGGTCTCGACCAATGCCAGGACGGCACGGCTGGCGACGGAGCTGTCCATACTTTCGACGATCGCGCGGAGCTCCTGCCAACCGCGAACCCGGGAGTGCGCGGGGCGCTACCGTCGTGGAACGGCAGCGGGTTCCTCGCCTGGGACCCCCGCCAGACCAGGAACACGCCGCCCGGCGAATCGAATCTCGACACCCTGATCGGAGAGTTCGGCCGCCACGTGACGGCCGCCGGTGAGATTGGCTGCGGGTTCGAGAGCTCACTCGAAGCCTGGTACCGCTTCCTAGTCGACCCGGAACCTCCGGTGAGCGTCGGTCGCGTGTCGGACGGCAAGTTCTTCCACAACAGCAAGGGGCCCGTGAACGAAACGCTCCTCGCACAGCGCAAGGCTTTCTTGCGTCCCGATTCGTTGCTTTCCATCGTGATGCTGACCGACGAGAACGACTGCTCGATCATCGACGAAGACGGCACCCAGGGCTGGCTTGTCGCCACGACGCAGAATCAGTTGCCCCGCGCGTCGGCGGCCTGCGCTGCGGCTCCGGATGATCCGTGCTGCCACACCTGCGCGCTCGAGGCACCGCCCGGATGCACCCCGAACGCCGAGGACGCGGAATGCTCGAAGGCACCTGACGCGCGGCTCACGAGCTTGGAAGACGCTCCGAATGCGCGCTGTTTCGATCAGAAACGCCGCTTCGGCATGGATCTTCTCTACCCGGTCGAGCGCTACATCGACGCGCTGACCAAGAAGCTCGTCCCGAACCGCGCCGGACAGCTGGTCAATAATCCGCTCTTTTCGCCCGAGGACGGTCAGCCGGGGCGCGAGCCGAACCTGGTGCTGCTCGCCGGGCTCGTGGGCGTACCCTGGCAGGACATCTCGACCGACGAGAGCCGGACCGGGCCAGGCCTCGAGTACCTCACGGCGGCGGAGCTCGCAGAGCTTGCCCGCTGGGACCTGGTGCTCGGCGGCGAAAACGGGCCGAGCGACCCGCACATGAGGGAATCGATCTCGCCGCGCACCGGTGTACACCCGTTGCTCGGCGTCGCCATCGCGCCGAGCAGCTCGCAAAACCCGACCGAAAACCCGATCAACGGCCACGAGCAAAACGTACCCCAAGCCAACGACCTGCAGTACGCCTGCACGTTCCCGCTGATGGTTCCTCGTCCGTGTGCGGGAGACAACGAAGCGCGCTGCGACTGCAACGCGGACGAGTGGGAAAACAACCGCTCGCTCTGCCAGTACCCCGAGGGACCGATGACCGAAGGGACCCAGCATTTCGCCAAGGCGTACCCTGGCGTGCGCACGCTCGAGGTGCTGCGCGGCATCGGGGACAACGCGATCGTCGCCAGCATCTGCCCCAAGAACACCGCTGCCGCCGCGGGCCTGCTCCCGGAGGCCGATCCCTCGTACGGCTACAATCCCGCCGTCCAGGCCATCCTCGACGTCTTCAAGGATCGCCTCGGGGACCAGTGCCTGCCCCGCGCACTGCCGGTCGAGCCCGACGGAGCGGTGCCGTGCGCCGTCGTGGAAGCGATCCCGCGACGCGGCGGAACCTGCAGCTGCGACGAAGGCCGTGGACGCGAGACGCTCGGCGCGGCAGACGCGAAGCTTCCGGCAGCCGTTGCTTCCGAGCTCGAAAAGAACCAGGTCTGCGGGGCACCAGGAAGCCCCGCCTGCAACGACTTCTGCCTGTGCAAGGTCGCCAGGCTCGAAGGCTCAGAGCTCGACCAGTGCCTTGCGGGCTCGGAAGATCCGAACGTGTACGGCTATTGCTACGTCGATCCGTCCCAGGGCCTCGGCGCAGCGTCACTGGTCGACGGCTGCGACCCGACCCAGCGACGGATCCTCAGGTTCATGGGTGAAGGCCTGCCCGAGAACGGCTCCGAGCTCTTCACCGCGTGCCTCGGCGCGGCCCTCTGAACTCGGCGGAGTGAGACGCCCTCTAGCGCCGGAGCTCGGCCGCGAGCGCGACGAAGGCGTCGAGGGAGGTCGGGTCGGCGAGCGTGTCGCGACTTGCCGCTTTTTCGGGCGGGACGCCGAGCAGGATGCGTTTCACCGGCACCTCGAGCTTCTTGCCGTTCTGGGTGCGGGGGACGACGCGCACGGCGCGGATGTGGTCGGGAGCGTGGCGCGGCGAAAGCTCCCGCACGATCACTTCCTTCACGCGGCGCTCGAGCGCTTGATCGAGGGCGACTCCCGGCGCGAGCACGACGAAGAGCCACAGCTTGCCGATCGCGTCTCCGTCGAGCGAGCCCGTGTCCACCACCAGGCAGTCCTCGATCTCGGGCAGTGCCTCGACGACGCGATAAAACTCGCTCGTGCCCATGCGCACACCGCCGCGGTTCAGCGTGGAGTCCGAACGCCCGTAGATCACCGCCGAGCCCTCGCTCGTGAGTTTCACCCAGTCACCGTGGCGCCAGACACCCGGAAACACGGAAAAATAGGCCTCCCGGAGCCGTGACCCGTCGTCGTCGCCGACGAACGCAACCGGCATCGAGGGCAGCGGCGCCGTCAGGACGAGCTCGCCGACCTCGCCGGTGACGGAATGCCCGGCGTCGTCGAAGGCTTCGACCTTCGCGCCGAGGCCGCGGCACTGGATCTCCCCTGCCCTCACCGGCAAGTACGGGGACGAAAGCAAGAATGCCGTACACACGTCGGTCCCGCCGCTCACCGACGCGAGCAGCAGATCCTTTTTCACCGCCCCGTACACCCAGCCGAAGCCGTCGGCGGGCAGCGGCGCGCCGGTCGTGCCGAGCGCGCGGAGAGCTCCGAGGTCGTGCGCCTTCCCCGGCGTGAGGCCTCGCTTTTGGCAAGCGATGAGGTACGGCGCGCTGGTCCCGAAGTACGTGACGCGCTCTTCCTCGGCGAGCTTCCACAGTGCGTCGAGCGAAGGATGCGCGGGGCTGCCGTCGTAGAGCACGACCGTCGAACCGACGGCGAGGCCGCTGACCAGGAAGTTCCACATCATCCAGCCGGTGGTCGAAAACCAGAAGAAGCGGTCGTCCGGACCGAGATCCGAGTGCAGGGCGAGCGCCTTCAAGTGCTCGAGCAAGATCCCGCCGTGACTTTGGACGATGGCCTTCGGCAGACCCGTGGTGCCCGATGAGTAGAGGATCCAGAGCGGATGCTCGAACGGCACGGGCTCGAAGGCGAGCGGCGCTTCCTCGGCGACGAACTCGGCGTAGGTGACGCAGCCGGCAGGGGCGGTTCCCTGCTCCGACAACACGACGCCGCGCGTGCCCGAGAGTCCCGCGAGGATCGCGGAAAGCTCCGCCGAGCGATCGAGCGTTCGACCTCCGTAGCGATAGCCGTCGACCGCAACCAACACCTTCGGGTGGATCTGGCGAAAGCGGTCGAGCACGCTGCCGACGCCGAACTCGGGCGCAGAGCTCGAAAAGACCGCCCCGAGGCTCGCCGTGGCGAGAAAGACGGCGAGCGTTTCGGGACGATTCGGCAGCAGCGCCGCGACGCGATCGCCACGTCCGACCCCGAGCCGGACGAGGCCGGCGCGAACACGAGCGACCTCGGCACGGAGCTCGCCCCGCGTGAGCGCGACGCGCTCCCCCGCTTCGTTGCGAAAGATCACCGCCGGCGCCTCCGAGGAACCGGCGAGCGCGTGCTCGGCGTAGCTGAGCGTCGCGCCCTCGAACCAGCGCGCCGCCGGCATCGCGCCCGAGAGCACGCGCGCGGGCGGGGCGTGAAATCGGACGCCGAAAAAATCGGCGATCGCGCTCCAGAACGTCTCGAGATCCGTCACCGACCAGCGCCACAGCTCCTCGTAGCTCGCGTGCCGGAGACCGTGTTTCGCTTCGAGGTGATCCTGAAACCGGGCGAGGCGGCTCGCCTGCGCTCGCTCACTGCTCGGCCGAAAGAGCTCGGTCCCTTCGCTGACCACCGAAGCCGTCACGATGGCCGAAGTCTAGTCCCTCGGCCGCGCCGCCGGCCATGACGGCTGCTATAGTCGGGAGCCCGTGGAAAACCCTCTCCTCGCCCTCGGTGCCCATCCGCCCTTCGACCGCATCGCCGCCGAGCACGTGACGCCGGCCATCGGTCAGCTGCTCGCCGAGGCCGGTCGAGCACTGGAAGCGATCGAAACCGACCCCGAACCGGCGACGTACGCCTCCACCCTGTTGGCGCTCGAAGTGGCTACCGAGCCTCTCGAAACGGCGATGGGCGTCGTCGAACACCTCGAGAGCACGGCGACGACGCCGGCGCTTCGCGACGCGTACAACGCGGTGCTGCCGGACGTGAGCGCCTTCTGGGCCGGGATCCCGCTCCGCCACCGCCTCTTTCAGCGCCTCGTCGCGCTGTCCGAAACCGACGAGGCCAAACGCCTCGACGCGACACGGGCGCGCTTCCTCGAGAAAACCTTGGCGGATTTCCGGCGCCACGGCGCAACGCTCGCACCCGCCGACAAGGAGCGCCTGCGCGCCATCGACCGCGAGCTCTCGACCGTCGCCTCACGCTTCTCCCAGAACGTCCTCGACGACACCAACGCGTTCGAGCTCGTTCTCCCCGACGACACACCCGGCAACAGCCGCCTGGCGGGCGTTCCCGCGTCGGCGCTCGATTTGGCGCGGGAAGCGGCCCACGCCGCGGGGCAATCCGGTTACCGCCTGACGCTGCAGGCGCCGAGCGTCAACGCCGTGCTCACCTACGCCGACGACGCCGCCCTTCGCCAGACGCTCTGGCGCGCGTACAACGATCGCTCGACACGGGGCGCGCACGACAATCGCTCACTCGTTCGTCGGCTACTCGAGCTCCGGCGCGACAAAGCCGTTCTGCTCGGCTTTCGCGACTTTGCGGACCTGGTCACCGAGGAACGCATGGCCAAGACCGGCGCCGAGGCCCAGCGCTTCGTCGACGACCTCGGCGAAAAGACACGCGCTGCCTTCGAACGCGAAAAGGCGGAGCTACTCGCCTTCCGGCGCGAGCTCGAGGGCCCCGATGCGCCGCTGCTCGAGCCCTGGGACGTCGCCTACTACTCCGAGAAACTGAAGCTCGTTCGCTACGCCTTCGACGACGAAAAGCTGCGCCCGTATTTCTCGTTCGAGCGCGTGCTCGACGGCGCATTCCGGCTCGCCGAAACGCTGTACGGTGTGCGGATCGAGAAGGCCGAGGGCGTGAGCGTGTGGCACGAGACGGTGCGCGCCTTCCGTCTGAAGGAGCCGGGTGGCGCAGAACTCGGGCTTTTCTACGTCGATCCCTACCCCCGCGAGAGCAAGCGCGGCGGCGCCTGGATGCACGGCCTGGTCGCTGCCGTGCCGCCGACGCCGCACCTCGCGGTGTTCTGCGCCAACGTGGCACCGCCGGCCGGCGGCAAGCCGTCGCTGCTCACCCACCGCGACGTCGAGACGATCTTTCACGAGTTCGGCCACCTGCTCCATCACTGCCTGAGCACGGTCAGCGTCCGGAGCCTCGCCGGCACGCGCGTGGTGCAGGACTTCGTCGAGCTGCCGTCGCAGATCATGGAGAATTTTTGCACCGAGCGCGAAGGGCTGAACCTGTTCGCCCGCCATTTCGAGACCGGCGAGCCGATCCCCGACGCGCTGCTCGACGGGCTCCGCGCCGCCCGCACCTACCGCGCGGCGAGCCAGCAGATGCGGCAACTCGGTTTTGCAGCGGTCGATCTCGCCCTCCATCGCGATTTCGATCCGTCGAGCGATGCGGATCCGATCGCCTTCGGCAACCAGGTGCTCAAGGATTACGCCGCGGCGACCTTACCGCCGGACTACGGCATGCTCGCGAGCTTCCTGCATCTGTTCTCGCACCCGGTCGGCTACGCAGCGGGCTACTACTCGTACAAATGGGCGGAAGTGCTCGACGCCGACGCCTTCGGGCGTTTCCGCCGAGAAGGCATCCTGAGCGCCAAGGTGGGCGCCGATTTTCGTGAGCACGTGCTGTCGCAAGGCGACAGCCGCGACCCGATGGACCTCTTCGTCGGCTTCATGGGCCGGAAGCCCACCGTGGAGGCGCTGCTCGAGCGCCAAGGGCTCGGCGGATGAAGGCGCAGGCCGCGGCCGTGATCGTCGGGGCAACGGCCGGCGTCGCCCTCGCCTTCGTCCAGAAGCGGGAGCCACCACCGCCTCTCCCACCCGCCGCGGCTCGCGCGAGCGCTCTCGCCCCGGCTCGGGCCGTGCCGCCGTCGCCTCCCGCCGTCCGCCTACCCCCCATGGCCAGCGCCGTCGCGAGCGGGCGCCCGTCAACGAGCGCCGCGCCACCGCTCCTCGTTCCACCCCCGGGCCTCCCGCCGATCGCGACGCCGGACGAGCTCACGGCGACCGAGATCAAGTGTTACCAGAAGCATCCCGAATCGTGCCGGCGCTCCGCGGACGCCTACGAAGCGGGTCGCATCGTGCCGCGCGACGCCGAGCGAGCGCGTCACTACCGCAAGGTCGAGCTCACGCAGCTGGTCCGTAACTGCGAGCAGAGCTCACCGGTCGCGTGCGTCATCCTCTCGGCGCGCTACCAGTCGGGCGACGGCGTTGCACGGAGCGCCCGCCAGGCGGCGGCGCTGGTCGACCGCGCGCGCATGCTGTGCCGGCGTGGAGTACCGCCGGCCGAGTGCGCGACCCTCACGCCACGCTGAGCGGATCAGCCGCTCCGCCGGGCCAGGCGCTCCGCCTCACCGATCAGCCGGGAATAGCCGTCGAAACGTGGGTCACCCGACTCCACCTTGCGGATGCTCGGCGGCGGCCAAGACTGCGCGCGCATCGGCGCCGGCTGGTCCGCAAAGGAGGCGACGCTGGAGGTGCGGACGGCGCGATCGATGCGAACGCCGCTGCGCCCGGCAAGCAGGTTGGTGAACGCGGCAAGATCCGCGGCGACGTTACCCGTGCGCTCGGGACCGAAGTCGAACACTCGGCTGTCGATGCGCGCGATCCAGAGGACGGTCGCAAAATGCAGATCCGCCGCGAGGAATCCGACCGGGGCCGCCGCGTGAGCGTCGCGGAAGGACTGCTCCTCGCCGAGTGTCGGCGAAACCGCGCGAAGCGCGCCGCTGCTGGCCGGGCTCGTCCCGGTCGGCCGGAGGCCGCGCGGGGGCCGGCCGGGCTGAACCTCACCCTCGACGATGCACGCGAGCGCGCCGTACGGGATTTGCATCGCACGGTCCTTCAGCGCGAGCGAGAAGTGGGTGTCACCGAGCTCCACCCGCTGCACCGGCACGGTACGCCGCTCGCTGTCGTGGGCCACGGTCCGATCGACCAGGACGGCCGGAAAACCGGCGGCGATCAGGCGACTCGCGAGCTCTTGCGCCTGGCCGGCGTCGCCGAAGCCCTTCACGAGCCCCCAGCTTCCCGGTTTCGCGCGGGTCTTGAGGTCGTAGGGGACGAGACCCGTCGCCTGCGCCAGGGCTTGGTAGCTCTGTTCGCTGCCGTCGAAGCTCGGCGCGAGCAACACCAACACTAGCAGTTAGACTAGCGCGCTCGCACGGCGCCCGCCAAACGACAAGACTTCGATAAGCTCGTCCGTTCGCCGCGGTGCCGTGGTATCCGGGCTGCCATGAGACTCGTTCTGCTCGCGATGACGCTCGGGATCCTCGTCGGCACTTCGACGACTCTTGCAGCACCGCCCGCCCCCGCGAAGGCGCCGGCACCGGTCGCGCCGGCTGCCGTGGCGGCGCAGGGGGCCAAGCCGGCTGATCCGGCGCAGCTGGCCCTCGAACGGCTCGCGCTCTCGATCGAGCGGCGCACACTTTCGAACGGCCTCCGTGTCGTCCTGGCGCCCGATCCGAGCGCGCCGACGGTCGGGGTGAGCGTCACCTACGACGTGGGCTCGCGCGACGAGTCCAAAGGTCGGAGCGGCTTCGCCCACCTGTTCGAACACATGATGTTCCAGGGCAGTGAGCACGTGAAGAAGGGCCAGCACTTCTCGCTGATTGCCGAACGAGGGGGCAACCTCAACGGCACGACCTCGGCCGATCGCACCAACTACTTCGAAGTGCTGCCCTCGAGTGAGCTCGCCCTCGCACTCTGGCTCGAGGCGGACCGCATGCGGTCGCTCGACATTTCGGCGGAGAACTTCGAAAACCAGCGGGCCGTCGTGAAGGAGGAGTACCGCATGCGGTACGCGAATGCTCCTTACATGCTGGCCGGGCTGCGCCTCGGTGAACTCGTGTTCGCGAACTACCCACCTTACGCGAACCCGACAATCGGCAAGATGGAAGATCTGGACGGCGCCAAGCTCGAATGGGTCCGCGAGTTTTTCACCACGCACTACACGCCGTCGAACGCCGTGCTCGTGATCGCCGGCGGCTTCGAGAAGGACGAAGCGCTCTCGCTGGTCGAGCGCTATTTCGGCCCGCTGCGCGGCAAGGGCGCACGGCCGCCGCGCCCCGTACCCGCCGCGCCCGAAGCCCGCTCAGCGCGCGAGCGCGTCACCGACGACAACGCGAAGACGCCGTGCCTGTACTTCGGATGGCTCATCCCGCCGAGCCACACGCCCGAGCACTACGCGCTCGAGGTCGCCGCTATGCTGCTCGGCGATGGCGAGAGCGCGCGCCTGCACCAAAGCCTGGTTCGGACCCGGGCGCTCGCCCTGGAGACCCGCGCCTTCACCCGCGACTTCGAAGGGCCCGATTTGTTCGGCGTGCAGGCGATCCTGTCCGAGAAGGCGAAGCTCGGCGAGGTCGAGCGCGAGCTCGATCGGGAAATCCAGCGGCTCCGGACACGGCCGGCAACCGAGGCGGAGCTCGCGCGCGCGAAGCAGCGCATCAAGTCGGGCTTCGTGTTCGGGCTCCAAACGAGCCTCAACCGCGCGGTCGAGCTCGGCCAGTACGAGCTCTTTCTCGGTGACGCGCGGAAGTTCGCGGAGGAGCTCTACCGCTATCAGCGCGTGACGGCAGCCGACGTGCGGAGCGCGGTGGAGCGCTACCTCGGGCCCTCGACGCGCGTGGTGGTGGAAGTGATGCCGAAGAAAGGGGCGACGCCGTGAAAAGACCGGTCGCCGTCCTCACCGTCGCCCTGGCCGCGGCCTGTGCCAGTCCGCCGCCGGCGAGCCCACCGCCGCGCCCCCCGGCTCCCCCGGTCGCAGCAGCTCCTGCCGCCCCACCCGTCGATCCGCTGGCCGAGGCCCCGCCCGCCGGCATCACGCCTTCGACGCCCTTTCCCGCGGTCACGCACCGGCGGCTGCCGAACGGCCTCGAGCTCGCCATCGTCCCTCGTCCGGCCTTCCCGGTCGTCGAGCTCCGGCTCCTCGTGCGCTCGGGCCAGGCCACCGATCAGAATCAGCCGGGCCTCGCCGCGCTCACCGGTCGCCTGCTGAAAGACGGTGGCGCCGGTCGTTTCACGAGTCGCGAGCTCGCCGAACGTTCCGAAGCACTCGGCTCTCGGCTCGCGATCAGCACCGATCGCGACTCGACGCGCGTGAGTCTCGGCGTCACCAAGGGCGACCTCGGGCCGGCACTCGAGATCCTCGATGCGGTGGTCCGCACCCCTCGTTTTCTCGCTTCGGAGTTCGACAAGCTCCGCCAGCGCGAAGTCGACCGGGTCAAGGATCGCGCACGCACCAGCCCTACCTGGCTCGCTTCGATGGCGCTCTACCGCGAGCTCTACGAGCTCCCGGTCACCGTGCATCCCTACGCGCGCTTCGACGCACTCCCCGCCGAGATCGCGAGCATCAGGCTCCCGGACACGAAGGCCTGGTACAAGAAGCACGTCACGCCGGAAAACTCGGTGCTGATCGTCACCGGCGACATCGACGTGGCCGAGGTCGAGAACGCAGCGAACCAATGGCTCGGCCGTTGGCGCGGCGCGCGTCCGGCACCCGAGAGCTACGCCGAACCCCGCGGCCCGGACTCGCGACAGTTCCTCGTCGTCGATCGCCCCGGAAGCAGCCAGAGCCAGGTGCTGGTGGGCGCGCTCGGTCCCGAGCGAGCAAGTCCGAGCTACCCGGCGCTGATGGCCGCGAACCAGATCGTCGGCGGTGGCATGTCGGGGCGACTTTTCCTCGACGTGCGCGAGAAGCGCTCGCTCGCCTACAGCACGGGCTCGTGGGTCGAGGAGCCTGCACACGGCCCGATGCCGCTCGTGCTGTCCGCCGGAACGCAGACCGAAAAGACCGCTGACGCCGTCGGAGCGCTGCTCGAGCACTTCGCTCGCATCGGCGAAACCTCGCCGAGCAGCGAGGAACTCGATCGCGCGGCGCGCTTCCTGTCGGACAGCTTCCTGTTCAAGATGGAAACCGCGGGGGCGATCGCCGATCTGACGAGCCGGCTCCTCGTGCTCGGCCTGCCCGACGAGGCATACGACGAGTACCGTCGCGCCGTGCGCGACCTCGATCCGACGCGGGTCGCGAGCGTCGCCGGCAAGCACTACCGAAAGGGCGCTGAAGTGATCGTCGTCGTCGGCGACGCCAAGGCGATCGCGAAACCGCTCGCGCGTTTCGCCAAGGTGAACGTGATCGACCCCGAAAAAGACTTCGTCATCCGCGAAACGATCCCCAAGCAATGAACAGGTGCTGTGGGCAGCGCGAAGCGAGGCGGGGGGTAGTTGCTTAGAAATCAGCAGGCGTTGTGGGCAAGCATGCTGACGGGTTCCTGAGAACCTGTGGCATAGCCCCGGCCAGGCGCCTGCTGAGCGCCGAAAGCGCGCGCTACGTGCGCGCTTGTTGGGGACGTCATGCACACAATGTGGGATAAATTTGTTCAGTGGTCGAAAGCTCAGTCTGGCCGCGTGTTTAGGTGTGGATCCTTATTCATGTTGCAGCACGGTGTCAGCTAGAGCACAATTGGTGGTGCTTTTTCCTTGTACCTGCCCAATCTCTTGGGGTAAGGCTACTCCCTCGCCCTGAGCACCAGGGCTGGTCGCAGATCCAGTAGGTTACGGAAGTACAGGGTGCAGATAGCACCCATCCGGCCCCCACCGCCCGCCCAGGGCGCGGAGCCGGCAGTTCAGGAGTCAGGTCACTCGCCCGCTCAGGGGGCGGCGCTGGTGACCTCGAGTCGTCGTCGAAAGAATCAGGGTCGCTGAGTCCCGGCGACCCACCGGTAATCGAGGAAGGCCGAGGCAAACGGACTGGGAACGGTCCATCGAAGCCTCGGCGACAGCATTGGTGTCGTTTTAGTTCGTGGTGAAACGGCCCCGGAGCCCTGAGGCAAAAGAGCTCACGGAAAGCCGAGGAGGATCGGAAGCATGGCGCAGTCGACGTTCGTGGGTCAGGAAAAGAGCAGCGTGAAGCCGAGCGGCACGGAATCCGAGCCCCCTACCTCCGCACGCGGAGGTAAGGCGAGCAAGAAGAAGGGTCTCACCCTCGAACGGCACTTCACCGCGCCGGGGGCCGATGCCAACCTGAACACCGTCTGGGAGCGCCGCCAGAGCGTGATCACGAACCCCGACGGCTCCGTCGTCTTCAAGATGGAAGGCGCCGAAGTGCCCGCCGGCTGGTCGCAGCTCGCGACCGACATCGTCGTCTCGAAGTATTTCAGGAAAGCTGGCATCCACGGCGACAAGGCCGTCGGCGAAACCAGCGTGCGCCAGGTGGTGCACCGTATCGCCCACTCGATCCGCGTCGCCGGCGAGGATTTCGGGGGCTACTTCGCGAGCAAGAAGGACGCGGACACCTTCGAGGCCGAGCTCACCTTCATGATGACGAACCAGTACGGGGCGTTCAACTCGCCGGTCTGGTTCAACTGCGGCCTCTTCCACGAGTACGGGATCGAGGGCTCCGGCGGCAACTGGGCCTGGCAGGCCGACAGCAACGCGGTGGGCGAAACCCCGAACGCCTACTCGCGCCCCCAGTGCTCCGCCTGCTTCATCCAGGCGGTCAACGACGACCTGATGTCGATCTACGACCTCGTGAAGAGCGAGGCACGGCTCTTCAAGTATGGCTCGGGCACCGGCTCGAACTTCAGCTCCATCCGCGGCAAGCAGGAAAAACTCTCGGGCGGCGGCACGTCGAGCGGGCTGATGAGCTTCCTCGAGGTCCTCGACCGCGCCGCGGGCGCGACCAAGAGCGGCGGCACCACGCGCCGGGCGGCGAAGATGGTGTGCCTCGACATGGATCACCCTGAAATCAAGGATTTCATCAGCTGGAAGGTGCGCGAGGAGAAGAAGGCGAAGGCCCTGATCGCCGCCGGCTACGAGAGCGATTTCAACGGCGAGGCGTACAAGACCGTCAGCGGCCAGAACTCCAACAACTCCGTCCGCGTTTCCGACTCGTTCATGAAGGCGGCGCTCGGCGGCGGCAAGTGGCAGACCCGCATGCGAACGACCGGCGAGGTCGTGGACACCTACGAAGCGGCCGAACTCTGGACGCTGCTCGCAGAGGCTGCCTGGGGCTGCGCCGATCCGGGCGTCCAGTACGACAGCATCATCAACCGCTGGCACACCTGCCCGAACACCGGGAAGATCAACGCGTCGAATCCGTGCTCCGAGTACATGTTCCTCGACGACACGGCCTGCAACCTGTCCTCGCTGAACCTCACCAAGTTCTTGCGTGAAGACGGCAGCTTCGACATCGCCGGCTACCGCCACGCGATCGAGATCTTCTTCATCGCGCAGGAAATCCTGGTCGATTTCTCGAGCTACCCGACCCAGGGCATCGCGAAAAACTCGCACGACTACCGGCCGCTCGGTCTCGGCTACGCGAACCTCGGCACGCTGCTCATGCTCCAGGGCATCCCGTACGACTCGGACCAGGGGCGTGCGATCGCCGGCGCGCTGACCGCCATCCTTTGCGGCCACGCCTACGTGACGAGCGCCAAGATGGCGGCCAACAAGGGCCCGTTCGAGGGCTTCGCCCAGAACCGCGAGCCGATGCTGCGCGTCATGCGCCTGCACCAGGATGCCGCCTACGCCATCAACCGCGACGAGTGCCCGGAGCCGCTCTGGCGCGCCGCCTGCGAGGACTGGGACGACGTGGTGCGCCGCGGCGCCCAGCACGGCTTCCGCAACGCGCAGGCCACGGTGCTCGCACCCACCGGAACCATCGGCCTCTTGATGGACTGCGACACCACCGGCATCGAGCCCGATTTCGCGCTGGTGAAGTTCAAGAAGCTCGCCGGCGGCGGCTACTTCAAGATCGTGAATCAGTCGGTGCCGGAAGCGCTCCGCCGCCTGCGTTACACCGAAGCGCAGATCAGCGAGATCGTCGCGTTCGTCTCGGGCACCAACACGCTCACGGGCGCACCGGGCGTCAACCGCGCAGAGCTCAAGGCGCGTGGCTTCGACGACGCCGACCTCGCCAAGGTCGAAGCGGCGCTCCCCGGTGTGTTCGAGCTGAACCTCGCCTTCGCCCCCTGGGTGCTCGGCAAGGAAATCTACGAACGCCTCGGCATCACGGCCGAGAAGATGAGCCAGCCTGGTTTCAGGCTGCTCGGGCACCTCGGCTTCAGCGAAGCCGAAATCGAACTGGCAAACGACACCATCGTCGGCCGCATGACGATCGAGGGCGCCCCACACCTCCGCGACGAACACTACGCCGTCTTCGATTGCGCGAACCGTTGCGGCAGCACCGGCCAGCGTTTCCTCGAGCCGATGGCGCACGTGAAGATGATGGCCGCCGCGCAGCCGTTCCTGTCGGGCGCGATCAGCAAGACCGTGAATCTACCGAACGACGCGACGGTCGAGGACGTCCGGCAGATCTACGAGGAAGGCTGGAAGCTCGGCCTGAAGGCGGTGGCGCTCTACCGCGACGGCTGCAAGGCTTCCCAGCCTCTCTCCACCTCGAGCAAAGAGACGAAAGAGGTGAGCTCGCCGGAAGCGGCGGCGGTGGTGCTGAGCACGCCCTCGACGCTCCGGCGTCCCGAGGGCAACCGCGTCCGGCTGCCCAAGAAGCGCTCGGGCTTCACCCAGGAGGCGTACGTCGGCGGACACAAGGTGTTCCTCCGCACCGGCGAGTACGAGGACGGCTCGCTCGGCGAGATCTTCATCGACATGCACAAGGAAGGCGCGGCCTTCCGCTCGCTGATGAACTGCTTCGCGATGTCGGTCTCGGTCGGCCTGCAGTACGGCGTGCCGCTCGAGACGTTCGTCGAGCAGTTCACGTTCACCCGCTTCGAGCCTCACGGCGTGGTGAGTGGCCACACCAACATCAAGTTCGCGACCTCGATCGTGGACTACATCTTCCGCGTGCTCGGCGTGGAGTACCTGCGCCGCTACGACTTCGCGCAGGTGAAGCCGGCCGAGGCACCCGCCGCGATCGAAGATCCGACGGTGCCGCGCCTGGTCGCCGAGGAGAGGCCCCCGGCGTCGCTCCTCCCGCCCGCGAGTGCGCAAGCATCGGGCTCGGACGGCGCGGTCATGGAGGCGCACGGCGCGCTCGACGCCCAGCTCGAGGAGATGATGGGCGACGCTCCAGTCTGCGACGGCTGCGGTCACATCACCGTGCGCAACGGCGCCTGCTACAAGTGCCTGAACTGCGGCAACTCGATGGGTTGCAGCTAGAGCAGATCTCGGAATTGGCTTCGCCAATTCCGAGGCGTGGCTCCGCCACGCGCGCTGCTTCGCAGCGCACCTCTAGCTCTGTCTTCGGGGGCGTCCCGCCCCCGGAAAAATGGCTGCGCCATTTTTCTCCCCCCCACCCGCTTCGCGGGTGGCTAGAGCTCCGCACCGTTCAACGAACTACGAAATGCGCTCTAGCGGCGACGGCCGGGCAAATCCGGCCCCTTGGTGTTCGGCCCGAGTCCGAGTAGAAAGGAGCCTCGGCGGGCCCGGGTGCCCGCGGAGGAAACCCATGCCAAACCGCGCACCGCTTCTGACCCCTGTGAGCCTCGGCCTTCTGCTGTCGGCAGCCCTCGCCGGGTACACCGGCTGTAAGAAAGACGAGCCGCCGCCACCCCTCCCCTCGGCCGCTCCCGCGCCGACGCCGACCCCGACGGCGGCGCTCACGCTGGTCCCCGAAGTCGCAGCCGTGCCCGACGCCGGCGAACCCGACGCGGCCCCGAAGACGGGCGGCGGCGGCGGCGGAAAGTCGCTGGCCAACTGCTGCGCCGCACTGGCTTCGAACGCCGCGCTCGCTCCGGAGCCGAACAAGGGATACCTGCTCGCCGCCGCTCAGGCCTGCTCGATCGCCGTCGGCGCGGGCAAGGGCAACGCGGCGGTGCTGGCGGCGGTCAGCGGCGCGCTCCAGGGCGCCGGCATGCCCGGCGCCTGCAAGTAGATCTAGCGAACCAAGCGGCTCAGGACATTCTTGAGCCGAACGCCCAAACCGAGCACGGCCTGCACGTCAGCTGGCGAGCAGGCTCCGAGTGCGCCCGCGATCTCGACCGCCGCGCAGGCTTCACAGCACTCAGCCAGTGCGATGGCGTAAGCCCGAGCCTTGTCCGCAAGCGTTTGCCGCGCCGCGCCCTCGGCTGAATTGAGCGCCGCGCTAGCTGCGCTCTTTCGCGCCTGCTGCCGGAGCTGCGCATCGCTGATGCGCATCCGAGCGACTAGCTTCACCAGTTCCAGCGCGAGCTGTTAGGCGACGAGCTTGTGATGAGGAAGGTTGTTGTTGGGCGGTAGCGGGAACGTCATGCCCCCCTCCCGCGCAGGCGGCGTGCCAGCGCCCCACCGTAGAGTACCGCCCCTTGTGGCGTTGGCGCGCCGCGTGCGCGCTCCCCCATGACGTTCCCGCTACCTCCCTCCGATCTCCCGCTGCCGCCCCCGCTGCCGCTCCCGAATCCGAATCCGCTGCCGCTGCCGCTGCCGCTCCCGCTGCCGCTCCCGAATCCGAATCCGATCCCCTCCCCTCCCCTCCCTGCCCTCAACCGCCCAAATGGTCATACCCCGCCCGAAGCGGCGTCCTGCGCCCGCCTTCGTCCTCGAGGAACGCTCCCTTGCCGCGCTCGATGCGCCCGATCGACCGGGCGAAGCTCGGGCGTCGCGCCGCCGGCCCGGTAGCGACAATCGCGTAGTCCTCGCCACCGTAGAGGGCGAAATCGAGCGCGGAACGCCGGATGCGGTTCGCGAGCTGAACGAGCTCCGGTCGGAGCACGCCGAGCAGCGCCCGAAGGTCGAGCACCGCACGCACCCTGCTCGCGCGGGCGAGCGTGAGCACATCGCCGGCAAGGCCATCCGAAACGTCTATCGCCGCCCGGGCGCGGCCAACGAGTCTCGTTCCCTGCGCAATCAGCGCCCGCGGACGACGCCAGGCTCGCACGCAATGGGCCGCGGCACCCCGAGGCGGACGACGCCGCGAAGCCTGGAGCGCCGCCAGGCCCGCCGCGGCAAGCCCGACGTCGCCGACCAGCCAGAGCTCGTCACCGGGCCGCGCCCCCTTACGTTCGAGCGGGGTGCTCGCGGTGCCGAGCAGCGTCGTCGTCACTCCGAGCAGTGCAGCGCGCGCAACGTTCCCGCCCACGATGGCCGATCCGCACTCGCGAGCCGCCAGTGCCTGACCTCGCGTGAGCTCGCCGAGCTCCCGCCGGGAGAAACGGGGCGGCAGCTCGAGCGCCGAAAGGGCGGCGAGCGGGCGTGCGCCCATCGCCGCCAGATCGCTCGCCGCCGCATGAAAGGCCCGGTAGCCGATGTCCTCGAGCGAGAGCAGCGGGCGTTCGAAGTGCGAGCCCTCGACGCAGGCGTCGACCGTCCACACGAGCTTTTCCTTCACCGGCTCGAGCACCGCCGCGTCGTCGCCGACGCCGACGGCGGCGACGCCAGGCGCGCGGACGCCGAACACGCGCGCAAAGAGCGCTACCGCGTCGCGCTCCCCGAAGCGCGCCGCCTTGCGCCGCGGCTCGGTCATGGGCCGAACGTCGCGCGCCGGACCGGGATCGTCACCACGAAAACGGTGCCTTGCGGTTCGTTCCCCTCCACCCGCACCGTGCCCTCGTGCCCCTCGACCAGCCGCCGCACGATCGAAAGCCCGAGCCCCGTGCCGCCCTGCTCGCGCGTCGAGCTCGAATCCACCTGATAGAACGCATCGAAGACGCGCTCGCGCTCGCTCTCGGGGATGCCGATGCCGGTGTCCCGCACGCGGAACTCGACCGCCGTGCGCCGCGCGCCGAGCAGCACGAGCCCGACATCCTCGCCGGGCGGCGCGGTCGACAGCGACGTGAGCCGCGCCTCGAGCCGAACCTCGCCGCCCTTCGGCGTGAACTTGATCGCGTTCTCGACCAAATTCAAGAGAACCTGCCCGAGGCGCTCGCCGTCGGCGTGAAGGAGCGGGAGCGAAGCCTCGACCGAAGCGGAGATCGCGATCCCCTTCTTTTTCGCGAGCGGGGTCATCGTTTGCGCCACATCGCGGAGGAGCGGCCCCACCTGAATCTGCTTCTTGCGCAGGCTCATCGTCCCGCTTTCGAGCTTCGAAAGGTCGAGCAGGCCCTTGATCAGCCCGAGCAGCTGCTCGCCCTTCTCGCGGATCGTGGTCACGAACTCGCGCTGCTCGCCGCTCACCTCGCCGGCGATCCCCTCGAGTAACATCTCGCTATAGCCGATGATCGACGTGAGCGGGGTGCGTAGCTCGTGCGAGACGGTCGCGAGGAAGTTGCTCTTCAACCGATCGAGCTCGCGCAAGCGATCGTAGGCGGCCTGGAGCTTGTCGCTCTTCGCCTGGAGCTCGCGGTAGCTCTCGCGCACCGAAGACAGGTGCATGTTTCCGGTGAGCAGGGCGCGAAGGCCGCTGAACATCACCACGTCGAGCACCGCCGTCACGTGTTTCGCGAGCCGGTCGACGTCGGCCTCGGAAACGCGATGGACCTTGGTGAAAAGGCCGCGCGCCTTGTCGAGATCCAGCGTCGGTTCGAGCTCGAGCAGGCCAGCCGGAACGTCAACCAGGGTCGGCGGGAAATAGGGACCGAGCACGACGCGGCCGATCTGCCGGCCGTCGTGCATGACGGCGACCACGCGATAGCGACCCCCGCTCACGCAGTCGAGCGTGGCCTGGGGCCCCGCCGAGAGATCGACACGCTTGAGCTGGCCGATGACGTTCTCGAGCTCGGTGCGGATGCGGACGTGCGTCGACAGGAACTCGACCAAATCGAGCTTCAAGGAACCGTCGGCCAGGAGCCCGCCCTCGGCGTCGAGCACGCGGACGCCGACCGACGCGAAATCGGCGGCACTCTTCACGAGTTCGGTGAGGCTCTCGCGATCGACGAGCTCGACCAGGCGGGCGCCACGCCCGAGCGTGAGGTCGTCCAGCGTGCCTTGCGTCGCCGGAATCGACATCTAGGGCTCCTCCGGACGAAGCACGTCGAGCGCACCGCCGATCGCGGTCGAAAGAACGTCGGGAATGGGCCGTGTTTCTCCGAGCTTCCCCGCAACGGCCTTCAGGAACTCCGCACCGTCGAAGCCGAACTTGTGGCCGAGGTCGTGCTCGGCATCGAGCGCGCTGAAGGTGAGGTGCAGCAAACCCAAGAACGTTTCCACGGTGCCCGTCTGGCGCATGGCCACCGCCAGATACACCGGCTCACGCCCCTGGGACGCGAGCTGCGCGATTTCCTCGTCGCTCCGGACGTCCGGTAGATCTCGCTTGTTGAACTGAATCACGACCGGCATCTGCCGCAGCGAGCGGCCGTGTTCCTTCAGGTTGTCCCGGAGGTCCATGAAGGAATCGGTGTTCTGGTGGATCTCGCTGACGCGCGAATCAGCGATGAACGCCACGCCGTCCGCACCCTGGAGCACGAGGCGCCGCGTCGAGCCGTGGATCACCTGACCGGGCACGGTAAACACCTTCAGCCGCACGGCGAGGCCGCTCTTCGTCCGAATACTGAGCGGCAAAAGGTCGAAGAACAGCGTGCGGTCGTCCTTCGTCTCGAGCGTCATCAGGCGGCCGCTCGTGCCCGGCTCTGCCACGCGATGCAGGGCCTGGAGGTTCGTCGTCTTCCCGCTCAGCGCCGGACCGTAGTAAACGAGCTTGATGGTCAGCTCACGGTTTGCGAAGTCGAGCTGCACGGTGGCCCGGAAGAGCCTACCACGACCCGCCCTCGGCTGACCCCGCCATGCCCACTCCGGCCACGCTCGTCGTTCTCCTCGCCGGCTCGCTCACGAGCGGCGAGCGCGCCGATGTTTTCGCTCACGCGAAGCGACGGGATATCGAACTCGTCGCACCTCGGCCTACACCGCCGTCCCCTTACCCGCCGTATCGTCCCGACGTTGTCTGGGATCTCGAGGGACGCCTGGATGAAGCCAGGACGCTGGCCGCGTCGCTCGACGAGGAGAGTGCGCTGGCCACCCTTGCCGCGCTCGAGCGGTCGATCGCGCGGGCACCGGAGTTGCCGCAGTCCTCGTTCTTGATGGCGGAACGTCATCGGATCGAGGCGGAGCTCAGGCGGCATCAACCCGGTGAGCAAGAGCGCGTGCTCGCGCTCACCGCGCTGGCCAATGCGCTCGAGGGAAGACGCGCCGCCGCGTTCGGCGATGGTGAGACGGCGCCGCCGGTCGAAGGATCTCGCGTTCGCTTCCGGGTCACCGATCTCGGACCCCGCGACACACTGGAGATCGACGGTGACCGGGGCACGGCCGAAAGAGACATTGCCCCCGGGATGCACCACGCGAGGGTCCTCCGGAACGAGGAGCTCGTCTGGGCCGGCTACGTCGATCTCACGGAGGGACGCGCTCTGGAGCAGCGCCTCGGGGTGCCGGCGGTGATCCCGTGCAGCGCCGAAGACTTCGGGCAGGTCGAGGCGACGGGGCGGACCCCGCGTCCGGAGACCGGCGTCGCGTGTCCGCGCTGGCTCGCTGTTCGCCGCTCGCTCGGAGGGCTCGAGGTCGCCGATTGCTCGCGCAACCAGTGTGGTGCGTTCACCCCCCTGCCCCACGAGAACAAGGCAGCGGGTGCACCGCTGCCCGGCTGGGCCGGCGTCGCGATCGCGGGCGCCGCCACCGCAGCAACGATCATCGGGGTGCTCTGGGCGACCGGCAGCCTCGATGCGGACAAGCCGCCCGATCGAACGGTTTTCGTGTATCGCGGACTGCAGTAACGCACATCGAGGTGCGTTCTGGCACGCAACCGCCGGCGCCGAACGCTACATGCCGGCGCAGATCGGCGTGTCGTCGGTCGGGCCGCAGCCGGTCGACGTGTCGCAGGCACCGCCTTCGCATTCCTCGGGGATCGCGCACGCCTCGCCGTCCGCCTTCTTCGTGGCGCAGACGCCGGTCGGCGACGACACCTGGGAGGCGCCATCGCAGTAGCCGCCATCCATGCACTCGTTGTGAGCGCCACACGCTTCGCCCATCGGCACCAGCGGCACCACGGAGCCCGCGCAACCGATCTCGCCGAACGAGGGCAGGTCGTCGCACCCGCGCCCTTCCTGGGCGGCGATGCAGCCGGCAACCGCCTGGCCATCGTAGGCGGCGCGCCCCGCATCGACCGAAACCTGGATATCGCGGCCGTAGAGCCCGATGAGCGTGGCGACCGCAAGCCGGCACTGCGTCTCACTCGACCCGACGACGGCGAGCGCTGCAAGCTCTTCCTCGGTGCAGCACTCGAAAGCCTTCGCACAGACCGCGTCGGCAAGTTCCGACGGCGCATCGGCGAAAGGAACGCCGCCGCCACCACTGCTGCCGCCCGTCCCGCTGCCGCCGCCCGTCCCGCCCGTCCCGCCCGTCCCGCCTGTCCCACCGCTGCCGCCCGCGCCGGCTGCAGGCGAGTTGTTTGCCGTGCTCTCGCCCGAGCAAGCGGCGATCAGCGAGGTCAAGGAGGTGATGGTGACGACGATGGCGAAGCGAATCTTTGGAGCTTTCACGCGCCCAGTCTACGCGCGCTTCGCGGCTCGCTCTACCCCTCTTTCAAAGCCCAGCGCGAACGCGCCTCTGCCGCGGCGCGGGCCACCGTTTCGCGCGCCGGCCCACCGATCAGAGCCCTCCGCTCGACCGCGAGCGCCGGATCGAGCACCTTCGCAAGCTCGGGCGAGCCGAGCGCCGGATGCGCGGCCCGGAGCACGTCGGCGGGCAACCCCGAGAGCTCGACGCCCCGCGTTTCGGCCTCCCGCACCAGCCCGCCGACGAGGTGGTGCGCGTCACGAAAAGGTACCCCCGCGAGCACCAGAAAATCGGCAACGTCGGTGGCGCAGAGGTGCCCGCGATCGATCGCCGCCCGGAGCTTCGCGGCATCGAAGCGAGCCGTAGCGAGTGCTCCGGCCAGCGCCGTGAGGCAGGGCACCACGCAATCGAAGGCGTCGATGATCGGGCGCTTGTCTTCCTGGAGATCGCGCCCGTAGCCAAAAGCGAGGCTCTTTTCCAGTACGAACAGGCTCGTCACGCAGCCAACGGCCCGCGCTGCACGCCCGCGCACGAGCTCGGCCACGTCCGGATTTTTCTTCTGCGGCATCATCGACGAGCTGGTCGTGAACGCGTCACTCAGCGTCACAAACGAAAACTCGAGCGAGGACCAGAGGACGAGTTCCTCGCCGATGCGCGACAGGTGAAGGGCGAGCTGCGCCAAGGCCGACGCGATCTCGATCGCGAAGTCGCGGCTCGCCGTGGCATCGATCGAATTTCTGGTCGGGCGCTCGAAGCCGAGCTCGCGCGCCACTCCCTCGCGATCCAGCGGAAATCCCGTTCCAGCGACCGCGCCCGATCCGAGGGGGCACTCGTTGGCCCGGCGGAGCGCGTCCGAAAGCCGCCCGCGGTCGCGCCACAGGCCCTCCTGCCAGGCGAGCAGGTGGTGCGACAGGCGGCTCGGTTGAGCGCGCTGAAGGTGAGTGTACGCCGGCATCAGCGTGTCGAGCTCCGCTTCGGCCCGATCGACGAGCACACCACCGAGCCCGTCCAGGGCGGCGAGCACCTCGACCCCCCGCCGGCGGCAATACAGGCGAAGATCCGTCGCGACCTGATCGTTGCGCGAGCGCCCGGTGTGGAGTTTGCCACCGACCGCGCCGACCAGTTCGACCAGGCGCGCCTCCACGTTCATGTGGATGTCTTCGCGGTCGCGACGAAAGACGAGTTCCCCGCGCTCGATTTCGCCCCGCACCTGCTCCAGACCCGAGACGATGGCATCCGCCTCTGCCTTGTCGATGACGCCGGCGCGCGCGAGCCCGCGCGCGTGCGCGATCGAGCCGTCGATGTCCTCGCGGTAGAGCGCCGCGTCGACGTCGATGCTCGTGTTCAACTGCTCCATCGCCGCATCGAGCCCTTGGGGCAGGCGGCCTCCGCGCGCGATCGTCATGGCGCACGAGCGTAGCAGAATGGCGGAGTTGCTAAGATCCTGCTTGGACAAGGACGGCGTCGAGGGCCCCGTCGTCAATCGCGTCGAGTCGGCTCAGGAAGCGGCGAAAGTCCCTTGCGGGCGTGCCGCCGGGAGGCGTTCGGAGCTCGAAATCCGTGATGCGGCTGACGGCGAAACGAAGGCAGCCGAGCGCTCCTTCCACGCGAACGTCGCGCCGCTCGCGAGGCTCGAGCGGCCGGAGCGATTCGTAGCCGGCGACCATGGCACCCGCCAGGTCGAGGTCGAAGACGTCGCGGTAACACCAGGCCGCGATCGTCACCAGGAGGTCGTAGACGAACGGCCCGTGGAACGCGCTCTCGAAGTCGAGCAGCGCCGCCACGCGGTCTCCGCGAAAGAGCACGTTGTCACGGAACAGATCGCCGTGGACCACGCCGGACGGGAGCGCCTCGTCCCGTGCTTCACAGAAGCGGGCGTAGTCGCGGCGGATCCGCGCGAGATGTGGCCCGAGCTCCGGCCGGTTCCCCTCCGCCTCCACCCGAGCCACCCGGTCGAGCATCGCTTCGGGGCCGAAGCGACCGGCGCCGAGCCGTTCGATGCGTGGGCTCGAAAGGTGAACGCCGGCGAGCGCGCGCCCCACCTCGCGCGCGTCACCGGGGGTGACCCTGCGGCTGCAGCGGATGTCGCCTTCGACCCAGGGAAAGAGGACGAACGGCTTGCCCGCGTGGGTCGGCAGCGCGCCGGCGGGTGACAGCGCCTCGGCCACCGGAACGCCGCCGGCCGACAAGGCGCGAAGGAGCGCGATCTCGCGCAGGGCCCCCGCTTCGGCCTGCTCCTCGTAGAGGCGGGCGAAGAAGAGCCGGCCGTCGGCGCTTTGCGCGCGAAAATTCGAGTTCACCGAGCCGAGCTCGAGCGGTTCGATCCCCGTGAACTCGACGCCGTACGCCCGACCGAGCCGCTGAGCGGCTTCCACCGTGAGCTCGGTCAGGAGGGCCATGGGCGCTCAGCCTTCGTCGTCGCGTCGCGGGCGGCGATTGCAGTCGAGGACTTGTTTTCGCACGCGGACGGCGTCCGGCGTTACCTCGACGAGCTCGTCGCGGTCGATGAACTCGAGCGCGGTGTCGATCGTCAACACGTGCGGCGGCGAGAGGATCACGTTCTCGTCGCGCCCGGCGGCGCGAATGTTGGTGAGCTTCTTCTCGCGCGTCGCGTTGACGTCGAGATCGTTCGGCCGATTGTGCTCGCCAACGAGCATGCCTTCGTACACTTCCACGCCGGGTCCGACGAAGAGTACCCCGCGCGGCTGGAGGTGAAAGAGCGCGTACGGCGTGGTCGGCCCCTTGCGGTCGGCAACCAGGCCCCCGTTCGGGCGCCGGAGCATCGGTCCGGCGTAGGGCTCCCAGCCCTCGAACAGCGAGTTCAAGAGCCCCATGCCCCGCGTTTCGGTCAGAAACGCCGACCGAAATCCGATCAGGCCACGAGAGGGCACGACGTACTCGAGCCGGGCACGCCCGAACCCGAGATTGGCCATCTTCACGAGCTTGCCGCGTCGCTCGCCGAGGCGTGTCGTGACGGCACCGACGTACTGTTCGGGCACGTCGACGCTCACCCGCTCGATCGGCTCACACGCCACGCCGTCGATCTCGCGGACGACGACCTCCGGCATGCCGAGCGCGAACTCGTACCCCTCGCGCCGCATCGTCTCGGCGAGGATGGCGAGCATCAGCTCACCGCGGCCGTAGACGACGAACGTATCAGGCTCGGGCGTATCCTCCATGCGGAGCGCGAGGTTGCGGCGCGCCTCTTTTTCGAGCCGATCGCGCAGGTGCCGCGACGTGACCCATTTCCCGACGCGCCCGGCGAACGGCGAGGTATTGACGACGAAGCGCACCTTGATTGTCGGCTCCTCGACGACGATGCGCGGCAACGCGTCCGGGCGCTCGGGTGCGGCCAGCGTGTCGCCGATCTGCACTTCCTCCATGCCGGCGACGGCGACGATGTCGCCCATTTTCGCGCCGGTCACCTTGACGCGACGCGGCCCCTCGTAACCGTAGAGGGCGCTGACCCGTGCCGGCTTGGCCGCCTTCTCGCCGAGGAGGGAGATCGTGGTCCCGACGGCGATCTCGCCGCGGACCACACGACCGATGCCGAGGCGTCCCACGTACTCGTCGTGCTCGATGTTGTGCACGAGGAGCTGGAGCGGCCCCTCGACCTCGCCGCGAGGCGGGGGCACCCGCGCGAGGATGGTCTCGAACAGCGGTTCGAGGTTCGTCGCTTCGTCGGCGAGCTCGCGCTTTGCGATCCCAGCCTTGCCGACCGCGTAGAGCGTCGGAAAGTCGGTCTGCGCGTCGCTCGCCTCGAGCTCGCAGAAGAGGTCGAACACCTCGTTCAGCACGTCGTCCGGCCGCGCATCGCTGCGATCGATCTTGTTGATCACGAGGACGACGGGCAAGCCGAGCTCGAGCGCTTTGCCGAGCACGAACCGCGTCTGCGGCAGTGGACCTTCCGCCGCATCGACCAACAGGAGAGCTCCGTCCGCCATCTTCAGCGTGCGTTCCACCTCGCCGCCGAAATCCGAGTGGCCGGGGGTATCGATGATGTTGATCGTCACGTCGCGGTAGCGAACGCTGCAGTGCTTCGCCAGGATGGTGATGCCGCGCTCACGCTCGAGATCGTTCGAGTCCATCACGCGTTCGACCACTTGCTCGTTGGTACGGAACGTACCGGTTTGCTTGAGCATCGCGTCCACCAGCGTGGTCTTGCCGTGGTCGACGTGCGCGATGATGGCGACGTTTCGGATCTCGTTTCTCGGGGTCATGGGCCGGCCGCTCTTAGCACCGGACCTCGGAAACTCGCGTTACCGGCGACCGATATTGGATAAATGCCGGTGAAACGCGGCCTCATCACCCCCTTGGTTCTCGCAACGGCGGTCCTTTTCGGCTGCGGTCCCGGTAGAACCACGGCACCCGCCGCCTTCCACGACGGGCGCCTTCCGGCCGCCGCTGCCGAGCTTCGCCGCCTCGAACCCGCGGCCTGGGCGGGCGGCAGCCGGACACTGCCGCGTTACGCGAGACTTCGCGGGCTGGTCGAGCTCGGTCTCGGCAACGTGAAGGCGGCCGATCGCTGGCTCGGCATCGCCAAACGCGCGGCGGAACGCGACGCGCACCTGTTCGACGCCGTGGAGCGCGGCGAGCTCGACGCCGCGTGGCGCAGCATGGGCCACATGCCGGGCGACACCGACCTGCAGTGAGTGCCCACGGGTTACCCCGATCAGGGTCGGCGGGTGATCACGCGCTCGAGCGGGACCTTTTCGTCCCAGGCGCTCTCGTAGCCGTCGTAGTGGACGACCAGGTGCCCCTTGCCGGCGACCTCGAGCACCGTCGCCGCGTACACGCTGCCGCGCCAGGTGACCCGCACGCGGTCCCCCACGCGATACGGGTTGCCGAGGCCGACCGCTCCGGAACCGGTGGGGGCCCCGGCCGCACGAACCACCTTGGCCGGTGCCGGCGGCGGCGCCACGCTGCCCTCGATGCGGCCGCGGATCCGGTCGATGCCCACCTCTTCGTCCCAGCGCTCGTCATAGCCGTCGAAGTGAACCCGGTAGCGCGCCGTGCCGCGCACATCGACGATGTACGCCGGGTAGAGCTTGCCTTCCTCCCACTCGACGAGAACGCGCTCACCGATGCGATACGGCTTCTTGCAGCCGAGCACGGCGAGCGACAGGACCAGGATCCAGCCGAGCCGGGCGATCGTCAGGCGGGCACCCGAGCGCACGGCCGAACGGTAGCATCACACCGGGACTTCCGAACGGGGCTCGCTCCGTGGCGGCCGGAGCGTCCAGGCGGCACGAGCCAGCACCCCGTGCCCGCCGTCGGCGGCCCGGCCGAGCACGGTGCGCGCGTGGCGGTACGCGTACTCGAGGATCCGCCGCCGCACTTCGAAGCTAGAAGGGTTGCCGAAGAAGAGCAGGCCTTCCTCGGGCTCCGGCTCGACCAGAAGCACCGCCTTGCCGGCCGCTTCGGCGCGGCGACATTGCTCACCGAGCGCCCGCGCCGCGCCGATGCGAATCGCCTGGTTCACGACCGCGAGCATCCCGCGTTCCCTGAGCGGACGCTCGCCTTCGCGCTCGGCGATGGAGAGCGGAACGAGCGGGTTCACGACCACCATCACTTCGGCGCCGTCGGCGGTCGCCACGTCGAGGTGGACGACTTGGCCGGCGCCGGGGTTCACGTACCAGCGCTCGCCGACGCGGATCGGGGAGAAGAACGGCGGGATCGCCATCGACGCGATGCAGGCACGCGTCACCGGCACCGAAGCGAGGTCACCGGTTCCGAATTCGACGAGCTCCGCCGATTCGAGGTCGTGCGCCAGGATCCGGAGCGAGCGGGGCATCGCAAAGAAGCTGTTGGGGACGCCACGACGGATGAAAAACTCGTCGAGGAAACGCTCGTACCCTTCGAGCGTGAAGAGCCCACCCGGCAACGCCTCGGCCAATCGATCGAGTTTTTCCCACAATGCGGCCGGAGGAGGCAGTGCGCCCCGCGCCATCAGGCCGCTTGCTCCCTCGCTCACCGCCGCGATGAGTGCCGGCAAGGTCCGCCGCCACTCCGCGAAATCGACCCGCAGGAGGTGCTTTCGTTCGAGGCCGAAGTAGGCATCGGCCGGGTCGAGAAACGCGCGGTAGATGCGCTGCACGGGCACACCGCCGGCCAGCGCCGCCGCCACGCTCGCGCCACCGCTGCTCCCGACGTAGAGATCGAACCCCGCCACGTCGAACCCTTCGAGTGCGTCCTCGAGCGCAGCGAGCACGCCGATCTGAAAGAGAGCGCCCGCTGCCCCGCCGCCCGGAAGACACAGCGCCACCTTCGGCTTCACGATACCACCCCGCGGTCGAGCTCCCGGGCCTGTCGAGCGACCTCGCCTTGGCCGAGGCGAACGACGAGCACCAACAGGCCGAACGAAGCCAAGGTGCCGAGAGCGACCAGCGGTAACGAGAGCGCTCGCTCGGTCGCACCGTGCGTACCGAGTTCGAGTCCGACACCGGTCGCGTTGAAGCCCACGTGCACCCCGAGCGGCGGCCAGAGCGAACCGCTTTCGGCGCGCAGCACACCCAGCACCACGGCGAGCACCAGGATCGGCGCCCAGTGGCGCGGCTCGGGGTGAAGGAGCGTGAAGAGGAGGCCCGTCGTCCCCACGGTGCCGAGAGTCGTTGCATGGGGGCGAAGGGCCGTAAACAGCGCGCCGCGGAAAAAGAGCTCCTCCGCCAGCGGCCCAGCGCCGGCCGCCACCAGCACCAAGAACACCCCGTGCACGAGCGACCGCGGGCGGAGCATGGCGTCCCGCTCCTCGAGCACGTCCTTGGATAGCGGAAACGCTTCGTGGATCAGCACGGTAATTTTTTCCGCAGGGGGGCACAGCGCGATACCGAGCAGCACCGCCACGACGAGGAACGGAATGGACGACGCACGCATCGCGAACAGGTCGGAGAAGGTCTGCCCGGGGCGCCGCGCCGCGAACAACGCCAACACCACGAGGAACACGATGATCTGCACGCCACCCGCCATCACCAGGTCGTTTTGCGCGCTCGGAGCGAACGCATGGGCGATGACGGCAGCAGGGATCCAGGCGAGTGTGAGGACCAGCGTCCACCCGACGGCGTCGACGTGCGAGAACCGGCCCTCCACTAGGCCGCCGCCCCCCGACGCTCGCGCAGATGGGGCAACACGCCGCGCTTCATCACGGTGTCGCTCGCGAATTCGGTGAGCGTTTCGGGGTGATCGATCGTGTAGTGGAGCCCCCGGCTCTCCCGCCGGCTCGCTGCCGACGAGATCACGAGCTCGGCAACCGTGGCGATATTGCGAAGCTCGAGGAGGTCACGGGTGACCAGGTGTTTCCAGTAATACTCGCGGATTTCTTGCTCCAAGAGCGCCACCCGGCGCGCCGCGCGCCTGAGCCGAGCGTCGGTGCGCACGATGCCGACGTAGTTCCACATCAAGCGCCGGAGCTCGTCCCAGTTGTGGGACACGACGACGGCTTCGTCGCTCTGCACCGCCGAGCCCGTTTGCCACTCCGGAACGTTCGGCAGCGGGTTGCCGCGGAGTCCCTCGATCAAGCCGGCGAGTTTGTCGGCGGCCCTGCGCGCCATCACGAGGCCTTCCAGCAGAGAATTCGAGGCCAGCCGGTTCGCACCGTGCAGGCCCGTGCAGGCCGTCTCGCCGAGCACCCAGAGCCCCGGCAGTGTGCTCCGACCGTGTAGATCCGACGTGACGCCGCCGCACAAGTAGTGCGCCGCGGGCACGACCGGAATCGGGTTGCTGGTGATATCCACACCGTACGACTTGCACTCGGCGTGGATGTTCGGAAAACGGCTGCGCACGAAATCGGCCGACTTGTGGGTGATGTCGAGCAACACGAACTCGGAACCGGTTCGCTTCATTTCGAAATCGATGGCGCGGGCCACCACGTCGCGCGGGGCGAGGTCCCCGAGCGCGTGATGGCGAGCCATGAACGCCTGACCGTCGGGCAACCGGAGCGTCGCGCCTTCCCCACGCAGCGCCTCGCTGAGGAGAAAACTCTTTGCTTTCGGCTCGTAAAAGACGGTGGGGTGGAACTGGAAAAATTCCATGTTCGCGACTTCCGCGCCCGCGCGATAGGCCATCGCCACGCCGTCGCCCGTCGCGACATCCGGGTTCGACGTGTAGAGGTAGACCTTGCCCGCACCCCCGGTGGCAAGCACCGTTGTCCGCGCGAGGATCGTGTCGACGACACCGCGCTCTTCGTCGAGAACGTAGGCGCCCACACAAACGTCGGGTCCGCCGAAGCTCGACATCGTGATGAGGTCCACGCCCATGTGCCATTCGAGCATGCGGATGTTCGGTGATGCGCGCACCGCCTCCAGCAGCGCACGCTGGATCTCGCGCCCGGTGATGTCGCCGGCGTGGACCACGCGTCGCTCGCTATGACCACCCTCTCGCCCGAGGTCGAGGTCACCGTTCTGCGTGGTCGAAAACGACGCTCCAACGCCGGCGAGCCAGCGCACCGCGGCTGGTGCTTCGCGTACGCAGAGGTCGACGACGATGTCGTGGCAGAGGCCCGCGCCGGCAACGCGCGTGTCGTCGGCGTGCTTCACGAACGAATCGTCGGGGCCGAGGACCGCGGCGACACCGCCCTGCGCCCAGCTGGTGGCGGACTCGCCCGCGGTCCGCTTGGTGACGACCACCACTTCGCCGTATCGAGCGGCATGGAGAGCGAACGAAAGGCCGGCAATGCCGCTCCCGATCACCAGAAAGTCGGTACTCTCTCTCACGACGCTCGCGTTCTAGCACCAGGCGGGGCCCTCCCGACGAGACCAGCGCCGCGAGGCCGTCCGCCGGCCTTCTGGCCGAAAGAGGCGGGTTGCTCGAGCCGGCTTCGCCTGGTGAGATGGCCGAAGGAGAACCCGTAGCGTGAAGATCCTGGTGGCCCTCAAGCGCGTCGCGGACCCGGACAACGCGAACAAGATCAAGATCGCCCCTGCGGGCAACGCCGTCGACACGACGGGGCTCGAGTGGAAGGTGAACCCGTTCGACGAGTACGCGCTCGAGGCGGCGCTCCGTCTGACCGAAAACGGGAAAGCTCCGAAGCAGCGGATCGGCGAGGTGATCGCCGTCACGCTCGGGCCCAAAGAGTGCGAGCAAACGCTGCGTGCGGCCTTGGCCACCGGAGCCGACCGCGCCATCCGCATCGACACCACGGACGACGCGCTCGACGGCCGCCTGGTGGCGCTCGCGCTCCAGGCACTCGTGGTCTCGGAGAAGCCGGACGTCGTCCTGCTCGGCAAGCAGGCCGTGGACGGCGATTCGAACCAGGTCGGACAACGGCTGGCGGAGCTGCTTGACTGGCCGATGGCGACGTTCGCGGCGACGATCCGCGAGCAACCGGGCGCATTGCTCGTCGGGCGAGAGGTCGACGGCGGCGTCCTCACGCTCAAGGTCGACCTGCCGGCGGTCGTGACGGTCGATCTCCGCGTCGTGGCGCCGGCCAGCGTCTACTCCGTCCACACCGACGCCGCGCACAAGTACGCCGAGGGCGTGCGTTTCGCGCCGCTACCCGCGATCATGGCCGCCAAGAAAAAGCCCCTCGACGTGAAATCCCTGGCCGACGTGGTCCCGGGCGCGGCCCTCACCACCCGCGTGTCGAAGTTCGAGCGGCCCGCCGCGCGCTCCGCTGGCGTCAAGGTGAAGGACGTGGCCGAGCTGGTCGACAAGCTGATGAACACCGCGAAGGTCCTCTAGGACGAAGCCGAGCACCGATGCCCAACGCACTCGTCATCGCCGAAACCTCCGAAAGCGGAGAGGTCAAGAAAGCCACCCTCTCCGCGATCACCTTCGCCAAGCAGGCCGCCCCCGCCGTCGGCGGCGCGTTCTCGATCCTGGTGCTCGGCGCCCACGCGGCCAAGTCCGCGGCGACCCTCACCGGCTTCGGTGCGACCAAGGTCTTCGCGTGCGAAGACCCAACGCTCGAAAAGTACACCGCCGAGCATTTTTCTCGAACCGTCGCCGAAGTCGGGAAAAACTTCTCCCTGCTCGTCGCCACCGCCACGAGCCAGGGGAAAGACCTCATGCCACGCGTGGCTGCACGGCTCGACGCCGCCTACGCCGGCGACTGCTCGGCCGTGATCGTCGAGGGCGGCAAGGTCCTTTACAAGCGCCCGATGTACGCCGGCAACGCCTTCGGCACGACCGAGCTCCTCACCCCCGTCCACGTCGCCACCGCGCGGCAGAGCGAGTTCGACCCCGCCGCGCCGAGCGGTGGGACCTCACCGGTCGAGCCGGTCACGAAGGCGGCCCCCGGCGCTGCGGCCGCGCGTGTCTCGGTCGTCTCACTCGAAGCCGTGACGAGCGAGCGACCGGAGCTCACCGAGGCGCGCGTCGTCGTCTCGGGCGGGCGAGCCTTGAAGGAGAAGTTTTTCGAGGTGCTCGAGCCGCTTTCGACCGCACTCGGCGCCGCCATCGGTGCGAGCCGGGCCGCCGTCGACGCCGGCTACGCACCCGGCGACTACCAGGTCGGGCAGACCGGCAAGATCGTCGCCCCCGAGCTCTACCTGGCGATCGGCATCTCGGGCGCCATCCAGCACATCGCCGGCATGAAAAGCTCCAAGGTGATCGTGGCGATCAACAAAGACGCCGAGGCACCCATCTTCCAGATTGCCGACTACGGGCTGGTGGCGGATCTGTTTCAGGCCGTGCCAGCCCTCGTCTCGGAGCTCCAAAAGCGCGGCCGCACGACGGCTTGACAGATCCGGGGAAGGCCCTCATCCTCCCCGCGCCCAAAAGGGCCGCCTGTTCGGGGCGTAGCGCAGTTTGGTAGCGCGCACGGTTCGGGTCCGTGAGGTCGCCAGTTCGAATCTGGCCGCCCCGACAAAAAACAATCTCGTTCGCTGCGGGTGAAACCTCTTGCTCCGAGGGGCGACAGGTTCGAACTGAGCGGTTCCAACGTGGAACGAACGGGGTCGGGGCCCCGCTCGCCACCCGACGGCCGCCCCGTTCGCCCACGAGACAGCTTTCCTGCTGCCGCGAACCGGGTTGGGGTCGCGTCCGCTACGAGCTAGGCTGTCGGCGATGACACCGGTTCACGAGGGGCAGATCCTCGCTGGCAAGTATCGCGTCGAACGGGTGCTCGGCGTGGGAGGCATGGGCGTCGTCGTTTCGGCGCTGCACCTCCAGCTCGATGAACGGGTGGCCATCAAGTTTCTCCTGCCCGAGGCGCTCGACAACGCGGAGGCCGTGCAGCGCTTTTCGCGGGAGGCGCGAGCAGCGGTCAAGATCAAGAGCCTTCACGTTGCCCGCGTGATCGACGTCGGCACGCTCGAAACCGGCGCGCCCTACATGGTCATGGAGTTCCTGCACGGCCAGGACCTCTCCCAGCGCCTGCGCGAGTCGGGGGCCCTGTCGGCGACGGACGCCGTGGATTTCGTTCTCCAGGCCTGCGAAGCGCTAGCGGAGGCGCACGCCCTCGGCATCGTCCACCGCGATCTCAAACCGGCGAATCTGTTCCTGACCAAGCTCGCAGACGGTACAGCGTGCGTGAAGGTCCTCGACTTCGGCATCTCGAAGGTCACGCAGCCGTCGAGTTCCGGGCAGGATTTCGGCATGACGAAGACGCAGGCGATCATGGGTTCGCCGCTCTACATGTCGCCCGAGCAGATGGCGAGCTCGCGGGATGTGGACGGCCGCAGCGACATCTGGGCCGTCGGCACCATTCTCTACGAGCTCATCACGGGCCACGTCCCGTTCATGGCCGACACCATGCCGCAGCTCTGCACGATGATTCTGCAGAACCCGCCACCACCCCCGCGCACTTACAAGCCCGATCTGCCCGAGGGGCTCCAGCACGTGATCCTCAGGTGCCTGGAGAAGGATCGCGCGAAGCGCCCGGGGAACGTGGCGGAGCTCGCGATGGCGCTGGTCCCCTACGGCTCCATCCACGCGGCGCGGAGCGCGGAACGCTCGACCAGGGTGCTGAGTGCGGCCGGTATTTCGTCGCAGGAAATCCCGATTCCGAACATTCCGCCGTCGGCCGAAGCCGCAACGCACGCCGCGTGGGGCCAAACGCAGAACCGTCGCTCGCGCTCGCTCTTGTGGGTCGGTCTGGCGCTCGCGGCCGCCGGCGTCGGCGCGCTGGCTTTCGTGCTGCGCGGTGGCGACCACGCAACGCCGGCCCCAACAACGTCGGAGCTTGCGACACCGGCACCGCACGCGCCGCCCGTGGTACCCACGCCACCAGCGAGCGCAGCGACAGAGCCGGCTCCCGCGATCGCGCCGGTGATCCAAACGCCGAGTGCCCCTTCCGCTACTGCGAGTACGCCGAAGGCGAAGCCTGTCGCGGCGTCGACACCCAAGGGGCGCCCGCGTCCCACAGCGGCACCGTCGGCGGCCGAAGCGAAGCCCGTCGCGGCGCCGAAGCCCGCGTTCGATCCGCTCGTCGATCGGCGCTGAGCGCCGCGTTTCGCACGACGGCCGGCGCGCGGTCTTCCGCCGCGCGCGCGAGACAATGCGCGGGCGCGCGCCACCGATCACGAGCTCGCCGGAGGTCCGCTGGTGCCCGTCTGGTGGCGCCGTCAGCTCGCAAAACAGCGGAAATAACCAGGTATTTGATGCTCAAGAAATCTAGTGACGTGGTAACAGGAGCGGTATTATAGTGTCACTGCAACCGACCACCCCGGCCATCCGAACATCCGAGGAGAACGATCTTGCCCATCGAAGTCCCGTTCGTGCGCATCCTGATCGTCGACGACGACAAAGCCATCTGCGACTACATGCAGACGCTGCTCGAAAAGGACGGCTTCATCGTCAAGACGTTGAGCGACCCGACCCTGGTCGAAGACGAGGTTCGGCAAGGTGATTACCACGTCATGATCCTCGACGTGATGATGCCGAAGCTCGACGGCATCGAAGTGTTGAAACGGGTTCGCTCGATCGACACGGATGTCGCCGTCATCATGTTCACCGCGCACCCGAACCTCGACACCGCGGTCGCCTCGATGAAGCTCGACGCGGTCGACTACATCAAGAAGCCCTTCAACGTGGACGAGTTCCGCGAGGTTCTCGCGCGCGTGATGAAGAAGAAGGGGCTCGCGCGCACGCCGGAAGAGCAGCTTCACAAGATCATCGGCGACACCATTCGTGCGATGCGCAAGGAGCGCGAGCTCACCCTGAAGCAGATGAGCCGTCGCACGGGCCTCAGCATCTCCCTGCTCTCCCAGATCGAACGCGCCGAATCGAGCCCCTCGATCTCCAGCCTGTACAAGATCGCCGTCGCCCTCGAGTCGAAGATCCACGACCTCTTCGGCAACAACTGACGCGGCCGGGGTCCTGCGCGAGTCTTGCCCGAGGCGGGCCCAGGAAGGGCGCCGCTCGGATTTCCGTCGCGTTGGCAACTTGCACCCCTTGACGCCGAGCGATCGGTCGCGCTTCGATGGGGGGCTGAGCCATGGACGACGGACCCGTTCGCGAAGGCGACGTGCTCGCGGGCAAGTACCGGGTGGAGCGCGTCCTCGGAGCGGGCGGAATGGGCGTCGTGGTCGCCGCGTGGCACCTGCAGCTCGAGGAGCGCGTCGCCCTCAAGTTCCTCCTACCAGGCTTTGCCGGCAACTCGGAGGTAGTGGCTCGCTTCGCGCGTGAGGCGCGTTCCGCCGCAAAAATCAAGAGCGAGCACGTGGCGCGCGTCACCGACGTGGGGACGCTGGACGGCGGCGCGCCATACCTCGTGATGGAGTTCCTGAGCGGCGTCGACCTCGCGGCCGTGATCAAGCAGCGGGGCGTGCTCGCGATCGAAGACGCCGTCGAGTACGTGCTCCAGGCTTCGGAAGCGCTCGGTGAAGCGCACTCGCTCGGCATTGTCCACCGCGACCTCAAGCCCGGGAACCTGTTTCTCGCCAAACGGCACGACGGATCCCCTTGCGTCAAAGTGCTCGACTTCGGCATCTCGAAGGTGGTGGGGGCGACCGGCTCGAGCGATCACGCGATGACCGCGACGCACGCGATGCTCGGCTCGCCCCTCTACATGTCGCCGGAGCAGATGCTCTCGGCCAAGAACGTCGACCACCGTTCGGACGTGTGGGCGCTCGGCGTCATCCTCTACGAGCTCTTGACGGGAACGCCGCCGTTCCAGGGCGATTCCATCGCGGAGCTCGCGCTCCGGGTCACGCGGGAGTCGCCGCGTCCAATGCGCGACCTGCGGCCGGACCTGCCCCCGGCGCTCGAGCGGGTCGTGCTTCGCTGCCTGGAGAAAGACCCCGGCAAGCGCGTTCAAAACGTCGGCGAGCTCGCGGTGGCTCTTGCGGAGTTCGGCCCGAAGCGCGCACGGATCTCGGTTGAGCGCGTGTCACGCATGATGCGCGACGCCGGCATGTCCGCATCGCAGCTCGCGCTCCCGCCATCCTCGGACGCGGACACCGAACCCCAGGCTGCGAGCGCGGTCACCGACGGAGCATGGGGTAAGACGCGGACCGGATCCGGGTCGAGCCGTTCGTGGGTCACGATGGGTGCAGTCGCGGTCGCGGCCGCCGGGGCCGTCGCCTGGATGCTGCTCCGGACCGAGACCCCGCCGGCTTCGACGGTTTCGGAGCCGGCCGTGACGGCAACGTCCGTCGAGAGTCCCGCCGCAGCCGCGCCCGTGCCCGTGCCCGTGCCCGCCGTGGTCGTCGAACCCTCTCTCCCGCCTGTCTCAAGTGGAGACCGCGTCTCTCCGCCGATCCGGCCAGCGGAGGCCTCGAGCGCACCGTCCGAAATCCCGCGAAGGGCCGCCAAGCCACGGACACTTCCGTCCGTGCCGGGCCCGCCGCCGGCGGCCTCGGCGCCTCCGAAGAAACCTCCGGTCGTGGTACGTTCGACCGAGGACTCTGACTTGGAGGGACGCTTTTGAAGCCCGTCTTCGCCGCGCTCACGCTCGGTCTCATGGGCTCCTGCGTCGCTCCGGAGAGCCTGGCTCAGGGGACGGATCAGGGCGCGCAAGCGCAGCTGCTCTTCGACCAGGGCAAGGCTTCGATGAAGGGCGGCGACTACGCCGCGGCCTGCCCGAAGTTCGAGCAGAGCCTGGCGCTCGACTTTCAGCTCGGCGCACTGCTCCAGCTTGCTCGGTGCTTCGAGGGGTTGGGTAGGACCGCGTCGGCCTGGGCCAAGTACACCGAGCTCGTCTCTCGCGCTCAGAAAGCCGGCGACCAGAAGAAGGAGCAGGCCGCAGCCGAACGGGTCGCCGCCCTGGAGAAGATCTTGTCGCGCCTCGAAGTCGACGCGACCGAGGTCACGGCGATCGCCGGCGTCGAAGCCCGCCGCAACGGCGAGCCGCTCCCGCCCGCGCTCTTCGCCACGGCCTTCCCGGTCGACCCGGGCGAACAGGTGATCGAGGTGAGCGCGCCGGGCTATGCGACGGCGAGTGTGCGCGCCGCGGTACCCACCGGCGCAGCGATCACGCGCGTTCGCCTGCCAGCCCTGGTCAAGACACCCCCTCCGCAGCCGGCGGAGCCCGTGCCGCCCGCCCCTGCTCCAGTCGCTGCACCCCCGCCCGAACAAGCTGCGCCTCCAGCCGCTTCCCCGCCCCCGGCGACCGAGCGCAGCGAGGACGGCATGGCGACCCAGACGCTGCTCGGCTACGTGGCCGCGGGCGCCGGTGTCGTCGGCCTCGGCGTGGGTGTGGGGTTCTACGTGAAGCGAAACTCGAAGCTCGAAGCCCGCGACGCCGCGTGCCCGGCCGCGCCTGCCGCCGGCTGTCCGTCCGAGTCGAAGCGGATCGAGTACGAAGCGCGCCAGGAAGAAGCGAAGAGCGCGGCCACGCTGAGCACGGTTTTCGTGATCGCCGGCGGCGCGCTCGCCGCGACGGGCGGCGTGCTCGTCTTGACTGCGCCGAGCAGCAAATCACAGGCGGTGGGGTTGCGCCTGACTCCGGTGTTGAGCGCTGACGGCGGCGGACTCTGGGCAGAGGGCACCTGGTGAGCGGCTTCACCCGCTTTGCCGTCACCCTCGCCGCAGTCGCGCTGGCGGCGAGCTGCGGCATCGAGGAGTATCATCCGCAGGTTACTGGCGCCGACGGTGGCTCCGGAGGCTCGGGGGCCGGCAGTGGCGGAAAGGGCAGTGGCGGGAAGGGCGGCGCGACCGGCGGGACGGGCGGCGCGTCAGCATTCGGCGGACGCGGCGGCAACTCCGGTAGCTCGGGCAGCGACGACGCGGGCGAGGCGGGCGGCGGTCTCGGGCCCGGGGGGCAGAGCGGGAACGGCGGATCCGGAGGCGGGGCCGGCAACGGAAGCGGCGGCAGCGCCGGTGGGGGCGCAGGCGGAGCGACGGGCGGCGCGAGCGGCACGGGAGGCAGCTCGACGAACAGCTGCGTTCTCGATCAGGCTGAGCTTCCCTGCACCCTTGGATAGCGGGCTCGCAGGCGAACACGCCGTGTGGCACCGCGGTCCCGTTCAACCTCGTTTGCGTAGGGCCGAGCGGCTGAGGATCACGAGTCTGCGATGATTCTCGGTAGCGAGGGCCGGACTTGAACCGGCGACACCACGCTTATGAAGCGCGTGCTCTAACCAGCTGAGCTACCTCGCCAAAATGGCCCGGGACTATGAGCGGCCGGGGGTACCGATGTCAAGCGGCTCCCCGGCGCCGGGCGCCTCGACGCCGCGCACCGCGCGCTCGAGCCGAAACGCGCGGAACGCATTTTCTGTCGTGAGTTCGGCAAGATCTTCAGCGGAGAGCCCGCGGAATTCGGCAAGACGAGCCGCGGTGTGGACGACCAACCCCGGCTCGCACGGCTTCCCCCGGAACGGCACGGGAGCAAGGTACGGGCTGTCCGTTTCGACCAGGATGCGGTCAGCCGGAGCCCAGCCGGCGACCTCGTGCACGGTGCGGGCGTTCTTGAACGTGAGGATGCCGGAAAACGAAAGATAAAAACCGAGGTCGAGCGCGCCCTGAGCGAACGGGCGGTCTTCACTGAAACAGTGGATGATGCCGCCCACGTCGCGGGCCCCCTCCTCGCGCAGGATAGCGAGCGTTTCCGCGGGTGCCTCCCGCGTGTGAATGACGAGCGGCTTGTCGATCGCCTTGGCGAGAGCAATCGCGCGGCGAAAGACGCTCGCCTGCACGTCACGCGGGGAATGGTCGTAGTGAAAGTCGAGGCCCACCTCGCCGACCGCCACAACCCGTGGATGAGTCGCGAGTTCGGACAGTGCCGCATCAAGGTCGGCGTCCAGCGTGCTCGCGTCGTGGGGGTGCACGCCGACCGTCGCCACCACGTCCCGGTGCCGCTCCGAAAGGGCGACGGCCTGGCGGGCGTGGTCCAGCGAACCCACGCCAATGCAGGCAAATGCCGCGACGCCGGCGGCCCGTCCGCGTGCCAAAACGACGTCGGACCCTTCGGGGAAGCTCCCTCGGTCGAGGTGGCAGTGGGTGTCGAATAACACGCGGTGGCTCAGTCGAGCAGCGACGCGAACCGTTCGCTGAGTAGCATGCCGGCCGCGTCGGCGGCGGACGTGTCCTCGTAGCCGTAGCGCGTCTTCAGGTCCGAAAGAGTGCGCTCCGCCGCGGTCCGCCGCGGGGCATCCAGACCCGACCCCTCTTCCCGGAGCAAGAGGACCACGTCTCGACAGAGGCGGGCGACGGCGCCTCGTCGCTCCGCGAACACCGCGTCCCGCAGGCGCTTGAGCTGCGAGGCGAAAATCCGCGTGTGGTCGAGCGGGCGATCAGGATGATCGATGACCGAAGCGGCGATCGCATTGATGAGCCCGTGCCGGGTTTCTTCGGGCTGGTCGGCGACGCCGAGCACGGTCTCCACCTCGCGCATCAGGCGCTGATCCGGATCCTCGTATTGGCCCGTGATCGGATTTCTCAGCTTTTCGCCCTTCACCCAGAAGCTCACGTGCGTGACGTAGCGGTCGAACAGCTCGCTGTACCGCGCCTCGTCCACCAGCCCGCTCGCGACCCGGAGTTCGTCCTCCAGCGCGTCGAGCAGCCGGTCGCGCAGCGTTTTCCGGAAGAGCACGTGGTCGTGGTAGCCGCCCGGCAGCCGCTCCTCCGCCAAGAACCCGTACTCCCCCGCCCGCTCGCACAGCCGGTCGATTTCTTGGAGCACGGCGAGTGGCGACAGGCATTCGTAGCGAGGGCTCTGCGCGGCATCGAGCAGCACCGTGCGCATCTCGCGGGCGCTGGCCCCAACGCTCCCCTCGAAAATCGGGTAGGCATCGCTTTCGCGGTACAGGTCGCCCACCGCGGCGCGCAGTAGCTTCGCCGCTTCGTCGTCGAGCTGTGCCGGCGTAGCGCCGGTCGCGTAGAGGTCCATCTTCTCGATCGCCGTCAACTCCTCCACCACGTCGCGAAGCGGCTTGGTGTAGCGCTCGGGGTTGGGTTTGCGCATGCGAGTGAGCACCGCGAACATCGCCGCCATCTCGGTGGCGTGAGGAGCGACGTGGCGTCGCACCTGCGGCGCGATCTGGGCATCGTAGATGCGTCGCTCGTCGAGGTAGCTCAAGAGGTACGGCGCGCGCACCAGCTCGAGCCGGCCGCGGAAGCTCTCGTACTCGGCGTGCTCGCGGAAAGCCCCGAGGTGGAGCTCGTTGGCGCTGCCGATCAGGACGCAGTTGACCTCGACGCTCTGGGAGCGAAGCTGGACCTGACCCGTCTCGGCGGTGATCTGCAGGTACTTGAAGGCGTCGAGCGGTCGCTTCAAGAGATCGGAAAACTCGAGCACGCCACCCATCGCGTCGACCAGCTCGCCGAATGCCTCGAACAGGGTGACCGACTGCAGCGCTGGTGGCAGAGCCGCAGGGCTGCGGTCAGCGGTCAGCTGCCGTTCACCCGCGTCCACGGAAAGCTCGGGTCCGATCGTCACCGCACCGACGCGGTAACGGCGCGAGATGAAATAGCGCTCCACCTGCACGTGACGGAGCACCTCGTCGAGCGCGCCGTCGTAGCTCGCGAGCAGCGTGTCGTACACCTGCCGGCTCTTGTGCGAGAGGTTACCGCGGAGAACCCAGTGCGGCGGGGCCTCGCGGGCGGAAGCTGCGGCGAACAGTCGCTCGAGCAGGCCCGCGCGCTGGTCGAGCGGGATCAGGAACAGTGGATGGTCACGGATCTCGACCTGTAACCGGGCGTCGATTTCCTCGTCGGACAGGTGGGCGTAGGTGCCGTCGTCCGGCCGCGCCGACGCGCGGCGACCCCCGAAACCGATCGCGCCGCGGAGCCGCGCCTGGTTCGGGAAGATCCAGTGAAAGCGGTAGAGGGCGCCCTCGTCGCGTTCGGAGTAATGCTCGAGCGCCCGCATGATGCAGGCCGCCACCGTGCTCTTCGCCGAACCGTTGGGTCCGTGGAGCAGGATCAGGCGGTTGGCGCGGCCTTCGCGCGCGAAGTTCTCGAGGGCTCGAAAGATCTCCTGCTGGACTTGCTCCTCTCCCACGAGGGAGTCGCGAGCGGCCTCGGCGGGATCGAGGAACGGTAAGTCGAACAGGCGGAAGCGTTTTTCCTCGCCCCAGGGCCGCTGCACCGCGGCCTGCCCGTAGTACTCGAACATGTCGCGGAGGTACCGACAGGCGTCCCGCGAGTAGCGGAGCGGATCGCTGGCGAAGAGCTCGAGGTACTCGCGAAAGGAGAGCAGGCGGCGCTCGACCTTGAAGTCCTGCTCCACCCGCTGGGTGATGCCTGAAAGCTCGTCGAGGATGGTGCTCCCCATCACCCCGAACGTAGCTCGCCCCGCTGCTCGCTGCGAGCCCTGCTATTTCACGTCCACGGCCAGCGCTAGATCGCGCTTCTCGATCAAGCAATTTTCATCGGTGCAGACCGAGAAGAGAAACTGCCCGGCGACGGTGACCTTGCCGGCCTTCTCCGCGGAGAACGACACCGGCATGGTCAGCTTGTGCTTTTCGAGCTTTGCCTTGTCCTTGCCGACCACCGCGCTCTCGAACTTGACCCCGGGGACCTGTGCCGCCTTGAACTTGTGGGGGTATTGATCGTTCACCTTGAACGGCGGCGTTGACGTCAAATTCACGGTGACGACGCTCGGCTTGCCCGCCGCGTACTCACCGCCCGGCTCCAGCGAGAGCGTGAACTTGCCTCCCACCTCGTAGCGGTTCGTCCCGGCTGTCGGGGACGCGGCTTCGGGAGCGGGCGCTGGGGCGTCGGCAGGCGCCGGGGCGTCGGCAGCTGGACCAGCCGAGCTCGGGGCGGGTGGACTCGGACTCACCGCCACGGTGCCTGCGGTGGGAGCCTTGGCTTCCTGGGCGATGGCAGGTGCCTCACGCTGGCAAGCCGGCGCGACCAAGAGCGGCGCGAAGAACCAGTGAAGGAGCAGACGGCCCTTGTTCATGGCCACCAAGTCTTAGGACTCGAGGGTCAGGCGAGCAAGAGGAATAAAACGACCAGGATTGCGCCGAAAATCAGCGCGCCACCACCCACGAGCGCGAGGAGCAGCCAAGGTGGCCCCTTGGTCGGGATCCCGGCGGCCACGAGATCCGCCGACGGGGGCGCACCGTACCCCGCCTGCGGGGCACCGGCGTAGCCCCGCGCTACGGGCGCGGCGGCGCCGGCCGCGAGCGCGTCATCCTCGCCGAAGAACGAATCGGCGGCGTCGGCGGGCCCGCGGGGAGCCGCGACGGTTTGCATCAGGCGCGGAAGGCTCTCGTTGATGCGAGCGGCGATGTCCGCTTCCGGAACCGTCGCCCAAAAAATGTGAGGCCCTTCGAGGCCGTACGCTTGGGCGACGGCGTCGGCGAGCGCGCCGACCGACGCCGTGCGCATGGCGGGCATCTTCTTGAAGGCTTGCGCCATCACCGGGTCGAGCGTCGGAGGAACCGGATGTTTTTGCCCCTTGCCGACTTCGCTCGGCGGCTTCGGCTCCTTGGTCAGGATCTCGAGCAAGATGCTGGGGCCGTTGCTTCCCGCGAACGGCACGCGCCCGGTCACACTTTCGTAGAAGATGGCAGCCAGCGCCCACACGTCCGCGCGGTGGTCGAGTGTGTCGAGCCCCTGGGCCTGCTCGGGCGCCATGTAAAAGGGCGACCCGATCGTGGTCCCGAGCACGGTGAGTTTCTTGGCGCTCTCGCCCTTGTCCTTCACCGAACCGAAATCCAGGATCTTGACGATGTCGCCCTCGCGGGTCTGGCACAAAAATAGGTTGTCCGGCTTCAAGTCCCGATGAACGAGCTTCATCTGGTGGGCGGCATCGAGCGCGATCGCCACCTGGCAGATCATGCGCACCCCGCGAGCGGGCGAGACCACGGTCTCCCGCTTGAGCGTGGCGCGGAGCTCCTCGCCGTAGAGAAACTCCATCACGAGCGCGTAAGTGCCGTCGTTGGTCGGGCTGAAGCCGAGCACCTCGACGATGTGCTGGTGAGGAAGGGTCCGGCTGACGGAAAATTCCCGCTTGAAGCGTTCGACTGCGACCTCGTCGCGAGCCACGTCCGGATGCAGGACCTTCAGCGCGACGTTGCGGCGTTCGGCCATGTCGAGCGCCTCGTACACGCGGCCCATCCCGCCGTCGGCCACCACCCGACGCACCTGATAGCGCTCGCACAAGAGCTGCCCGATGCGCGCATCCTGCGCGTCACCGAGCACCGGCACCTGCGTTGCACTCGCGAGCGGCGAGCCGTCAACCGGGCAAAAACCCGCGTCGTTGGGATAAAGGCGCCCGCACGACGAGCACGCTTTCATGGTGCCTCGACGCGCACCCGCGAACCCGCGATCACGGCCCCCCGGATTCGCTGTTCGTCTCGGGGCGGGCCTCCGGCTTGAAATAGAGGATCCTGTTGCAGCTCGGACACTGACCGAACTCCTCGGCCCGAAGGAGCTTCTGAAACAGCATCGGCTGGAGCCGGATGTTGCACGCGCTGCACGTTCCATCGCGAGTCCACGCGAGAGCGGTACCCTTCCGTTGCCGGATCATCTCGTACCGCCGGTAGAGGTCGGGCTTGATCTTGGGGATGATCAGCTCGCGCTCGGCCTGTTTCCTCGCGAGCTCCTCTTCGGCCGTGGCCAGGCGGTTCATCGAGTCCGACTCGCTCGAGCCGAGATCGCCGGCAACGGCGCCGTGCTGCTCGGTCACCGAGTCGACTTCCCCGCGCGCCTGTTGCATCAGGCCATCGAGCTTTTCGAGCTCGATTTCGCGGTCTCGATAGAGCTTCCGGAGCTCTTCGACCTCGCGCTGGGCGGCGTTGGCCTCTCGCTCGGTGCGACACCGTGCGAGCTTCTCGCGTGAGCGCTCGACCTGAATCCCCATCTGCCGGAGCTCGCCGACGAGGTCGGAGCGCATGCGCTCCATGTCTTCGATGCTCTGACGGCTACGAGAAAGGCGATCCTCCAGGCTCTTGGCCTGCTCCTTCTTGTCGCTGAGAGTCTTGTGATCCCGTCGATGTCGGTCGGTCAGTTCTCGGAGCTCAGCGTCCAGGACGGCCAGACTTTCGAGCGCCTCAATCTGCAAGTTCATCGTCACCTTTTAAGCTTGGCTCCTTCATTAGCTCAATCCGCGCGCGGCGAGTGGGCCCACCTGGGTTCGAACCAGGAACGGCCCGGTTATGAGCCGGGGGCTCTGACCGATTGAGCTATGGGCCCGCGAGAAGCTAGCCGAAACGGGCCCCCCCCGCAAACGGGAGAATGGGCGGATAATCCGAGTACTTTTGCGCTTGTAGCCCGCGGCCCGGCGGCGACGGCCCGGGGGCGCCCGCTCACGGCGGAAGCGGCCGGTCTGTCCCCGGCCGAAAGGCGGACCCCGGGGATCCGTGTTACCACCCCTGATTCGGGATGGACTTCCTGGCGGTTCGGGGCGCGGCCCAGCATAACCTCCGCGAGATCAGCTGTGACCTGCCGCGAAACAGGCTGGTCGTCATCACGGGTCCGAGCGGTTCCGGGAAGTCCTCACTCGCCTTCGACACCATCTACGCCGAGGGTCAGCGGCGGTACGTCGAGTCGCTTTCGGCCTACGCCCGCCAGTTCCTCGATCAGCTGCCCAAACCGAAGGTCGAGAGCATCGAGGGGCTTAGCCCAGCCATCGCCATCGAGCAGAAGGGCCTGGGAAAAAGCCCCCGCTCGACCGTCGGGACCGTCACCGAGATTGCGGACTACCTGCGCTTGCTCTTCGCCCGCGTCGGCATTCCGCATTGCCCGAAGTCGGGCAAGGTGCTCCGCGCGTACACCGTCCAGGAGATCGTCGATTCGATCCTGGCGCGCGGGACCGACGCCCGGGTGGCGCTGCTCGCCCCCCTGGTGAGAAAAAGGAAGGGCGATCTGTCCGACGAGCTCGACCGCCTGCGTCGGGACGGTTTCGTGCGCGCCCGCATCGACGGCCAGCAGGTCGACCTCGGGGAAGCCACGGCCCCGGATCCCGGTAAAACCCATGACCTCGACGTCGTGGTGGACCGCATCGTGGTGCGGGACGGGGTCAAGGGACGCCTGACCGATTCGGTCGAGCTCTCGCTGAAGCTCGGCGACGGCACGCTCCTCGTCGACGCGATGGACGACCAGGACCCCATCGTCATGAGCGAACGCCTGGTGAGCTGGGAGTACGGCATCACGCTGCCGCCCCTCGAGCCTCGCCTGTTCTCCTTCAACAGCCCGCACGGCGCGTGTCCGGTGTGCGACGGCCTCGGCATGCGGTCGACGGTGGACGTTTCGCGCATCGTGCCCGACCCTTCGCGCTCACTGCGCGAGGGCGCGGTGGTGGCGTTCGGGCGGCGGGGATCGGTCGCCACCGCGACCGAGGTCGCCCGGGTGGTCGAGGTTCTCGGCGTCAACCCCGACGTTCCGTTCGGCGATCTGCCCGAGACCGAGCGGGAAGCCATCCTGTACGGGAGCAAGGCCCAGAGGGGCAAAAAGCGAGGCCGCGAGGCGAGCTACGAGGGCCTCGTCCCGCGACTCGAGCGCATGCTCGAATCGGGGGAGGCCGACGAGACCGGTGACGAGGAAGAGGACGGCGCGATCGGCATCGACGATCTAGGCCGCTTCGTCGTCACCCGGACCTGCGCCGCGTGCGACGGTGTGCGGCTTCGGCCCGAGGCGCTGGCCGTCCGCGTCGGCAACAAGACGATCGCCGATCTTTCGCGGATGCCGCTGCGCACCTTGAAGGATTTTCTGGGTGAGCTCGCGCGTGACCCGGCGCTCCCTGGGCGGGACGCGGCCATCGCCTTGCCGCTCCTGAAGGCCGTGACCGAGCGCCTGCATTTCTTGCTGGAGATCGGGCTCGACTACCTGTCGCTCGACCGAGCAGCGCAGTCCTTGTCGGGCGGTGAAGGCCAGCGCATTCGCCTCGCGACCCAGATCGGTGCGTCCCTCGTCGGCGTGCTCTACGTGCTCGACGAGCCCAGCATCGGCTTGCACGCACGCGACAACGAACGCCTGCTGTCGGCACTCCGCCGCCTGGTAGAAAAGGGAAATAGCGTGCTGGTCGTCGAGCACGATCGCGACGCCATCCTGGCGGCGGACTACGTGCTGGACATGGGTCCCGGCGCTGGCGTCCACGGCGGCTCGATCGTCGCCGCCGGCACCCCGGACGAGATCATGCACTCGCCCGCCTCGGTCACCGGACCGTACCTGTCGGGCGAACGCCGCTTGCCGATCCCGAAAGAGCGCTGCGTGCCGAGCGGCCCAGCGCTGCGGGTGGTCGGTGCGCGTGCTCACAACCTGAAGGAGGTCACGCTGGAGGTCCCGCTCGGTCTGCTGACGGCGATCACCGGCGTCAGTGGCTCGGGCAAGAGCAGCCTGGTCGTTGACACGCTGCTCAGTGCCGCCCGCGCCGAGCTCTACGGCGCCACGGGTTGGGTCGGCCCCTGTGACCGCATCGAGGGCCTCGAGCACATCGACAAGGTGATCAGCATCGACCAGACGGCGATCGGCCGCACACCGAGGTCGAACCCCGCGACCTACACCGGCATCTTCACCCACCTCCGAGAACTCTACGCGGGCCTGTCGGACGCCCGCGCGCGCGGCTACAAACCCGGCCGTTTTTCGTTCAACGTGCGCGGCGGGCGCTGCGAAGCGTGCCAGGGAGACGGCGTGCTGCGCGTCGCCATGCATTTTTTGCCCGACGTGTACGTCACCTGCGACGCCTGCGGAGGCAAGCGTTACAACCGTGAAACGCTCGAGGTGCTCTACCGCGGGCTCTCGATTGCCGACGCGCTCGCGCTCACCGTCGACGCCGCGAGCGAGCTGTTCGAGTCGATTCCCCGGATCCGACAGAAGCTTCACGCGCTCCGCCAAGTCGGGCTCGGATACATCCAGCTCGGGCAGGCGGCGACCACGCTGTCGGGCGGCGAGGCGCAGCGCGTGAAGCTAGCGACCGAGCTTTCTCGAAAAGCGACCGGCCGCACGCTCTACGTGCTCGATGAGCCCACCACCGGCCTCCACTTCTCCGATATCGAGCTCTTGACCCACGCTCTCTTGGGCCTCAGGGACGCAGGCAACACGGTGCTCTTCATCGAGCACAACGTCGACCTCGTCTCCTGCGCGGATTGGGTCGTCGATCTGGGGCCCGAGGGCGGGGAGCGCGGCGGACGCATCGTCGCCCAGGGCGCTCCCGAAGTAGTGGCGGCTACCGAGGGCAGCCACACCGGCCGCTACCTCCGCGCCTCTCTCGACCAAGCCTTCGACGCCGCCCCACGACGAAAACCGAGTCCTCCGAGCGGGCTCCGGCCCGCCGCCGTTCGGGAAACGAGAAAGACGCGCGCTCGCTGAGCGCGAAGCCGCGTCTCCCGTCGCTAGAGCGAAACCTCTAGCCGAAGTCCTTCTCGACCCGCTCCTGATCCTCTTTGCAGCGGATGCAGAGCGTGGTTTCCGGCCGCGCCTCCAGGCGCTTGATCGAGATCTTGTCGCCGCAGTCGTCACAGACGCCGAAAGTGCCGGTGTCGATCTTCTCGATCGCCTTCTGTATCTTGTCGAGAAACACCTTCTCGCGTCCGCGCAGCCGGAAGGTGAACGACTGCAGGTATTCGCTCGACGCGAGGTCCATCTCGTCCGGCAGATCGTCGGTATCGAGCGCCATGTCTTGATCGAGCGTCTGCTGGGCGCGGCGGATGATCTCCTCGCGCTTGGCTTCGAGCATCTCGCGGAATTTCTTGAGTTGCACTTTGGTCATGGCGAGCCCTAGTTGGTCCCGCGGCCGGCAGGCCGGCGTGAAGGACCCGAGAAGTTAGGTCCCCACCTCCCACTCGTCAACGGGCCTGACGACGATTCGGCCCCCCGGGGCGACTATTTTCCGGCCTGGTAGGCGCGGACGGCATTCACGATCCCGTCCGCGAGCTTCGCTCGGTAATCGGGCGTGTTCAGCCGCACCTCCCCGAGCGAGTTCGAGATGAAGGACGATTCGAACAGGACCGCGGGCATGGCGGCACCGGCGAGCACGTAGAAGCCGGCCCTGCGCACGCCGAGGTCGGGAACGTCCGGGTAGCGACCCGCGAGCGATGCCTTCGTCGAGCGCTGGAGGAGGGCCGCAAAGTGCTCCGATCGCGCGAGCGTGCCGCGATCGAGGATCTGACTCAGTGCGGCGGCGAGTTCGCTCGCGGCGGCGGCCGACCCGGCGTTTTCGCGTGCCGCAATGTGCGCCGATGCCCCGTCCGCGGACTGATCGAGCACGAACGTCATCACGCCTTTCCCGGAGCCGTCGGGACTCGCGTTGCAGTGAATCGAAATCAGGAGGTCGGCTCCGAAGGCGTTCGCTCGCGCGGTGCGTTCGTCGAGTGGGACGAACACGTCGCCGTCGCGGGTGAGCATCGTCGAGACGCCGAGCTCGCGAGCGAGCAACGGCGCCGCGCGATGGGCGATATCGAGCGTGACGTCCTTCTCGAAGAGGCCGGCGGGACCAGCCGCCCCTGGATCGTGGCCACCGTGGCCCGGATCGAGCACCACGCGGCGGACGGGTCGCGAGCGCGCCCCGAGTGCATCGCCCGGCGGCGATTTGGACACGTCCACCACCAGGCGGAACGGCTCGGGAAGGTAGAAGACTCGTCGATAGGCCGGCGAGGATAGGTCGAGGACCACCCGCGTCGACCCGCGCTCCGTGCCGAGACGCAGCCGCTCCACCAAGCCGCCCACTGCAAAGCTCTTCTCGCCGTCGTACTTCACGCCCGGCAGATCCAGGACGATGCGCGGCGCCGCGCCCTTGTCTGCTTCGAGCGACACGACCTCGAATTTCGCGGGGTGGGAGACGTGAATGACCACGCGTGCGGCGTCCTTGGCGCCATAGCGCTCGATGCGGCTCACCCTGACCTCGCCGGACGACGGCGGCACGGCGCTCGGCATCACGACCGGCCCGTCGCGCCAGCTGGCGGCAGACGCAGAAGCGGCTGGCTCGGTTCGAGGGCGCGAGCTCTGGTCGATCGCGGCGAGCGCGCTTTGCTCGGGGCGATGAGCAGCAAGGCCCAAGAGCGCGCGGTCGACCAGCGCGCTGCACGCCTTGGATCCGTCGCGAGCACGTGTTGCGTAGAGGCGTTCGTAGGCTCCGGCTGGGTCGCCACGCCGCTCGGCTTCCAGGGTCACCTCTCGCGCGGTCAGCTCACAGGCGCGCTCCGGCGACGCCCGCGCACCGGCGGCGAAGAGTTCCACCGCTTCGAAAGCGTCCGCCTCCTTGTGCTCGAGGCGGAACGAGCTCTCGCGGATCTCCGCGGCGGCCACGTAGAGCTCGGCGCTTTTCGGTCCGCTTTCGCGCGCGGCCCGGACCGCTAGTTCGTCAGCGCGAGATACCGCCTCCGCTCGGGTTCGAAAGCGCGCCGGGCCCCCCAGGCCGTCCGGGGCGCTTCGTCCGGCATCGTGCTTCGGGGTACCGCGGTTGCAGCCCACCACGGCCCAAAACCCGAGGACGAGGGCGAGAAGAGGGGAGAAACGCGTGGAAACCGGGCCTTGCCCGGGGGTTCTCGGGTTTGCGCCGACCGGGCCCAGGATGGTACCTTGGCACTTACAGGATGGCCGAAAGTAACGCGAATCGGCCGGCTCCCGACGCGGTGACGGCGGAGGATGCAGACCGCCTGTCAGAGCGTTTTCGGCCAAGCTGGGAGGCTGAGGGCCAGGCGGCTCCCCCCCAGCGGGCAGCGCCCGGGCCTGCCCCTTCCCCAGCCGCTGCACCACCCCCGGCAGCCGCCCGCCCCGCCCCTTCCGCCCTGAAGCAGACCCAGCTCGGCGGACAGGCCGCGCCCACAGCCCCCCGCGCCCCGGTGGCGCCGGCTCCACAGCGCCCGGCAGCAGCACCCGCTGCTCCGCCCAAGGCCGCGGCCCCCCAGCCCGCTCAGCCTGCAGCCATGCGGGTCGCCCCCGTCGTCAACGTCGGTGCGAGCTCGTCGAGCCCGGCGGGGGCAGGGGCCGCAGAGTTGATGCGTCGAGCCACGCTCGCGGGCATCTCCCCCCAGGCGCCGGCGAAGCAGGCGGCGCGGAGTACCTCCGCACCAGACGACCTCGACTGGGAGCTGCCGCCGAGCGTGCAGGCCGCAGCCGACGCCCTGGAGGTGACACTCGAGAAGGAACCGAGCCCCGAGTCCCTGTCGCAAACCCAGCCGCTCCCGCGGAAAGCGCCTGCGCCGGCGCCCGCCACGGAACCCGAAGAGCCGATGCACGTCGATGTCGAGGAGCTCCCCCCCGAATCGAAGCCGAGCGGCATCGGGCAGACCTACAAACCGCGCGACGCCGACGCTCCCCCGGTCGTCCTGACCGAGGAGGTGCAGCGCACGGAAGCCCAGGCGCGCGCCATGCTCGAGGCGCAGCATCGTGCCCGCAGCGCACCGACCATCGCGCGCATGCCGGCCGTCCGGGTCGCGCCGAGCTCGCCGACCGCCGCCGACCCCGCCGACTTCGAGATGCTGGCGCCAAGGAAGAGCCGTGCCGGCTTGTGGGTGGCGCTCGTCGTCGCGATTCTCGCGCTCGGGGGCGGGGCCTTCGCCTTCCTCGCGAAGCCAAAGGCCACCACACCCGAGGCCAAGGTCGCCGCCGAACCGCCACCCGTCGTTGCCGACACCCGAGCACCGCCTCCGCCCGAGCTGCCACCGCCCGTCGTCACTCCCCCGCCGGAGCAGGCGGCGCCCGCGCCCGCGGAGAGTGCTGCGGCGGCCGAGCCTCCTGCCGCTCCACCCGAGCAAAAGCCCGCGGAGCCGCCCCCCACCGAGGCAGAGCAACCCGCACCGAAGCGGCCGGAGCCCGTGGCCGCGCGCACGCTCAAGCCCAAGCCGACCGCGCCCAAACCTCCCGCATCGCCGAAACCGGCGGCAGCGCCGAAGCCGGCCGGCGGCAAGCCGTCCGGGGTCATCGTTCGCGACAACCCGTTCTGAGGGCTTTCCACGAGACGCTTGCCGGCAATTCCGAACGCTCGAGCCCTAGCACTACCGCCAATGACTCGCCTACTGTGGAGGACCGTGTCGTCCAAGTCTCCTCGTCTTCTAGTGACCGCTTGCTTGCTCGGCGCGTGCCTTTCGCTGTCGGTTCCGGCCCGTGCCGATGACGATGCGACCGCTACCTCGGCCGCGCGTGAACGCTTCAAGGAGGGCGTCGCCTACTTCGACCAGAAGCAGTACGAGAAAGCGCGCGCCGCATTCGTGCAAGCCTACGCGCTCAAGAAGCACCCTGCAGTGCTCTTGAACCTGGCGCAGAGCGAGCTCCGGTCGAACCACGAGCGCGACGCAGCCAAGCATTTCTCGAGCTACCTTCGCGAGGCGACGGACGCCTCTCCCGCGGAGCGAGAAGCCGCCCAGTCCGGGCTCACCGCGGCCAAAGCCGTGGTCGGCGAGATCCAGATCAGCGGGGAGTCGGGTGGCGAGGTGCTGGTCGACGGCGCGAGCGAAGGCGTCGCTCCCTTGCCCGGCCCGGTTTTCGTCGATCCCGGCACGCACACGATCGAGCTCAAGAAGGGCGAACGCACCGCCAGCCAAACAGTGAGCGTGAAGGCGGGGGAAACCAAGGAAGCGCGACTCGCTCTCTCGGCAGAGGCGGCAGCGGCGCCCGCGGCGGCACCACCTCCGAGCGAGGAAAAGCCCGCGGCGCCCGAGGAGGACGAAGAGACTCCGTCGCGTTCCACGGGGAAGCGTGAACCCTTCCTCCACTGGGTCACGACCAGCCCGGCCGGCGTGATTCCGGCCGGCGCCGCCGTCCTGCTCGGTATCGGCGCGGGCGGCTTCGCGATCGCGTCGAGCCTCGCCTACAGCGAGGCAGAAGACATCGGCCAGCAGATCGAGGACAACGCGCGACAAGACATGGCATCGACGCAGGGGATCTGCAGCGACCCGGCCGCCGTCCTGATGCAGGCCGGCTACCCGCCTAACCAGATCGCGCAGCGTGTCCCGCAGTACCAAAACGCCTGCAGCCAACACAGCGACAGTACGGAACGCGGCGACTCGTTCAAAACGTTTGCGATCGTCTCCGGCATCGGCGCGGGCGCGCTGGCCGTCACCACCGTCGTTCTCTACTTCACGACCGCACCGGACGAGCGCGTCTCGGGTTCGGCGTCGGCGCCCTCCGTCGATATCGTCCCGGCGTTCGCACCAGGTGCGGCGTCGCTGTCCGTCATCGGCCGGTTCTGACGCGCGCGGGCCAGCCACGCGCGGAAGGTGCTTCGCGGTACTCCGGCGGCGCGCGCCGCGCGGCTGACGTTGCCGTGCCGCGCGAGAAGCTCTGTCGCCCTGTCCGGGCCCGGGCGCGGGGCCGCGGTGCCGCCGGCAGCTTGGTCCGGGAGCTCGAGGTGGACGCCGTGGATCTCCTCGCCCCCCGCCGCCATCGCCGCCCGGTAGAGGACGGCCGAAAGCTCGCGAACGTTCCCCGGCCACGAGTGTGCGGCGAGGCGCGCGAGCGCCGAGCCGGAGAGCCGCTTGGGACCAACGTCGTCGCGGAGGCGCGCCAAGAGCTCGCGAGAGAGCGCCGGGAGGTCGCTCTTCCGTTTGCGGAGCGGCGGGAGCGCGATGGTGACCGTCGAAAGGCGATGGAACAGATCGACCCGGAACCGGCTTTGCGCGACCCGCTCGTCGAGTGGCGCCCAGCTAGCGGAAGCGATGCGGACATCGACTTGAACGGGTTGCGAAGCACCGAGCGGCCTGACGGAGCCGTCCTCCACCACGCGGAGCAGCCTCACCTGCCCGGCCGATGATAGCTCCGCGATCTCGTCGAGGAACAACGTGCCCCCGTGCGCGAGTTCGAACGCACCAATGCGATTGGCGACGGCGCCGGTGTAGGCACCGCGCCGGTAACCGAAAAGCTCGGCGTCAGCCAGCGCGTCGGGGAATGCACCGACGTTGAGCGGCAGGTAGCGACCGGTCCGCCCGCTCAGCACGTGCAGCGCGCGAGCCGCCACGTCCTTGCCGGTCCCCGACTCGCCCTGAAACAGCACGCTCGCTCGCGAACGAGCGTGCCGCATGAGGGCTTCGGCCACGCGCCGCATACCCGGCGAGTGACCGATCAGACCGGGGACCGCCGGTGTGGCGGCGGGTTCGGCGTCGGAAAGCGACCGCGCGGTCACGGTGGTCGAGCCAATGACGAAACTCGCACCGTCCTCGACCAGGAGCGCCGACGAGAGCCGCGCGGCGCCGACGTAGAGACCGTTCCTCGAGCCGAGATCGACGACTCGCAGCCCCTCGTCTTCGATCGAGACGGTACAGTGCCGGGAGCTCACGGTTCGGTCGTGGATCCGAACGTCGGCGGTGCGACCGCTGCCGATGACGAGCGGCCGACCCGGCGCGAGCTCGACGGTCTCGGTCCCCTCCGCCGAGCCCACGTCGAGCGCCACGGCGCGCCGGACCGGGACCCGCACGAGCTCCAC